>ENA-OQDT01002008-OQDT01002008.1-human-gut-metagenome-genome-assembly--contig:-NODE-2008-length-10925-cov-2.933321_pt1 | contig 10925 bp, 11 predicted proteins | sample MGYA00242786_ERZ504617 | MGnify/ENA primary metagenome ERZ504617 (study PRJEB26092, sample SAMD00036337) | human gut metagenome | host: Homo sapiens | study: EMG produced TPA metagenomics assembly of... | reverse complement strand
ACACAACAACAGGAAGCATAATAAATATCCATGAAAAGATATCGATAAACCCTATCAGCAAGAATAACCCCATTGACAAAAATGCCACTAAATTAAACTTTTTGTTATGTATCAAACCTCCATTCATAAACTATTCTACATTTATATTTTTTATTAAGGACGTACTATCCACTCCCTCAATTATCTCAGTATATATTCCATCCGAGATACCTGTTTTCAGAAACCGTTTTTTCATATTTACTTTTATCAGCTACTATTTCTACAAAAACAGAATCATAGTTAAACTGAAAATATTTCTCTTCCAAAGCCAGCACGTGCTTTTTCCGCTCCACCACTATTTCTGCATTAGCCGTACAACCGGCTTTTATCATTTGCTTATATTCTTCAGGTATAAACAAACCGGCAGTTATTTCAAAACGCGCGACTCCATCCTGCACAATTCCCTTGGGGGCGACAAGACTTAATGCTCCGTCAATAGTTATATTCTTATCCATAAGAACCGATAATGACAGTTCCATCCCTACAGCAAGTTTCAATATATCAGATTCCAATACGTTTCCTTTAAATACTAACGATTGCAGATCTGCCACTCTAGCCACGGTTGTTCCTTCATTCAATGTACCTCTTGCCATCACAGACCCACCCTCTTTTATCGGAAGCTCCAATATAGTACCTGCGTCAGTCGCCGTTATAATATTGGATATTCCCTTTTGGATTATATTGCCCTTTCAACATATCCAACTCCGATTCTACGGATTCATATTCGGACAGAAGAACAGCCAAATTACTTTTCTCGCCCTCATACACCTCTTGCGCTATCAACTTTTTTACATATAACTTTTCCGTCCTCTCAAAACTAGCTTCAGCAGTCAAATACCTGGTTTCCGCTATTTCCAATTCCTTTAATAGCCGCCTGTATTCCAACGGATCTTTTACATATCGTATTTGCGCCAATGGCTGTCCTCCCACCACTTCATCTCCAACCTGCACCAACAATTTTTCCAACACACCGGAGATAGTCGATTTTATATCTATTTCTTTTGAGGGCTGTATCACCCCCGGAATAGTAAGTTTGCTCTCAATATCCCGATACTCGGCACGGATAGTAGAAGCGGGTATCTTTCTACCTCCCTTTGCCGCCCGGTAAATGACAAATGCCAAGAATACCAGGATCAAGGATAATATAACAGTTCTTACTACTTTCATTTCAATTTTCTTCTTTTAGAGCTTCTATAGGGTTCAGTTCCGCCGCATATATCGCCGGCCTCAGCCCGGCCAATGTTCCCGCTATCACTAAGATAAATATGGCGGCAACAGCTGTCGGAAAATCCAGTCCCGGTTTTTCCATCATCGGAGTGTCTTCTGAGATGAAAAGTGCTACAACCTTCAGTATCCCCCATCCCAAAACCAACCCTACATATCCGGCTAAAGAAGTAAGAGCTATGGATTCCCATAAAAACATAGCCTTTATCTGCTGTGCCTTGGCACCTACAGACTTGCGGATACCTATTTCACGGGTACGTTCCTTTGCCGACGAATACATGATATTGCCTACTCCTATTACGCCACTGACCAAAGTGCTGATTCCCATAAACCACAGGAACTTGCGAATCATGACAAACAAGTCAGTAAATGCCTTTACCTGTTCCTCCATGCTATTAAAGTAAAAGACTTTATCATCACTTGGGGCAAATTGATATTTTCTGGCCATCACATTCCGCACATGGGTATTCACCTCCTTTATTTTGGCTCCTTTCACTGTAGAGAATACAACTGTGCCAAACCGCCCGGCAGTGGCATCAACTTGTTCATAGACCGAGTAAGGCATATAAATGACTCTTGCCTCATACGAATTAAGCATCGTATTCTTTATTGTTCCAATCACCCGGAACATCTCCTGCCCCATACGGATATACTTGCCAATGGGATTTTCTTTTCTGAAAAGCATATCCACCACATTTTCACCTATCAATACCACTTTTCGAGCTTCATTCATATCCAAGGCATTCAACATTCTACCATGCTCCACCTCCAACAATTTTATCAAGAAGTAATCAGGATATACCCCTCGCACCTCAAACCAGCCATTCTTCGTGCCGGCATAGACAGCGTTCCAACGCCCCGTTTCGGGCGACAGATGGGTTATCTCGGGTATTCTTGATTTCAACATATTCAAATCTTCTTTTTGAAATTGTATTTTTCTTCCACTAGCCGCTCCTTTATATCCCATTGATGTTTCTGACGCATATACATAAGTCGTGCTTTTAGAGAATCCATTGAAGAGTTTGAACACTCCCCGTTCAAAACCTGAACCTATTCCAACCAAGACTATCAGGATAAAAATCCCCCATGATATGCCTATACCGGTCAGAATAGTACGTGAAGGCTTTCTTTTTACAGACTCGTATATTTCGCACCAAAAATCCATGAACATACAAGATAGCATTTATTATAAAGAGAGCGTATCGGATGCTACGTACTCAAAATAACCATACCAATGTTCGCCGGATGCTGTAACAATTTCCAATGTATAGCTCCCCATTTCCAAATAATCAATAGGTATATTCATCTCACTACCTCGCTGATATCGAGATATGGGGATACGCAACATTTCACTATTTGCACTATTATAGAGGATGAATTTCCGCATCCTCTGATAGGGAATGAAAGGAAAAAATTAAAGAAGATTCCAGCAACGCAACTGAACAAGGAGGGATTAAGAATACTTCTTGTTTTTCTACTAACTTTTTTGTTAATGGTATTTGCTCTGATACAGATTCATTTTTCAAAGAGAATCTCTCATTAACCTTAGCCCATACAGTTACAGGATAGATACAACTTGCAACAAGGCTTACCAATAAATACAATACTAATTTGTTTTTCATAGCTACATTATTCGTTTGGTTTACATCAACAAAATTAGGAATAATGCAATTAACCACAAAAAAAGCAAAATAGACAAATAGTGACTTGATACATATTTTACAAACAGCTGCATATCAATATATTACAAGCCATAATTCATCTAGTTCCGACCACTGATATAGACAAGAACATCAACAAGTATACATCACAAATAAAGTTTATCCGCATCATTCGCCATAAATTCCTGTATCTTTTTCTTCATTCTGAGTTTGGCTCTTGAAACAGATTGAGGAGTTATGCACAGAAAAGTGGCAATTGAAGCATGAGGAAAGCCCAACTGTAACAAGCACCACAACTTCCGTTCGGTGGCACTCAGACCCACAGCCTCGACACGGCTTTGAAACATGGGACCGAACAAACGGATGACAAAATACTCTATAGCATCCAATTCCTTTGGAGTTAATGCATGAGCTGTATCGGGATTATCTAAAAGTTGAATAATGAAAGTAACGGTTTCATAATGCCTTCCACTCTCGGTCTTTATATCCTTGTATTTCTTCAGTTCGTCCAGCAAAATCTTATTTTTATCCGCCAACTTGAGATTCTCTTCCTTATTCTTCTGTTGCAATTCCAGCAGATGCCGCCTCATTACCTCATTTTCCACAGACAGACTTTCATTGTTTTGCGCATAGCGGAAAGACAAGTCCTCTATCTCTTTATTCCGCTTGATATAATCGTGCTGCAAGGTGGTCAAAACGTTTTCATTCTCCTGTATCTGCTGTTGCAGCAACAGAATACGCCGCTCTTTCTTCACTCTCTCACGCTTGTAGACCGACAGGAGGTAGAGCAAGAGCAGAACGACAAGCAATATAGCACCCACCAGCCGCCATTCATTGCGCTGCTTGTTTATGGCAAGCAGTTCCTTTTCGTGGGCAAGTTCTTGATTGTTGTATTTCACCTGGATTTCTTCCAGTTTCACCGTTTGCGTATGCTCATGTATACTGTCAGCATATAGGTCATATTTCTCTCTATAAGCCAAAGCTTTCTTCCAATCCTCACGTTTTTTTTAGCCCACTTTCATACAAAGAAAGATAAGCACTGGCCTGCCCATACAAATCGCTATCATTCTTGATTATATATTCTGCATAATATATAGCGGAATCATATTGTTCTTGTTGTACATATACGTTAGACAAAGAATAAAAATAAGAATAATCATCCTTCTCTATATTATCTTTTACCGATAATAATAGTCCCAAGGCTTTTTGATATTCTTTCCGCTCCGAATAGATAATGCCCAAATTACGGACAGCAGTCTGCTTCTCCTCCTTTGAATCAATCAACTCAGCCATTCGTAATCCTTGCAGGGTATAGTGTTCCGCACTATCAAGTTTTGCCAGCAATAAAAAACTATATCCGGCATCCAATAAAGATATGGCATAATTGGTACTGTCCTTTATTTCCTCAAAAGTGCGGACGGCATCTTTATAATACCTCAAACCCTTGGCATACAAGCCTTGTCTGAAATTGGCATTTCCTAGATGCGAATAGCACAAGGCCTTGTATTTAGGCTCATCCAGTTGCTTCATAGCCGTCAGCGCACACAGATAGCAACGAACAGCCGCGTCATATTCTTTCGCCTCACTATATTGCCTCCCCTGATAGAAGAAGGCTTTTGCTTTTTTCAATGAGTCTTCACTATGCCGATAGAATGCCAAAGCCGATGTGATAGGAGCATCGGTTATAGAACGATACGTTTTATCCAAAGCCTGCGTCAGCAAAAGGTTGTAGTATGCTTTCTGCTCCCTGTCTCTGCAATCATCGACAGAAAATTGCTGTAAAAAAAGTAAAGCACTATCAGGATGTCTCTCCATATACGCCTCAGCCTCTCTTAAATAGTCCTGATGAATGGAATGCCGGTTGACACAAGAAACCGATAAGAATAATCCAACAAATAAAATTAGATTTCTCATAATACAAAATTTAAGGTTTATGCAAATATAACGGAATATTTTTTCCCTAAACAAGAATATGCTATAAAAACATATGAAAAGCCGGACAAACATCTCTGTCGCCCGGCTTTCTTAATTATCAAAACAATCAAAGAAGCATCAATTTGCCATTTCAGAAATAAACTTGATGCGGACCAACCGGATTTCATCCTCCGTATAGTCATCACCCAATTCATCCATCGCGTCATCTATTTTGTCTGTTGTAGACTCCTTGAAGTAATCATAAATATCGTTCAAATGGTCTTCATCCATAATTTCCTCCAGAAAGTAATCAATATTCAACTTGGTTCCTGAATAAACAATAGCCTCCACTTCATCCAATAATTCACCGAACTCCAACCCCTTTGACACTGCAATGTCGTCCAAGGCTACCTTCCGGTCAATAGCCTGAATGATGGATACCTTCAGTTTGGATTTATTGGCCACCGTACGGACACGCAAATCCTCCGGACGCTCTATTTCATTTTCCTCACAATGCTTCTTTATCAATACACAGAACTCCTGGCCATAACGTTTTGCCTTTCCGGCACCTACGCCCGGAATATTCTGCAATTCTTCCAAAGTCACCGGATAAATGGTAGCCATCGCCTCCAAAGAAGGATCCTGGAAAATAACATACGGCGGCACATCCAGTTTCTTGGACAGCTTCTTGCGCAAATCCTTCAACATAGAGTAAAGCACGGGGTCTACTGCACAAGAGGCACCTCCCCGAACCGGAGTTTCTTCTTCCTCTTCCTCAAAATCATTGTCTTCAACAATCTTGAAGGATTTCGGTTTTTTCAAGAATTTATGTCCTTCGGGGGTAACCTTCAACAGACCGTAATTCTCTACGTCTTTACTTAAATAACCCGCTATCAAAGCCTGACGGATGACAGCATTCCACATTTTTTCTTCTTCTCCCATGCCTGAACCGAATACTTCCAGTTCTTCATGTTTATGAGCAAGTACTTCTGACGTTTCCTTACCCAAAAGAATATCAATTATATAATCTGCTTTAAAGTTTTCTTTCACTGCTATGATTGCTTCAATCACAGCGCATAATGAATCCTGAGCCTCCACTTGCTTTTTAGGATTTAAACAGTTATCACAATTTCCACAATTCTCCTCTGTATATTCTTCCCCAAAATAATGTAACAATGATTTACGACGGCATATAGAAGACTCTGCGTATGCAGCTGTTTCCAACAGCAACTGTTTGCCGATTTCCTGCTCTGCCACGGGCTTTCCCTGCATAAACTTCTCCAGCTTCTGCAAGTCCTTGTTGGAATAGAACGTAATACACTGACCTTCCCCTCCGTCACGACCGGCTCTCCCCGTTTCCTGATAATAACCTTCCAGACTTTTCGGAATATCATAATGTATCACAAAGCGCACATCGGGCTTATCAATTCCCATTCCAAAAGCGATGGTAGCTACAATCACATCTATATCCTCTTTCAGAAACCCGTCTTGATTGGCTGTGCGTGTAGCAGAATCCATGCCGGCATGATAAGCACGCGCATTGATTCCGTTAGCTTGAAGCACTTCGGCCAATTCTTCCACCTTCTTACGGCTCAAACAGTAGATAATACCTGATTTACCAGGATTAGCCTTGATAAACTTGATAATATCCCTGTCAATATTATTTGTCTTCGAGCGCACTTCGTAATACAGGTTCGGGCGATTGAAAGAGGACTTGAACTCCTGCGCATCCTGCATACCCAGATTTTTTTGAATATCCATACGCACTTTCGGAGTTGCAGTAGCAGTAAGGGCAATCACCGGCGCCTTTCCTATTTCATTAATAATAGGACGGATGCGACGGTACTCCGGACGGAAGTCATGCCCCCATTCCGAAATACAGTGTGCTTCATCCACCGCATAAAATGAGATCTTCACTCCTTTCAGGAAATCTACATTCTCCTCCTTTGTCAAGGATTCGGGAGCTACGTAGAGCAATTTGGTTTTGCCGCTCAGGATATCCGATTTAACCTGGTCTATAGCCGATTTGTTCAATGACGAATTTATAAAGTGTGCTACTCCGTCTTCCTCACTGAAATTACGCATGGCATCCACCTGGTTCTTCATCAATGCAATTAAAGGAGATATAACGATTGCTGTTCCATCCATGATAAGGGATGGCAACTGATAGCATAACGATTTACCACCGCCCGTAGGCATCAAAACAAATGTATCATTTCCGGCAAGCAGATTACGGATAATCGCTTCCTGATTACCTTTGAAAGTATCAAATCCAAAATACTTTTTTAATGCGTCCGTTAAATTTATATTCTCCGTCATTGTATCAATAGTTTTTCACGGTTTTCCCGATTTCTTGTTTTACATCTTTTGTTGCCTAACAAAGTTATAAACAAGTTCTCAAATTACACGAATATTTCGGGTAATATTTTTCAGAAGAATTGCATTTTTTCTTTCTCTCTCCCTTTATATCTTGATACTAAGCTGTTTGCATTCGCGAAATATTTGCCTTTCCCATCTGCTGTTTTGCAAAATCAAGTGTCACTTCGTACTTTTTCGCTTTCTGAGAGGGAATTTCAAACATAACGTCCATCATGATCGTTTCCACAATGGAACGTAATCCGCGTGCTCCTAACTTATACTCAATAGCTTTGTCTACAATATACTCGAATACTTCGGGTTGAAACTCCAGCTTGACCCCATCCATCTCAAATAATTTAACATACTGTTTGATAATGGAATTCTTCGGTTCCGTCAAGATATTGCGCAAAGCGGTTCTATCCAACGGATTCAGATAAGTCAAGATGGGCAGACGGCCTATGATTTCAGGAATCAGCCCGAATGATTTCAAATCCTGAGGGGCAATATATTGCATCAAGTTGCCGCGATCTATCTTCACCACGTCCTTTGCCGCGCTATAACCTACCACATGCGTATTCAAACGTTGCGCAATTTTGCGTTCAATACCATCAAATGCCCCACCACAAATAAACAGAATGTTTTTCGTATTGACCGGAATCATTTTCTGGTCGGGGTGTTTACGTCCTCCCTGAGGTGGCACATTCACGATAGATCCTTCCAGCAGTTTCAACAGACCTTGTTGTACACCTTCACCACTTACATCACGAGTAATGGAGGGGTTATCTCCTTTACGGGCAATCTTGTCAATCTCATCAATAAATACGATGCCTCTTTCAGCTTCCGCCACATTATAATCCGCTACTTGAAGCAGACGGGTTAAAAGACTCTCAATATCTTCACCCACATATCCGGCCTCTGTCAGCACGGTGGCGTCAACAATGGTAAACGGCACATGCAATAATTTGGCAATAGTGCGTGCCAGCAAGGTTTTTCCCGTTCCCGTACTACCTACCATAATGATATTGGACTTTTCAATCTCTATATCATCCTTATCCACTTTTTGGAGCAGACGCTTGTAATGATTGTAAACGGCAACGGAAAGATAGCGTTTGGCGTCATCCTGACCAATAATGTATTGGTCAAGAAATTCCTTGATTTCCTTTGGCTTCGGAAGTTCCTTCAAGTTCAACTCACCCGGTGCACCTTTTTTTTGATGCATGGCTTCCTGCATAATTTCATATGCCTGCTCCGAGCAACTGTCACAAATGCAGCCGTTCATTCCGGTTATCAGAAATCCGACTTCATTTTCCGAACGTCCGCAGAAACTACATTTCCTTCTACTGTTTCTAGGTGTTTTATTATCTTCCAATGTTTATTCCTTTAAATATCCAAGTTTCCTAATGCGTCTTTAAGAAAGAAGCCTGCATGAAATGATAGCGGAAACCTGGGTTGTTTTTAGTACTGTTATTCTTATCGAATGGAAATAAATACATTATAGAGCAGCCGGTTTGCGTGACAGCACCTCATCAATCATACCATATTCCTTAGCTTCCTGAGCTGTCATCCAGTAGTCACGGTCAGAGTCTGCCCATACTTTGTCAAAATCCGTATGAGAGTGGTCTGCAATAATGGTATACAGTTCTTTCTTCAACTTTTGGATTTCACGGGCCGTGATCTCAATATCCGAAGCTTGTCCTTGCGCGCCTCCCATCGGCTGATGAATCATCACACGTGAATGAGTCAACGCAGAACGTTTACCTTCTGTTCCCGCAACCAACAGCACGGCTGCCATCGAAGCGGCCATACCTGTACAGATCGTGGCAACATCACTATTAATGAACTGCATGGTATCATAAATACCTAATCCGGCGTAAACAGATCCTCCGGGAGAATTGATATAAATAGATATATCTTTACCAGACTCTACTGAGTCCAAATATAAAAGCTGCGCCTGGAGTGTATTGGCTGTATAATCATCAATCTGTGTACCCAGAAAAATAATTCTGTCCATCATCAGTCGGGAAAACACATCCAACTGAGTCACATTCAACTGACGCTCCTCCAAAATGTAAGGATTCAGATATCCTTGCGACTTGATGACATCATCCAGCACCATACTGTTCATCCCCAAATGCTTGGTAGCAAATTTTCTAAAATCATCCATAATCTAATGGTTTAGTTATTAGTAACAAAAAAGGGTTTTCAACCTCTATTTTTCAAACAAACAAAAGTACAAAAAAATACGGTTAACGTATCCAATACTCTTATCTATAACGAAAATTTATGGTCAAAAACCCCTTTTTTAGAAAGTTTTAGCAATCACTTACTTCGACTTACTAAGTTATTATTCAAACATTTTGTTGAATTCTTCCATAGAAACCGTTTTGTGGTTTAAAGTAGCCTTAGCTTTCAATGCGGCAGAAAGTTTGCTTTCAGCAGCACGGTTTACCAAACCTTCTACAGATTCCTGCTTCTTCAACATTTCTTTTGCATAGTTCTCTAGAACTTCTTCAGGGATATTCAACATTCCGTATTGAGCAAACTGAATGCGAGTTGCTTCCTTGGCCATATTCATCACATCGGCTTGTTCCACTTTAATCTCATTATTCTTGAGCAATTGCTCTTTAATCAGATGCCAAGTCAGTTCTTCGATACTCTTGTCATAGTTTTCAGCGACAAAAGCTTCACCCTTCTCTTCATTATTCAGCAACATGATACGCTTCAGTAACGCATCGGGGAATTCCAACTTACCAATCTTATTAACCAAATATTCACGAACATCGATCAAGAATTTATAATCGCTATCTGATTCGAACTGCTTTGCAATTCCTTCTTTGATCTTAGCGCGGAATTCTTCCTCACTGCTTACAGTGCCTTCGCCAAATACATTGTCGAACAATTCCTGGTTCAACTCAGCGGGAACCATACGGGTGATCTCTTCCACCTGGAAGCTGAAGTTACCTTTCACACCGGCAACTTCCTCTTTCTTTATCTTCAATAAAGAAGAAAGTTCAGCTTCATTATTATCAAATGCTACAGCAGGATTAAATACCAGCACATCATTTACTTTAGCACCGTTAAATATAGCCTTTTGCTCATCATTCTTCATATAAGCCGGCATCATTACCGCACCTTCTACCTGAATACCGCCTTCTTTAGTATTTCCATTTTCATCCAATTCAGCCAACAGACCTTTAATCATGTCTTTGTCTTCATACTGCTCTACTTTATCATATTTTGCAGCACGCTGAGTATACATTTTAACCTGCTGTTCTATCAGTTCGTCTGAAACTTCGATAGTATAGTAATCCACTGTATCCGCAGCTGAGATTTCAGCTGTAAATTCAGGAGCCAAAGCGATGTCGAACACAAAATTCAAAATCTTCTTGCGTATCGAAATCGATAGGTTTCATCTTTTCTTCATTAGGCAACGGCATACCCAGCATATTCACTTTGTTGTCGCGGATATATTCGTTTACCTTTTCCTGCATCATTTTATCAACCTCTTCTACAAGGACAGACTTGCCAAATTGGTTTTTTAATCAAACTCATAGGCACCATACCCGGACGGAATCCCGGAATATTAGCTTTCTGACGGTAAGTCTTCAGTGTCTTTTCTACTCTTGCCTGATAATCAGCTTTTTCCAGTTTTAAAGTAAGCAATGCACTCACTTTGTCAACGTTTTGCAATGAAATATTCATTCTGAACTTTATTTATTTAATTATTAC
>ENA-OQDT01002006-OQDT01002006.1-human-gut-metagenome-genome-assembly--contig:-NODE-2006-length-10931-cov-3.931970_pt1 | contig 10931 bp, 12 predicted proteins | sample MGYA00242786_ERZ504617 | MGnify/ENA primary metagenome ERZ504617 (study PRJEB26092, sample SAMD00036337) | human gut metagenome | host: Homo sapiens | study: EMG produced TPA metagenomics assembly of... | reverse complement strand
ATCCATGAAGGTGGAAAGCAGATTTCATTGCAATCTCATCTGCTCTGTCATCATCATTACCGTAGCGTTGGGAAATCACCCTCAACCTGGAAATCAGTGGTAATTCCATCCTCATCACGGATAGCATTTTACCTTCGCATACTTAATAGCAGACAGAGAATCTACTACATGTGAAAATCCAGCAATACCTGTTGCAAAAGAACGCTCAACCTTTGTATCGATAAGCGCCATCTCAGCTGCCTCATAGTAATATTTATCATGCATGTAGTGGATCATGTTCAGAGTTCCTACATACAGATGAGCCAGCCAGTCCATCATCTGGTCATATTTCTGCATAACCTCATCATAATCAAGATACTCGGAAGTGATCGGCTTGTACTCCGGTCCTACCTGAGTCTTTAACTTCTCATCCACACCACCGTTGATCGCGTAAAGAAGGCATTTTGCAAGGTTTGCACGAGCTCCGAAGAACTGCATTTCCTTACCTGTCTCAGTAGCGGATACACAGCAGCAGATGGAATAATCATCGCCCCATACCGGACGCATAACATCATCGTTCTCATACTGGATAGAACTTGTTGTAACAGAAATATTAGCAGCATATTTCTTGAAGTTTTCCGGCAGCTTGGAAGAATAAAGAACAGTAAGGTTTGGCTCCGGAGCCGGTCCCATATCCTCAAGAGTATGAAGGAAACGATAGTCATTCTTGGTAACCATGTGGCGTCCGTCAACACCAATACCTGCAACCTCAAGAGTTGCCCATACCGGGTCACCGGAGAACAGCTGGTTGTAGGACTCAATTCTTGCAAATTTAACCATACGGAATTTCATTACCATGTGGTCAACAAGCTCCTGTGCCTCTTTCTCAGTGATCACGCCATTCTTAAGGTCTCTTTCAATATAGATATCAAGGAATGTGGAGATACGTCCAACACTCATTGCAGCACCATTCTGGGTCTTAATTGCTGCAAGATATCCAAAGTACAGCCACTGGAATGCCTCATGAGCATTCTTTGCAGGCTCTGAAATATCATAACCATAGACCTTTGCCATCTCTTTCATTCCTTTAAGAGCGCGGATCTGATCTGCGATTTCCTCACGAAGCTGGAAATCATAACGTCTCATACCCTGGCGGTCGCTGTCTGCAAAGTCTTTCTCCTTGCCTGCGATCAGAGCGTCAATACCGTACAGAGCCACACGTCTGTAATCGCCAACGATACGTCCACGTCCATAAGTATCCGGAAGTCCGGTAAGGATGTGGCTGTGACGTGCTCTTTTCATTTCTGGTGTATAAATGTCAAAAACGCCCTGGTTATGTGTTTTGAACTCATATTTTGTAAACATATCGTGGATCTGAGGATCTACCTTGTAGCCGTACATTTCGCATGCCTGCTCAGCCATTTTGATTCCGCCGTATGGCATAAATGCACGTTTCAGCGGCTTGTCTGTCTGAAGTCCTACAACCTCTCAAGATTCTTTAGGTCTTCAGCAATATATCCTGGTCCGTATGCGGTCAGGCCTGTGACAACCTTTGTCTCCATGTCAAGCACACCATTGTTGGCACGCTCTGCTTTCTGCAGCTCCTGCAGCTTTCCCCACAGTTTGTCAGTAGCCTCGGTCGGGCCTTCCAGGAAAGAATCGTCTCCGTCATAAGGGGTATAATTGTGACGGATAAAATCACGAACGTTAATTTGTTCTTCCAACGACTTCCTTCGAAGCCTTCCCACTGTGCAAAATCTTTCATTCTTGTACCTCTTTCTTTATTTTATAGTTCTCCGCGTATATTGAAGAATTGTTATTAGTTTAACGATTGTAGTATACGAGATTGTTATTTCTTTAGTCAATCGGTTTGGGGAATGCTTTTAATAAAGTACAATTTATCTGGTAAAAAAATGGATTTCCCTATATATAAGTCCTATATTATGTACTTTAATTCAATTTTTCCATTTGTAAGTCCCATTTTCACTGTAGTAAATACAGAGAAATATTCTCGATATACTTTGTTGAATTTTTATCAACTTAATTGAAGGGGGCTATCGCTTTAACGAATGAATTTTCGTGAAGCTCTCGATGGTCTTATCTGTATCGCCATGTTCAAATGCCATCGCGGAGCGTGTTGCTGTGAAACGAAGTGGATCAATAACTTATACTCCTTTCTGCTTGCTAAAAATTTAAGTATTTGTTTTACTATTATCTTGTCATATGTTATCCTATTCTTACAACATTAAGGGGGAAACAAATGTAATGGAAAAGAAATCAAACCATTTTTCAGGACAGCTTGGTTTTGTCCTGGCTGCAGCCGGAAGTGCTGTAGGAGTGGGAAATTTGTGGAGATTCCCATACCTTGCCGCAAAAGACGGAGGCGGCTTATTTTTAATTATCTATCTGATTCTGGTACTAACCTTCGGATTTGCCCTTCTCACCTCTGATATTGCGATCGGACGGCGTACACAGAAGAGTGCCATCGGAGCCTATACCCAGATGCGTCCCAGATGGAAGTTCCTGGGAATCCTTACCTTCCTTGTACCAGTGCTTATTATGACCTATTACGCGGTCATCGGCGGATGGATTACCAAATATGCGGTGGTATACATAACCGGTCAGGCACAGGCAGCTGCCGCAGATGACTATTTTACAGCCTTTATCACCTCTTCCACTTCACCGGTGATCTTCGCACTGCTTTTCATGGGGGTTACTGCTTTCATTGTATACAATGGCGTGGAAAAGGGGATTGAAAAAGTATCCAAATGGATGATGCCGGTCCTGCTGGTTCTGGTCGTAGTGATTGCAGTGTATTCTCTTACGATTTCACACACGGATGCTTCCGGTCAGCTTCGCACCGGCTTACAGGGATTTCTTTACTATCTGACGCCGGACCTTGAAGGACTGACTGTGCAGCGTTTTCTGCAGATTCTGCTGGATGCCATGAGCCAGCTGTTCTTTTCACTCAGTGTATCCATGGGAATTATGATCACCTACGGCTCCTATGTAAAACCTGAAGTGAACCTGAACAAGGCGATCAATCAGATTGAAATTTTTGACACAGGTGTTGCCTTTCTTGCAGGTGCCATGATCATCCCGGCTGTATATGTGTTTTCCGGCACTGAGGGAATGGGTGCCGGACCAAGCCTGATGTTTATTTCCCTGCCAAAGGTATTTTCTGCAATGGGAAAAGCTGGTACCTTCGTAGGAATCCTGTTTTTCGTAACTGCTATTTTTGCAACCTTGTCTTCCTGTATTTCCGTACTGGAATCTATTACTGCAAACTGCATGGAAATTTTTCATACCAGCCGTAAAAAAACAGTTCTTGTTTTATCTGTGATCTACCTTGCAGCTTCCGCAGTTATCGCTTTGGGATACAGTATTTTCTATGTGGAAGTGAAGCTTCCAAATGGTTCTGTGGGACAGCTTCTTGATATTATGGATTACATCAGCAACAGTGTTATGATGCCATTTATAGCACTGCTTTCAACGCTCCTCATCGGCTGGATCGTAACGCCGGATTATGTGATTAGCGAAATGGAAAGAAGCGGGGATAAGTTCCGTAGGAAAAAATTGTACCGCGTCATGATCCGCTTTGTTGCACCGGTTATGATGTTTATTCTGTTTTTACAGTCTACAGGGATTTTATCTTAAACTGCAGAGCATGTTTGAGGAAGACTTTCTGCAAGATGTGCCTCACAATTTGTGAAAGATTATATTGTAAAAAAACATCCAGCCTGCCATCGTTATATGGAGACTGGATGTTTTTTATAATTTGTAATGTAAAGATACTGAAGCTTTATTAATTTCTCACTGCCAGCGGTGTTCTGCCTCTTCGATTTCCTCAATAAACATTAAAAGGAAGCTGATGAGAAGCAGGATGCTGGATACCCAGATGGCTCTTTCGCCGTAAGCCATTGAAAGTCTGCCGCCAATTCCTGCGCCAATAGCAAACAGGAAAATTAATGGCGAAATAGCATAAGGCCTGATGAAGCAGGCGGGGCTTTCTTTCACGCATGTAAGCGGAAAGGGCTGCAGTGCCGCTTCTCAGATTTCCGATACACATGGTGCTGGCATAGGCATTTCCTTCAACCTTTCGGAAGGTCTGCACCTGAAGGGCGCAGGAAAAGGATACCAGGGTGGTTGCAAGCACGTTCAGATTCCCTGGGATGAAGCCAACCAGAAACAGCAGGATGATCTCTACCAGAAGGATTCCCTGGCGCCAGTGAAGGCGTCTGGCATAGCGGAATTTTTCCTGAATGCGTTCCGCTAACAGAACTCCAAGGAAGAATGCGGTCAGGGGAATGAGATAATGCAATCCTGCTTTCACTTCGCCGTTCATAAACCGCTCACTCATCAGTACCACGTTTCCGGTCTGGGCGTTGGAGAAAACGCCATCGCGGGTAAAATAGGTATAGGCATCCTGAAATCCTCCTGACACTGCAAGGAATGCACTGTTTATGAATGCTTCTGAGGTCTGTACCCTTTTATGATGGTCCATAATAAGCTCCTTCTTTCGTCTTTCTTATACATATCTTCAGATTATAGAATAAATAATGCTTTCTGTAAACATCTATTTTGATATGTGGAGTATATATATCTTATATGCCTGGAGCGTATTTGAAAAAGACTTTCTGCAGGATTTCCGTCACAATTATTAGTTTTCTTTATGCGCTTCCAGATACTCTTTTCTTCCCTCTTCATAAAGATTGTTGCCTTCGCTGTCAATAATGACTACAAGGGGCATATCTTCTACGTAAAGCTTACGGAGAGCTTCTGCGCCCAGATCCTCGTATGCGATAAGCTCCGCTTTTTTGATACATTTGGCAAGAAGGGCGCCGGCACCGCCGATGGCTCCGAAGTAAACACCGTGATATTTTTTCATGGCTTCTACTACTTCAGGCAGACGCGCTCCTTTGCCGATCATTCCGCGGGCTCCTACAGACATCATGGTTGGTGCGTAGGCATCCATACGGCCGCTGGTAGTTGGTCCGGCAGATCCGATGACCTGACCTGGTTTTGCAGGAGTTGGTCCTACATAATAAATAGTTGCATCTGTTGGATCAAAAGGAATCTTTTCGCCTTTTGCAAGAGCCTCACACATACGCTTGTGACCTGCGTCACGGGATGTGTAGATGGTTCCGGTAAGGAGAACCTGATCTCCTGCGTGAAGGGTTTTTGCCAGTTCTTCCGTCAGAGGCAGTGTAATATGTCTTCTTTCCATGATCAGATCACCTCCGTTTTGTGGCGGGTAACGTGGCAGTTGATGTTGACTGCACATGGCATTCCCGCAATGTGAGTAGGCATTGTCTCAATATTCAGACCGATGGCTGTGGTCTTTCCGCCAAAGCCCTGTGGTCCGATTCCAAGCTTGTTTACTTTCTCCAGCATTTCATCTTCCAGCTCTGCATAGAATGGATCAGGATTGTGGGAATCCAGAGGACGCATCAGTGCCTTCTTTGCAAGAAGAGCACATTTGTCAAAGGTTCCGCCGATTCCAACCCCTACAACCATCGGAGGGCATGGATTCGGGCCTGCTGTCTCAACGACTTCCAGAATGAAATCTTTGATTCCCTGAAGTCCTGCAGATGGCTTGAACATACGGATCATACTCATATTCTCACTTCCGAAGCCTTTCGGGCCCACTGTGATCTTCACTTTATCGCCAGGAACGATTTCTGTATAAATCATAGCCGGTGTATTGTCTCCTGTGTTTCCACGACGTACAGGATCTTTTACAACAGATTTGCGAAGATATCCGTTTGTATATCCGCGGCGTACACCTTCATTGATTGCATCTGTGAGATCTCCGCCTGTGAAATGTACATCCTGTCCGATTTCCAGGAACACGCATGCCATTCCTGTATCCTGGCAGATCGGTACATTTTCGTTATCTGCAATATCAAAATTCTCAATAATATTGTCAAGGATACCCTTGGCAATCTCTCCGTCTTCGCATGCGCGGCATGTTTTGATAGCGCATTTTACGTCTTCCGGAAAGATGTTCGTTTGCTTCGATACAGAGTTTTTCGATGACATCTGTAAGTCTGCTTACTTCTACTTCACGCATTTGGTAAACTCCCTTCTTTCATTTCTGGCATACCGCCAAAAGGCGACATATCTTTTTACATTATATAAGAAGCTTCCGGTACCGGCAAATTTAACGGTACCGGAAGTTCATTTTAACTATCTGGTTATTATCTCTGCTCATGACGGGCATAGTTTGGAAGCAGTAACGGAGATACTTTATCGGTCTCTGCTCCTGCTGCTTTTAACTCATTCTCATATGCGTAAATATGATCCAGATTCATTTTCCCAAGCTCTACCTCTTTGCATTTTGCAGCTGCCTTTTTACCGGCATTTTCTTCCGAATACGATTACGTCCAGAAGAGAGTTACCCATCAGTCTGTTTCTTCCGTGGATTCCACCTGCTGCTTCTCCTGCTACCAGAAGGTTCGGGATTTCTTTGGTAAATCCGTCTCCATCGATTTCCAGACCACCGTTCTGGTAGTGAAGAGTAGGATAGATCACGATCGGCACTTTTCTCATGTCAACGCCGTAGTTCATGTACATACGGAACATTGCCGGGATTCTCTTCTCAATAGTTCCCTCTCCTCCAAGGATCTCAATCATCGGAGTATCCAGCCATACACCTTTCAGTCCGCCAGGAACCTCTACGCCACGGCCTTCCTCACACTCACGGATAACACCGGAAGCATTGACGTCACGGGTTTCCAGAGGGTGAATATAGGCTTCTCCGTTTGCATTTACAAGCTGCGCGCCAACGGAACGAACTTTCTCTGTTACCAGTGCGCCAAGGATCTGGGACGGATAAATGGCACCAGTCGGATGGTACTGGATGGAATCCTGATAAAGAAGGGAAGCACCTGCTCTGTAACCAAGTACAAGACCATCTGCGGTTGCGCCGTAGTGGTTAGAGGTAGGGAATCCCTGATAGTGCATTCTTCCTGCTCCGCCGGTTGCAATGACAACGGTTTTTGCTCTTGCAACGGAGTAATCGCCGGTTTCCATGTTAAGAAGAACGGCACCTGCTGTCTGTCCTTTTTCATCTTTCAGAAGCTCCACAGCGGAAGTAAATTCTACTACCGGAATGCCAAGGTTCAGAACCTCGTCACGGATAGTACGCATGATTTCAGATCCGGAATAATCCTTTGCAGCATGCATTCTCTTTCTGGAGGTTCCGCCACCGTGCGTGGTGATCATGGTTCCATCGTCTTCTTTGTCGAACTCAACGCCAAGATCGTTCAGCCATTTAATTGCATCCGGAGCTTCCATTACAAGTCTCTTTACCAGCTCTGGCTTTGCCGCAAAATGTCCGCCGCCGAAGCAGTCCAGATAATGCTGTACAGGAGAATCGTTTTCTTTGTCAGCTGCCTGGATTCCGCCTTCTGCCATCATGGTGTTGGCATCACCGATACGAAGTTTGGTCACGATCATAACGTTGGCACCTGCATTGTGTGCTTCGATGGCACAGGAGGAGCCTGCACCGCCGCCGCCGATTACAAGTACATCTACATCATAATCGATTTTGTTAAGGTCAATTTTTTCATTCAGAAGACGGCTTTCGGAGTGAAGCATTTCTGCCAGCTCCAGTGGTGCCTTCTGTCCTTTGTTTGGTCCTACTTTGATTTCTGCAAATGCATCCGGGTTATAGTCTGGATGGAATTTCTTAAGAAGAGCATCTTTCTCATCAGCGCTCAGACGTCTTGGCTCTGTTGCCATACGCTGTGCTCTTGTAGCCTCTACCTTTTTGATGGATTCCATCATATTTTCTGGATATGGTGCGTACATGTTTTTATGCCCTCCTTATTTCTCAATTTCTCTGTTGTTATAAAGTTCTTCCATGTCTGTGATCGGTTTCTGCATGATCTGCTCGATCAGATCATCGTATTTGCCTTCATGGATCTCTTCTACACGTTTTTCAAGATGCTCACTCTTAGGAGCAATGTATTTTCCTGTGAGACGTCTTGCAAGAAGACCTACCATCGGATGGGAAATACCTGCCGGACATCTTACGGAACAGCATCCGCAGCTTACGCAGTCAAAGGATTCTTCTGCACATTTCTCAAGCTCGCCTCTCTGTGCATATGCAATGTACTGCATTACATTTAAGCCCTGGGTACATGCTTTTGTACATGCATTACAGCCGATACAGCTGTAAATTTCCGGGTAGAGCTCCATCATGACCTGCTGGTTTGGCTGAAGGTCTTCGATGTTGTAGAGTCTCTTGTCTGTAGGGAAGAACGGGATGCTTGCTACATACATGCCTTCCTGTACCTGTGTCTGACAGGCAAGACAAGTTTTCAGTTCGTTGTCGCCTTTGATTCTGTAGATTGTGGCGCAGGCGCCGCAAAAGCCGTGACGGCAGCCGCAGCCGCGTTTTAAAGTGTATCCGGCGTATTCCATGGCCGTCATAATGGTCAGGTCAGCTGGTACGGTGTATTTTTTACCGAAGAAATATACGTTTACCATATTTTCCATTTTGGGAGTTCCTTTCTTCTGATTGTCTAACTCTATCTCTTACAAATTGTGTTACTCAGGATAATAATAATTACAACATCTATGACAATTAAAACTAATAGCACATAAACAAAACTGGATGGCAAAAAGCTTTCAAATAGTCCGGTTATCAGAATGAGAATAGCGATCACGCCCATTCCAATTCCGTATACACGGCACAGCTTTTTCTCATCATATCTGGCTTTCTCTTCTTTTGAAGCAGTGTTATAGCCAGAAATAAATTTGCTGCCATGACCACTTAGTAAAGCAATGGTCAAAATTACAAAGACAGCAAAGACGCCCCAGAGTATCCAGTCTGATCCATGAGCTGTATCTGCCAATGTCATAAAAATCCCCCTTGTATTTACTGAAACTTTTGGGTTTACTTAGTACTCGTCAGGTAACTGGTCAATCTCGTCCATTCTAAATACCGGACCGTCTTTGCAGACATATTTAGATCCAATGTTGCAGCGTCCGCATTTACCAATACCGCACTTCATGCGAAGCTCCAGTGTTGTGTAAACCTGGGTTCTTGTAAATCCAAGCTCCTCAAGGCCCTGAAGTACGAATTTGATCATGATCGGCGGTCCGCAGACTAACGCAACTTTGTTAGTATCGAAGCCGATTTCTTTCAAATAGGTTGGTACGAAGCCTACATGTCCGTCCCAGCCTTCCTGCTCACGGTCGATGGTCAGGTAGACGTTTACGTCTTTTGCATTCATCCACACTTCCTGGATCTCTTTTAATTTTACAAGATCATCTGCGGAACGGGAACCGTAGAGAATATCTACAGTGCCATAGTCATCGCGATTGTCAAGAACGTAGTTGATTACGGAACGAAGTGGTGCAAGACCGATACCACCGGCAATAAACAGAAGATTTTTGCCTTTCAGCTTATCCTCTACCGGAAAATGGTTACCATATGGTCCACGTACTGTGATCTCATCTCCCACCTGAAGGCTGTGAAGATAAGAGGTCAGCTCACCACATTTCTTAATACTGAATTCCTGATACTCTTTATTTGCTAGGAGAGGAAGTAATGGAAAACATACCTTCGCTTACACCCGGAGCACAGACCATGGCACACTGTCCTGGCATATGTTCAAAAAGCTTTCCTCCATCCGGTGCTGTTACACAGAATGTTTTTACATCCGGAGTCTCCTCATGAATATTTGTGATCACACCAACCTGTGGAATCAGAGTATCCAGAGTATAATTTTTATGACAGGTACACTCGCTCATTACTTTTCACCTCCATGCTTTTCAAAAGCCTTAATCACCTTCACGATATTTAAAGATGACGGACATTTTTCCACGCAGCGGCCACAGCCTACACAGGAGTACATACCGTTGTTATTAGCAGGGAAATATACAAGCTTGTGCATAAATCTCTGACGGAATCTCTGCAGCTGGCTGGTACGGTTATTTCCGTGAGCCATCATTGTGAAATCGGAATACATACAGGAATCCCAGCAACGGTAACGCTTTACACCGTGTCCTGTGTCGTAATCCTTGATGTCATAGCACTGGCAGGTCGGACATACAAAGGTACAGGTTCCGCATGCCAGGCATGGTTTATATAAAGTCTCCCAGACAGGAGAATTAAACTTCGCATCTGTAGCATTTCCATCCCATCCTTCCAGAGAAAGATGTGTATATGGAAGCTTTTCTACAATGTTATGGATTGCTTCTTTTTCAGCATCCACTTTTGCCTGATCGCCGTCAGCCGGGGTAAGAAGTTCTTTTACAGCTTCTGTAAGAGCCTCTCCTTTTTCTGTAAGGGCTTTCCAGTAAAGGCTTCCCTCCACCATCCAGGCTGCTACATCGGCAATTCCTTTTACGTCGGCGTCTGCTTCCGGATCTGCTGCGTCTGTTCCAAAAACCTTACAGAAGCAGGATTCCTCCGGCTCATGACAAGCCATGGCAACGATGGTTCCATGGTCTCTTCTTGCTGCGTAAAAGGTATCAACAGGATCAGCAAGAAAAACCTTATCCAGAACTGCAACACCTTTTACATCGCAGGCTTTCATGCCAAATACAACGAACGGACGGCTTCTCAGCTCTTCCGGCTCTACGGTCAGCTTCTTTCCATCACGAACACAGGTGTAAAGTGTTTCGCTCTGTGGGAAAAAGGCATCTTTGCCGGATTTTACGGTTTTCAATGTCTCAAGGTCTGCCTCTTCTCCTTCATTCCAAAGGCCGAAGTTGGTCTGTCCTGCCTTTTTGATCGGAAGGATCAGATCCTGGCTTTCTGCGATTTTCCGGAATAATGCTTCCAGATTTTCTTTTTCAATCTTATACATACATTTATCCCCTTTCTGCCACTACACCTGGCTCTACATCATCAAATGTAAAGCTAGTCAGCGGGCCTTTTGACTTCAGCATCTGCTCTGCCTGATATTCGCCGTAGAAGGTATCAATATCCTTGA
>ENA-OQDT01002003-OQDT01002003.1-human-gut-metagenome-genome-assembly--contig:-NODE-2003-length-10936-cov-5.077621_pt1 | contig 10936 bp, 5 predicted proteins | sample MGYA00242786_ERZ504617 | MGnify/ENA primary metagenome ERZ504617 (study PRJEB26092, sample SAMD00036337) | human gut metagenome | host: Homo sapiens | study: EMG produced TPA metagenomics assembly of... | reverse complement strand
CATGCTTTTTTTCTTTTTCTTAAGAGAGAAGTAAAGCAGGGATGCAATCATCAGCACCATAAGAATGACACCACCGATGTTGCCAAAGTTTACACTCTCTCCGATGCTTGTGTTGATACCAAATACTGCGAAAATTGCCAGCAGGATACCTACCAGACCTTCTCCGGCGATCATACCTGCACAGTACAGTGTTCCGTCTGTGGACTGCTGTTCTTTTGTCTTTTCATCGACATTCTTACGTGCATCCATTACCATACGTACAACGCCACCGATCATGATGGTTGCATTCAGGTAAATCGGCAGATACAGACCGATTGCGAACGGCATTACCGGGATACGCAGGATCTCAAGCCCCAGTGCCAGGAATACGCCGACAAATACCAGGTTCCATGGCAGGTTTCCGCCCATGATGCCTTCTACGATCATCTTCATCAGAGTTGCCTGAGGAGCCGGTACTTCTGCTCCGCCGTAACCCCATGCTGCATTCAGCAGGTAGAGAACACCGCCGATAGCCAGACCGGATGCAAGAACACCGATCAGCTCACCAATCTGCTGTTTTTTCGGTGTAGCACCAAGCAGATAACCGGTCTTCAGATCCTGTGAAGTATCGCCTGCGATTGCTGCGATAATACAGATAACTGAACCGATTGCGATTGCTGCTGTCATACCGTCGATACCGGTTTTGCCGCTTCCTTTGATCGCCATAGTTGCGATCAGCAGAGTAGCGATTGCCATACCGGATACCGGGTTGTTGGAGCTTCCTACCAGACCTACCATACGGGAGGATACGGTTGCAAAGAAGAATCCGAAGATTACGATCAGTGCTGCCCCAAGCAGAGTTACCGGGATAGCCGGTACTGCCCAGATGATAACAACCATAGCAACGATTCCGATCAGGATAAACTGCATCGGCAGATCCTGTGCAGTACGTGCAGTACTTGTATTTTTTCCGCCTTTTACGCTCTTCATAGAGTCGCTGAAAGTTTTTACGATCAGAGGCAGAGATTTGATCAGAGAGATGATACCGCCTGTTGCGATGGCACCTGCACCGATGTATTTTACGTAAGTACTCCAGATCGCTGCTGCACCGCCGCCTGCATAAAGCTGAGCGATCGTTGTGCCTGCTTTTGCCGGATACAGCCAGGTATCAGGTCCGAACAGACAGATCAGCGGGATGATAACCAGCCATCCGAATACAGAACCAACAAACATGTAAGATGCGATCTTTGGTCCTACAATATAACCAACACCAAGCAGTGCCGGGTATACTTCCATACCGATCTCACCTTTGAAGGATTTAAAAGCTGCTGATACGTCTGCCGGAATCACCTTCAGACCGTCAACAACAAATTTAAATACTGCTGCAAGTCCCATACCTGAGAATACGGTAGAAGCGTTTGCTCCGCCTTCTTCGCCGGCCAGAAGTACGTCTGCACATGCAGTTCCTTCCGGGTAAAGCAGTGTCTGGTGCTCTTTCACGATCAGGGCATTACGAAGTGGTACCATGAAAAGTACACCTAAAACACCGCCGCAAAGTGCGATCAGTGTGATCTCTACCAGGCTCGGCATAGAGCAAAGACCCTCTTCTGCCCAGAGGAACAGTGCCGGCATCGTAAAGATCGCTCCTGCTGCAAGTGACTCACCGGCTGAACCGATGGTCTGTACCATGTTACTTTCAAGGATGGAGTTCTTACGCATGATAATGCGGATAACACCCATAGATATAACTGCTGCCGGAATAGAAGCAGAAACAGTCATACCAACTCGGAGTCCAAGATATGCATTGGCTGCTCCGAAAATTACTGCGAGCAAAACACCCATAATAACAGATGTCACAGTAAGCTCCGGCATGATTTTGTCTGCCGGAATGTACGGTTTGAATTCGTCTTTCTTATTCATTTCCTTTTCCTTTCATACATTTTTATAACGATCCAGGAATCTTCGTAATCCGCCCTCTTTTATCCCTGGATGATTATATCCATAGATTTATATTCTACCTAAAATCCGACTCAATTGCAAGGATATAATGCATTTTTCTACTTTTTTCCTATTTTTCCAATCCATTTTTTATGCACTTTGCAGGCGCCAGGGTTCAAAATTCAACATGTCGTTCTTGCTTGCAAGATAAGACATTTGAACTTGGAACCCGCTAAACATGAGGAAGTAGCTATTTACGCAGTAAATATGCAGATTCCGAATGTTTATAGGCACTGAGTGCCAGTGGCACTCGTTTAGTGCCGACCGAAGCGGAGCGTAGATTGCGAGAGTTACTTTGTAACGGAGCAATTCGCAGGCGCCTACATGCCAGGCTTCAAAGGTCAACATGTCAGAAATCACATTATGAACCGGACGGAATCCTGACGATTTTCTGTTCCCCTTCCATCTCTGTCCTCACAAGCACCGGCATATGGCGTTTGCGAAGGGCATGGATCAGCGGATACACCGTAAAAAGTTCTCCCTGCACATAGACTGCCTCCGGTTTGGATCTCAGGATTTTTTTCACCTGCTCCTTGATCTGTGCTTTCCACTCCTGTTTTTCGAGCGTGGATTCTCCGTAAATACCATCCCACTCCATCGGCGGAAGCTCCTGCAGTTTTACATGGACAATCTTTGCCTGCGAAAACTGCGGAAGTTTTAAAAGCAGTGCATCGCCTTTATCATCACCTCCAAGGCTTACGATCACAACTTCTTCGTGAAACTGCTGCTGGCTGATCCTGCATGCCTTTATGGCATCTTCAAGCGTACTTGTCGTCATCAGAAATCCCCCCTTATGGCAGAATTCTGCACCGGCAAGACCGCTCTCCTCTTTTAATTCTTCTTTTTCCAGCCCAAGCCAGCTCTCCGGAAAACTGCATTTATAATTCAGTGAATACTCCCGTTTCTGAGGCTGAATACAGTACCCGCCGCGGTTCGACGGAAAGATCACAAATGCGATATCCGTCTCGGAAAGGTATTTCTGACACGGGATAAAATCCGGCAGAACCAGGATCTGTCTTTCATACTCCGGCTTTTTGCCGGCTGCGATCTCTGCCTGATGCTGCTTTAATATTTCCTCCACTCGCTTATCCGCACGCTCGTTGCCCCGGTAACGCTCCAGTTTATTGTCCAGGATCATGCCTGCAACGCCGACTGCCCTGAAAAACGCTGCATCGTTTCCGCCCTGTGCATCCCATGGCGGATTGAAATTGCCGATCAGCGTTGCAAGCTCATTTTTTTCGCCGGTGTTGTCGTTGTTGTCCAATGGCTGCACAAAAGCCTCATCAAATTTTTCTGCCAGTTCTTCCCCTAAAATCTCAGCACCCAGATCTTCCCACAGAAGCCCGAAAGCCGCATATGGCACGCCATTTTCACGCACTCTGCTGTCTCTCTGGTGATGATCGTATTTTCCTCTTCCGATATCAAAGACTATGCCCTGAAAATCCTCCGGCACCTGACTGCCGCGGTAGATCGTGATCTCCGGATTGATCGACAGCAGCAGTGCCGCCGAAAACACATCGTCGGCATGGAATTTGCCGCTGTGGGTAAATGCCTGCACATCTTTTTCTTTAATTTGCTCCATTAACTGTGTCATAAAATTTCACCTTTCCGATCAACATATCATCATTTGCATTTTTCAGAACCGGAATGATCACACCACATTCACTTCCGATCGATTCCAGTTTGTTTGGCGGTGCACAGAAGATAACCTGGAAATCCTGGTTTTTGAAGAAATCAAGCATCAGTTTGATATTGTGGTCACTCATTTTTTCAAACGGCTCATCAATAAAGATCAGACGCACGGAATTGACACGCACGTTGTAGAGCATGGAGAGTGCAGCCGACAAAATCAGCGTGTATGGAATCTGCGTTCCGGCACCGGAATTGTATCCTACCTGTTTGGATAATTTTCCGTCTTTTACTTCTTCGTTGTTGATGATGATCTCGTAGCTCATATAATTGCGGTAATCTGCAAATTTCTGTATCTCCGCCAGATCATTTTTTTCAATGATGCGGTTGATGATATCCTTGATCTCCCGCTCCCGTCTCTCTACTTCGTCATCCTCATACCCCATCAGCTTTGTAAGGGCAATCTGACCATCTGCCAGATTGCCGGTCTGCTGAAGATATTCTGCATAACGCAGAATTTTTGCATAGTCGGAATTATCATTTAAAAATCTTCACATCAAACTGATAGCGTGTCGCGAATTTCAGCTTGCGAAGTTCTTTGTTGATCTGTGCAATATCTTTTCTGGCAGCCCTGGCCGTCTCGTAAATATTCAGGACGAATTCCCTTTTGAAAATATTTTCGTAACGCATGGTCTGTTCTTTTAATTTCTGCTGCAGATTCTGAAGGTCATCGATCCAGATCTTTCCGCGTCTCTGGTGATAGCTCTTTTCGTACTCAAGTCCGATCGGAAGACGCTCTTCTTCCTGTTTGCGGTTGTTGTATCGCCTGCTGCTGCCCAGTTGATATTTGCCGCAAAACTGCTGACACGTTTCGCCATCTGCTCTTTTTCAGAAAGCTGCATGATGCCGCCTTTTTTATCCTCACCGGCAAGATAGCGGTCGTACTCTGCGATCGCTTTTTCTGTTGCAGAACGGTTAAGCTGCTGTTCTTCTTCCAGATGCTTCTTCTCTTCTGCTTCTTTTGCCCGATACGCCGTGATATCTTTTTTCTTCTGTTCAATCTCAGCTTCTAATTTATAGCGCTTCTTAGTTTCTTCGTCTTTCCTTTTTTGTTTTTTCCTGTAATTGCTTTTCCAGATCGGCAACACGCTGCGAAAGCGCCATAAATTCTGCATTGTTTTTCTGAGCTTCCAGAAGTGCATGGTAACGTACATTCTCTGCTTCCAGCTCAGCACTTAACTGTTCACATTCTCTGTTTGCTTCCAGATTGTAATCCTTAAAATAATCCAGACTGCTCTGCAGAAAGACATCCTGATTCTGCATGGTATGTCTGCTGCTTAAAATCTCTTTTTCCCGTTTTTCCAACTGCTCCAGTTTTTTCGCAGCTCTTTTGCGGTTCAGCTCGATTGCTGCACCGCCAAGGCAGTAACTCTTGATTTTTTTCGTATTGATGTAAGTAACTGCCATATTTCTGCCAAGTTTTCCTTCTTTTGACATGGCATTGTCATATTTCGCAACATCACCAAGCTCAACGGCATGGATCGATCCCAGCCAGAACTGGAAATACTTCGCTGCCGTCTCATTCTGGATCTGGAGATAATGACAGACGGAATCTTCCTCGCATTTGATCCTGCGTTCAGACAGACGTTTTGTATTGACCAGCTCCACATAACGATGCCCGGAGTGATCCATCACTTCATTTGCCGTATCAAATGCCTGCGGAGATACCAGGATCGCATAACGATGCACGCCAAGGAACGCTTCGATCGCATCACGCCATGCTTCGTCTTTCAACTCCGATACATATTCACATGCCATGCGGACTTCTTCGTCAATACCCTGTTTTTTCAATTCTTTATTGATCTCGCGCATCAGCTGCGTCTGCTCCTGCACATGAGAATAGTCTGCTTTGTTGCGGTCACAGTTCTCAATGATCTTACTCTGCTCGCCGCGTTCGAGCTGCACTTCCTTGAGTTCCCGATCCAGATAAGCTTTGCTTCGCACAATGCTGTCACGTTTTTTACGGATCTCCGCCCGCAGTGCATCGATGGCTTCCTGTTTTTCCAAATTAGAAAGTTCTGTCTCCGTCAGTTTCTTAAGTGCCTCAAAATAAGAGACCTCGCACTCCATTTTTTTCAGCTCTTCCGCCACATGAAGCAGACGTTTCCGGAATTGTTCCAGCTCTTCTTTCTCGCTTTTGCGCTTCTCCAGCTGCTTTTCAAAAGCCGTGATCTGCTGTCTGGAATTATCGATCGCTTTGGATACATTCAGCTCCCTGAGTGCCGCTTTTGCCTCCATATAATAACGGTCAAGTGCATCGATTTCGGTACTCAGTTCTTTGATCGTTTTAATCTGTGCTTCCACTTCGATTCCGTTCTTGCGGATCGCTTCTTCTGCCGTGCAGCATTTCTCTTTCCAGGAGAGCATATTTCGATATTTTAATTTGATGTCATCCACCTTTAACTGCATGACACGCTCATCGTATTCTGCATAGTCCTTCAGGATCGCATCCAGATCTCCGATCTCTTCTTCGATCAGCTCCAGACGGCTGTTGATCTGCTCAATGTTTTTCTTGGCATCTTTTAATTTTTCAAAATTGACATCGTGCTCCTCCAGAACTGATTCCTTGATAAATTCCCGGATCTTGGCAGCTGGATTGTATGCCATGATATTTCTAAGTTTTCTCTGATAACGGAACACTTCCTGATAGGGGAGCTTCAGTCCGACCATCTGCATAAACAGTGCCACTCCGTCCTGCTTTTTGCGGAGTTTGACATTGTAGCGTTTCTGGAAGCCGGATGCATCATATGGCTTTAAAGCAGAACCGTCTTCATAAACAAAGGAAATATCAGCCAGACATTTCTCTTCCATCGCATACCAGTATGTGCCGCGGATATCCGTAACTGCTGTCTCGATGATCACACCTAGCACAAAGGATTTTTCATTGATCTGGTCATAATATTCCAGTGCAATGTGAGTGTACACAACCGGGATCTTCTCCGCCGGTCTTGCATACACACCGGCACTTGCATCAACCAGACAGCGTGTATACGAGATCAGATTTCGTTTGCCCACTCCTGTATTATATCCGCTCGTCGCCTTATTAAACTGTGTGTCACCTGTGTAGGCATATTTGATGGCATCGAGGATCGTCGATTTGCCGCATTCATTTTCTCCGGAGATCAGGGTGAGATTTTCTGCGACCGGAACGATCGTGTTGGTAAATCCATACCAGTTGATCAGTTGTACATTTCGCAAAACTATTTTACTCATCGCTCTCCTCACTTTCCGCCTCTTCCAGGTCTGCCCTGTCCGCTGCCTCGAAATCTTCCTGTTCCACAAATTCTGCCATCACCTGCTTCAGTTGTCCGATATCCAGACAGAACTGCAAAGAAGGATAGAGACGCACGGCTCCGTCCTCTTTTGTGATATCATCGCTGTAATCAATCAGGCAGAAACGGCGGAAGGTCGCATATGCCTTTTTAAACTCGACCGGAGTCAATTCGATATCATAAAGTCTGCATTTATCAATAATTTCGCCGACCGTCACATAGACCGCTTCTTCATAGCCCACCCTCTCCAGAAATAAAAGCCACAGCACCAGCAGCAGCTTCATATGTTTCTGGTCAAAATGGTAGAGATTGAGACGCTTAAGTCCGACCGTTTCTTTATCATCATCATTTGGCTGCAGCATCGCCACACCCATCTGTTCTTCTACAGCCACTTTGTAGCCGATCACTGCCAGATACTGGTTCATATCATAGCGGTTAGATTCAGATGCCACAAACTGATAAAGCTTTTCTTCTTTGTCTTTTACAAGAAACGTCGTATCCAGAAGCCTCCGCACACAGCGTTTGAACAGATACGCATTATCATCGCTCATATTGCTTATAAAACTTAAATCCTGCATGTAAATTTACCTCTTTGTATTATCGTTCCTGAAAATATCATGTAAACTGCCAATTGTCTAAAGCCAGTGAGATTTCGGATTCCTTATTTTCTTGAAATCACCACATTGCTGATATCGGCGATCCTTGTGCTTACCTTCTCGTCCTCGATGCGGACTTCGTACGGAAATTCTGCATTTTTCGCATAAAGCATCGCCGCTGCGATCATCAGTGCTTCTTCTTTTGTCTGCACACCTTTCTCCTTCAGCTCCATACTCGCATCCGTTCCAAGTGTCTCATCCAGATATTCTCCTACACGGGCCGGTGCGTAGTGATTTGGAGCACTGCGAAACAGATTCTCCGTCCGTTTCTGCATCTCTTCTTCCGACATCACTTTTGCATTCAATGCAATGTTCTGCCCTTCGCTGCGGATACGCCGGTTCTGCTCAAACGATTTGTAACCGACGTATTTCTGGTTGATGACGCGTGTACACCTTTCCACCCTTTCCATCGCTTCATCCTGCTTCTCTTTTGAAAGTCTGGAAACACGATCCAGAAAATCTCCCAGCAGATTTTCCATCTTGACACGGCTGCTCGCCATCTGCATGATCCTGGTATTTGCCAAATTATAATAACTGTTAATGCGATTATCGATCAGTTCCATATTTTCTTCATACTCCACACTCAGAAAATACTGCAGCTCTGCCATATAACGATCTACGCGGGAAGTTGCCTGTTCTTTTGGACAATGCAGGCGTTTTCCACATTCTTCGACCATTTTCTCATACATATCCCCATAGCGCAGCTCACTTATCCGATCACGGATAAAAGAAAGTTGTGTCGGGATCAGTCCATTGTTTTTGACGAAAAAATATTCACTGAAGAACCGGTCCAGCATTTCATTTTTCATAATAAACTGACCGAAACTGTTCATGTCCTGAAACTCAATGACCGTTTTCATTATATCAGATATACTATCTTTTAAATCAGCCAGCTCATTGCGAAGCTCCGTTTCATTTTCCATCATTGGCACCAGGATGTTCGAGTAGGGACGTTCCTTTCGCACTGAACCTTCCTCCGATGCGGATTTCATGATCTCATACATTGAGAGGATCCTGTTCGACATCGTACCTTCGGTTTTCTTTTCTGTCAGCTTATCCAGAAAATCCATCATCCGTCGACAATCGGTGGAGAGGTTTACGACGTATTCGCCGCTGCGTCCGATCTGACGCGGTTTGATCCATCCGCATTCCCGGAAAATCACCAGGATCTCTGCCGCCTGAAGCTGCACTGCCTCATTCTCATCATCCGCTTCTTCGATCAGCCGCTGAATCTCTTCGTTTTTCAGATACAGTGTGATGCTGTCCTTTGCATCCGACTCATAGAGAACCGGAAGTTCCTTCGAACGGTCGATCAGAATCCGGATACAGTCATAGTAGATCCGGCGGTACTTGTAAGTGAGCGGTTTAAAAAACGACTCATTCTTTATGTAATCAAAAAAATTCATAATCTATTTATCTCCTAAGCTGCGGCGGCATTTGCATTGATCTGGTCGATCACTTTTCGGATTCCCATCCACACGCTCAGATCCGTAAAAATGTCCACAACACTTCCCTGATCCGTAAATGGTGCCCCCTGAAGTACCGACAGATCTTTCATCATGCCATTTTGCACAATGTATTCTACGATCTGATTCACAAAATAAATCTGCCTGCTGTCCAGACTGTTTTCATCCAGATATTCTGAAAATGCTTCTTTTGCAGCGTTCATATCCAATCCGACAATTTCACGGACAAATTCTCCAAGCGGCTTCTGTCCGTACTCCTTCTCATACTCTTCCTTTGTCCCCAGTTCACCCCATAAAATTTTTTCCAGAAGCTGTACATTCTCCGCTGTCAGAGGCTGATTCTTCTTCAGCCTGGCAATCGCCTCGTTATCCTGATGTCTGCGGACATAATATTCTGCTTTCGCTTTATAATTTTTCAGGTCATCATTTTCCAGCTCCGACTCTTTCCATTCCATCGCCAGAAGTTCATCTGCAAAATCGGTATCATACCGCCTTCCTTCGTTTTCTTTGATATATTTGATCAGTTCCCGCAGATTTTCACGGATATGTTCAAATTCATCCACACCGGCCGTCTCCAGATAATCCGTGTGCAGGATCTGATCCAGCAGTTTTTCCTGTGCTTTGATCTGCGGAATATTGGCAGCCTCTGCCACCGCACGTACTTTTTTCAGCAGATCCTTTCTCGCTTTTCCATATTTATTTTCCATCAGATACGCAAGCTCAATCCCATAGAGCAGTGCATCAAAACGAACAGCTGATGCCTCTTCCTGATCCGGCATGATCAGCGGTGCAATCTCATCTTGAACAGTCAGCGTATCTTCATAGCTGATGTTCTGATAATTTTCCGGATTGGAATAATACTCCACATATTTCAAATGCTGACGCACTGCAAAATTATCGCGGCTCAATTCCTGTACTTTTCCCTGCATACTCTCAACCAGTTTTTTGCGATAGACTATCAGTCTTTCTGTCTGATACTGCAGATCCTGCAATTTATACGAAATCTGAAATTTCAGATTGAAGATTGCACTTTGCAGGGCCAGCCGGACTGCTGTTTCTTTTCCCTTCTGCATTCGGAAAAATTCAAAATTCCCACAGAAATCAAAAATATAGAATTTCTGCTTATCCTCACCGTCCAAAAGTCCAGGGCAGAGTCTTGTCCCCCGCCCGATCATCTGCCAGAATTTTGCTTTGCTCATCACCTTTTTGAAAAATACAAGGTTCAAAATTTCCGGCACGTCAATCCCTGTATCCAGCATATCAACCGAAATTGCGATCTGCGGCAGTTTATCCGGCTCCGAAAACTGGTCGATTGCACTCTGGGCATAACGGATACGATTGTCGATCACTTTTGCATAGCCCGGCAGATGCGGATATTCTTTATTGAACATCTCAAAAATTTTTTCCGCATGAGCATGATTCTTTGCAAAAATAATCGTTTTACCCAGCTTTTCTCCGTAGTCTGTGTGGATTCCATGCGTCATCAGAATGTCCAGCACCTGCCTGATCGTATCTTCATTGAAAATCCAGGAATTCAGTGCCGAGGATTGGATCCGGTCCACAACCTGACCATTTTCATCCACAAACGTATTCTCGTATTTTTCCTTGTCCTCATCCGAAAGCTCATCGTACGCAATGCCTTCTTCCAGAAATTTCAGCTTCGTTTCCACTGAAAGAAAATCCACCAGATAGCCGTCTTTTACTGCCTGTGCCAGCTCATAACCGTAAGTTGGCACACCCTTCTCCAGTTCAAAAATGCTGTAGGTATTTTTATCGATCTCATCTTTCGGCGTCGCAGTAAGTCCGACAAGCGGTGCATCAAAATACGTGAAAATGTCTTTGTATTTATTGTAAATCGAGCGATGTGCCTCATCAC
>ENA-OQDT01002002-OQDT01002002.1-human-gut-metagenome-genome-assembly--contig:-NODE-2002-length-10937-cov-14.762997_pt1 | contig 10937 bp, 9 predicted proteins | sample MGYA00242786_ERZ504617 | MGnify/ENA primary metagenome ERZ504617 (study PRJEB26092, sample SAMD00036337) | human gut metagenome | host: Homo sapiens | study: EMG produced TPA metagenomics assembly of... | reverse complement strand
CGACCAGTGTTTTCTTAAATATTCCATATCCGTATGTTTCAGCCGCACAGCAAACCATTTCCAGTCATGGCCATCGTACAGTTTTAAAAAGGCCGCATCTTTCTCTTCTGTGTTTTCACGGTACATGACATCGTGGTAAAAAACAGGCATGGCATACTGCTCACTTTTCAGATACGGCTTTCCTGTTTTCTGTCCCTCTGCTTTCCACTGTTCCAGACGCGTCCGATAAGAAGATACACTCCCAAGCGCATGCTGGACTGCCGCCCGTCTGAAATAGGATGGCATCCTGGGAAAGCAGAAATCAAAGTCAAACCGGGCCGGATTCCGTTTCGTTGTATGCACCAGATGTTCTGCTGCATTGAAACGTTTCTTACTTTCCTCAATTTGGGCCAGTTCTTCCCACACAGATTCATACACTTCGACCAGATAGCGGACAGCAGAACGGTAAATCTCCAGTGTCTGGCGGATTGGAATATTCTGTTTTCGTAATTCTACACCATAACTGGATATGATTTTCATTCGCTTTTTTCTCCGGGTTTTAACGGGATTTTTCCTTCTGCCCTTCTATGTAAGCAAGTACCTGTTCACGGCTCCGGTCACTGACCGTTACAGCACAATAAGACGGATTCCACAAATGCCCTCCCCACAACTCTTTCTTTAGCTCTGGATGCAAAAGGAACATCTGGCGCGCAAGATTCCCTTCATGATTTTGATCATGTCTGAAATATAAAACTGTGGTCTGCAATCTACAAGCAGATGAATATGATCCGGCATAACCTCCATAGCCAGGATTTGAAATTTATATTCCTGTGCAAGACTTTCCAACATTTCTTTGCATTCCACATCAATTCCGTCTTTTAAAACCTTTTTTCTGTACTTTGTACACCAGACCAGATGATACTGCAGAGAGTACACATATCCTCTACCATAGAAAAGACCATTTTTATTAATTGTAAACATATCTTTCTTCATAAAAATAGTATACCATATGCATAGGAATATATCAAACATTTGTTCCTCTTTTGGGTAAAAATTTTGCGCGTCTAACTCATCACTGAAGTAACGAGAATGCGACGCGCAGTTTTCAATTGTCTTATCGTCACCGACGGTCTCGAATTTGCCTTTCATCAGTACATTCGGTCCGCTCATGGTTCCGCGGTACATCACCCGGTAACCCTTCTGGTTTCCATATCCGGTGATATCCGTTTCCATCACGCCGTACACGGCACACGATTCCATGATGTCGATAACATCCTCCCGGTTCGCGGGTTTGACAATAACTGTCAGCTTTTTCATATCCGCACCACCTTTTTATTGATCCTTTTTCATCGATTCTTTTTATTTGTCATTGTGGAAGTGGAAGTTTGCATAAGCGCTGCATCCGTGCTCGTGCATATCCAGTCCGTCGATCTCTTCTTTCTCGGTTACGCGAAGTCCGATGGTCTTTTTCAGGACGAAGAACAGGATGAACGCCAGGATCAGGGTATATGCCGCAACTGCTACAAAACCGATCAGCTGGGTGATAAAGCTGCATCCCTCACCAAAAATACCGGTGAATAAGGTTCCGAGTGCTCCACAGACACCGTGTACACTGATTGCACCAACCGGGTCATCGATTTTTACGACTTTATCAAAAAACTCAACTGCAAATACAACGACAACACCTGCAACTGCTCCAATGAACAGTGCCTCGTAATCATTGACTACATCACAGCTTGCTGTAATAGCTACCAGTCCGGCCAGTGCGCCGTTCATTGTCATACTGATATCCGGTTTTCCATAACGTACCCAGGTAACAATCAGGGTAACAAGTGTTGCTGCTGCTGCCGCAAGGTTTGTAGTCATGGCAATGTCGCCAAGATTATAGGTTGCTGCTGTGGTAGATCCACAGTTAAATCCGAACCAGCAGAACCAGAGGATAAAGACACCAAGTGCTCCAAGCGGAAGGTTATGACCAGGAATAGCAACCGGTTTTCCCTCTTTTGTATATTTTCCGATACGAGGTCCGACCATTTTTGCACCGGCAAGGGCACACAGACCGCCGACCATATGAACTGCCGTAGATCCTGCAAAATCATGGAACCCGATCTGGCTTAACCAGCCGCCGCCCCAGATCCAGTGTCCGGTGATCGGGTAAATAAAAATGCTGATGGCTGCGGAGTAAATCAAATAAGAGATAAATTTGGTTCTCTCTGCCATAGCTCCTGATACAATCGTTGCCGATGTTGCACAGAACACGGTCTGGAAAATCATGAATACACCGATCGACAGTCCGTTGAACATGCCATCTGCATCTGCCAGCGATTTCGGATTAAAAAAACCGGCGGTTCCGATAAAAGCATTGCTTCCTCCGAACATCAGCGCAAATCCGATGATAAAGAAGAAAATAGAGCCGAGCACGAAATCCATCATGTTCTTCATCAGAATGTTTCCTGAGTTTTTTGCTCTTGTAAATCCTGTCTCCACCATGGCAAATCCGGCCTGCATAAAATACACCAGAAAGGCTCCGACCATGGTCCATACGATATTGAGTAATACCTGTGTGTTTTCCATAATAAGTTCCTCCTCATTCCCATCTTACCCGTTCCCATCTGCAGATCTTCTGAAACGGTAGCTTTCAGATTTTTTAAAGTGCCTGTTCGCCGTGCTCACCCGTTCGGATCCGCACTGCATCTTCGACATCGTAAACGAAAATTTTTCCATCGCCGTAGTTTCCGGTTGACAGGTTTTTTACAACAAAATCAACGATTTTCGGAACCTTGTCATCCTCAACAACGGTTTCCACTTTGACCTTCGGAAGCATTTTGGCCACGATTTCCGCTCCACGGTACATCTGGCGATATCCCTTCTGATTTCCATATCCAAGGATATTTGTGATCATCATACCGTTTGCCTTCTGCTCCTCGAGGAGTAGCTCCAGGTTTTCGAGACTCTCCGGACGAATTACAATTTCCAGCTTTTTCATGATTTTCCCTCCCTTTCCGAACCGGCTCCTGTACAGCTTCTGATTTTTCCGGCTGCGGATTTCTTTTTTATCCGCCTTCCCGGTCTTCTCTTCCATTCATTTACCGGCTCTGCTGCTTCTATATAGAAATCTGTTTTCTGACAGATTTTCTAACCTCTTCTTTCATGCCTGGACTGTTCCGCAGCTCTGCTGTTTTTACAGTCGTTTTTTTGCAGCTGTTTTCACAATCCGCTGTTTTTAATTAATCACACTCGTCGGCATTCCCTCCAGGTAAGACCGGAAGTTTTTCACCGCCAGATCGACTGCACGGAGTCTTGCTGCCTTCGGCTGCCAGGCGATATGGGAAGTAATAAAGGTGTACGGCGACTGCATCAGCGGAATCTGATACTGCGGCGGCTCGTTTGCAACAACATCGAGTCCTGCCATATAAACCTTTCTCGATTCCAGCGCCTCAAGAAGCGCCTCCTCATCGATGATGATTCCCCGTGCGGTGTTGATAATGATGACACCGTCCTTCATTTTGGCAAATGCTTCACGGTTCAGCAGGTTTTCTGTTTCCTTCGTATGCGGACAGTGAATGGAGATCACATCCGACCGTTCGAAAATTTCTTCCATGCTGACCTGCTCGATGCCGTCATACTGCGGCCCCGTCTTTTTGTGACGGCTGTTTGCGATGACCTTCATGCCAAAGCCCTTTGCCATTCTTGCCGTCCAGAGGCCGATTGCGCCAAGTCCGATGATTCCCACCGTTTTCTGGTAGAGCTCAATCTGCGGCACGAACAGTTGATTGTAGCTTGCCTGCGGATTCGTTTCTTTTTCTTTCCAGTACCCTGTTTTGGTGTAATCGCTCTGTACCGTCACGTTATGACAGATGTTCATGAGCAGTGCCATCGCATACTGGGCAATCGTGACATCGCCGTAAATCGTATTCGTTATGGTCAAGCCCCGGCGTCTTGTCATTTCCACATCGAAGTCTTCAAATCCATGTCCCAGCGTTGCGATATATTTCAGATTCGGATGCGCTTCAAAGAGCTTTTCGTTGATCACTCCTTTGTGGACCCAGATACCAAGTGCTGCGTCGGCGTTCCCGATCTGACTGCTGTAATCTTCGAAGGTGTACCTCTTTTTCTCCTGATGGATGATACGGAACTTTCCGATCTGTGGTACACTCTGCAGCATTTTGTTCCACTCTGCTTCTATTTCTTCGTACGTCAGATCGATGGTTCCCGGGTCTCCCTGAAAAACGACTACCTCATAGTTTTCTTCTTTCATACGCCTCGCCTCCTGTTGTACTTCTGTCTTTTTATGTTCCGATTTCAAGATGGATTTCCAGTATGCCGACAAGTTAATTCTTCTGTTTTTATTCTGTAAGAATTTCCTTTTCCTGTTGCCTTACAACAGATTTATTTTCCCATTTATGACCGAGATACCGGACAATGCAAAATCCTGCACGGACTACCCAGTCGAGGGTCTGTGCAATCCAGACACCAAGGAGTCCCACATGGAGGGAAACACCGATCAGATACGCCAGTGCAATTCGAACGAACCACATGGACAGGATGCTGACCGTCATCGTAAACTTGGCATCGCCGGCAGAACGCATCGTGTTCGGAAGGGTAAAGGCCAGCGGCCAGATCATCATACAGCAGATGCTGTGGTATCGGATCACAATCACTGCCATCCGGTAAGCGCCATCGGAAAGGTTATACGCTCCGGCGAACAGTGGTGCTGCTGCCAGAAGCAGGATATTCAGAATCCAAAGGAATGCGTAGGCTCCTGTGATCAGCTTCTTTGTATAGCTTCTCGCCTGCTTATAATCTCCCGCTCCGACACACTGGCCAACCACGGTTGTCATGGCAAGTCCCATCGCCGATCCCGGCATAAAAGCAAGCTGTTCCACGGTCATTGCACAGGCATTTGCTGCAATCGATGCTGTTCCAAATCCGGCAATCATGCTCTGGGTCAACAGCTTTCCGATCTGGAACATACTGTTTTCCAGTGCCTGCGGAACACCGATGGAAAAGATCTTTTTCATCATCTCCTTGTCCCATCCGGCCAGGAACCATTTCGTACAGTGGATCTCGTATTTTTCCTGATGCAGCAGTACAAGAATCACAATACTGGCAAAGGCTCTGGAAATCAAAGTGGAAAGTGCCACGCCTGCAACTCCCATGTCAAAGCCGAAAACAAAAACAGCATTTCCGATGATGTTCAGCGCATTCATCACGATGGAAGTAACCATTGAAATATTTGAGTTTCCCATAACCCGGAAAAGCGCTGCCCCCGCATTGTAGATGCCAAGGAACGGGAACGAAAGCGATGTAATGAAGAAGTATTCCACCGCATAGGCCATAACCTGCTCTTCCACCGATCCGTAGACCACACGGAGAATCCAGCGGTTTCCGAAAAAGGAAATGCCGCAGATGACAAGTGCAATCAGTCCGCAGATCATAACGAGCTGTTCGGCTGCGTGACACGCTGTTTTCTTATCCCCGCTTCCGAGGAACTGGGCTCCGACAACGGAACCGCCGCTTGCCATCGATGTGAAAATCACGATCAGCAGTACACAGATCGTATTGACAAGTGAGATTCCGGAAACAGCCGTTTCACCGGCTCCGGATACCATCACCATGTCTGCCATACCGACGGTAACGGCCAGCACCTGTTCCACAATCAAGGGAACGATCAGCCGGACCAGACGCTTTCGGTCAAATAAGACGTTTGTGTTTTCCATCGGACTTTCTCCTTTCCGGTTCTGCATTTTTTCTGTCCTGTTTCTGACAAAATCAAATTTGGTTTTCAGAAGCAGTCCCTGATACCTTTGATAACAAAAAACGACCTGGAAGTCTTCCTTCCAGATCGCCCCGTTGCGAACTTTTTACTGCCATTTGCAGGTATCCTTTGGATGGAAAAACGCGGCACAAAGCTTTCCCTTCGTACCGCGCCTTCGCGAATCCATTACTTATATGGAGTTTATCTTGAAAAACAGACAGATCATTTTCTGGTTTCCTGAGAGTGTTTTCCGGGAGAAATTTAAACCTGGGAGAAAGGGAAGAAATAAAAAAACGGAGAGATTCTTTTTTCAGAACCGCTCCGTTGCGTTGTCTTTATTTTGTTCCATTGCTCTGCTGTTTTTCAACATAGGCACATTCTAACGGAATTCCCGCTTTTTGTCAATCCTTAAATTTTTCGATGATTTCCGGTCTTTTGCGTCAGTTCTGTCAATTTTATACAATTTTGCCGATATTTTTTCAGTCATTTCTGAACATTTTTCTCATGAACCTTTGAAATTTCTTTGTTTTCTTTTAAAATCGCGGAAAAACTCCGGCAAAATTCTGTGAAAATTCAGAGCGAACGCCAGACTTTGCTTTCATCAAATATCCGCCACCTGTCCGGCGCCTGTTTGAAAAAGACTCCGGTATATCAGATCCAGTCAAAATCTCCGCCGGTAATCGCAAGACTTAAGAGTGCATCCATCTTTTCCACTTCCTCTTCGCCCTCAATTCTTTGCAGCAGCACTGCGGTATCCAGCACATCCTCCAAAGATTCACCAGGCCCGATTTCATAATCCACCTCCGCCTCGCAGTCCGGGCATGGGATTTTTTCCATCGTCTGAAGGGATAAAAAGCGGTTGCCGCATTTCTTGCATTCATAATAACCACATGTTTTGGTTCCGTCTGGTACGCAATACATAGATTCTTATCCTCCTATCCATTTTCCGTTTCTTATTCTACCATACTTACCTTGCCAAAACCAGACATCTGAAAAAGAATCGTTTTTGTAAAAAACAACTCATAAAATAAAAAGGACGCTGTATGCTCTCGTTTCTTTCGGGGCTGTAGCGTCTTTTCTGCTTTCACAGCTCGCGCAGACCGCAGGGCAGTCAAACAGATTTTTCAGCAGACATAGTTTAAGCCCGATCGATTCTTTTTTCTCTCGACCGGGCTTTTAATGAATTTCCAGTAATTTCATTTTATACACCTGCTGCTTTCATTGATTTCGGGGTATTTCGTTATGTTCCTTTTGGACCGTACCTCCTGAATTTTTTGTTTTATTTTTCCCTATGGGCCTCTGCCTTTCATTGGAATCATCTCCTTTAGGTTCTATATGTAAACTCTTCAGAGATTTTTTGATGTTCAGATTAACTATGCCATTGGACTGTACCTCTTACTTTCTTAGATTTCGTCTTGATGTTTCTTTCTTGTTTTTATTTTTGTTCTCTTTTCTTTTGTTGATCTTATATTAACTCATCTTCTCTGTTTTGTCAATACTTTCTTTTAATTTATTTTACATTTTATTATTTTCAGAATATTATGACATTAAAATCGAAAGATCAGAAACCTGATGCAGTCTCACTTACAAAGAGGCGGCCGCAGGCTTTCGCAAAATTCAACCCCCGGCTTTTTTTGACCCACCGCAGGGCGATCCTGCTCCCTCCGGAACTCCACAGAATCTTCTTTCCAAAAGAGTAGAACGAAAGACTCCGCTGTCTTTGCCTTTCGCAAAGTCCAGCGGAGCATTTTTCCCATATTCTTTCTTCTCTTTCTAATTTCTTATTTGCAGAGTTCTTCGGCCAATGCCTCGATCTCTTTTACGTTCTCTTCCTTCACAGCGGACATTACTTTTACATTATTCTCTGTCCAGGTGATATTTTTGCTCTTTTCAAACATACCTTTCATCACTTTCGCTGCGGTCGGTGCCCAGCTTCCGTTTTCGATCAGACCGATGGTGCGGTTCTGGAAGCTGCGCTCTGTCAGGCGGTTGATGAAATCCTGCATGAACGGGTAAATTCCTGCATTGTAGGTCAGCGTTGCGAGAACCAGCTTACTGTAACGGAAAGCATCCGCTACGGCAGCGGACATATCGTCTCTTGCCAGATCGTAAACAACGACATTCGGACAGCCTTTTTCTTTCAGCTTATCTGCAAGCAATTCGGCAGCTTTTTTTGTATTGCCGTAAACAGAAGTATAGGCAACCACAACGCCCTCTTCTTCCGGACGATAAGAAGACCAGATATCGTATTTTTCAATGTAGTGGCCAAGATTTTCCGTCAGAACCGGACCGTGCAGGGAACAGATTTTCTGGATATCCAGCGTACCTGCTACTTTCAGGAGCTTCTGTACCTGCAAACCGTATTTTCCGACGATGCCGATGAAATAACGGCGTGCTTCGTCATCCCACGGTTCCTCGCGATCGAGTGCACCGAATTTTCCGAAGCCGTCTGCTGCGAACAGAACCTTGTCGGTGCTGTCGTATGTAACCATAACCTCCGGCCAGTGTACCATCGGAGCGAACACGAAGGTCAGAACGTGTTTTCCGAGCGTAAGGGACTCGCCATCCTTTACTTCCAGTTTCTTTCCGGCGAGATCCATCTTTGGGAAAAAGTTTTTCATCATGGCAAAAGTTTTTGTATTTGCAACAACGGTTGCTTCCGGATATGCTTTTACGAAGTTTTCAATATTCGCAGAGTGATCCGGCTCCATATGCTGTACGATCAGGTAATCCGGTTTTCTGCCATCCAGTGCTTTCGCAACATTTGCCAGCCATTCATCCGCAAAGTTTGCATCTACGGTATCCATAACTGCCGTTTTTTCATCGAGAATTACGTAAGAATTATATGCCATGCCGTTCGGCACTTTGTACTGACCTTCAAACAGGTCTACCTGATGATCGTTGACTCCCGCGTAGATAATATCCTCTGTAATTTTCATAAAAATCCATATCCTTTCCATCTTGTTTTTTCCTGCCCGGAACCTGCTCCGAACCGTATATTTTTATATTATCCTATGATGGAGGAAAAAGCAAGTAAAAATAGTAAAGATTACTATTTTTACTTGCTTTTCTCCGTTCACACACACGATATCCCTTTTCCACAGCTTGCAAATCATCACAATACTTCTATTTTACAGGCATGTTCTTTTGTTTCTTTATCATAACTGATTCCAACCGCCAGTCGCAAAAGCAAGTGCAGAAAGATTCCGAGCGTACATGCTGATACTATGAGTATAGTCTTTTTCTGTGGGAGGCGCAAGAATGGAATCCCGTTTCTCACTTCTTATTTATTTTCCGGGAAAACAATCTCTTTCTCTGGTACGCCTTCTGATTTGATGACGTAGCCGTCAACATCATCAAAATGAATCTTGTACTGATATTCGCTTTCACGTCCCTCTTTTGCGTCATCGGCATCAGCGTAATAGGTAAGGCGAATTTCGAAAGTATTTTTGTTTCCTTCGCGCCAGGACTCATCGCCGATCAGCCAGTCGTTTTCGAGGTTTTTGTTTCTTTTCAGCAGCACCTCGGCGTACTGCTGTGCGCCGCTCCAGATTCCTGTGTTTTTGTACCGGTTCTGCATGGTGTTCTGATACTGCCACAGTGTTACAAACATGATCGTCGCCATAATTGCCGTGAAAAGAACGGTTTGTATTTCTTTCTTTTTCTGTCTCTGCCGGCGGATACATCGAATGGTTCCGATCATCATCATTACCAGAACAAACAGATACCACAGGGTCCAGAAGATCTGCTCTTTTCGTTCCAGACCGCCGGGAATGAATTCTGCCAGCTGATCGCCCCAGACGAAATTTACCAGGGATGCCAGAATGCCCATAGACAGAATGGATGCTGCCCCATAGACTTTCCGGCTTTCTTCATCATCGAGGTTCTGGAAGAAATACCACAGCGATACAAACGCTGCTGCCACCAGACCGCCTAGAATCAGGCCGCCGCCCACGTTTACGATCTTTGCCGCCCACGCTGCCGCTGCCACACCGATCACCAGAAATCCCGCGATCACGTTTGCGTTCCGGTCCTGTTTTTTCTGCTGCCTTGAAATGTCACCTGCGTTCTGCAGCATTTCGGCCACCTCCTTCTGAGTATACTGAATTTCCGGCACCGCCTTCTCCTGCCGTTCGGAGCGCATCAGTTCCAGCACAGAAATCCCAAGTGCCTGAGCCAGCGGCTCAATCGTCTGGATATCGGGAAAGCCAAGTCCCCGCTCCCACCGGCTGACGGCTTTATCCGTCACATGAATCTTTTCCGCAAGCTCTGCCTGCGTCATCTTTTTCTCTTTTCGCATTCCGGCAATAAACCGCCCGAACTCTTTCGCTTCCACGTCGTGTCCCTTCCTCCTGCTGTTCCCGCACCGTCTCATGTTGCCCAGCGGAGCGTTTTTACAGTCTCAGAATAGGCGAAAATAGGCTGTTTTGTCAATCTACGAATCCTTTACCTGCATTTTTACGCCAAAAAATCCCCGATTCAGCACAAAAGTGCCAAATCGGGGATCTTGTATTTTCCTGTATTTACAGCCCGATCATATTTGCAAACAATACGTTTGTGAGGTTCTTAAAATTTCATTATTTTCTGTGATTTCCGTGTCCATATTTTCTTGTGTTGTGGATTTTCCAGGCTATATTTCTATTCTCTGCATTTTTTAGTATCAAAATGGTATCACAGCGACTTCATTTCTCACTATAATATCTCTTATCTATTTGGTAAGTATCAATGCTCCTAAGAAAACAGCAATACTTAAAATAAAATCCTTTTTCACCAGAAAATTTTTATATTTCACTTCTAGCCAGAGATTCAGGACTGTCGCACATATAAGTATTGCACACCCTAACAGTATTTGCGCTATATTGCTGTTTACAACAAAAGCCATTATAATTCCTTCGCCACAAACAATTGTAATTGGTATCACCATAAACTGTTTCACAATTCGATTTTCCGATATAGGAATAAATAGACCATCTGTGGCTTTTTCAAGAATACTATCCAACTGTTGAACCATACTCCGTAAAGTCAATCGAAAAACGGCAAATATACTGCCATAACAACAACATATAACGTATTTCTTCTTGCTGTAAAATGGCAGCGTCCAATAAAAAGGCATTTTATAAATTCCTAGACATATCGTAAACAAAATCATTCCCATTATTATCCGATTTCTGCCTAATCTATAAATAGATATTTGAGCTTT
>ENA-OQDT01002000-OQDT01002000.1-human-gut-metagenome-genome-assembly--contig:-NODE-2000-length-10944-cov-2.320052_pt1 | contig 10944 bp, 10 predicted proteins | sample MGYA00242786_ERZ504617 | MGnify/ENA primary metagenome ERZ504617 (study PRJEB26092, sample SAMD00036337) | human gut metagenome | host: Homo sapiens | study: EMG produced TPA metagenomics assembly of... | reverse complement strand
TGTATCTGCCATCTGCCAGAAAGACAGCTTTGCCAATCTGCAGAACAATGCCGCAGCAAGGACACCACCAAGCAAGCCACCATCAAAAAGCATATCCGCCATTTCTTTACATCCAAAAAATCGTCCGGAGATTTTCCCCTGATACAGCTCCCAGGGAAAAAAATAACATAAAACAGTCTTGAGCCCACCACGGAAGCAGCCAGGGAAAGTATCATCATATCCAGATATTTATTCTGGTCTTCATGATTCCTTCCGGCCTCCAGCACCACAAGTCCCATTCCCAAAAGGGCACCTACAGCAATAAGCATCCCATAAATTGTAAATTCCATTCCGAAAATCTGAAATGCCCTGGGCACATAATCCAATACCAGATTTATTCCCGGAAAACGGATTGACATATCCATATATCACCATTTTTATTATACGTTAAAACGGAATAAGATCACATCTCCATCCTGCACAACGTATTCCTTACCTTCCATGCGCACAAGCCCTTTTTCTCTGGCACCGGCATATGAGCCACAATCCAGCAGATCCTGATAGTTCACAACCTCTGCCTTAATAAATCCACGTTCAAAATCTGTATGGATCTTACCTGCTGCCTGAGGGGCTTTGGTACCGATCTTAATCGTCCATGCTCTGGTCTCATCTTCCCCTGATGTAAGGAAGCTCATCAGTCCCAGAAGATGGTAGCTTGCTTTTACCAGTTTCTCAAGTCCTGATTCTGTCAGTCCCAGATCCTCCAGGAACATTTTCTTTTCATCATCATCCAGTTCTGAAATCTCTTCTTCAATTTCTGCACAAATAACGAAAATCTCACTGTTCTGCTCTGCCGCATATTTGCGTACTGCCTGCACATGGATGTTATTTTCACCATCATCAGCCAGATCTCCTTCTGCTACATTTGCAGCATAGATCACCGGTTTCCAGGTAAGCAGATTATAAGTTGCCATCCATGCTTCCTCGTCCTCATTTTCCAGTTCCATCGTAATGGCCATCTTGCCGTCTTCCAGATGTGTTTTTACCTTCTGAAGAAAATCCAGTTCCTTGGCAGCTTCCTTATCCATACGTGCAGTCTTTGTCACCTTGGCGATCCTTCTCTCCAGAATTTCCAGATCAGAGAAAATCAGCTCCAGGTTGATCGTCTCAATGTCACGAAGAGGATCAATACTTCCATCTACATGGATCACATTAGAATCTTTCAAAGCAGCGGACCACATGAACGATTGCATCCACCTCACGGATATTTGCAAGAAACTGGTTTCCAAGACCTTCTCCTTTGGAAGCACCCTTTACAAGGCCTGCAATATCTACAAATTCAATTACAGCAGGTGTCACTTTTTTAGAATGATAAAAATCTCCCAGAAGTTTCAGTCTCTCATCCGGCACTGTAACAACGCCTACATTAGGGTCGATCGTACAGAATGGATAGTTTGCTGATTCTGCGCCTGCCTTTGTCAATGAATTAAATAATGTACTTTTTCCAACATTGGGTAATCCGACGATTCCTAATTTCATTTTTCTCTATATCTCCTTTAAATGTATTGATTATACGGTCTTTTTCAGCATGAATTATATCATATCAAAACTCTTTTGTACACCTCTTGTATACTTATCCCAAGAACACCCGGAGTTATTGTCTCCTCCGTTCTCTGTAATACGCTCTGCAACGCACAGGAAAAGTCTGAAAACTATAATCCGAATTTCTCCCTGACAGCAGCAAAATCACGGACCGGGACCATATTTTCCTGTGTAACACCAATCTGCTTATCCATATATACAAGCGTATACCATCTGTGAAATTTATATCCACAGTCTTTCAGTTCTCCCGCATATCTATATCCCATTTTTTCATGGAACTGAATACTGTTATAATCAGAATACTCATCTTCCGGTTTCACGATCAGTGAAATTGCCTGTACGATTCCCTGCTCTCTCAGAACTTCTTCCATCTGAGCATACAGCTGTCGTCCCACGCCCGCTCTTCGTGCCTCCTGCTTAAGATAAACTGTCATCTCTACATCCCATCCAAAAGCAGCTCTGGGATGAAATCTTCCTGCATAGGAATACCCGATAATCTCACCCTTATCTTCCGCAACAAGGTAGGGATAATGTTCCAGGATATGGCTGATCCGCTCACGGAATTCTTCCACAGATGGAACCTCATATTCAAAAGTTACTGCTGTGTTTTTTATATAATATGCATAAATTTCCAACAATTGTTCTGCGTCTTCAACTGTGGCTGTCCGAATTTTGATGTCCATGATATTTTTCCTTCTTCCGTTTCTTCATCTTTTGCTGGCTACCTGTCTCTGGACTGGATCATCAACAGGGTTCCTGACTCATATGTAACTCTGGCCTGCTCTTCCTGTATTTCATTACTTACAGTCAGTCCACAATCCAACAGACTCAGATCATAACCATCTAATAAGTATTTAAAACCTTCCAGGCAAAGTCCCTTCACAGCTCCTCCTATGGCAAAAAAAGATACATATTTGCCGAACTGACCGGATTTCTCCAACACCTTTCCATTCTCTGCCAGTGTCATATAATTGTATTGATCCACCAATGCCAGAGAAACCCCATTCTGGCTGGCAAGAATAAGAAGCCCCAGATTTGCAATCAGATGATCCACCCTCCGGCCTGTTGCTCCCAGGATTTCTATTCTCTTTGTTCCCTGCCGGATAGCCAGATTCACAGCACACTGGGTATCCGAATCATCTTTTTCAGGCTTGAGGCGTATCACTTCCACCGTACTTAAGTCTTTCAGAAACTCCTCACCCCGAGGAGACAGACTGTCAAAATCGCCTACAGCCACATCCGGCAAAAGATGATTTTCCATAAAAAATTCCAGTCCTCTGTCCGCAGCAATCAGGCAAAGCTTTTCCCGCCCTGCTCTTTCTATTCTGTTTCTTAAAAAATCGAGGGCAAAATCTCTCTGGATATCGCCCCCGCTTACAATAATCGTATCTTTCATACTGTTCCTCAGTCAATCTCTCTGATTACTTCATTCATTCGCTTCTTTGCATGGCGTACTCCGGAGACCAGATCATCTTTAAAAACATAGGAACCTGCCACCACAAGGTTTGCCCCTGCCTTTAATACAGTTTCCATTGTTTCATCATTGATCCCGCCATCCACCTGAATGTCTACGTTCAGATTTTCATCCTGGATCAGGTCACGAAGCTCCTGAATCTTCTCTGTACACTCCTCCATATATTTCTGACCTCCGAATCCCGGCTGTACAGTCATAACCAGAACCATATCCACATCCTCCAGCATATGGCTGATATCATTTACCGGAGTAGCAGGCTTAATGGATACGCCCACCTTTACTCCTGCTTCACGGATCTGTTCTATGGTACGTTCCAGATCTTCACAGGCTTCCGCATGTACAGTGATAGAATCCGCGCCGCAATCAACGAAATCTCTGATATACCGTTCCGGTTCTGTCACCATCAGATGCACATCAAAAAATAATTTTGATTCTTTTCGGATTGATTTGATCACCGGCATTCCAAATGAGATGCTGGGTACAAAATCACCATCCATCACATCAATATGAAGCCATTCAATCCCTTCTCTTCCAAAATTTTAAATCTGTTCGCCTAAGCGGTTAAAATCCGCTGATAAAATAGACGGACATAACTGATACATAATCAGAATCTCCTTTTCTCTTTTAATTCTTCATAAAGTCCCAGATAATCTTCATATCTGAGACTGCTGATTTTATGGTTATCCAGTGCTTCCTTTACTGCGCAGCCCGGCTCATGGATATGTCTGCATCCCTGAAACCTGCACTGCCCTTCATATTTCCGGAATTCCGGAAAATAATCCTTAAGTTCCTGCTCCTCCATATCCGAAAGATACAGACAGGAAAAACCAGGAGTATCCACCAGATAAGTATCCTTTCCTGCCGGAATAACCTGTGAATGACGGTAGTATGTTTTCCCCGTTTCAGCTTTTTGCTGATCTCACCGGTCTCCATCTGTACATTTCCCTGAAGGGCATTGGTAATTGAAGACTTTCCCCACACCGGAGGACCGGCAACTACCGTAGTCTTTCCCTGGAGTATTTTTTTTATCTCCTCCATACCATCTCCCTGATAGGTACTGGACAGGATTACCTGATATCCGCAGCTCTGATAGGTCTCATATAAAAAGTCCAGTTCTTCCCTGGTTCCCAGGTCTTTTTTGTTAAAGCAGATGGTAACAGGAATATCTGCCTGCTCCATCATGATCAGGAAACGGTCCAGCAGCATGAAATTCGGCTTTGGATTGTCCATTGCAAAAATCACAAAAGCCTGATCCACATTGGCAACTGCCGGTCGGATCAGGGAATTTTTTCCGGGGAAGGATAGCAGTAACACTGCCCTCCTTCTCCTTCTCATCCAGCACCTCTATTTCCACATTGTCACCTACCAGAGGTTTCCGGTTATCTTTTCTGAAAATTCCTTTGGCCTTGCATTCATATACTTCATTATCCTCAGCATGAATGTAGTAAAATCCTGCAATTCCCTTAATGATTTTTCCCTGCATGTACTACTCAGCCTTAGCAAATGTGATGGAGTATTCTCCAAGCTTTTGATAGGTTCCGTTAATTTCCTCAGAAAGATATAAAGTACCCTGGCTGACTCCCGGTGCACCAGTGATATCCAGTGTATACGGGAACTGCAGTGTCTGTCCTTCCAGAATCACAGATGCAGACGGATTACCGTTTACATTCTGTATCAGTTCCAGGCGGATAGGTCCTCCTGAATATCCGATCGGTGTATTCAATGCCTGTGTACATTTCCAGACCTCACCGTTTGCAGCAGCTGCACTCTGCTGTGCCAGATCTGCTGCAGAAGTATCTGTGCCGGCTGCACTATCTGTACTGCCTGCATTGCTGCTTTGTGTATTTGAATCGGAAGTCTGCGCAGAAGATGGATCCTGATCTCCGGAACTTACAGTAAGCACTACATTCACAGTATCCGGATCATCCCAGTCACCTGCTTCAGGCTCCTGGGCAATTACCTCTCCTGCCGGTGCATCTGTACTCTTCTGCTCTTTCACTTCAATATTCAGAAATTTGCCAAAGGTTGTAATCGCATCATTCTTCGTCATACCAACAACACTTGGTACTTCCACACTGTCACCATAATCAACACCACGGCTGACAACCAACGTAACACTTGTTCCGGAAGCCACCTGATTTCCTGCAGCAGGAGTGGTAGAATATGCATATCCCGGATCCACAAGGGGGTATCCGTCATCATTTAATTCACTGTATTCCTTCTGGACATTTACAGTAAGTCCCATATCCTCCAGTGTCTGCTGGGCATCTATGCCTGTCTGTCCATCCACATCCGGAATGGTGATCTGCTGAGTTCCCTTGCTGATATAATACTTAATCGTTGTATATTGCTCAACCTTGCTTCCCTGCGGAATATCCTGAGAAGAAATCGTTCCTTTTGCCATGTCAGAAGCTTCCTCACCCATAGGCTGGATTCCCAGCTTCATATCCTTAGTGATCGTCTTAGCCTCTTCCTCTGTTTTTCCACGAAGATCCGGAACAGTGACCATTTCATCATCCTCTGTTTTCTCGGTCTGAACCTGCTGTTTATTTTCCGTTTTCGCTCCTCCGATCAGACCAGAAGCTTTTCCTGCGATCAAAATGATTGCAATCAGGATCAACACACCCATCAGAAGCATGATAATGGTCATCACCTGACCATTGCCTTTCTTGTGTTTTTTATCCTTTTTGCTTTCCCGTCTCTTCCGTGATGTATCCTCCGGCTCATCATCATAATCCGTCTCATTGATCTCTGCTTCCAGAGCCTCCGGATCAGCCTTTGAAATCTGCTTTGGTGTATGCTTGATCTCACCCAGTTCCGCATCAGAAATCACTACTGTTTTGGCATCGTTATCTACTGATGTGAGCTTTACAAAATCACCCTGAGGATCAATAAGAGAATGCTTCAGATCCCCGATCACATCCTCCATATTCTGGTATCGTCTGTCAACACTTTTCTGTGTACATTTCAATATGATCTGCTCCAGGCTGTGCGGCAGCTCCGGTGCATATACACTTGGCGGCACCATCTCTTCCTGAAGGTGCTTGATGGCAATGGCAACTGTAGTATCTCCGTCAAAAGGAACCCTGCCTGTCACCATCTCATAAAGCGTGATACCCAGAGAATAGATATCACTCTTCTCATCACTGTATCCTCCACGCACCTGCTCCGGAGAACTGTAATGAACAGATCCCATTACATTGGAGCTGATGGTATTGGATGACGCTGCTCTGGCAATTCCAAAGTCTGTTACTTTTACCTTTCCATCCATGGAAATAATAATATTCTGGGGCTTTACATCACGATGTACAATCCCATGGCTGTGTGCGGCCTCCAGCCCCATGGAAACCTGAATGGCAATGCTGGTAGCTTCCTTTACAGAGAGTCTGCCCTTCTTGGAAATATATTCCTTCAGTGTGATTCCCTCGATCAGTTCCATAACAATGTAATAAACTCCATTGTCATCTCCAACATCAAATACATTAACAATATTTGGATGTGTCAGGACTGCGGCAGCCTGTGCCTCACTTCTGAATTTCTGTATAAAAGTTGTATCTTCCCGAAACTCCGGCTTCAGCACCTTGACAGCGACAAAACGATTCAGCTTGTGATCCTTTGCCTTGTATACGTCCGCCATTCCGCCGGTACCTATTTTGCCTAATATTTCATAGCGCTCTGCTATGATCATTCCTGTTTTTAACATTCTTCCACCTCATTTGCGAATGGTTCTATCAATACAATTGCAATATTGTCTTTACCGCCGTTACGGTTTGCCTCACCGATAAGGGTTCTGCCCCTTTCATCCAGGGCCTCATCCCTTCTGGAAAGTATCTCTTTTATCCGGCTGTCCTCGACCATGTTGCTCAGTCCATCTGAACACATTAAAATCACACTTTCCGGTTCCAGTTTCAGATCAAAAAAATCTACATCCACTGTCCTTTCCGCACCCAGCGCTCTTGTGATGATATTTTTGTCCGGATGGTTTCTGGCCTCTTCGACACTGATTTCTCCCATCCTGACCATCTCCTGCACCAATGAGTGGTCTCTTGTTATCTGCTGAAGTTCTCTGTTCGCCACATAGAGACGGCTGTCCCCCACATTGGCCACATATGCATACTGCCCAACGATAGTGGAAACTACCATAGTGGTTCCCATTCCCTTCAGTTTCTCATCCTTCTGTGCCTGCTCAATGATCTCTCTGTTCGCACTTTCAATGGCATGACGGATCACCTTAACCGGATTGAAATCCCGATCCTGTCGAATCTCCTCTACCACAACACTGACAGCATGGGAGGATGCATAATCACCTGCATTATGTCCGCCCATTCCATCCGCAACAACAAACAGATTCGGAAGATTCCCAATTGGGTCGGAAGAGGCGAACACATAATCCTGGTTCATCTTCCGCTTCTGACCCACATCAGTAGCTGAATATATCCTCATGTCACTTCTCGCTTTCTGTTTTTTCCATATAACTTTTTCTTAACTGTCCACAGGCACCGTCTATATCACTGCCCATTTCCCTTCTAATAGTAACATTTATTCCACATTTTTCAAGTTTTATTTTAAAATTCTCAACAGCCTGTCGTGTAGAACGTTCAAAAGAACGCTCCTTAATCGGGTTTACGGGAATCAGATTTACATGACAATTGATATCCCGGATTCTTCCGGAAAGCTCTCTTGCATCCTCATCACTGTCATTCACCCCGGCCACAAGGCTATATTCAAATGTGATCCTTCTGCCTGTCATATCAAAATAGTGGCGGCATGCTTCCAGAACTTCATCCATACTGTATTTTCTGGCAATCGGCATAAGCTCCTGTCTTTTCTCATCATTTGGTGCATGAAGAGAAAGTGCAAGTGTCATCTGCAGCTTTTCCTTAGCCAGTTCATAGATTTTGGGTACCAGTCCGCAGGTAGATACTGTCAGATTTCTCTGGCTGATATGAAGTCCTCCATCCTCTGTGAGAATGTGTATAAACCGCAAAAGATTGTCATAATTATCCAGTGGCTCACCGGTTCCCATCACTACTACATTGGACACTCTCTCACCGGTCAGAGTCTGAATACGATAAATCTGGTCCAGCATTTCTGAGGGAAGCAGACATCTGGTAAGTCCTCCGATCGTAGAAGCGCAGAAACGACATCCCATACGGCGGATACCGACCAGTCCGGAAATCAACAAATCGCAATACGTCGAATGGTTATAGTCTTTTCCTCTTTCCACACCTCCTTTTTCCGCAGACCATCCGCCATCCTTCCAAGAGGCCAGTCTCGTACGGGAAATCCAATCACCCGTATAAGGATTCTGGTTTTCGTCTATCCACGGTATGATACGGCCGTCCTCGCAAACCCTCCTTTGAGAACGGCTATATTTCAGGAACTGGTCAAAATAATCCTTCTCGGAAACGACATCCTGGCTATAATTGTTCAACACATTTGCCAATGCCGTCAACGTGACAGAAGTGGCAAAAGGCCAAACCGGTCCGTTCCATTGGCACTCGTGCCCTTCGTAAGACAACCTGAAACGGGGATGCGACTGTTCTGCCGTAGTCAACCCGTAAGGGGCATTGAAACCACTGTCTGACTTCATGAACTTCCACGCCTCTTCAAACCCCTTCCCTTTTTCAGGAAGATTCATGTACCAAGGCGTATATCCTTGAAGTTCGCGCACATCCACAAACGTCCCCTTCCTTTCCGAACGAGTCTTGAAAAAACAGCCCTCTTCATCCCACAAACTGTCCTCGACCAACTTTCTGAGATGCCCGGCTTTCTCGTTATATGCCTTAGCCATATTCCCGTCGCCTAAACATCCGGCCATCTCAGCCAATGCTTTAGCCTCCCCATACATGTAAGCATTGATAGAAGGGCGTTTTCCGCTTCCGCCTATTTGCATCTCCATCCCATCCCGGTCATCATAAGTACTAAACAAGCCATCCGGATTCCGGCCTATAAAATGTCCGCCATTGTTCCACCCCCTTTCCCAAGCCGCGTAATTCTTCACCAGTTCCGGAAACAAATCCAAGACTACATTTTGACGGCGCAATTTATAATACTCCCACAGTGCATTGGAAACCCAAAAGCTATACATTCTCGGATTCCCTTCCGAAAACCAGAAACGGGCATAAGCATTCACGTACCCGGTGTCCCTCAACCAACGGCCTTCATAAATATGATGCGCCGCCGCACAGGCAATCGAGTTATATTTTCCGGACCAATACACTTTCGGAAGGAACTCTGTAAAAATGAATCCATGGGGTATCTTCTTGATATGTTTCCTAAAAGTCCACCAACGAAAATAGTATGTCGTCATCACCTCCTTGTCCGGACAATCAAAAAAGGGAATGTTTTCTTGGAGAAAAGCCCAAGACGAATCGTTAGGAACATGCTGAACATACAATTCATTGTCTTCCTGGTTAAAACGATCTATATAACACTTGTAGTCAGAAGGACGCAAGACATAAAAATCCCTATCCCCGGCATGGGCATAAAGAAGCCCCACGATGACAGCACTTGCCACTGCCATAAACCATTTTTTTCTTCATCTCATTCTTCTTTAAATCACACAAAATATTGCCACTCAGTCCGTAGCCACGGCATAGTCCTGAGGAATAATCAGGAAACTGAAGCCGGCAGCTCCTCCACCCCCGTTCTCCAAGCGGAGCAGGATGCGGTTCCACCCTTGGCGGAACGTGAAAGGTTCGATATGCTCGTCTATATGGTACCAACTCGTACCCTTGTCCTGCCAGACGTCTTTCCCGTTAATCCACACCCGGCCGCTATCGTCCGTCCCGATGGCCACAAGCATGGTCGTAGCCTCATCGAAATACAATTCGGTATAGGCATAATAAGTGGAATGCCCCGTCGTGACAGGCACGGTATTGTGCATGGACTCGCTCTGCATGAATTTCCAACGCAAAGTCCCGTCCAACTGGACTTTCTCGCCTATCATCTTGACCGGGTGTGAATCGGTTTCTTCCGTTCCGATGCCGACTTGCCCATCCGTATAGACGGCATCAAAATCCACTGGCGATTTCAGGTTGGTGGACAATGGCAAAATCATCACGACCGTAATTTTCCCATGGCCCTATCATATACCACGTGTTCACATACAGCCATCCCTTACGTTCCGCGTCTTTTGAAAAACGTCTGCCGGGCAAAGCTTGGGCTTTGACCATCATCTCATTCAAACGCGGGCCGTGGTACTTGCTATAAGGTGTCTTTACTTCATCATTGGTATAGTTCACTCCGCCTAAGCCTCCGTCTCCCCATCCTCCGCCGGGACTTCCGGATCCACCGGGTTGGCCTTGTCCGTTCCCAAGTCCACCGCCGGGCTTACCGATGTTTCGCGGAACACCGAAAAGGTTCTCCAGACGCGAACCTGCCAAGCCAACCTGCCGCGAAGCCTGTCCCAACAGCCCCCGGTAATTGTTCAGGTCTGCCGTGCTCCTCACGGACAACCCCGCACTGGCATTACTGCCCGCAGAACGTTTCCACTCCATTCCTCCGGTCTGCATCCGTATCAGTTTCTCAAAATCCGGCATGCGCGTCGCACTTTGTTGCATGGAACTGTATACTTCCGGAAAAGACAATCCCTTCTGCAACGTCTGCTTGGCCGCATTCACTGCCAAGTGGTTTTGTTGGATTTCCCGTTCATACTGCCGTAACATTTCATAGAGTTCCTGCACCGACGGCCGGTTGCCCAACGGAGGTTCGCCGGCCTGCAAGATGGCACGGGCCATGGAAACGTCGTTGGCATCCCTTGGAGCCGACGGCGGAAGCTTACGAGACTCTACTTGAGACAGCAACCGGTTCTTTTGGTTCCTCATCTTTTCCGCCATTTTTTGAAAATGCGACAACTGTGTTTTCAAATTCTTCTTCACGATATT
>ENA-OQDT01001999-OQDT01001999.1-human-gut-metagenome-genome-assembly--contig:-NODE-1999-length-10952-cov-3.271409_pt1 | contig 10952 bp, 12 predicted proteins | sample MGYA00242786_ERZ504617 | MGnify/ENA primary metagenome ERZ504617 (study PRJEB26092, sample SAMD00036337) | human gut metagenome | host: Homo sapiens | study: EMG produced TPA metagenomics assembly of... | reverse complement strand
CTTCCCACATCACACCATACGGTGCGCCGCCATCTGTATATCCGGCGATAAAAGCAAAACGATCATCGCATTCCTCATACAGTTCTGCCAGCCGTTCCCGTTCTTTCGCTTCCCGCTCCATTCTCCGCTGCCGAAGCCGCTGTTCTTCAGCCCGTTTAATCTGGTCAAGCTGCTCCTGTGTATAATTGACCCCCAGCTCCTGCAAATCTTTAGCAGCCGTCACAGCATCCACATGAAAGCGTTCCCGGTAATGCTTGTTCATCTTTTTCGGTGAGCCGGTATAGGTGAGCAGCCACTGCTTGCCTTTTCGGAGGCGGGCTTCCTTTCGCTCAGCCGTCGTCAGTTTCTTTTTCTTTGCCATTTGCGGAATCTCCCGGATTTTTTTGCTGATAATTTTGGGTTGCGCTTTTTCGGTGCTGTCAGCTCATAGCTCAAAGAAAGCAGGTCTTTGATGGCATCATCCAGCTCCGGTTTGCCAAGCTGAATACTGAGCCATTTTTCCTTATTCATGTGATAGGCCGGAAAATAGCCATCCTGCCCACGCAGAGAGCCAATCAGCAACGGATCACTTTTCACATTAAGGACATCAACGATGCCTGCCTCCGGCAATCCCAACTTATCAGCAGATACTTCCAGAACCACACCATACCATTTGTTATTATCGTTGTGCCGCAGCACAGCATTCCAGTCATGCCAGGGGTATTCCGGCTCTGTGCCGTACTGCTGACGTATCCATGTAAATAATTCTTGTCGTGTCACTCCATCGCTTCCCAACTATTTTATGTGTGGTTTGTGCAACGACCTGTTGCACAAATTCTTGCCTCAGATAACTCTCCGCAATGCATTGATATCAGAAATCATCCAGCGCAGCATCAATCTCTTCCAGCCGATCAATCCAGCCCAGGTCAGATTTCTTCTTGGTTGCTGGTCTTTTCTTATCACCACCAACCACTTCAAACCGTTTTCTCTTCTGTCCCGAACAAACCTTTTACCTGAATTCTGAAATCCGGCTTGTTGTTGGTCAGTCCTTGCATGAGCTGCACATTTCTTGTATCTTGGCAGGAGGATTTGACAAATAGCCTGAATGTCTTGCTCCTTAATACACGGTGCCGCCATGAACTTTTTTTGTTATGTAAGGCTTTATACTGCCAGTACCTTTCGACATAGAGGCTTTCTTTCGAGTATCAGTCGTAACAATTCCTCCTTCCCACTGATTTTTTGTCATATCCCTTTGCTATATTTAATCAGCAAATATATCTAAGAACTTTACCCAGGCAATCTCTGCTGTTATCCGTAGACACCTGTTGATTACTTCCTGGTGCGCTAAGAGGCATTGCTCCCCACATAAAGTGCTGATTATAACAATCTAAAAGAATCCTCTCGTATGTACCTGCTGCTGAAGTTGAACTTTCTCCAGAGGAAAGCCATCTCCAATTTCCTATTGCTTGATAAACGAAGCTGTCAATAACGATTCCTGACAAATGGTAGCTTCTAAAATAGTTATCTCGCACATATCGTAGATGCTTGCAAGTGTCAAAAGCAGTCCATTACTGCTTATATTTTTGTTTTTCATGGCATCCTGTTCTGCTTTTGGATTAGTTGAACGCCAATTCCCACCCATATTTGTATCTGGATATCTGTATGAGCCATCCCAATTTCTGAATGCCGGCAGAATTTCAAAGAACATTCCATCTGAAAAATTGATCTTCACAACCTGTCCATCTGCTCTTACTTCACTTCTTGGATACGGAACAAGAATAGCCTGTCTAACTGCTTGCAGAAGACGAGATTGACCATTCCCATAAACAGAGTTGAACTGGTTGTAATATGATTCCGGCAAGGACATCAAAATATCAATATCACTTGTATCTATCGCAGTTCCCCTTCCATAGGAGCCAACATATATACTATTTTGTCTATCGCTTGTTATATTCCAAAACTCACGGTTCATTGCTGATGTTACAGTGCAATATCTTTTTGAAATAAGAGAACGGCTGTCAGCTGATATTACCTCTCCATTTCTTTGAACATACAAACTCAATGTGTTCATCCCCCATTTACTCATTTTTTCTCAAATGCGCCGGAAGCATCTTGTTTAATTCCTCCTGCGTAAAGAATTGCTCTTCATTTGTTTTGAGTGCAGCTTGGGCGGCAGCATAACTTTTCCCATCAGTTAAAGGTGCAGCACCGTAGATTTCCGAACTTTCATCCAACAGTTCATCTCTTTTGCGCACTATCTCTTCAATACTGATTTCGTCAAAATCTGTCAAAAGTGACAGATATTTTTCTCTAACCTTCCACAGCTTATTCGCAGTCTTAATATGATCGGTTTTTTCAGTGGAAATATCCTTATCCTTCAGATAGCTTGTTAGGGCAAGGAGTGCTGTCGAACATAGTCCACCAGCCCATAACAGTATCTGTTTATTTGAAATGAGCACTCCCAAGAAGCCACCTGTCGATATTGCTGATAGCCCAATTTGTCCCCATTTTATCCAAAAATTACGCTTACTCAACCGATCAGCCATCTTAAAATGACATGTATAGGTATATACAAGTTTCCCATATTCTTCTTGTATTTGAGAATATAGTTTTTTACGGTAATCCAACGAACTATTCTCCATTGGCGCATTTCCTCCGTACCTTTAGTATTACTCTACCCCCAACGCCTTAAACACCGCATCTTCCGCACTGCTGTAGAAAATCAGATTAAAACTGCCCACCAGCTCCGGCGGCACGGTGCCAAGGTCTGCTGCACTGGTAATCGGAAGCAGCACTTTCTTTGCTCCGCTATCGAGGCACACCTGCAAACTATTGGCAAGCTCGTCCACTTTCAGAATCGTGCCGCTGATGCTGATTTCTCCCAGCACGGCAAGTGTACTGACCGTTGGCCGTCCAAGAGCGATGCTGCATAGTGCAATCAATGTAGGCAATGCCAGCTTTCCGGTCATGCCAATGCCCTGTAAATCCTGATAGTTGATGATGTAATCCCGCATCGTGGTGCTGATGCTGCCACTGATACGATTTCCGTTTGCTTTCAGGAAATTGAACGCCGTATTCGTGGATTCCTTGCAGTCACGGTCGCTGCCAAGACCAGTGCGTTCAAATTTTCCGTTACCGGGCAGCATCTGGCTTTCAAGGCGGAATACGCCGATCATGCCGGACTTGCCCTGACTTACGGTATATACCTGTCCAGGATTGCAGATGCCATCGGGGATGAGCTTTCCACCGCCCTGCTCTGGCACGGAAACAAATTTTTCTTCAAAGGTATCAAGGTCGATGTAGCTGAAGTTCACATCATAGAACTCCATTCCACCCAGCTTTTTCAGCTGTTCCTTGACGCGACGGCGCATTTCCAGCGCAAATACAAGAATTTCTTCAATCTGTTCCTTCGTGAACTCCCCATCCAGATACAGCAATTTCACATAGCCGCCTACAATCTTGCGGACAGCAATCGTATCGCGCTGGTTCAGGTTCTTTCCAAGGCGGAAATACTTATCCAACGCATCACCATACTGTTCTTTCCGCAGTTCTCGGATAAACTCTGCCAAGTAATCCGTGATAAAGCCGTAGTCGTTTGTAAAATGCTCCGGACGGAACTTCGGAATCTCCCAGCCTGGAATGTAGCAATGCAGACGGTCAAGAAAGGCTGTGTCCGTTCCCATCTCCGGCGGGAACGGGTCAAACAGAGAGGAAGTCTTGAGCAACACATCCACGCTCTGATTGATGTTTCCTACAAAGACCATAGATGCCGATGCTGCCTTTTCCTCTTTGCCACGGGCAAAGGAGCCGGAAGCCATATAGTCTTTCATAATCTGAATGCCGTCTTTGTCCTTAAACTTGATTCCGGCAACCTCATCAAAGGCAACGCAGTCCCATAAGCCTACCAAACCTACGGTTTTGCGCCCCATATTGTAAAACAGATTTGCAACGGTCGTCTGACCACCGGATACCAGGATACTGTTCGGACTGATTTCTTTATAGATATGGGACTTGCCTGTGCTGCGCGGCCCCAACTCACAGAGATTGAAGTTGTTCTCCACCAACGGCAGCATACGCGCAAGCAGCAGCCACTTTTCCCGATTGTTCAGCTGTTCCGGCTCATATCCGCAGGAACGCAGCATAACATCCATCCACTCTTCCTGTGTGAATGCCTTGCGTCCCTCTCGAACTTCTTCAATGTCGATATGGGGCATCTGGATCGGAGTCAGCTTATGGATGCTGATGGGAGAGATATCCTTCTGCTTTTTCTGTTTAGAGGAAATCGGCTGTCCATCTATATCCGTGATTCCAAAGCTGCTGTCTCCCTCAGACTCATATTCCAGCTGCACGATGCACCAGATACCGCCGCAAAGCAGCCGGTCATATTTTTCCGGATAATCATCCGTAATCGGCACATTGGTGAGACCAAGGTTAGAGAACTCTGCAAAAAAGCAATCCTTTTTGATGTCCAGATGCACGGTCACCATATCAATAATGGTATGGCTCCCGTTCTTGCGCAGTTGTGAGAGAATTTTCTGAGCCTCATCCGGGCGGACAAAATTATCTGCCAGAATGCGTTTTACATTCTGAACGCCCTGCTCAATGATTGTCTCATCGTCTGAACTACAATACTGACCCAGCAGGAACTCCAGCACATAGACCGGAACATTCGCTCCTTCTTTTATTTTCTTTGTCAGGTCTTTGCGGACGATCCGACCGTCAAAGTTGCTGCGCAGCTTCCGACGCAGTTCTTCACGATTATCGTCTGCCGCCATATCCATCATTTCCATACGGAATTCCTGCCTCCTCTGTATCAGAATCCGAATCCAAAGTCATCTGCAAAGGCAATGTCCATGATGACAGGCTGCCTCCACTGCTCCAGACCGCTTTCTTCGTCATAAACCACAAGGTAATATTGCTTGTCCTTGTCATATTTCTTATTCTTGAATGTGAACCGCATCCGGAAGATACGCTTCTGCGCATTTTTCCTCGCGACTGTCCGCCACATAGCTGTTTTCGTTCGAGATTTTCTCATTGTCTTCCGAGAGGAAGAAAATACGGTATTTTGCCGCTTTTACAGTATCACTGACTGCATCCGACTGGATAAAGTCCATGGAAGTGATCAGGTTCGTAATCTTATGGACGATGCTGACCAGAGCAATTTCTGCATTCTTTGTTTCCATGTGACCGCGTTCCATCTTAAACTCCAGCACCGGCACCAGCATTTCCTGCGGTGAGGAACCGCCATGCACATAGTTAGCACCGCCTCCGGCCACCTTAAAGACATTGCTGCTGACAGGATAGGACACCACCTTGCTGTCCTCGTTCCCCAGAACGCGTCCTATGCTCATATGGTCGATGCCGTTATCTTCCAGTGCCGCCTTGGACACAATAAATCTGCGATTGACAAATGCTTTTTCCGCGCTTTTCCCAGAAATCTTGTCACTTTCTGTCAGCTTATCACGCTTGTAAATAAAGCCATGATCGGCAGTGACGATAAAATGATAGGTGTTGCCGCTGACGGAGATTCGATGAATCAAGTCCATGATTTCCTGAACGGCCTCCTCACACGCATTAAACACCTCATCCTCGGTATTTGCCTTGTCTCCACGCGCGTCAATCTGATTATGATATACATAGATAATCTGACGTTTTGTCAGCACATCTCGCAGCTCTGCCACTTTCAGATTTTTGATATCATCGAACTGTACACAGACACTATCCGGGTTATAGCTTTGCAGCACCTGCTGCCGACCTGCCAGATTATCGCAAAGGATACCATCTACCAGCACCTGGAAGTCATCCGTCATCTCCAGTGTTTTATGCGGTAAAAGTGCTGCCATACCGAGCCTTGTATAAGACGGCAGGACACTTAGTTGTACAGAAAGTTTTGCCGTGCATTTCGGGTCATCCTGCATTCGGGCAAACAATTCCTGTCCGACCTCGTAACGCATGGCATCCGAAATGATGACCACGGTGCGTTCCTTGGTATAGCGCAGGTTGGCATTGTAAAACTCCCGCTGCAACGGAATTGCCGAAAATGCGGCATCCTGCTGAATTCCAGCATTCCAGGCAGGGAGCAGGCAAGCCAGATATTCGTTTGTGTAGATATTTTCCACCAGTTCCCGAAGCGGCTCAAAGCTTTCCGTGCTCTCCAGCTGGTCGTAATAATAGTAGAATTTCCGATACTGCTGATCCATATTGTAATCCGCAGCAAGATATCGGTCGATGATTGACTTTAAGCCATCTGCGGCATGGTAATCCGCTTCCTTCACCATGCTGTATGAACTGGAAAGCATCTGATAGGTTTTCCCGGTCTTTCTGCCAAAGTGCATTTTAGCCCGCTTTTCACAGAGTTCCGGAATGGTAAATCCGTTTACGATTGCGCCGATATCTTCCGAAACAAGTCTGCCAATGAGCCACTTTACCAGCACCTGATCCACGGCAAGGAAAGTGTCGCACTCCACCAAATCGTCCACTCGCATTCCTGCAAATGCTGAAAAAACATTCAGCCCTTTGGCAACATGTGCCGACAGAGCATCGTATTTGTCCCGGTACAGGACGCTATTCATCAAACTATCGAGAAATGCGATGATATTGCCGGACTTGTAGGAGACAAAGCTCTTCCATGCTGCCGGAAGCTCTGCCTGCACATATCGCCCAGTATAAGTGACGAACAGCGTCACCAGCAGCCGTTCCAAACTCGGCTTTGTATCAGTGTATCCGAAATGCTGCTCACAGAGCTGCCAGAATGCAGACAGCAGATCGTATTTTTCAAACTCCTGCAAGAAAGCATTGTCCACCAGCTCGCCATCCGTCAACACGATGCGCACGACTTCCTCAAAAGAGCAGGTACGCGCCTTGCAGACTGCACTCAGCAGACCGACAAGGATATTTTCTTCATTAAAATTTTCGATTTCCAAATCATAGAACCGCTGAGTACGTTCTTTATTGGCGAAAAACTTGATGTGCTTCTCAATAACCGGCTTGTACTTCTCCTCAATACCGAGGTCAACCGACAGCAGGGAAGCACGGTCAGCAAAGAATCGTCTGGAATACAGCATTGTGTCTTCCAGATGGTTGTCCCTTACATCCGGCTTCGGAAACGGTGCATAGATCAGATAATTCGTGGTCTTATCCACACGCTCCAGAAAATACTTTGTATAGAACTGGTTATCCGGCTGGAGATGGTAGATCTTCGCATTCTGAAGCTCCACCGTCTCCATATCCTCGGCAAATTCTGCCTTGTCATCGTACCAGAAAACCAGTTTCCGGGTCTCCCCGGTAAATTCCGCATTCAGGCGGTCTATAATTTGTTTCAGGTTCAATTCTGCCATATCAATTTCCTTTACTTGATAGATTCCGCCCTTTGGGGAATATCATACAGGCAGTTACGCCTTGATCCGGTTGTTGCCTGTGATGCCGCTAATATAATCGTCAATATCCTGCACGATGCAATGATCCCCCATTGTGTGCAGTGATTCAAAATACTTTGTGATATACCCATAGATGCCATACTCTTCAAAGGTTTTCGCCACATCCGCACCGGAAAGCCCTTTGAAATGACGGTACCGCTCCATGCAATAAATCAAGAAATTGGATTCTTTGCTCATCGCTCACGCCTCCTCCGGATAATCATAGGAGCCTGTCAGAAGTTCATCTTGATACATGGTATACAGCGTCATCGGGCTGTAATGCCACAATTTTGATTTTTCATCCGAAAGTTCCTGATAGAGCTTGGACTGATAAAAGCGGGAAATCGCTTTTTCATCATCTACATTGCTATTTTTTGTAATCTGTTCGATGATGGGCGGCACAATGATTGCAAGCATTGCGCTGAATTGATCTTCGTTCATACAAGCTCCCTCCCTTCAAAATGCAAGTATTGCAGGGACTTTTCAGTTGCAAACACCAGCTGGTTGAACAATTTCCGAATCTTGAGTGCCGCCAGTGTTTGTTCCTTATCCAACACTCCGGTCATATACAGGGTAATGGTACGGTACACATCATCATTTGCCACAGCACCATAAATCAGGTCATGCTGCTTTCCCTGATAGGTTCCCTGACGGTTCTCGGCTACAAAATCCAGCCACGCTTCATCTGGGCTGTCAAAGCGCAGCAAACTGCACTCCTTGAAAGCCACTGCTTCCTCTACGGAATAAATATTGAGCGTAGCGGCTCCTGTTTTGCGGCGATCTGTGACCTTTTGAGCGAAGTTCACTGCCTGATCGCGGTTGGTGGTGGTATAAAATCCAAAACCGAAGTCCAGATAGCGATTTTGCCGGATAAGTTTCGGCTGTTCTACGATAACATTGCTTCCGTGGTACAAAATCATTGCAAACGCCTCCTGTTCCTCTTATTTCTTTTCTTTCACCATGATGTTCTTGCTGTCTGCCAGCACCTCATAGAACTTGCCATCCTGGGCAGTTTGAAGCTTGCGATAGTTGACCTTTACGCCGTCATCGAGGTCAAGCTCGATGCGAGAAAGTGCCAGATGGCTGATCTTCTCATCGTATTCCCGGCATTCCTTCAGCTGCTTGGCAAGTTTATCCTTACGCTTGGAGGCTGCTGCCACCTCACGGGCATTCTCGCTGTGATCCATCATATCCTGCATCCGGTTGATCTCGGATTCATATACGCGCTGCATCTTGTGCAGGTAGTCGATACGCAGGTTGCCGATGGTATCCGGCGTGTAGCGGTGCAGGTAAACCAGTGCCTTAAAGCCGTTCTGCTTGCCACTGTCAAACAGCCAGTAGATCGGACGCTTGCCGGAGCCAGTGACAGAATAGGTCTGGCAGTGATCCTTGAAGAAATCGTTCAGAAAGTAGTTACGGATAATCTCCCGGCTGGTGCTGCCCTTATTGCCAAGGACTTTTGCGATGTAATCAAGGTTTGCTTCCAGCGTATCAGCACCGTAAACCGCTTTCAGCCACGCGCACAGGCGAGATACAATATCATCGTCCAGATATTCTTCATCGGTAATGGGGATGACGTTATCGGCGTCTGGTTCATACGAAAGCCAAGTTGCAGTTTCCCAGTCATCTGTATCATGGAACTTCGGATAATGATACTCTGCCAAGGAAATTCCTGCATATCCACCTTCGATTGGGTCGCCATTTTCATCTAATGCAGCCTGTCCCTTGTATCTCCAATATACTGCATCAAAATTGCCACCTGCAAACACAAGGCCCGGTCTATCCAGCGAGTAGCGGCCAAACATACAACCTACGGCATAGCTGAGCAGGCTCTTAATGTCCCGCTGCAGATCCGCCTTACGTACGGTCACATCTTTATCCTCCACTTCCGGGGTCAACTCGTCCTGCAAACCGTAAATGTCAATAAAAATGCGGTTCAGCTCTTCTTCGTTGGCTTTCAGCTGATTAAATCGGTCGTTGCATTCCGCCTGCCACTGGGCAAAGGCTTCGGAAATCGTGGAAACGTTGCGGAGCAATGGGTGCTTCTTAAAGTCCCAAGAGGTTTCAAAGGAGTCCCAATCCGCCCGAGAAATCTGAATGCAATTCTCTGTCATTCCTATCACTTGATTTGGAGCTTTTGAGCTGTCAATACAAGGAAGTTTTCCAATCACTCCATTTTGATAATGAAGACCTGTACAGCAAATATCTAGAATCTCCTGAAACACCTTAGAATTAACATACGCTAAAACGACAGGCATTTCAGACACATCATTTAAAACGATGAGCGGTCCAATATCACTAAACGTATTTTTTTTACATCAAGATATCTTCCACCAAAAAGGCCTCCAGTTAAGCTCGACCAGGTAATTCCTTCTCGAAAAAAACTAGTTTGTATTTCTACGCCGTTCTGCGTGCATCGATGAGATCGAAGCCGCGCTCGATGATGTAAACGTGCAGCGGTTTGCAAATACATTCGCCGCCTGACAGATTCGACACAATTTATTGTAATTACCCACAGACGTGGTACAATGGAAGAAGCAGATATGCTCTACGGCGTGACCATGCAGGAGCAGGGCGTTTCTAAAATGCTGATGCTCAATCTGGCTGAGGCGGAAAAACGGCTCAAAAATACCATTAAGTAATGGGAAATGGAGAATTGCGGCAATGGATATGCGAAGCGAAAAATATCCGTACCGGCTGGATGTGGAAAGACGATTGCCGAACGGCTCTCTTACGACAGACGGCTATGCGGCACGGCATCCGGTCGAGTTTCGGCACTGGGGACATGCGCGCGGCTATGTTCTCTGGGGTGAGCGGATTGACCGCACAGACTGGGAGAACTGGCGTATCAACTACTATGGGAAATAATTACTAAATACGGATTCCTGATTTGTAAGATAAAAATATAAGGAGATAAGCATGGGATTTTTTGATAAAATTAAGCAGGGCTTCAAGAAAACCTCGGATGCGGTGAGCCATTCGCTGGACAGCGTGTTTGCGGCATTTGTCAAGATCGACGATGATCTGCTCGAGGAGCTGGAAGAAGCACTCATCCTGTCGGACGTCGGTGCGTCCACGGCGGCGAAGATCGTCGCTGAGGTCGAAAAGCGCGCCAAGCTGCGTAAGACCACCACGGCGGACGAACTGCGCGACCTGCTCCGCGAGGTGCTGACCGACAACATGCTCGACAACCAGCCGCTGAATACGGACGGCAAGCCGGCGGTCATTCTGGTAATCGGCGTCAACGGTGTCGGCAAGACGACCTCGATCGGCAAGCTGGCGGCCCGCTATGTCAATGAGGGCAAAAAGGTGATGCTGTCGGCGGCGGATACCTTCCGCGCGGCGGCGGCGGACCAGCTCGAATCTGGGCTAAACGTGCCGGTGCGGACATCGTTCGCCACGGCGAGGGCGCAGACCCGGCGGCTGTTGTGTTCGACTCCATCTCGGCGGCCAAGGCACGCACGGGGCAGCTGAGGACACATCGTGGATACGGCAGGCCGGTCTGCACAACAGGCCAACCTGATGACGACTGGCGAAGATCGACCGCGTTATCTCCCG
>ENA-OQDT01001997-OQDT01001997.1-human-gut-metagenome-genome-assembly--contig:-NODE-1997-length-10955-cov-2.214813_pt1 | contig 10955 bp, 16 predicted proteins | sample MGYA00242786_ERZ504617 | MGnify/ENA primary metagenome ERZ504617 (study PRJEB26092, sample SAMD00036337) | human gut metagenome | host: Homo sapiens | study: EMG produced TPA metagenomics assembly of... | reverse complement strand
ATAGCTACCGTACTTCCTTTCATCGCCTCATCCATTGCCATCTCACTAGCGGATCACTTCCTGCCGCATTGGTGTGGAAAGGTACTTTTTATCCGGAAACTTTCCGTATCAGTCCCGTATATACGGTATACCCGATAATAACCTCACTTTTTTCCAGTGCCGTGGACGCCTGGTATGTCATTTCTTTCTCAGCACCCGGTCCAAGACCGATTACATAGACTTTTCCAATTTTACACATTTCCTACACCTTCTTTTCCTTTGCCCTGCCTGAACTCTGTTGTAAACTCCGGATGATATAAAAGTGACCGTTCATACTCTCCGCCAAGCACCTCACCAACCACGATCAGTGCTGTCTTTGTAATTCCATTCTCCTTTGCTGTCACCGCAAGATCTTTCACCTTACATCTGCACACCTTTTCATCCTCCCAGGTTGCCTTGTAGACGATCGCTGCCGGAGTCTCCGGCTGATAACCGCCTTCGATCAGACGCTTCGACAGTTCTTCCAGCATCCCGGTACTTAAAAAGATTACCATCGTTGCCTGGTGCGCAGCGCAACTTTCAATGGATTCTTTTTCCGGAACCGGTGTTCTTCCTGCATCCGTGTGATCACCACAGACTGTGAATCCCGGGAAGAGTATATTCTGCATTCAGTGCAGATGCCGCTCCGCAAAAGGAGCTGACTCCCGGGCACACTTTATAAGAAATATTCTCCTTTTCCAGCAGATCCATCTGCTCTTTTGATCGCACCATACAGACACGGATCACCCGTATGCAGCCGGACAACTTTTTTCTCCTGCTTCTCTCCGGAAATCATCACTTCCATCACTTCTTCCAGCGTCATCTTCGCACTGTTGTAGATCTGACAGTCCTTCTGACAATTCTTAAGAAGCTCCGGATTTACCAGTGAACCGGCATACACCACTATATCTGCTTCCTCCAAAAGCTTCTGCCCCCGTACTGTGATCAGATCCACAGCACCGCTTCCTGCTCCAACAAAATGAATCATTTTTCTTTCTCCTTTGCTATTACAATCGAAAAATATCCCGCATCTTCCGGTATTTCTTCTGTGCATTTGTAAATTTTTTCTCCATCCATTCCGCAGTTCATTACCATTTTCGCCTGCTGTCCTTCCTCTTTCAGAACAGCTTTGACCTGCGCCATTTTTTTTCCCGGTCTTCATAAGAACCTTCGTCCCCGGAAGCTTCAACTTTTCTTCAATTCCATAGGACACCGGAAGAACATGCAGCTCGTGCCGGTTCTCCACAAGCGAGATCTCCAGCCTTGCTGCCGCAGCACAAAAAGACGGAATCCCGGAAAAAAATCTCCCCCTGATATCCCATCTTTTTCAGTCTTTTATAAATATAAATTCCTGTCGAATACACGGTCGGATCTCCAATCGTCAGAAAAACAAGATTCTTTCCTTTCTCCAGAAGCTCTGACGCCTTTCTTGCACCTGCATCGTGTATCTCTTTCAGTAGCTTTTTTCCCTTGATCATTGGCATGGGAAGATACAGCCGCAGCTTCTTTTTCGTCTCCGGCTCTGCCTCACACGCAATCCGATATGCCAGACATTCTTTTGCAAATGTCTCTTCTTCCCCCTCTTCCAGTTCCGGTTTCTTTAACTCCGGACTGCCAATTGGAAGTACCAATACCTGACACGCCTTAATCGCACGAATTGTCTTTATCGTCATCAGTTCCGGATCTCCCGGACCTACACCCGCAAGGTCAAATCTTCCTGCCATTTTTTGTCATACCTTTCTACCTATCCGATCTTTTCCCTCAGTTTGTCCACAAGAGATGTCTTCCCAAGAACCCCGAGTTCATCCGAAAACATCAGCGCCCCGACCTTCATCTTCTCGCCGGCACGCTTCGCCAAATGATACTCGATCTTCTCCATCACGGTCCGCATCGTCTCTTCCAAAAGTCCTCTTTCTTCCAGAATGTCCAATGCTTCCTTCGTCGTAAAACACTTCATCAGAGCACAGACTGTCTCACGGTCTGCCCCTGCCATTGCCGCATGGACGGCAAGCACTTCCATTCTTGCATCTGCCTGTCTGGAATGGGTATTCATTACACCTGCAGCGATCTTGACCAGCTTTCCGATATGTCCTACAAGCAGCAGTCCGTCCATCTTCAGCCGCACGCCGTCATCAATCGCATCCCCGATATAATTGCTGCATTTCACCGCAAGCTCCTGGTCGTACCCAAGTGTCTGCCTTAAAAAATCATTTCCATAATTTCCCGGTGTCAGATAACAATACCGGTGACCTTCATCACGAAGCATCTTCATTTCCAGGAAAATAGTCTGCGTCAGTGCCTGTTCACTCATCGGTTCTACGATTCCTGAGGTTCCGAGTACCGAAATCCCACCTTCGATCCCAAGTCTTGGATTAAACGTTTTCTTCGCGATCTCCACGCCCTGCGGAACATAGACCAGAACGTCTGCGCCACCATCCCAGTCATATTTCTCAATCTGGCTTTGCACCGCTTCCCGGATCATCTGCCGCGGAACCTTATTGATCGCCGCTTCCCCGGCTTCCTGCTCCAGCACCTTCCGGGTGAACCGCCCTACTCCGATCCCACCATCTAAGGTCACTCCTTTTTCCCTTTTTTTCGTGACCTTGGCGTAAACGAAGATCCCGTTCGTCACATCCGGGTCATCTCCGCTGTCCTTCTGAATGGCACAGCTGACAGATTCATTTTCTCTTTGGATCTTTTCTACTTCCAGATACAGTTCGATCCCTTTCGGCGTCATAAGAGATACCTGGCGGATTTCCTCCCCGGAAAAGAGCATTGCCGCTGCCGCCTTTGCTGCTGCCGCAGCACAGCTTCCTGTTGTGTATCCACACCGCAGTTCTTTTTGATTTTTCCACACGACCTGCATCTTGTCCATTTCCATTTCGTCTCCTTAGTATTCGATGCCTTTCCTTGCCCGGATTCCTTTTTCAAAAGGATGCCGTACCATCTTTACTTCCGAAATATAATCTGCCAGCTCCAGAAGCTCATCTGACGGATCCCGTCCGGTCAGAACCACTTCCAGATTGTCCGGTCTGTCTTTTAAGAACTGCACCGCCTCTTTATTCGGGATCAGTCCATACCGGTATGCCGCCATAAATTCATCAATCACAAGCATATCATAATCCCCTGTACTGATTTTCCCCAGGATCGTATTCCACAGCCTGCCATACATCTCTCGGACTTCTTCCTGTTCCTTTTCGGAAAGTGTCTTAAAAAATCCATAGCTTTTTTCAAGATGAAGTACCTCGATCTCCGGGATCCGATCCAGGATCTTCAATTCTCCCGAAAATTCATTTTTTAAAAACGGGCAAACAGAACCCGCATACCACTTCCAGCTGCGCGAACTGCAAGCCCCGTTGCCGCCGTCGTCTTTCCTTTTCCATCTCCACAGTAAATGTGCAAAAGTCTATTTTTCATATGATTCCAGCTTTCCCATTTCTTCTGCAAATACAAGCAGTTCTTTTATCTTCCGGTTGGTTGTCCCAATCACAATTCCTGCATTTATCACCTTTTTACACTGCCTGATCATCTGCTTTGCCCGTTCAAATGCACGATCGCTTACCGGTTCAAATGGCTCTTCTTCGATTACGCTGACTGCCAGATGTTCTGCCAGATGATAGTCAATATCATTAGTATACAGGATTCCTGCCGAAAATGGAATCTTTGCTTTCTGAAGGTTCCGGTAAACAGGGATTCCACTGCCTCCGGAAGAGATCACAAATACTTCTGCCTCTCCCTCCGCCTTTGCAAGCTCCACACTTCCGAACACAGGATCAAAATGCCCGTTGTCGATCTCATAAAGTTTCTGGATAAAATCTTCTTTAAAAATCGCCTCTGGCTCTCCATAACCGAAAATCGTATCTCCTTTAACGCACAGGATCTTATCCGAGATCTTCTGCGCCAGATCGATCTCATGAAGTGACATAATGACCGTGATCTGCTTTTCTTTCGCCATATTTTTCAAAATAGTAAGCAACTCCAGCTTATAACGGATATCCAGAAAAGAAGTGGGTTCATCCAGGATCAGTACCTCCGGTTCCTGACAGATCGCTCTTGCCAGAAGGATCCGCTGTCTCTGCCCGTCACTGATCGCCTCAAAACTTTTTTCTGCGTATTCTGTTGCATGGACAATTTCCAGTGCTTCCTGTGTCTTTTTCTCATCTTCTCGCGTTAATTATCCCGAGCCGTCCTGTATAAGGATACCGCCCTGCTGCTACGACCTCATAGCAGGTCATCAGCTCCGGCTTTGCCCGCTGTGTCAGCACCACTGCCATCTTCGTTGCAAGCTCTTTGTAAGATAAGTCTTTCAGATTCTTTTCACCGATCGTCACCTTACCTCCAATGAGCGTAAGCTGTTTGGTAATACTTTTTAAAATCGTAGATTTCCCGGAACCGTTTGGTCCAATCAGTGTCAATATCTCACCTTTTTTAATCTCTGTACAGATATCATGGATCAGTACATTTCCATGATATCCGACAGAAAGATCTTTCATCTGAAAATAGTTCTCACTCATATTTATTTCCCTTTTCTTCCTTTTATCATCATGAAAATTACGATCGGTGCACCAAAGATCGAAGTCACGGTACTGATATTCAGCTCCAGTGGTGCAAATGCCATACGCGCGATCAGATCACATCCCATACAGAACACCGCCCCGCCAAGGAATGTTGCCGGTATCACAACCAGCGGTTTTGCTGTCCCGAGAAGATGCTTGATCAAGTACGGAACTGCGATTCCAACGAATGAAATCGGTCCTGCAAATGCGGTCACACATGCGGAAAATACACTGGAAAGCAGAATCAGAAGCACCCGGAACACACGGATATTGACCCCCATACTCTGCGCATACATTTCCCCCAGCTGATACGCTCCGATCGGCTTTTGACAGGAAAAAGGTAAGGATCAGTGTGATTCCTACCATAAGCGCTGCTACCTTTACATTGCTCCAGCTCATACCGGAAAAGCTTCCCTGTGACCAGCCATGCAGATTCACGATATCTGAATCCTCCGCAAAAGTCACTACAAAATCAGTTACTGCCGAGCAGATATAACCGATCATGATTCCGCCAACCAGAAGAGTTGCCATATTCCGGATTTTTCTTGCAAGAAGCAGGATAAATCCAATTGAAAGCATAGATCCGATAAATGCTGCAATGATCAGTATATAAGATGATACCAAAGTGTAATATTTTAAAAAGATGATCATCGCCAGAGCGACCATCATCTTTGCACCCGAAGAAATCCCCAGTACATACGGTCCTGCGATCGGGTTGGAAAAAAATGTCTGCAATAAAAATCCGGAAAGGGCAAGTGCCCCTCCCAGAATCCCTGCCATCAGGACACGCGGAAGACGGATTTTCCAGATAATATTCATCTGCACCTGTGTTCCTTTTTTCAGAAACAGAATCCGTAAAATCTCAGGAACCGAGATCTGTACATTTCCGGTATTGATGTTCAGCACTACAATCATGCAAAAAACTGCTGCCAGCACCGCAAAGACTCCCATATATCTTGTATTCCTTTTCCAGTTATTTTTCATTCCTGCCTGTCCCATTTTCTTCTCCGTTTTCTATTTTACATGGTATAAAAATGTCATCTTGCTTTCATCGCCGCCTGTCAGCATCAGATTCATATCCGTGATCAGTTCCCCAACGATATCGGTTGCCTGATACAGATATTTACCGGTACACCATACATTTCCTTCTTTGACTGCTTTGAAATCAGAAAAAAGTGCATCTTTTTCTTCCAGATCTTTTACACTGTTGATTGGATTATCGATACTTGAATTATAAATCAGATAATCTGCATCCGCCGCCTGTGCGTAAAATTCTTCCATTGTAAGTTTTACTGCTGAAGTATTACTGTCATCGCCAGTCAGATCATCGAATACATATCTTCCACCGGAAAGTTCGATCATTTTCGGAATATAATCATCACTTCTTCTTACTACCACCGTTCCGTCACTGCTTACATAGAAAAATGCAACTGTCTTCTCGGTATTCTTAAAATCTTTGAGCGCATCGACATTTTCCACCTGCTTTTCAAAAAATGCATCCGCTGCATCTTCTTTATTCAGCATTGCTGCATAAAGTTTGATCCATTCAGTTCTTCCTAGAGGATGCGATTCATAGCTGGACCGGTCGATCATCACCGGGATATCCATAGATTCAATCATCTCCTGTACCTTCGGTGTGTGAAGGATCATGGTCGATTCGATGGCAAGATCACAGTCTTCGTCCACCAGCATCTCATAATCCGGTTCACTGTATTTCCCTGCAAATTTTATTTTTCCCGTCATCCATCGCTTTGACTGCATTTTCAATATACCATCCGGAAGCCTGGGTACCTGTCATTTGTGATATTATCCAGAGAATTGATCGCATTAAAAAGTGCCATTGCAGATGTCGCCGCAAGATAAATATGATCCAGCGGCTGCTGAAGGATCACGTAATCCTCCTCGGCTCCATCCGGCACATCCTGATTTTCCGGGACGACCAGAAATTTTGCATCGTCTTTGATATCGATCATCTTATAGCCGTCTTTGTAGTAATATACCTGAAAACCTTCGGCATATTCCAGATCCATCGCGGATTCATAAGTGAGTCCGTCAATCTCCGGACCTTTTTTTTACTTTGGCACTTTCTTTCGTACTGCTGCTTTCTGTTTTTTTGTATCTGTTGTATTCTTTTTCGTCTGCCCGCATCCGGTCAGTGCTGCCGTCCCAAGCAGCACTGTACTCAAAAGAATGCACCCCAGACGCATCGTTTCTCTTTTTCATTTTCTACCTCTGTATCCAAAAAAGAATCTACCTAGTTTTTTCGCAGAAGAATCTGTACTGTCTGTCTGCGCGAAAATTGCCTCGTAAACCTTGCTCCACTCTGCTTTTGCATCATCCTTTTCCTCATCTGCTGACCGGTCAACGATCATCGGAACATCCAGAAGAACAAATTTTTCTGCCAGCTCTTCGTATCTCTTCTGCTGATCTTCTACCGACATTTTCTTCTCATTCTTTTCATCCGGAAGAATTTTATTGGAAAGGATTGCAAGATCACACTTACTCTTCATCAGTTTTTTATTTTCCGGTTTCTTATAGGTTCCTGCATAAATGATCTTCTTAGCTTTCATTGCTTTTGCAATGCCTTCTACCTTACAGTTCTTCTGTTTTACCCCTACTGATGTAATCTGGTCTGTTGCATTCAGCTTATCCAGGATTTCCAGTACTTCCTCTGAACCTACATATGCAGACTTCTTTGGCTTCTGGATCACGATCATTTCTTTATCCAGACCTGCCGGAATTTCTGCGTCTTCCGGAACGATTCAGATAACGGACGATCTTTGCTTTGTAAAGCGCAAGCTTTTCTCCTGTGCCGGTGTCAGTCCGGAATCTGTATCTTCTTTTGTATCCTTTGTCTTGGTCTCTTTTGTATCCTCATCTTTTCTCTGTCGATTTCTAAAAGAGTGATTCCCTGATCATAATGATGATCTTGAAGTACTTAGCATGCTCTACCTTTGTCTCAGACTGATAAGAAAGTCCCATGATTTCCGGCGCTTTCTCATCCAGTGTATCTGCACTTAAATTGGTCTCCCCACTTACTGTAGTTCCGTCTGCTTTTGCTGCAGCACTTAGGTAAATGAAAATCGAATAGCTGATTTCATGCGCTGTTGACATCTTGGTTGTCATACCAATGATCGTATTGTTCTTGTTCAGTTCTACCGGAATGACAAATGTAGACGTACTTCCGGTTGTTGTCGGATAATAGGTATTTCCATTCGCCTTTACATAGCCATAAGAACCACTGCTAAATACAATGGTAGCATATGCCTGACCGCCTGTCACGGTAATCTTGGTACAACTGATGCTGACCTTTCCGGTTCCACCTGACCAGGAAAATTTATCCGGTGTATAGACACCGTCTGCAAGTGTTGTTGCACTGTTTACACGGGCAGTTCCACCATTTAAATCTGCCTCGTATTTGGATTCTTTGTCCGGGGTCTGGTTTGTGCCTGTGTTGCCGGAAGTGGTGCCGGTTCCAAAGTTGGTGTTCTGGCTGGTGTTATTTCCCTGGTTGGTGTTGCCATTATTTCCAGTAGTTCCATTTGTGGAATTGCTATTGTTCAGATTCTTCATGCCTGCTGAGGCGAATGTCAAGGTACGGTCATACCATACTTGCTTTTTATGAGAAAATGCTGCCACTGAAATTCCTGTGTCTAATAAGAAACCGGAATCGTATAGGTATACATACCATTTTTTGTCCACAACATAAGGAATCCACTTGGACTTATCTGCAAGTGCTGCTTCTGCACTTGTTCCTACATACAGATAATCATATCCTGTACCACTGAGTGTAATTTTTGCAGTCATCTCCCCATTTTTTGATGTTAAGATGCAATCCGTAACTTTAAACATGGATGAACTTGAAGTTACGTTTGCTTTATAAGAGCCATCACTTACCTGAACATATTTGGTCATTCCTTCTGTCTTGAATATTAATGTACGATCATACCAGTTACCACTATTGAATCCATGTGCTGCAATCTGGACTCCGGTATCCATACTTTCTACTGGCACTGTAAATACATATTTTTCCTTCTGCATTTACAGAATACCCAATCAGTTGATCTTCCGAAGCACTTGCCGCAGCTTCCTTACTTCCCATATATAACTTATCGTATCCCGTTCCACTAAGTGTAATATCTGCCTGCATCTTGCCACCAACAGATGTCAGCACTGCAATTTACTACACGAAACATTCCACTAGCTGAAGTTGCATCAACATCTACTACATACTTTCCAGTTATCCAGTACGTTCTTGTCCTCATTTCCCGGTTTCTGGTTTTCGCCACTTCCGGTTTCCGGTTTGCTCTCTCCTGAATTGCCCCCCTGTTCAGGATTTTCTGTGTCGTCTTTTTATTTTCTGCTGACGATGAAATATGAAGCGTTGTAATCTCCGTCTTCTTTCTTACTCACCCAACCTTTCTTTTGGCTATGCGGTACAAAGGCAACATCCGTTCCATCTGCTGACAGTGGAAGTTCAAATGAAAATAAATACCCGTTGCCTGTTCCTGTTCCAACTATCGCCTTTTCTTCTTTCCGTTCAACTGTATCAGCTTTACTTCCAATATAAATTTTATTGTAAGTTTTACTCTCTGTTTCTATCGAAACTTTCAGGTGATCATTTTCTTTTACAACAGAAGACGATCCAACCTTAAACATTGCAAATCACTGGTAACATTTTTCGCTTCCTGCGTCTTCACTTCCCCGGCATTTTCCGCCGTTTCTTCCGACTTAACCTTCTGCTCCTCTGCAGCCTTCTCTTCGCTCTTTCCGTCTTCGCCCGCTTCTTTTTTCTCTGCCTCAGTTACATTCCCTGTTGCCGCATTTTCTTCTGCTTTCGGCTCTTCCTGACTCTTCTGATTCTCGTCCGTTCCCTGTCCGGCAGTCGTTTCTTCTTCCTGTCCAGTCACTTCTTCAGCCGGCTGACCTGATTCTGTATTTTCTACTCCTGCCACTGCACTGTCCTCAGCGTAAGCATAAGAAACCGGTGTAACCGACATTGCAACTGCCATGAAAAGTGCAAGAAACTGTTTTGAATTCCTCTTCATAATCCAACTCTTCCTCCTGATGTCCTGATCTTTTGTCGCTTGACAGCTCGATGATGTACATTCGCCAAATTCAGTTCCTCGTGCAAGCATAAATCTGCACTTGGCTCATCGTATGCAAAAAAATTCTGCTTCCTTTTTCCTGAAAGCAGACTTCACCTACATCCTCTGCCACCGGAACTCTTTTCCGTATATATGGCAGCACAAAAATCTTGCTTTCATACTCAGTATGAAGCAAGATATCATTTCTTTGTGTATGTAAACGCGCTTTCATCGGAAGCAATTTACTCTCTTTCAGCAGGTCTCCTGGCTTATGGATCTTAACAAAGCTGCACCTTCTCACATTTTTTATGCAATGGCTTGCCGCCGCTTTGCTCCTCATTTACAGTGACCGGATCGCTCAGGACTTTCACCTGATTCCCTTTTAAGCCGACCAGAAATTCTTCTGCCTAGCACTGAAAAAGTTTCTTTATTTATTCTTACTCACTATAACAGATATGTTTCTTCTTGACAAGAGTCATCTTTCCTTGCGTCAAATTAGTATTTAATAAGGTAGACGTTTACAACGAAGAAGAATTGCATTATCTGGACGCACTTATTAACCTGTATACGCATATCGGCTACCCTTGTTTCAAGGTTTCCGCAAAGAACGGTGACGGACTAGACGAAATCAAAAAGGCGCTCGAAGGTAAGATTACTCTTTTCTCCGGACATTCGGGAGTAGGGAAATCGACTCTTATCAATGCTATACTGCCGGGAATTGAAACAAAAACCGGCGAAATCTCCACTTATCACAATAAGGGAATGCATACCACCACTTTCTCCGAAATGTTCCCGGTAGACGGAGACGGATATATTATTGATACTCCGGGCATCAAAGGTTTCGGAACATTCGATATGGAGGAAGAAGAAATTGGTCATTATTTTCCTGAAATATTCAAAGTTTCCGCCGAGTGCAAATATGGCAACTGCACGCATCGTCACGAACCGGGATGTGCTGTGCGCAAAGCGGTAGAGGAGCATTTAATCAGCGAATCCCGCTATACTTCTTATCTGAATATGCTGGAGGATAAAGAAGAAGGAAAGTACCGGGCTGCTTACTAGCACTCTTTTTTTCTTTCGATTGATTAACTCTTTTTTACCATTTCTCTCATTAAACCTTTCCTTTCAGAGAGTGTCTAAGTTTGTGAAGATATTATATAACATGCTATACATACGATACTAAACCATGAATAAGAAAACTAAATGGGGCATCATTATCCTCGTTGGTGCCGGAATTATCGGAGGAGGAATCTACTCACAATTACCAAAGAAAACGACGAACTGGCAGCCGCCG
>ENA-OQDT01001996-OQDT01001996.1-human-gut-metagenome-genome-assembly--contig:-NODE-1996-length-10960-cov-3.441614_pt1 | contig 10960 bp, 7 predicted proteins | sample MGYA00242786_ERZ504617 | MGnify/ENA primary metagenome ERZ504617 (study PRJEB26092, sample SAMD00036337) | human gut metagenome | host: Homo sapiens | study: EMG produced TPA metagenomics assembly of... | reverse complement strand
TTTTCCCGTTTCGGTCTCTCTTCCGGTTTCGGTTTCACTTTCTGTTTCCGTTGGTTCTGTCTCAATCGGAGCATCCGGAAGCACTGCGTTCGCATCGATCGCCAGTCCGTTCATGGAGAAACCATCACCGAGCACATCTATCTGCTCAATTTCGCCCGTCTCTCCAAACGGTAGATCCTGTCTCCTGCATCGGTCAGATAGAATTTACCGCTTCTGGCATCAAAATTCCATTTCACTTCCGCCAGCCGATGTGTTGACATCAACAGCACGTACAAAGGTTACATTTTTCAGTTTATCATCTGCCCGGTACATTCTTGCTGAATTATCACTGACCATAAAGTAAACCATGCCATCTTTGCAGGCGATCGTCTGTGTCTGCGAGAGAGAGGCTGCCGTTTTTGTGACATCCAGATAACCGGAATAGGCATTCAGCCCGCCTGGTGTCAGCCGTTCCTCCTCAAACTGGAAAACATAATAACCAGATACCACATAAATCAGTTTATTGACCGGATCATAAGCCATATCAGATGGATTGCCGATAAATACCTGCAGACTGCCAAGATTTACAGACTGTCTGGTTGTTTTGTCATAACGATAGAGTTCCGGCCAGGTATACTCATCCACCAGATAATAAATATAATTGGAATCTTTGACTGCAGTTCCTGCCACTTTCCCATTTTTCGGAATATTTCCAAGCACACGCACCGTAGTTGCCGGAAGTTCCGGATCAAGGCTACCATAGCTCCTTTTGACGGAGAAATGGTATAAGCGACTGCATGTTTCTCCTGAGGATCCAGCACAGTTACGTTACAGGTTCCTTTTGCCTCCGGATTGGCTTTGCTGACTGCCGTGATGACTGCCGCTCCAGCTCCGACTTCCGGTAACGCTTCCATCCTTATCAACCTGTGCGATTTTTTCATCCGAAGATGACCAGAACACTTCCTGATTTTCTGCCGTGGATGGAAGGATTTTGACAGTCAGTTTCGTTGTCTGTCCTTTCTGTACTCTTGCACTTGTCCGGTTCATAAGCACTCCGGTTACCTTCTGCTGCGGAAGATCCGATGCTTTCGGTACAAAACAAAGCAGCCCCAGGTAAGCGTCTCCGATTTTCTTCGTTCCACGAAGCTGCAATGCAGCTTTTCCGATATTTGCCACGCCTTCAATACCCGAATCGTCTTTCAGACGGATCATATACATTCCCGAATTACAGGATGCGCCGGTTTCTGTCTTACTGTTGCATGCAGGTAGAGACGGTTGGTTGCATAATCGTATGCCATCTGCGAACAGTACATCCGCTCCGAATAATAATTTGCCCCTGTATAAACCCTCGCACCTTCGAGTGCCTGGATTCTGGTGCAGCTTCCGTTTGTCTTGTCCATCCGGTAAAGCTGGGCACCGCTGTATTGCGTATCCGATCCTGCTGCAAAAAGAGTGCCGTTTTTATCAAAAGCCATTGTAAATACTTTTCTGCCTGTCTGGAAGAGTTTTTCAGCCTTTCCGGTCGTCAGGTCGATCTTTGCGAGATAACCGTTCTGTCCGTATGGCGGAAGTGTCAGTCCGTACATGATGCCTTCCTGATAATCAAATGCCATACTGACAATCTGCTGGTCATCTCCCAGGCCGTGATTTCCAAGTGTCACATAATCTGAAGGGTTGTCTGCTGCAATGCGGTAAAGCATACCGGAATCGTTATAAGCATAGAAGCAGCCGTCATAATACTCTCCGGTCCGCAGAGAATAAGTACCGATCATACGTGTTGTGATCTCGGAGGATTCTACATCGTAGTCGTTGATCTTCATCCAGTAGTCATAGTACTGGCTTGCATAATCATCCGCACACAGAAACGCTTTCATCTCTCCTGCCGCCGGATAAACATTTACTTCCAGAGTATCCGTAAACGGTCCTGCTACCGGTTCTCCACTCTGACTTTCTTTATTACTGATCGTAACGCTCACCGTTGCCTGTCCTTCTCCTACAAAATGCATCTTGCCAAAACGGTCTACCCTTACCACATCTTCATTGCTGCTGTGGTAAACTTTGGCATTCGCTGTCGGCCGGATCGGCGTGGTCACACTTTTGAGCTGCATACTGCCACCGGTAAGTGCCGTCAGAGGATTGGTGTTGGTAATGCGGATATCTTCTACCTGAATATATCTGGTTTCCGGTTCGTTGCCAGGTATCGTAAACAGAACGGTCTGCTCCGCACCTGCTTTTGTAGAAAGATTTCCAAGCTTAATACACTGTGCTGCCTGATTTCCCTTTTCCCCATTCAGGCGTACCATATAAAATGGAGAAGCGTTTTCTGCCATACACGGATTCCAGTAGATATTATCCGTATTATAGTCATAAGTCATGGCAGCATAATACCAGGTATCGGTACCGATCGAGCCTATTTTTTTACAATACATTGTATCCGGATCAACCGTATACAGATTTCCATACATATCTGATCCCACGATCGTACCGTCCCGTGTCACACACATAGCTGGCATGATCGCCGGCTTCAGATCACCGTTAAAGGTTCCGATCGGATCAATGGAACCACTGTCCATATCAACGATACACAGACCGCCATTTGTCAGATCCACACCGTAAAGCCGTCCTGTCGTGTAATCAAATCCAAGGTTTCCAAGCTCGATGTCCGGCGTTCTGGCGATAAACTCTGCCGTTCCGATCTGTGCGGCACCTTCCTGATCCGCATTTACTTTACTTCGGTACAGGGCTGTTCCTTTGTATCCCATAGAACCTTCCTGCCATTCTTCCATTGTTACTGTATAGACATAACCCTGATAATAAGCGCCTCCCTGCCAGAGCGAATCACCTTTGATCTTCGTTATATTTGTAAGGTCTTTATCCGAATATTTAACCCAGGACATGCCATTGGCTGCATTTTTATAATCTACCACTACATAACCATAAATCGAATCCGATGTTTTTACCACTTCAACTTCCATCGTTCTCTCTACTGTAGTTCCGCCGATCGCAGCCGCCGCCCTGATTGTTGTAGTTCCTCCGGAAACAGCCGTTACCTTTCCATTTGCACTTACTGTTGCGATATCCTTATTGTCTGAACTCCAGGTCACCGTCTGCGCTTTGGCATTCCAAGGCAGCCAGGAAACGCTCAAGTTCTGTGACTGACCAGATGCAAGTGAAATCTTCTGCGGTTCCAGCGTAAAATCAGTCGCTGTTACATTCATATTGAATAATTTTGATTTTTTCTCCGTCGGTATAAACAGCGATGTATGTCCGCTTGCTCCTGCCGAGCCGATCTCTGTGCAGCTTCCATTCTCAAGATCTACGGTATAGGTAGCGCAGACATTGATATACATATAGCCGGACGCAGTCTGGCTGTGCGCAAACCAGTACATCTTATCTGTATTGTGGTCATATCCCATTGACTGGATTACATTGACTCCGGAATAGTCTGCTTTTTTCACAAAATCAGTTGTTCCTCTATATGTACCCTGACCAGTTGCTTTATCGAGCTGATAAAGTTTTCCGTCTGTCGAAATCACATACATCCTTCCATCTGTCGTACATCCAAGTGTGAGTGCCTCTTTTCCATCCTCAAGTCCGGAGATATCTGCGACTTTTTCCCAGGCTTACAGCATTGTCTGTCTGACTGAATTTCAATTCAAACAGTGCATTGCTGCCATTATCTTTTCCATCGCCGTCTGTATCTCCTGCGTAATCCCATCCAACGGCATACAGCCTGTCCTGGGAATAATCAAGTGCCATATCGTAAAGCACTTTAAATCCCGCTGTGCCGACCGCTCCATACTGTGTCAGAAGCGTTCGGCTGCTCCACCAGGTATTATATGGAGTCAGCATAACAACAGCACCATCTGTGGCACGCTGTGCGATCACATAACCATTTACGTACTCTCCGGAATAGTAGCGTATACTGGAATCATAAGTTTCATTTTTCAGATCAGTAAAATCCGCTTTCTTTCCGCTGAACCAGCCTGTAGAAACCACGCCGCCATCAAAAGTTTCATTTCCGTAAATGCGATCCTGATCCAGCTTTCTAGGTTCTGCCTGCCCATTCCCCGGCATGTCACTTAAATCAAGTGAGACCGCAACTTCCGTTTCATTGCAGGCATAATCTGCTGCGATCACGGTAAAATCTGTTCCAAAACCGGTCACATCAAATTCCTGATTCACTTCCTCGCCCGGCATATTATCTACTTCAAACCGGCCAAGTACGGTTCCATCCGGACTTTCAAACAGAACGGCTGCAAGATACTGATTATCTTTGAGTGTTACCGGCATCTTTACTGTACCTTTTTCGGTATCTTTGATAATGCCGCTCGCCAGCGTATTTTTGTTTATGATCTCCGGCTTGCTGTTGTCAACCGTCACCTGGAACGTGTAGCTGTCATCTGCAATATTATCGCCGTCGTCCAGATAAGCATCTACGCGATAAGTGACTTTTGCATTATTTGCTGCATTTGCCACATCCCAGACAGCGATCTCATTATTAAAATTATATATGGAATACGGTATGATCATTCCATAACTCGAATTAAAATATGATTTTGTAATATAATTCTCCGACCAGTTAAAATACGTCTTACCGTTTGAAATGTCTGTTACTTTTGTATCGATTTTCTTTGCATTTCGAAGAAGTCCAAATGTCAGTTCTGCCAGTGGGTTTGCAGTTGAAACGGCATTGTATTTGTCACCGGACTTTCCTCCTTTATAATATGGATTTTCTCCCAGAACACTGCGGTTCGTCTTGATCGTCGGAGCCCGGAAACTTGCCTCGCTTCCTGCTTCATCAAAGACTTTCGGGCCGCCGGTGCCGGACCAGTCACCGTAAAAACCAAGGAATGGCATGGAAAGACCGGTTTTCTGGCTGTCGGTGTTCTTTGCGTAAAGATAACCTTCTATATAAATGCCTTTTGTAAAATTACGTTCGATAAAGTTTTTATCCTCGGCACTCAGACTGAGTTCTGCCGTCAGCTCTGCTGTCTGTCCCGGCTGTACGGTAAGGGTGTTGCCGTGCATGCTGCTTCCTGTGACCTGGACTTTTGCATTTAACTTACGCGGTGTATCAGTCATGTATTTTTCTTCGGATACATCCGGTGTCATAACCACAGAATCAAAAGAATACGTCTGTGCAGCCGCTGCCATATTGGTAACGGAAAAAACGGAACCGGAACTTTCCTGTTTTGTTATCGTCGTCTCCCATCTCGCCTTTTGGCCGCGTATCATAGGTATCCGGTGCGGAAAGATAGGCTTCTGCCTTCACCGCATTGGTCAGATTCACAAGTCCGGCTCCCTGATTTCTCGGAGAAGCTTCCAGATCGTTATACCGAATCTGTTCTGCTGTACTCATCATAAGATTTGCTGCTACCCGGCGCAGTTCTGTCTCACTGCTGTAAGCATCCGCATGGCTGTCTTTTTAAATACTGTGTAAGTACTGTGACCGCTCCGGCAACCTGTGGAGATGCCATGGAAGTACCGCTCATATCCCCATAATCGGAGCCGGCAATCTCAGGATCTCTGGTGGAATAAATACCGCCTCCGACACCGGAAATCTCCGGTTTCAGCTTCAGGTCCGGAGTCACTCCCCACGAAGAAAAACTGCTCATGGCGCGCCCCATGCTCACATGTACCAGATCACCTGTGCAGACCGTCAGCGTTCCGCTCTGCTTCTGTTTCAGCTTCTGTCCATCTGCCAGTGATACACCGATACATGGAATATAACCGGCTCCGTCCGAGATTGCCATACTGAAAGCTCCCTGTACATTGTTGGAGACGATTACAGCAATGGCTCCCGCATCTTTTGCTGCCTTCTGTTTTTCCTGAAACGAAATGGTGCCGCGTTCCACAACCGCAATCTTACCCTGTACATCAATTCCGGATACCCGGTAATCTTCCGCAGAACCGATGCCATCTATTACAGCAAACTCTTTTGTCTGTCCTTTGAATTTCTGATAAAAATTTGTGTACCCGGAAACTGCCGTATCCTGAAACCCAATTTTGGCACTGGTGTCACCATCCAGTGTAAAATAGAGCTGGTCAGCACCATCGTTGTCAACGGAAGCAACCGACATTGCCACAGAAGCCGTTGCCGGTGATGCAATCAGTCCGTGATCCGGATTTTCTTTTTTTGCCATATTGGTTCCGGTTTTGTTCATATAACCGGTATTGGTTTCATTTCCGGCTGCTACGATCATCTGGATATCCATATTTTTAAACTTCTGCAGGGTATCCGTCATTTCTTTTTCATTGTCCGTAAAACCTGCCGGAGAACCAAGCGACAGATTGACGGTATCCACATTCAGTCTGGTACAGTCCTCCAGCGCCGCCAGGATCGTCGCCCAGCTTGCACCGCCGCTGCGTTCAAACACCTGCATGACAATAAGCTGTGCATCCGGCGCGATACCGACCACATTGCTTGTGTCTGTCTTATTTGCGGCGGCGATACCAGCTACATGGGTACCATGGTCATGCTGTGCCGTCGTATGGGATACATCGAAATCCATGGTTGTATAGTTGAACGCAAATGGAATCTTGCTATTTTGATATGCTGCATTACGCAGAGGCGTTTTTCCTGCATTCAGAGATTTCCATACTCCCGCAACCTCTGCTTCCGTCAGGGAAGTATCTGTCAGTTTACTCTCCGGCAATGCCTGAAAACTCGGATGATTTACCACGATACCGGTATCTATGATAGCGATCCGCATACCTTTCCCGGTATATCCGGTGCTGTTAAGCTGTGTCGCACCGATCATCCCGCTGGCATTTGCTGTCTGCGTCCGGATCTCTTCCTGTGTCTGTTCCTGTATTTTGTATACAGGTGCGGTATAGACATAATCTACTCCAGGAAGTTCTTCAATCGCTTTTTTGTTCCCATATCTTGTCTTCACCGACACACCGGTCATCGCTGCCGTATAGGTATAACCGATCTCAAAATCCTGTTCTTCGCCAAATTTGTCCTCTAAAGATCTGGTCAGTTTCTCAACCGTGTTTTTCTGAACGCTTCGGTATTTTTGTACAGCACTGCCATCTGCATCGATCTCTTCTTCAGAAAACATATCCAGCAGAGCTTTCTTTTTCATGACCACGATCAGATCCACCAGGGTATCTTCCTCTGGTCTGACAGCCTCTTTTTGCTCTGAAATACGTTCTCCGCCGTCACTTACAATACGCGAATGGCGATCGTCTGCTGTTTTTCTTTCCGAAGATTCCGTTTCGGTTCCACCTTCTGCATTTTCCGAAGTTGCAAAACCTCCCACTGCTTCTTCTTTTGCAGGTTCTGCCAGCGTAATCTGCCCGTTCGACGGCACTGCTGCCGTTACGGTTGTCACGTGCTGCTCCTTCGCCCGCTCTTTGCTTAGACCATCTGCTGTCGGTAAACCTGTCCATATACCGGACAAAAATCAGTACCACTGCAAGCAGTAAAGCAAGAAACTGCTTTTTTTTTGCTTCATCTGATTCTCCTTTTCTTTTTTTCGTATGGTTAATATGCTGCATTTTCCTATTTTCCGTTCCAGTGCAAAAATTCAGCAGATTTATCGCATCAGAATGGTATAGTTGTGTAAAGTTTACCATACCTATGTATTATATGTCAATTAAATTTGTTTAAAATTACTATATATTATGATGATTCGTTTATTACTTTTTTAACCGGATACCCTCTTGACATCTGAACGTTCCTTTCATATAATACATGTGGGAATGAAGTTCTCCCTGGTTTTAACCAAACCGCTTGTATATAAGCTGATGACTTCTGCGCTTTTGCAGAGCCACCAGCTTTTTTTGTTGCATTTTTATCACAATGTAAGGAGGTTTTTATGTTAACATCACTTGCACTTATCTTTCTGTCCGGTCTGCTTCTGGCGTCTGTTTTTGAGAAACTGAAGCTGCCGCGTATCATCGGCATGCTGCTTGCCGGCATTTTGCTTGGACCTTATGTGCTGGATCTGCTGGATGATTCTGTATTATCCATTTCGTCTGATCTGCGGCAGATGGCACTGATCATCATTCTGATCAAAGCCGGCCTGTCTTTAAATCTCTCTGATCTGAAAAAGGTGGGACGACCTGCCATTTTGATGTCGTTTGTCCCGGCGACCTTTGAGATCATCGGATATGTTCTCCTGGCACCGATCCTGCTTGGCATTTCCAGAATCGAAGCCGCTGTCATGGGCGCGGTGCTTGCTGCCGTTTCCCCCAGCCGTCGTGATCCCGCGTATGGTCCAGCTTATGGAGACTAATTATGGCACCGAAAAAAGGTATACCCCAGCTCATTATGGCTGGGCATCCTGTGATGATATTTTTGTGATCGTACTGTTTCTACCTTTTCGGGCATGGCTTCAGGCGGTTCTGCAAATGTCATGGATTTTCGTAAATATTCCGGTGTCCATTCTGCTTGGCATCCTGGTCGGGGCGGTGAGCGGTTATTTTCTCGCCCTCTTCTTTGAAACCTGTCACAGACACGGGACACAGCATACGCAGCAGTCTGAAAGTCCTGATCCTGCTCAGCCTTGCCTTCCTGTGTATGGCACTGGAAAACCGTCTTAAGGGGATTGTTGCCATCTCAGGCCTCCTCGCCGTTGTCAGCATGGCATGTGTTCTGAAGCTGAAAAGTTCCGGCGAGGTCACCCATCGTCTGTCACTGAAATTTGGCAAACTCTGGATCGCCGCTGAAATCCTGCTGTTTGTGCTGGTCGGTGCTGCCGTAGATATCCGTTATACCATGCATGCCGGAATTGCTTCCGTCGCTCTGATCCTTCTGGCACTTGTTTTTCGTGCTGTTGGCGTCTGCCTCTGCATGACAAAAACTTCACTTAATTTCAAAGAACGGCTCTTCTGCGTGATCGCCTATCTTCCAAAAGCAACCGTACAGGCGGCGATCGGCTCCGTCCCACTCGCCATGGGACTTGCCTGCGGACAGATCGTACTTTCGGTCGCAGTGCTGGCGATCCTGATCACTGCACCGCTTGGCGCGATCGGTATTGACCGCACTTACAAAAAACTGCTTGTCCGAGAAAAATAGCCAGCATAAGACAGTTGCGAAATGACAACCTATGGTTGCAGAGATTGAATTTCATACGCACTTTGTATCTCATAGGCAATGATCCCCATCGCCGCAAGAAACTTCCGATACGTACGATATTTACCAAATGTAACAGGAACTGCGCTTGTTTTTCTCCACCAGATTGTGAAAGTAGCATCGTTTCCGATAAATACATCATAAGTGTATCCTGCATAGTTGAGCATCAAAATGCCATCGTCGCGTTTTTCAACCAGCATATCATACTTCGAAGTAAAAACCGGCTGCATCTTTAAAAATAATTCATCGTTTGTCACATCGTCTCTGAACCGGAATTTAGCCCGTCTCAGGCGCTGTCTTTTATGATCAAGAACAGCCTCTACAACAGCAGTGGTTACCATGTACATAAGAATTCCAATCGCAAAAAGACCCACATTAAAAATCCCCATACAACAAACCGCCAGGCACACCCAATACATCTTCCGTATTTTTTTCATTTCATTTGGCAGCGGTTCCGGTAACACAACAAGCCTCGCTTTTGAAGCAGGCTCTTCCTTTCCGGTCAATCCTCTGACAAATGCTTCACTTGCACGAAATTCCATAATCGTAAATCCTCCTTAGTTAATACATTTCTGTCATGGTAAGTGTTTCTGCATATTCACCATCAAAATAAAGTGCCATCTGTGTTTTTCCGTCCATTTTAAAGATGTAGATCATCATTTCCACTCCATCATCTCCAACCGCCTTGTAGGTTGTTTCGTCCACTTCTTCCACATAATCTACGCGGAAATTTTGTCCGTCAGCCACAATCTGAATGTAACCGTCACTTCCAGTATCATCTGGCTCACTATATCTGCCAAAACCGCAAGTAATACCATCGCCTTCATAAACTCCGGAAATCATGCTTGGATTCACCGTATTATCGTCATAGTTTTCTGCATCTTCGTAATAATCTTCTTCCACATAGGATCTCTGCTCCTGCAAGATAAATTTCGTTCCATCGTATTCCACTTCCAGACAATTCACGTTGTCAAGATTGATCGTTTCCGTTGAAATATAAAGCCTGGCTTCCATCTTTCTTCCAGAACCCAGCGTTGCTAGAACCTTACTGTCTCTGCTATAGGACTGTTGTACAAGATTATCATCTGCATATATCTCAAAATTTCCTATATACTCCTCTTCTGTTCCAGTATTCTCAACCGTATAGGCTGCATAATAAAGAGTGTCCAGATAATCTCCCTGCACCGTTCCAAAATCTGTAAATGTAATCTCAATCCTGGAATCCATACTCCAGTCATATATTTCTGCTGTTTCACCCATACGATAAACTTTATCCGCATTTGAAGTTGTTTCTGTTTCGGTTTCCGCTTCCGTTTTTGTTTCGATTTCCCCTTTTGCTTCCGTCTGCGTCTTTGCCTCCTCTTTTACCGTATAGGTTGTTTCTGTCTGCTCTTCCTTTTGTCCACATCCGCCAAAAACAAACAGACTCATGGCAAACACCGCCAGGTACACCATTTTTCTTTTCACTTTTTCACCTCCAAAATCCTGCAGATCCAATACCCATTCTGTTCTCTGTTATACAGAAGCATCCTGTCATCCTTTCCTTTCTGTCGTTCTTCCCTGAGAACGTTTCGGATCGTTTCCAGATCCCTCTGGATTGTCCGCTCTGTCACCTGATAACGAGCTGCTTCTTCCTTTTTCTTTAAGATATCACCGTGTGACAGTCTCACAAACAGGCTGAGAACTCTGGTATTTCTGCTTTCACTTTCTCTCATGCTATCCTCCTTCCGTGTTATCTGAAAGCAGTTTAGCATTTTTTGATTCTGGCGTTGTGAAAATGATTTAAACTTCTCTTTTGAACTCTATTTCGTCATGACAGTATGTATCTACAAACCAATCGATCTGTTTACGAAAGGCTTCTGCCTTGCTTTCCGTTCCAGAAATCGTTCATCTCAT
>ENA-OQDT01001994-OQDT01001994.1-human-gut-metagenome-genome-assembly--contig:-NODE-1994-length-10972-cov-3.176395_pt1 | contig 10972 bp, 9 predicted proteins | sample MGYA00242786_ERZ504617 | MGnify/ENA primary metagenome ERZ504617 (study PRJEB26092, sample SAMD00036337) | human gut metagenome | host: Homo sapiens | study: EMG produced TPA metagenomics assembly of... | reverse complement strand
GCAGGAAGTGAATAAACTCTTTGAGATGATGCGCATGCTGAAAGAACAGGGCATTGCGCTGATATACATCTCACATAAGATGGACGAAATTTTTTGAAATTTGTGACCAGGTTTCGGTCCTGCGTGACGGCAACCTGGTTATGACCAAGGACAGCAAGGACACCAACATGGGCGAGCTGATCACCGCCATGGTTGGCCGTTCGCTGGAAAGCCGCTTCCCGCCGGTGGACAATATCCCCGGGGATACGATCTTGTCCGTCCAGCATCTGTCCACCAAATATGCGCCTTATCTGCAGGATATCAGCTTTGATGTGCGCGAGGGCGAAATTTTTGGTCTGTATGGCCTGGTGGGTGCCGGACGTACAGAGCTGCTGGAAACCATTTTCGGCGTGCGTACCCGTGCGGCAGGTCGTGTGTATTTCCGCGACCACCTGATGAACTTCAACAATGCCCGCGAAGCGATCGAGCATGGATTTGCCCTGATTACCGAGGAACGCAAGGCAAACGGCCTGTTCCTGAAGAGCGATTTGACATTCAATACTACCATTGCCAACCTGGACCAGTACAAAGGTGGCCTTGGGCTGTCAATGCCCAAAATGGTAAAAGCCACAAACAAGGAGATCAAGGTCATGCACACCAAGTGCATGGGACCTGACGATATGATTACCAGTTTGTCCGGCGGCAACCAGCAAAAGGTCATTTTTGGCAAATGGCTGGAACGCGAACCCCAGGTCTTTATGATGGATGAACCTACGCGCGGTATAGACGTTGGCGCAAAGTACGAAATCTATGAGCTGATCATCAAGATGGCCAAACAGGGAAAGACGATTATTGTTGTTTCCTCTGAAAATGCCTGAGATTCTGGGTATCACCAACCGGATCGGCGTTATGTCCAACGGACATCTTTCCGGCATTGTGAATACCAAGGAAACAAATCAGGAAGAGCTTTTGAGACTCAGCGCAAAATACCTGTAATGGGGGATAATGATCTATGGCAACTGCAACACAAACTTCAAAAATTCTTTCGGCGGAGCAGGAAGCCAAGCTTCGCCAGCCAATCGATGAATATGTTGGGAAAATCCAGGCGCAGATCGATGAACTTCGTACTGACGGTACTGAAAAAGCTGTCAATATCCAGAATGAGCTGGATAACCTGAAGCGCGACCGCATCTATACCGCGCAGGAAAAAACGGAACGTGAGACCAAACTGAAGGCTGAATTGGCAGCGGCCAAGGCAGTTGAAGAAAAAAACAGGGCCAGATCAACAAGCTGATCGCTGATGCCGAAGCCTATTTGAAAGCCCATTAGACAGCGACTATTACCAGGCGGTGGTGGCCAGCTGCAAGCAGGAAAAGGTACAAGCCCAGCAGAAATATCAGGCAGCTGTAGAACAGCTGAAAAAGGAACACGAGACGGCGCTTTCCAAGCTGAGCAATCAGCAGGAAATCAAGGACGAAAAGTATGTCCACAAGAACCGCCTGTTTGACGCCAAAATGCAGTTGGATAAGGACTGCCAGGCAATCAAGGACCGCCGGCATGCCGCGTTTGATTACAAATATCACCTGATCGATATGCTGCGCCTGTCCAAGTTTACGGTTGGCGAGTCTCTGGCGCAAAAGTGGGAAAACTACAAGTACACATTTAATCGCCGTGACTTTTTGCTGCGCAACGGTCTGTACATTGCAATCGTTATCATCTTTATTATACTGTGCCTGATTGCCCAGTTCGGCAAGAAAGTGCCGCTGCTTACCGTCAACAATATTTTGAACATTCTGCAGCAGGCTTCGCCGCGCATGTTCCTGGCTTTGGGCGTTGCCGGGCTGATCCTGCTGGCCGGCACGGACCTGTCCATTGGCCGTATGGTTGGTATGGGCATGACTGCCGCTACCATCATTATGCACAAGGGAATCAACACCGGTGCGGTTTTTGGCCATGTGTTTGATTTTACCGGGCTGCCGGTCATTGCCCGCGTTATTTTGGCGCTGCTTGTCTGCATTGTCCTGTGCACAGTCTTTACCACCATCGCAGGTTTCTTTACAGCCAAGTTCAAAATGCACCCATTCATTTCTACGATGGCGAACATGCTGGTCATTTTTGGCTTGGTCACCTATTCAACCAAGGGTGTTTCCTTTGGCGGTATCGAAAGCAACATCCCCAGCATGATCATCCCCAAGATTGGCGGTTTCCCCACCATTATCCTGTGGGCTATCGCAGCTGTGATCATCGTGTGGTTCATCTGGAACAAGACGACTTTTGGTAAAAACCTGTTCGCAGTCGGCGGCAACCCCGAAGCTGCTGCTGTTTCCGGCATCTCGGTATTCCGCGTTACGGTAGGCGCGTTTGTTCTGGCAGGCATTCTGTATGGCTTCGGCTCCTGGCTGGAATGCATCCGTATGGTGGGCTCCGGCTCCGCTGCATATGGTCAGGGCTGGGAAATGGACGCCATCGCGGCCTGCGTTGTGGGCGGCGTTTCTTTCACCGGCGGTATCGGCAAGATTTCCGGCGTGGTTGTCGGTGTGTTCATCTTCACCGCGTTGACTTACTCTCTGACCACTTTGGGTATTGATACGAACCTGCAGTTCGTGTTCTCCGGCATCATCATTCTGGTTGCTGTTATGCTGGACTGCCTCAAGTACGTTCAGAAGAAATAATCTATACCGGCTGTACGGCAAAAAATTCGGCTGTGTTTATAAAAAAACAGGCTGAATTTCCGGCGCTCCGGTGCCTCCCGGCATAAACCGCAGCGTATTATCAGATAATACAAAAGCATGTGCATGACAAAACAAATCGAAAATTTTGGGTTTTCGAGGAGGGCGGGTGCACATGCTTTTATTTTTTGACCCGCAAAATCTTTGCCGTATCCCCAAAACCGCTGCCTGAATGCAAGGCATTTGCCTTTACCCGGCGGTATGGTATAATTTGAGAAAGAAACCGGAAGGGAGGAGAGCGATGTGATCTATCTTTCGGAATTTTATTTTCCCAGCCAAAACAGCGAGGCTAACTACCTTGCCGAGTCGCCGCGGGCCAAAATGACCTGCTATGATTCTTTCTACCCCCTTTGGCCTGTTTGCGGGCCGGGGCTTGAAAGCACTGGACCTGGCGGATGTGACCATTTTGTACGGCGGCAACGGCTCCGGCAAAACCACAGCGCTCAACGTGATGGCGGACGCTTTGCGCCTGCAGCGCGGGGCACAGTATAACCGCAGTGATTTCTTCCCGGATTATGTCTCCCTGTGCCAGTTCCACACCCTGCACGCCATCCCGGCGGGCAGCCTGATTTTGACCAGCGACGATGTGTTTGACTATATGTTGGATGTGCGCGCCATCAACGATAACATTGATACCCGCCGCGGCAGCCTGTTTGATGAATACATCGAGGCCCGCACCGCCAAATTCCAGATGCACAGCATGGAGGATTATGACCGGCTCAAGCAGGTCAGCGCGGCACGGCGCTATTCCAAATCTCAGGTGGCGCGCAAAACTTTGTCTCCCAACATCCGCACCCACTCCAACGGCGAAAGCGCCTTTTTGATGTTCCAGGAAAAACTGCGCGGGGATGCCCTTTATCTGTTGGATGAACCGGAAAACAGCCTTTCCGCCGCGCGGCAGATCGCTTTGGCGGATTTTTGGCAGATTCGGCCCGGTTTTACGGCTGCCAGTTTGTGCTGGCCACCCATTCGCCGTTTTTGCTGGCAATCCCCGGTGCCCGCATTTATGATCTGGACAGTGACCCGGTGCGCACCCGCCGCTGGACCGAGCTGGAAAGCGTGCGGGATACCTTTGAGTTTTTCCAACAGCACAAGGAGGAGTTTTGATGGCGGAACGCCGATTTTATCAAGGGGAGACCTTTGCCAATTATGACCCCGGCGAGCTGCTGGAAAACGCCGAGTTCGAGGACTGTGTGTTTGACCACTGCCGCTGGCTGGGCACGCGGGTGCAGAACTGCCGCTTCAACGCCTGTACCTTTGACCACTGCAAATTTTTCCGGCGTGGTGTTCAGCTTTACCACCATGAAAGATGCCTGGCTGCTGAACAGTGCGTTCCGCTCCATGGCGTGGGGCGGGCTGCAGGGCAAAAGCGGGGTGTTCCAGCCGTTTGGCAAAATCAAAAACTGCGCGTTCCGCTACAATGATTTTTCCGGCATGGCACTGAACGGCTTTGACTGGACCGGGGCGGAACTGCAGCAATGCACCTTTGATGATACCCGCCTTGCCGGGGCCAGCCTTTACGGCGTGCGGCTGGGCGGAACCCGGTTCACCCGCTGCGATTTGCAAAAAGCCGACCTGCGCACCGCCGAAGAATACGCCATTGATTTGGAGACCAACAAGTTGAAAGGCGCAAGGTTCAGCTTTCCTGATGTGGTAAGGTTACTGGATGGAACGGGGATTGTGATCGAGTGAGGCGCTTAAAACGACCCAACGTAAGGTGCTTTGATGAAAACCCAAATAGGAAATTGGCTTCCCTCTGAGGGGCGGTTCCCTATGCAGTGCGTAGTAATGAAATTGTAAAAAGCGGGCCTGATATGCGGGACGATGCAAGCAGCGGCCCCTACAAATCAGGTTTTAGGGCCATCATGAATCTGCAATGTGCAATAAGGCAAATCTGCGGCGGAGGGAGCACCCATCTCCGGCTGGCCTCTGAAATGCTCTGTGAGGAACGGTCAAGATCGTTCCCCACGGGACGTTCTCTTTAGGCAATTCCGCATAATTCTAAGTGCCGCAGCCGCCGGAGCGGTGCTTAAGCCGTCAGGTGGGAATTGTGCGGTGTTGCCTTTATAATGCACTACCACCATTTAACCTGCCTCTTACCCGTTGGAACGCCCATTGTGCGCCCGCTGACCTGACGGGATAACGATTTTTAGAAAATGATAAACCGGGTAAAAAACCCAAAAACTCGCCCTGAATTTTTACAATTCGAAAATGGTGAAAATGTTGTGGAATTTTTTGGCGTGTGGTATAATAAATGAAATTGCGGTTTATGGTTGATTTTTCGGCCCGGCCGCATTTGATTAAAAAAGCAACGCGCGGCCGAACAGGCTGCCGGGTGCAGCCGGAAAATCCCCGGGTACGCCCATTTATAAGGAGGAACGAACGGAACATGCAGAAGAAAAAAATCACCGCATTCCTGCTGGCGCTGGCAATGGTGTCCGCTATGGCACTGCCCGTTTTTGCACAGGAGCCGAACCCGCAGGCTGAAACCGCTGCAAGCATTGCAGTGGTGGAAACTGCTACCCCGGAAACCGCAGCCACCGAGGAACCGAAAGTTGACGCTGAACCGGCAGAGGACAACGTGAAAGAGGACGCCGCTACCTATGATGCACCGCCGGAGAACGGCTGGTATCAGGAATACCCCGGCGGCCCCTGGTATTGGTACGAAAACGGCGTGCGCCAGGGCACCACTGGCCGCGGCAAGGAAATCTATGACCCCAAGAGCGATGCCTGGTACTGGCTGGATTCCGTCAAAAACGGCGCAATGGCTGTCAGCAAGGATGTCTATCAGGACTCCAACGGCGGCAAGTGGGTTCGCTATGATGCCAACGGCCATATGATCAAGGGCTGGGATACCAACTCTCAGGGTACTTATTACTTTGACCTCATCACCGGCGCTATGGCAAAGGGCACCGTTGTGATCGACGGCATTACCTGCGTGTTTGATTACAACACCGGCATTCTGCAGTCCACCAACGTGGATGTGACCAAGTACCGCGAGATCAAGCGCACCAACTACTATGCTGACGGCAGCGTGATGAATACCCTGACCACCGATTACGATGCACAGGGCCGCCTGCTGAAAGAGCAGCGCCGCGATAAGTCCGGCAACCTGCAGGTTCAGGATGACTTCTATTATGAATACAACGGCATGCTGACCAAGCATACCCACCGCGAGTACGGCAACGACAACTACTCTTACGAGTATCGCTATGAGTATGATAAAAGCAACCGCTTTGCCAAGATCTCCGTTTACCGCTACAATGGCGGCTGGTACCTGTACAGCTACTGGACTGCCAAAGAGTGGGACAGCCTGGGCAGCGTTTCCAAGTTCTGGGAATACAACGGCCAGAACAAAGTTACCTGCATCGTCAACCTGACCAGCAGCGGCAGCCGTAACCGTTACACCAAGATGACCATTGTGAACAGCAGCAACAAGACCGTGCGTACTGACACCTGGAGCTATGACAGCAACGGCCACCTGGCCGGCTGGACCAACAGCGGCAACTCCAACGGCTATTCTAACGTGCTCAGACTCTCCAGCGATAACAATATTGGCGCTGGCAACCCGCTGTTCGACCGTCATTGCGGCAAATTTGTTACCGATGACAAGATCACCAGCGCTTCCATCAAGTTCCAGAACGATGAAGTTGTCGAGATCCGCCAGAACAACCAGCGCATCTCTTACACCAACCAGGAAAGCATGGGTATGAACAGCAGCAACAATCTGACCCGTACCTTTGCTACCTATACTGATGGCGGCAACTTCCGTTACCGCACCCTGGTTGAGTACTTCAAGTACAAGAACTAAGGCAACACCGCACAATTCCCACCTGACGGCTTAAGCACCGCTCCGGCGGCTGCGGCACGGCATCTGCGTTGCCAAAATGCTCGATAATGTCGGGTTGCGGTACCCGCATCGTGCTTCGGGGGCAAAAGCCCCTCGCACTCTGCGACCGCTGCCCCTGCTTCGGTTCGCTGCATCCGCCACTGGCGGCGCTCACCTTTGCAGCATCCAGTATTATCTGCGCTTTTGGCTTAGCATCTGCCGCACCTCGCTCGCCGTATCGGCACTTAGAATTATGCGGTATTGCCCTAAGCGTAACAGCTTAGCTTGATGTTGACTTAACCCTAAAACCACGGCCCCCGGCAGAGTATTTTATGCTCTGCCGGGGGCTTTTTGTGTATTGCCGCCCATTTGCGGGCATACTGAACAAAGAACCCCGATGACGAAAGGAGCACTGTATATGCCTGCAAAAATGAACCCCTTTGAAGTAAAAACCAAACCCGCCGACCGCTACTATATGGACTGGCAGAAACTTTACCCTCGCCCCTATGACAAAAACGAGGTGGACCCCTACACCCGGCTGCGTATTATTTTAATGAACGGCACCGAGTACGAGGCCAACTGGTTCTCCCACCAGTTCCACCGCCACTGCACCAACAACGACCTGCGCCGGGAACTTGCCGTGCTGCGCCGCACCGAGCAGCAACAGCAAAAGCGCATTGCCTGCTTAAAGCCGATCGATGAAAGTATTCTGGAAACCACCATCGGGTACGAGCAGCTGGCCGTGGACCTGACGGCTATTCTGGCCCAGCGGGAGCCGGACGCCTATGTGGTGCAGGTGATGAACCTGGCTCTGCTGGAGGATTTTGACCACCTGTACCGCTATGCGGATCTGCTGGAACTGGAACGCGGCATCCACGCCGAGCGGCTGGTGGGCTGCTATACCGAGATCATGCCCGGCCGCCCCACCATTGCGGAGCACCGCCACCCGCGGGACAGCGTGCGCAAGCCCATCAGCGCGGCCACGGCGGCCCCCATCACCAAGCTGAACGCCGCCATTATCACCGCCGCCGAACAGCAGACGATGAACTATTATATGAACATCGGCACCTTTTATGACAGTGACCTTGGCCGCAGGCTGTACCAGGAGATCGGCATGATCGAAGAACAGCATGTGACCCAGTACGGCGCTCTGCTGGACCCCGGCATGACTTGGCTGGAAAACCTGCTGCTGCATGAATATACCGAGTGCTACCTTTATTGGTCCTGCGTGGAGGATGAAACCGACCTGCATATTAAAAAAAGTCTGGGAGCAGCATTTTGAGCAGGAGTGCAGCCACCTGCATGCCGCCGAAGCCCTGCTGAAACAGTACGAGGGCAAGGAAGCCTGCCAGATCATCCCGGATGGGACTTTCCCGGAACTGCTGCGCTTTGGCCCCCAGAAAGAATATCTGCGCAAGGTGCTCAAAACCACCATTTTGAACACCGCTGTGCAGGATGACCCCGCCATTCCGGTGGAGACCCTGACCAAAGATGCACCCTACTATGCTTACCAGGCTGCCGTCTGCCCGGACGCTGCCCGCGTGGCCAGCCACCAGGTGATTGAAGAGCACATTGGCACCAGCGGCAAAGACTACCGCTTTGAAGAAAAGCCCCATCCGGTTGAAGCCCTGCGCGACCGCACCCAGGATAATACCACGATTGCCCGAGGCAAAATCTGAACCACCCGAAGGGGCAGAGGATGGCAAACCGCCATCCTGTACATGAAAACAGGCTGTTTTTTGTAAAAAATGCCGGAGTGGATGGGAGGGCCTGCCCTCTTGAACTGCTGTGCCGGGGAACGTATAATAGTAACATTGCTGTGTAAGCAGCCGGCAGTGGTTACCGGGCGTTGAAAAGTGATGTTGCGCGGGGGTGATGGGAGCATGATGTACGCCCGCTGACCGCGCCCCAACAATGCTTTTTGACATGCGGCAACTACCTGCCGCTGCTTACAATGAGGGAGGATGTTGAGATTGAAACGTGAATCATTTGCTTCACGCATTGGCTTTTTGCTGGTCAGCGCAGGCTGCGCCATCGGCATTGGCAATGTGTGGCGCTTCCCAACCGTAACGGGCCAGTATGGCGGCGGCGTATTTGTGCTGTTCTACCTGCTGTTCCTGGTTTTGATGGGAGCACCGGTGCTTACCATGGAGCTGGCTGTTGGCCGTGCGGGCCACGGCAGCGCGGGCACAGCCTACCGTGCGCTGGAACCCAAAGGCAGCAAGTGGCACCTGCACGGCTGGGCCTGCCTGATTGGCTGCTGCGTGCTGATGATGTATTACACCACCGTCAGCGGCTGGATGCTGGCCTATTTCTTCCGGTTTGTCAAGGGTACATTCACCGGCCTGGCCGCCGATGCCGTCAGCGGCGTGTACGCCGACCTGCTGGCCGACCCGTTCGAGCAGATCGTCTGGATGGCCATTACCGTGCTGCTGGGCTTTTTTTGTCTGCAGCCGCGGTTTGCAGAACGGCATTGAACGCATTGGCAAATGGATGATGGGCGCGCTGTTTGTGCTGATCCTGGTTCTGGCTGTGCACAGCTTTGTGCTGCCCGGCGCGGGCGAGGGCCTGGCGTTCTACCTGCTGCCGGACTGGAACCGTGCCGCCGAAATGGGCATTGGCAATGTCATTGTGGCTGCCATGAACCAGGCGTTCTTTACCCTCAGCCTTGGCGTTGGCGCTATGGAAATCTTTGGCAGCTACATGAGCCGGGATTATACCCTGGCGGGCGAAGCCCTGCGCATCTGCGCGCTGGATACCTGCGTGGCCATCTGTTCCGGCCTGATCATCTTCCCGGCCTGCTTCTCTTACGGGGTCAGCCCGGATGCAGGCCCCAAGCTGATCTTTGTCACCCTGCCCAATGTATTTGCCAATATGACGGGCGGCCGCCTGTGGGGTGCACTGTTCTTTGTATTTATGACCTTTGCCAGCTTTTCTACCATCATTGCTGTGTTCCAGAACATTCTGGCCTGCCTGCAGGAAAGCTTTGGCTGGAGCCTGAAACGCGCCTGTGCCGTTGGAACGGTGTTCATCCTGCTGGCCAGCGTGCCCTGCATTCTGGGCTTTAACCTGTGGAGTGGTGTGCAGCCCATGGGTCCCGGCAGCACCGTGCTGGATGCTGAGGACTTTTTGGTCAGCAACCTGCTGCTGCCCATTGGCAGCTTGATCTACCTGCTGTTCTGGCGTAACCAGGTGGGGCTGGGGCTTTGATAACTACTTAACCGAAGCCAATACCGGCAGGGCCTGCGCCTGCCGCGGTGGTTCAAGCCGTATTTCAGCGTGGTGCTACCGCTGCTAGATCGTGTTTATTCTGATGGCAGGCCTGTAAAATAAAGCCGTTGTCGAACCCGGCAAACCGCAAAAAAATACCTGCCTGCTGCAAACTGCCCAAAAGGCATGGCGTGGCGGGTGGTATTTTTTTGAGGGATTTGTTAATAATGTGTCAAATACCCCTTGCGCAAACTGCAGATTCTGCGTATAATATAGGCAGGGCAAAAGGGGCTGTCTGCCCCCTGTGCCAAACAGTACCAAAGCACAAGGCTAATATAAATTACCGAGAGGAGTTTTTTACCATGGGTTTGGGCAAAAAGACGATTGATGACGAAAACTACGCTGGCAAGCGCGTGCTTGTCCGCTGCGATTTCAATGTCCCGATGAAGGACGGTGTGATCACCAACGACAACCGCATCAATGCGGCTCTGCCGACCATCAAAAAGCTGATCGCTGACGGCGCAAAGGTTATCCTGTGCAGCCATCTGGGCAAGCCGAAGAACGGCCCCGAAGCCAAGTTCAGCCTGGCTCCCGTTGCTGTTCGCCTGAGCGAAAAGCTGGGCCAGCCGGTTACCTTTGCTGATGACGACAACGTTGTTGGCAACCAGGCCAAGGCTGCTGTTGCCACCATGGGCAACGGCGATGTTGTTCTGCTCCAGAACACCCGTTTCCGCAAGGAAGAAACCAAGAATATCGACACCTTCAGCGAAGAGCTGGCCAGCCTGGCTGACGCTTACGTTGACGATGCTTTCGGCTCCTGCCACCGTGCACACTGCTCCACCGCAGGTGTGACCAACTATGTTAAGGATACCGCTGTTGGCTACCTGATGGAAAAGGAAATCAAGTACCTGGGCAACGCCGTCAACAACCCGGAGCGCCCCTTCACCGCTATTCTGGGCGGCGCTAAGGTTGCTGATAAGCTGAACGTTATCTCCAACCTGCTGGAAAAGGTCGATACCCTGATCATCGGCGGCGGCATGGCCTACACCTTCCTGAAGGCACAGGGCTATGAGATCGGCAAGAGCCTGGTTGACGATTCCAAGATCGACTACTGCAAGGAAATGATGGCTAAGGCACAGGAAAAGGGCGTTAAGCTGCTGCTGCCCGTTGACGCTGCCTGCGTTGCTGACTTCCCCGATCCCATCGACGCACCTGTCGAAGTTAA
>ENA-OQDT01001993-OQDT01001993.1-human-gut-metagenome-genome-assembly--contig:-NODE-1993-length-10974-cov-3.208721_pt1 | contig 10974 bp, 13 predicted proteins | sample MGYA00242786_ERZ504617 | MGnify/ENA primary metagenome ERZ504617 (study PRJEB26092, sample SAMD00036337) | human gut metagenome | host: Homo sapiens | study: EMG produced TPA metagenomics assembly of... | reverse complement strand
TGGAATATTCGTTGCCATACCGACTGCGATACCGTTCGTACCATTTACGAGCAGTTCGGAAACGCGCCGGAAGCACCGTCGGCTCCTTCTCCGTCTCGTCAAAGTTCGGTACAAAGTCGACCGTGTCTTTTTCCGATGTCGGCAAGCATTTCCATTGAAATTTTGCTCAGACGAGCCTCAGTATATCGCATCGCAGCCGCGCCGTCTCCGTCGACGGAACCGAAGTTGCCGTGTCCGTCAACGAGCGGGTAGCGGGTCGACCAGTCCTGTGCCATATTCACGAGCGCACCGTATATTGATCTGTCTCCGTGCGGATGATATTTACCCATCGTATCACCGACAATACGCGCACATTTCCGGTGCGGCTTGTCCGGCCCGTTGTTCAGCTCGATCATGGAATACAGCACACGCCGCTGTACCGGCTTCAGTCCGTCGCGGACATCCGGAAGCGCACGCTGTGAAATAACGCTCATTGCATAGTCGATGTAGGATTCCTCCATCGTCTTTTTCAGATCCACTTCATGGACCTGATCAAATATATTATCTTCCACGGATTTCCCTCCTGTCTTATCTCATTCATCCCTGTCTGACATCATTCAGACGGACTTCCGGCACTATACATCCAGATTCTTTACATTCTTCGCATTTTCTTCGATAAACTCTCTTCGCGGCTCTACCTGATCGCCCATCAGAGTCGTGAAGGTCAGATCGATCTCTGATGACTGCGCCTCATCCATCGTAACGCGCTTCAGTATCCGCTTCTCCGGATCCATCGTCGTCTCCCATAGCTGCTCCGCATCCATCTCTCCAAGACCTTTGTAACGCTGAATCTTGTTGTACTGGTCTCTTCCGACCTCATCAAGAATTTTCTGCAGCTGCTCATCTGAATAGGCATACCACACTTTTTTATTTCTCTCCAGCTTATAGAGCGGCGGCTGTGCCAGATATACATAGCCCTGCTTGATCAGCTCCGGCATGAACCGATACAGGAAGGTCAGAAGCAGCGTCGCAATATGTGCACCGTCGACATCGGCATCGGTCATGATAATGATCTTGTGGTAACGCAGCTTGGAAATATCAAAATCTTCGTGAATACCCGTTCCAAAAGCGGTAATCATCGCCTTGATTTCCGCATTGCCGTAAATACGTTCGAGACGTGCCTTCTCCACATTCAGGATCTTTCCGCGCAGCGGAAGAATCGCCTGCGTCGCACGGCTTCGCGCCGTTTTTGCTGAACCTCCCGCAGAATCTCCCTCTACAATGTAGATCTCACATTTGGACGGATCCTTATCGGAGCAGTCCGCGAGCTTGCCCGGAAGAGACAGTCCGTCTAAGGCTGATTTTCTCCTCGTCAGATCCCGCGCTTTTCTGGCCGCCTCACGCGCCCGTGCAGACAGCACAGACTTCTCTACGATCGTCTTTGCGACCTGCGGATGCTGCTCCAGGAAAATAGTGAGCTGATCCGTTACGACGCTCTCTACCGCACCTCGTGCCTCACTGTTGCCGAGCTTCTGTTTTGTCTGTCCTTCGAACTGCGGCTCACCGATCTTGATGCTGATGATCGCAGTCAGTCCCTCACGGATATCATCTCCGCTTAAGTTCTGGTCGGAATCCTTGATCAGCTTATTCGTACGCGCATAGTCATTGAATGTCTTCGTTAAGGCATTCTTGAATCCGGTCAGGTGTGTACCGCCCTCCGGCGTCGTGATGTTGTTGACAAAGCTGTAGCTGCCCTCCGTATACGAATCATTATGCTGCATCGCCACCTCAACGTAAACACCGTCTCTGGTTCCCTCACAGTAAATGATGTCCTCATACAGCGGAGTCTTGCCCTTGTTCAGATACTTTACGAACTCGCGGATGCCTCCCTCATAGTGGAAGACCTTCTCCACTGGTTCTTCCTGATTTCGCTCATCCCGAAGCACAATGCGAATATTTTTCGTCAGGAATGCCATCTCCGCAGGCGCTGCTTCAACGTATTAAAATCATAGACGGTATCCTCAAAAATCTCCTTATCCGGCAAAAAAGTGACCTTCGTACCGGTCTTCTCCGGCTCGCAGGTTCCGATCACGGTCAGCTTTTCAACAACCTTGCCCGCTCATAGCGCTGCTGTAATCTTGCCATCACTGCAGATTTCGACCTCAAGCCTACTCACTTAGGCATTACAACCTGACTGCTCCCACACCATGCAGTCCTCCGGATACCTTATATCCTCCTCCGCCGAATTTTCCGCCTGCATGCAGCACAGTAAATACGACCTCCACAGCCGGAAGACCCGCCTTTTTGTTGATTCCGACCGGGATACCACGGCCATCATCCACAACTGTGATGGAGTCCCCCGGATTGATCGTCACAAAGATATTGTGACAATATCCGGCCAGTGCTTCATCCACTGCGTTATCTACAATCTCATATACCAGATGATGCAGTCCCCGCGTCGAGGTACTGCCGATATACATACCGGGTCTTTTTCTTACTGCCTCCAGACCTTCCAGTATCTGGATCTGGTCTGCACCGTATTCTGCGCTCATAGAAGCCCTCCTGTCAATTTCTTCGTTCGACCGTTCCTTCTACTACCTGAAACAGTCGGTCTATTTGAAAGTTATTCTCTACAAAATCATCCACGCCCGTACACGTAATCATCGTCTGGATATCATGAATGTTCTCCAGAAGATAACGCTGTCTGCTGCCATCGAGCTCCGAAAAGCACATCGTCCAGCAAAAGCACCGGCGTATCCTTTACACTTTGTTTTACAATCTCGATCTCCGCCAGCTTTAAGGAAAGCGCAGTCGTCCGTTGCTGCCCCTGTGAGCCGTATTTCCGCAGATCGACACCATGCACGGCAAATCCCAGATCATCGCGATGTGGACCTGTCATCGTCTGCTTCATCCGAAGATCCTTCTCCCGATTTTCCTGCAGCTTCTGTCCAAATTCTGTCTCTTCTGCATTTGGCTCATAAGTAACTGTCAGATCTTCCTTCCGTCCGGAGAGACTGCTGTGAATTCCACCGATAATCTTCTGCAGCTGATCCGTAAATGCACGTCTTGACCGGATCAGCGCCGTGCCGTATTGTATCAGCTGCTCATCCATCACATCCAGCATCGTACCCGCTTCCGGATAAAAACCGTAATCCTTTAGAAGACGGTTCCGCTGTAAGAGCAGCTTATTATAATTCGAGAGATGAAACAGATAAATCGAATCGAGCTGACACAGCTCCATATCCAAAAACCGTCTGCGCTCTCCCGGTCCGTTCTTGATGATATTCAGATCTTCCGGCGAAAAAAACACAAAATTCCCAAGCCCGATCAGCTCTCCCGCCTTTCGAACCGGAACTCCGTTGATTGCAATTCCTTTTGTTTTACTTTTTTTCAGATGCATATCGATGCGATATGGCACATCTCCCTTGCGGATCCGCATGCAGATATGTGCCTCATCCCGGTCGAAATGAATCATCTCCCGATCCTTGCTTCCTTTGTGGGAGCGGGTCGTGCCGCACAGGTAAACAGCCTCCAGGATGTTCGTCTTTCCCTGTGCGTTATCTCCGTAGAACAGATTGGTTCCCGGATCAAATTCCAGCTCCAGACTGCCGTAATTGCGGAAATTTTCCAGCTTTATCGACTCAACAAGCATTTCCCTACCAGCCTATTATACTATTTTTATCCGAAAATTTCCACAGGTGGCTTCATCTCCTGCATGAAGCTTTTTCCCGCGCTGCAGCTCCACCTGTCCGTTCACCGTTACTTTTCCGTCCTGAATGAGAAATTTTGCATCCACGCCGGAGCCGACGACATGAGCCGCCTTTAGCGCCTGTCCAAGCTTGATATATTCATCCCGAAGCTTTACCTCTACTACTTCCATCTTGTTTCTCCTTTTTTGTGTTCCTTCTTTTTTTCGTGTGTGCGGGATTTTTTGTCCCTGTCCTCAGATAGTATAAAATATAACGAACCAAAAGAGAAACAAAAGATTTTTGCAAGCGTGATAAAAAAACGTTTATAACTCCGGCGTTCTATGGTATACTGATGATATAAATCAGAGAAAGGAGAAGCCCCAGCCATGAACGACCATCAGCTGCTGTGTTTTTTGACCGTGCAGCGCACACTGAACTTTACCGCCGCCGCAAAGGAGCTGTACTGCACCCAACCCGCACTCAGCTACCAGATCCGCAGTCTGGAAAAAGAGCTGGATCTGACGCTGTTCGAGCGCAGCACCACCCGTGTGGTGCTGACGGCGGCAGGCCGCGCCTTTGTGCCTCACGCAGAGCAGCTGTACCGGGGCATCCTGAACGCCCGCACCGCGCTGAAGGGCTTTTCTGCCGGGCACACCCTCACCCTGCGCCTGCCGCCGGTGCTGCTGCAGCACGACCCCATCTACCCGGTGCTGATGGAGCGGCTGCACACCGTGCTGCCCGGGCACGAGTTCCGGGTGGACACCGCCCCGCCGCGGATGAACGCCCATCTGATGCTCTGCACCGAGGCGGACGCCGCCGTGGTCCTGCCCTTCGGGTCGGCGCAGCCGGAGGTGGAGCGTACCCCCATCATGCACAACACCTTTTATCTGGCGCTCGCGCCGGAACATCCGCTTTACCCCCGCGAGAGCCTGCAGCTGGCAGACCTTGCAGGACAGCGGGTGTACTACGAGCCGCTGTATCAGGAGATTGTGGACTATGCAGGCGTCCAGCCCGGAATGCCGTTTTCCACCATGGAATGGCGCAGCGTGGAAAACTACGCCCATGTCTACACCGAGCTGCTGGCCGGGCGCGGGATGTTTTTGTTCCCCATGCGATACCCTGCCTACCCGGCAGCGTGGTACCGGCAGGTATGGCTGCCCCTGCCGGACACCGTTCTGCTGACCTTGCGGGACGATCCCCGCCCGGAGATTGCCACCCTGCGCCGGGTGTTCACCGAGGTTTACGGAGAGAGGATAAAAGCATTGATCCCATAAAAAACGGAACGTCTGCAGCCGTTCCGTTTTTTATCTCTCCCAGTTTTTTCTGGACACAAAACAGCCGCTCCGGGCGCACCCGGAGCGGCTGTTTTTGAAGGAGGTAACGAGGTAAATGAATAAGGATATCTCCCAACGCTTATCCCGGGGTGCAGGCCCCGGACAGGCGCTCAGGCAAAGAAGGAGATGATGAGGGCTACCAGGAAGCCCACACCGCCGACCAGCGTTTCCATGATGGTCCAGGTCTTGAGGGTGGTCTTTTCGTCCATGCCCACAAGGCTCTTCACCAGCCAGAAGCCGGAGTCGTTGAAGTGGGAGCAGACGGTGGAACCGCCTGCAATGGCAGCGGTGACGCAGGCCAGGTACAGCGGGCTCAGCGCGCTAAGGCCGGGCATAGCGGAGATGATGCCGGCTGCCATGGTCATAGCCACGGTAGCGGAACCCACCGAGATGCGCACCAGAGCAGCCACGATGAAGGCCACCAGCACCAGCGGCAGGCTGGCGTTTGCCACGGCGTTGCCGATGACATCGCCCAGACCGGAGTTCTGCAGCATATAGCGCAGCACGCCGCCGCAGGCAGTGACCAGCAGGATCATACCGGTGGGCTCCAGAGACTTGGTCATGATCTTTTCCAGCTGGGCGTTGGTGTAGCCGTGACGGGTGCCCAGCAGGTACATAGCAGCGATGGTAGCCAGCAGCAGCGCCATGAAGGGCTCGCCGAGGAAGGCCAGAACGGGCTGGATGCCTGCCAGTGCGGGCACCACCTTTGCCACGGAGTTTGCAATGATGAGCAGCAGCGGGATCATGATGATGCCCACGATGGTGCCAAACTTGGGCAGCTTGCTCTCGTCAATGTCTGCCTGCTGTGCAACGTGCTCGGGGACTTCAACCATGTACTTTTTGCCGCAGATGCTGCCCCAGATGGGACCGGCGGCGATCATGGCAAAGATGCCGCAGAAGATGCCGACGAGGATGACCCAGCCAAGGTCAACGCCCAGCATGGTAGCCACCAGAACGGGACCCGGCGTGGGCGGGATGAAGGCGTGGCCGACCGCCAGACCGGCCAGCAGGGGGATGACGTAGTACAGTACGGAGCGCTTGGTGCGCTTTGCCAGAGAGAAGGCCAGCGGAATGAGGATGATAAGTCCTGCATCAAAGAACACCGGCATGGCCACCACCAGACCTGTGATGCCCAGTGCCCACGCGGCCTTTTCGTCACCGAACTTCCGCACCATGGTCACAGCCAAGGTCTGTGCGCCGCCGGATTCTTCCAGAATGGCGCCGAACATGGAGCCCAGACCCACCAGAAGGGCGATGCCCTTTAAGGTGTTGCCGATGCCCTCGTTCACCGAGCCGATGATGTCGGACAGGGGCATACCGGCCATCAGGCCGATGCCCACCGCACCGATCAGGATGGAGATCATGGCGTGTACCTTGAACTTGATAATGAGAATGAGCAATAGGATCAGGCCTGCCACGGCAGCAAAAACCAGCCGTGCCGCATCGGGCGTTGCAACTGCTGTCATAGAAATTTCCTCCGTTTCGTGATTTTTGGTTGCACTTATCCAAGCCGTCCGGCAAAACCCGCCGGACAGTTTACTTTTTTGTTATTTATGCGGAGCGATTTACTCCATGTATGCGCCCTTCATGGGGCTGACGGCGTGCTGAGAGTAGAGCTTCAGCAGACCCTTGGTGTACTTGGGAGCCTTGGGTTTCCAGTTGGCGCGGCGCTCGGCAAGGATGGCGTCCATCTCTTCGGGGGTCTTGGGCTCGCCCTTCACGCCCACAATGGCCAGCTTGCGGCCCGGCACGTCGATCTGGATCAGGTCGTCCGGCTCTACCAGTGCGATGGGGCCGCCCACCGCAGCCTCCGGGCTGACATGGCCGATGACCGGGCCGCGGCTTGCGCCGGAGAAGCGGCCGTCGGTGATCAGCGCTACGCTGGAAGCCAGCTTCGGGTCGGCGCAGATGGCCTCGCCGGTGTAGAACATCTCGGGCATACCGCTGCCGCGCGGGCCCTCGTAGCGGATGAAGATGGCGTCGCCGGGCTTCACCTCACCGTGCAGCACAGCGGAGATGCACGCCTCCTCGCTGTCGTAGGGCTTGGCGCGCAGGGTAGCTTCAAACATATTCTTGGGGCAGGCGGTGTGCTTGATGACGCAGCCTTCCGGGGCAAGGTTGCCCTTCAGGATGGCGATGCTGCCGTCGGTGCCCTTGGCGTTATCAAAGCTGTGGATGATGTCCTCGCGGCTGACCGGGCGGGCAAAACCGGCGGTCTTTTCGGCCAGAATGGCGTCGCAGTGCTGGTAGAAGCCGTTCTTCTTCAGCTCCTCCAGATTCTCGCCCAGCGTCTTGCCGGTGACGGTCATCACGTCCAGATGCAGCATGGACTTGATCTCCTCCATCACCCGGGGCACGCCGCCTGCGTAGTAGAAGTACTGTGCGGGCCAGTCGCCGGAGGGACGGATGTTCAGCAGGTAGTGTGCGCCGCGGTGCATCCGGTCAAAGGTGTCGGCGTCGATCTCAATGCCGAACTCATGCGCGATGGCGGGCAGGTGCATGGTGGCGTTGGTGGGAATCGGCGACTACCTGGCCAGCGGGAATCCCATGATCAACACAGGCTCGAGCCCCGAGTTCCGCGCGAAGGTGACCGCCGACGGCTTCGGAGCGAACGTCGAAGCGGAAGACGCGCAGGCGCTGGCCGACGCCATCGCGAAGCTCGCAGGTCACGCGTCGCTGCGCAAGATCATGGGCTCGAAGGCGCGTGCCGTCGCCGAAAAGGAGTTCGACCAACCCCGCGCGTACCGCGAGATCGTGGATTTGCTGCGCACGTTGCTGTGATTTCTGTCGAACGACTCGCCAAAGCGGGCGGAGCGCGTCAAAATAGGGAGCTTGCATACGCCGATTGCGTGCGATCACGCAGGTCGCACGCCGTTTACAGGGTACCAAGGAGCAATCGTGACTGAGCAGAAACGCATTTCGTTCTCACCGCCCGACATCACGCAGGCGGAGCTCGACGAGGTGGCCGACGCGCTGAGAAGCGGCTGGATAACCACCGGCCCGAAGACGAAGGAGTTCGAGCGCGAGATCGCCCTCTTCGCACAGGCCGAGCGCTCGGCCACGTTCGCGTCGGCCACCGCAGCGCTCGAATGCGCCCTGCGCGCTTTCGGCATCGGCCCGGGCGACGAGGTGATCACGAGCGCCTACACGTACACGGCCTCTTGCTCGGTCATCTGCCATGTGGGTGCGACTCCGGTGCTCTGCGACGTGGCGCCCGGCTCCTACGAGATGGATTACGACGCCCTGACCGATCTCGTCACCGAGCGCACGCGCGCCGTCATCCCCGTGGACATCGCAGGGCGCATGGTCGACTACGACCGTCTGTTCGCCGCACTCGATTCGACGAGCGACCGCTGGAAGCCCGCGACGGAGCTGCAGAGCGCGTTCGATCGCGTCATCGTCTTAGCCGAGCCGCCCACTCGTTCGGCGCGACATATCAGGGACGTCCCTCCGGGTCGGTGGCCGACTTCACCGCCTTCTCGTTTCACGCCGTGAAGAACCTGACGACGGCCGAAGGAGGCGCGCTTGCATGGCGCGCGGGCGCGTTCGATTCCGACGAGCTGTACCGCCGGTTCATGTTGCAGTCGCTGCACGGCCAGACGAAGGACGCGCTGGCGAAGAACCGCGCGGGCGCCTGGGAGTATGACATCGCCTTCCCCGGGTGGAAGTGCAACATGACCGACATTCAGGCGGCCCTCGGCCTCGCGCAGCTGCGCCGCTACCCCGCCTCGCTCGCCCGTCGGCGCGCCATCGTCGAGCGCTACGAGCGCAACCTGGGCGAATGCGATGTCGAGCTGCTGAGGCATTACGGCGAAGACTTCGAGTCGAGCGGGCATCTCATGCTCGTGCGCCTCACGGGCAAATCGTCGGCGTTCCGCAACGCGCTCATCGAGCGGATGGCCGACGACGGCGTGGCGACGAACGTGCACTACAAGCCGCTGCCCCTTCTCACCGCGTACCGCGACCTCGGCTTCGCCATCGCCGACTTCCCGAACGCGCTTGCGCAGTTCGAGAACGAGGTGACGCTGCCGCTGCACACGTTGCTCTCCGACGAGGACGTGGACTACGTGGCGGGATCGTTCAAGCGCGCCCTGGACGGACTCGAGGCGGAAGGCGTCCGCTGATGTACGTGAGTTTCGGAAAACGCGTGTGCGACATCGTCGTAGGGCTGGTGGCGCTGCCCTTCGTGCTGCTGATCATCGCGGTGCTGGCACCGTTCATCCACTTCGAGGACAAGGGCCCCGTCTTCTACAACGCGCCGCGCGTCGGAAAAGACGGGCGCGATTTCAAGATGTACAAGCTGCGCTCGATGCGGGTGAACGCGCCCGACCTCATCATGGAGGACGGCTCCACCTACAACGGCGCCGACGACCCGCGCATGACGCGGGTTGGTGCCTTCATGCGCAAGACGTCGCTCGACGAGATGCCGCAGTTCCTCAACGTACTGAAAGGCGACATGAGCGTCGTGGGGCCCCGCCCCGACTTGCGCCGCGAAACGGAGCTTTACGAGGGAGAGGAAGGCCTCAAACTCACCGTGAAGCCCGGCATCACCGGGTACGCCGCCGTGTACGGACGCAACTCGCTGCCCTGGCACGACCGTCTGGCGCTCGACGTGCACTACGTGCGCAACGTGTCCTTCCCGCTCGACGTTAAGGTGTTCTTCAAGACGTTCTCGGCCGTATTCAACCAAGAGGGCGTCTTCGTAGAGGACGGGTCGGAGCAGTAACGTTCGGCTAACGTGACCCCTGCCGACCCGACGCGCACGACCCCTCACCCTCTATCATGGTCGTGCGCCACGCAATGGGGGCGTTCGACAAAAAGCACGCAGGAGAGTGAGACCATGACGAACGATCAGACGGCAATGCTTGCACGGTACGGCATCGATTACGCCGAAGCGATGGAGCGATTCTGCGGCAACGAGTCCCTGTTCGCCCGCATCGCCGTGAAGTACCTGGACGACCCGCATGTCGATGCGCTCGAAGCCGCGATGGCCAGCGGCGACGCAGCCGCAGCCGAGCGCGAAGCCCATTCGCTCAAAGGCGTCGCCGGCAACTTGTCGTTCGTGCGCCTTTACGACCTGGCCGCGCGAGTCACCGATGCACTGCGCGCCAACGATATCGACAGCGCACGCACCCTCATGCCCGACCTGCGCGAGAGCCACGTTGCCGTGCTGGAAGCGCTGAAGAACCTGGAAGAGTGGGGACTTTCGACCTCGATGCGCTAGCAGGCATCGAGGCAGAGGCGCCTACGCTTTCGCCTTCTCACGGCCGAACAGCTCGTTCCAGTCGCTTGCGGCCAATACAGTGCCCGCCAAGATGACCACGCAGCAGACGATCGATATCGGCGTCGGCATCGTTCCCTGCAACACGAGCGCGAACAGGACGGCCCAGGCCGAATAGCTGATATTGAGAGCCATGGACTTCGCCGCCCCGATAGGCGACGAGATGCTCTTGTAGTAGAACAGGTACGACACGGTTCCAGCCAAAGCAGCCAGCCCTACCACGCCCGTCGCGAGACTGGGAACAACTGCGGCCGTGAAACCCCAGGCACCGAATAGCGGCAATACGGCGATCGCGTACACGAGCGCCGACGTGGTCTCGCGGATCTGAAGCGCCGTCTCGTTGTCGACGGCATCGTCGCGCATACCCCAAGCGCAGATGACTGCTTCGGATCCCCATCCCAAAACGCACAACAGCGCACCGAACAAACCGAGGATCGGATTGCCCAGCTCCGATTCGCCGGAAGACACATAGCCCATGACGATGATACCGGCAAGGGCCGCCAGCAATGCGATGAACTGCTTAGGCGCCATGCGTTCCTTCAGGAACACGAAGGCGAGGAAGGCGCCAACTGCAGGATAGAACGACGAGATGATGGCAGTATAGCCGGCACCGATATTGTTGATGGCTATCACGTAGCCGGTCATGCCGATAGGCCCGCCCAAAAGCGCCCCCCAGAATGACCGCCTTGCC
>ENA-OQDT01001990-OQDT01001990.1-human-gut-metagenome-genome-assembly--contig:-NODE-1990-length-10999-cov-3.417586_pt1 | contig 10999 bp, 5 predicted proteins | sample MGYA00242786_ERZ504617 | MGnify/ENA primary metagenome ERZ504617 (study PRJEB26092, sample SAMD00036337) | human gut metagenome | host: Homo sapiens | study: EMG produced TPA metagenomics assembly of... | reverse complement strand
GTTCCTCCCTGCTTCATCCAGCGATTGGCAAGCATCGCACCAGACCCGTCAGAATAGTACCAGGTCGATCCATCTTTATACCAACCCGTTGCCATGACTCCGGTTTCCGGGTCGAGCCAGTACCAGGTGCCGCTCAGCTTCAGCCAGCCGGTGCGCAAAGCACCCGAGGGACTCGCATAGTACCAAGCGCCATCCGTACGCACCCAACCGTTGCCGGTGACGAGCGCCCCGCTCGGACGTGCATGGTACAGCGTCGATCCCACACGGTAGGAGCCGGTCAACATGGCACCACCTCGCGAAGGATCGAGGTAGTACCAGGTCCCGCCCAGCTTCAGCCAGCCGGTTTCTATCTCGCCCGACGCAGCTGCGTAGTACCAGGCGCGATCGACCAGCAGCCATCCCGAAGAGAACAGAACCCCATCGGTATCGAGATAGTAAGACTTGCCTTCGATAGCGACGAAGCCGCGCGCCATCGCATTGCCGTTGCCAGGATCCAGGTAGTAACGCTTCCCTCCATCAATCAACCACCCGCTCTTGAGCTTTCCTTGCTCGTCGGCAAAATAGCGGTTGCCATCGACAGTGTTCCACCCAGGGACATATGCAGGCGAAGGAGAGACCCCTCCCGAACCTGCACCCTCGTCAGAAGGAGCGTCGGGATCATGTGGATTTCCGGAGCCAGAATCATCTTCATCCTGATCAGCAGCCCCGTGGGCCTCCGTCGAAGCCTGCGTGCCGCCATCGACTGCTCCAGCCTCATGCCCAACGCCCGTCTCTTCACCAAAGGCAATGCTCGGCACCATCATGCCCGATAGAAGCACCGCCGCGAACAACGTGAGCACTATCGACATGCGAACCGAAAAGAAACGAGAAGCATCCCCTGTCATATCATCAACCTTCCTTCATATTGCAGCTACTCTTTGAAGTTTAGCATAGATATCAACTTAAAAGAGAGCCCCTAGCGCAAGGGTAATTGCGGAGCCCCCAGAACGCGCGAAGGCCCCGCCTCCCGAGGGGGGCGGGGCCTTCGCATGCCGAAACGCCCTCCGCGAGCGCGACGCCCTATCCTCCCACAGCCTGACGCTGCAGTACTTTCGGCGATGGCGGGCTTAACTTCCGGGTTCGGAATGGGACCGGGTGATCCCCGCCTCCATGGTCGCGCTCGCGCAGGGCGTTCCCGCGCGGGCCTGTATGGCCCCGTCAGGGCCGCGGGATCCCCCCGCGCCACCCTGGCGGCTGCACAGCGCTCGTGACTTTCGCGATCGCACAACCCGAGGGCCGTGCATGTACTGGAAGAAGAGCTCGGGCTATTAGTACCGCTCGGCTGAGGCGCTCGCACGCCTTGCACCTGCGGCCTATCGACCAGGTGTTCTGCCTGGGCCCTTACCGGAAAGAGGACTCATCTTGGAGACGGCTTCCCACTTAGATGCTTTCAGCGGTTATCCGTGCCGGACGTAGCTAGGCAGCCGTGCCGTTGGTCGACAACTGCTGCACCAGAGGTCCGTCCACCCCGGTCCTCTCGTACTAGGGGCAGACCTCCTCAATCCTCTTGCGCCTGCGGAGGATAGGGACCGAACTGTCTCACGACGTTCTGAACCCAGCTCGCGTACCGCTTTAAATGGCGAACAGCCATACCCTTGGGACCGACTTCAGCCCCAGGATGCGATGAGCCGACATCGAGGTGCCAAACCTTGCCGTCGATGTGGACTCTTGGGCAAGATCAGCCTGTTATCCCCGGAGTACCTTTTATCCGTTGAGCGACGGCCATTCCACTCTGTGCCGCCGGATCACTAGAACCGACTTTCGTCTCTGCTCGGCTTGTGGGCCTCGCAGTCAAGCCCGCTTGTACTCTTGCGCTCTGCGAACGGTTGCCGACCGTTCTGAGCGGACCTTTGCGCGCCTCCGTTACGTTTTGGGAGGCGACCGCCCCAGTCAAACTACCCGCCTGACACGGTCCCCCCGCCGGATCACGGCCGGGGGTTAGATCGCCGACGCGACGAGGGCAGTATTCCAAGGTCGGCTCCGCCCGGGCTGGCGCCCGGGCTTCGCAGCCTCCTGCCTATCCTCTACGCGCCGAGCCAACGATCAATGTCAAGCTGCAGTAAAGGTTCACGGGGTCTTTCCGTCCTTCCGCAGGTAATTCGCATCTTCACGAATAATACAATTTCACCGGGTCCATGGTTGAGACAGCGCCCAAATCGTTACGCCATTCGTGCAGGTCGGAACTTACCCGACAAGGAATTTCGCTACCTTAGGACCGTTATAGTTACGGCCGCCGTTTACTGGGGCTTGGCTTCAGAGCTTCGCCTTGCGGCTGACCCATCCGCGTAACCTTCCAGCACCGGGCAGGCGTCAGACCCTATACGTCGCCTTACGGCTTTGCAGAGTCCTGTGTTTTTGATAAACAGTCGCTTGGGCCGTTTCGCTGCGACCCCCGGCCGCTCGGGGAGCTAGTCCCTCCACCGCCAGGGGCACTCCTTCTCCCGAAGTTACGGAGTCAGTATGCCGAGTTCCTTAACCATGGTTCTCCCGATCGCCTCGGTATGCTCTACCTGCCCACCTGTGTCGGTTTTGGTACGGGCGCCTGCGTCCCTTCCTAGAGGTTTTTCTCGGAAGCATGGGCTCGCCGACTTCAGCATAAGCTTTCGTCTCGCGTCTCAGGATACGTGCGCCGCTGATTTCCATGCGATGCTCCCTACGCGCTTTCACGGGGACGTCCAGAACCCCGCTCGGCTACCCTTCTCCGTCACCCCGTCGGTGATAGCGGTCCGCAGGCGGTACAGGAATGTCCGCCTGTTGCGCATCGGCTACGCCTCTCGGCCTCGCCTTAGCTCCCGACTGACCCTGGGAGGATTAGCCTTGCCCAGGAACCCTTAGGCTTACGGCGGCGGCGTTTCTCGCGCCGCTCTCGTTACTCATGCCAGCATTCTCACTTCCCCGCGCTCCACCGAGGGTCGCCCTCTCGGCTTCTCCGCTGCGGGGAAAGCTCCCCTACCACTAATATAGATTAGTCCGCCGCTTCGGTGTTATGCTTAGCCCCGTGAATTGTCGGCGCATGTCCACTTGACCAGTGAGCTGTTACGCACTCTTTAAATGAATGGCTGCTTCTAAGCCAACATCCTGGTTGTCTAGGCAAACGCACATCCTTTGCCACTCAGCATAAACTTGGGGACCTTAGCGGGCGGTCTGGGCTGTTTCCCTCTCGAACACACAGCTTAGCCCACATGTTCTGACTCCCGGCCTCTGATCCGGCGGCATTCGGAGTTTGGTTCGTGTCGGTAGGCGGTGAAGCCCCCTCGACGATCCAGTGCTCTACCGCCGTCGGAGAACGGCCGAGGCTAGCCCTAAAGCTATTTCGGGGAGAACGAGATATCTCCGGGTTTGATTGGCCTTTCACCCCTATCCACGGGTCATCCCCTCCGTTTTCAACCGAAGTGGGTTCGGCCCTCCACGGGGTCTTACCCCCGCTTCAGCCTGCCCATGGATAGCTCACCCGGCTTCGCGTCTGCAGCATGCGACTCTATCGCCATCTTAAAGGCTCGCTTTCACTGCGGCTCGGTTCAAACCTTAACCTCGCCGCATACCGCAACTCGCTGGCTCATTCTACAAAAGGCACGCCGTCACCCCGCTCGGGGGCTCCGACTGCTTGTAGGCGCACGGTTTCAGGTACTGTTTCACTCCCCTCTCGGGGTGCTTTTCACCTTTCCCTCACGGTACTGGTTCGCTATCGGTCACAGGAGAGTGTTCAGCCTTGGAGGGTGGTCCCCCCAGGTTCGCACCGGGTTTCACGTGCCCGGCGCTACTCGGGCGCCGCACTCGCAGTCCGCGCGGATTCGCGTACGGGGCTCTCACCCTGTTCCGCCGGCCTTCCCAGGCCGTTCCGCTTCCGCGCGGATTTGTAACTGCGTCCATGGTCTGAGGCCCATGGAATGCGCGGTCCCACAACCCCTCATGCAGCAACGCCCTCAAGCTTGCACGTGCATGGGTTTGGGCTGGTGCGGTTTCGCTCGCCGCTACTCCCGCAATCTCGGTTGATTTCTCTTCCTCCGGGTACTTAGATGTTTCAGTTCCCCGGGTTGCCTCCTCGCGCCCTATTTCATTCAGGCGCGGGTAGCAGGGCATGACCCCTGCTGGGTTCCCCCATTCGGAGATCTCCGGATCGAAGGCCGTTTGCGCCTCCCCGGAGCTTATCGCAGCTTGCCGCGTCCTTCTTCGACTTCCTGTGCCAAGGCATCCGCCGTGCGCCCTTAGTATCTTCTTCTCATAACTCAGGTTTTCAGGCATCGAATACTCGATGCTCTCGCGATCGTGATGATGCTCGGTCCCCGGCCGCCCGTCGGACGGCCGGGTGAAAAAGATCATTAGTCACCAAACGCTATGCAACTGTCAAGGTGCGCGGGAGGCCGAAGCCCCCCGGGGGCAGAGCCCCGGAAGCCGGATGCTGAGACAGCGGGCGAAGAGGCCAGGCGGACCCTCGCGACGGGACCCGAAAGAGATTTTCGTTGTTTCCAGGCGGGGGAGCTCTCGCTCGACCCCTCCGGACACGTACGTGTCTCCCTAGAAAGGAGGTGATCCAGCCGCACCTTCCGGTACGGCTACCTTGTTACGACTTCACCCCCCTTACCCTCCACACCTTCGACGCCTCCGCCCCTTGCGGGTTCGGCCGGCGGCTTCGGGTGCAGACGACTCGGGTGGTGTGACGGGCGGTGTGTACAAGGCCCGGGAACGTATTCACCGCGGCATGCTGATCCGCGATTACTAGCAACTCCGACTTCACGGAGGCGGGTTGCAGCCTCCGATCCGAACTGGGGCCGGCTTTGAGGGATTCGCTCGACCTCGCGGTCTCGCAGCCCGTTGTACCGGCCATTGTAGCACGTGTGCAGCCCAGGGCATAAAGGGCATGATGACTTGACGTCGTCCCCACCTTCCTCCGGCTTGACGCCGGCAGTCCCCCATGAGTCCCCAACCTAATGCTGGCAACATGGGGCAGGGGTTGCGCTCGTTGCGGGACTTAACCCAACATCTCACGACACGAGCTGACGACAGCCATGCACCACCTGCGGACGCTCCTCTCGGCCACCGGGTTTCCCCGGCTTCACGTCCATGTCAAGCCCTGGTAAGGTTCTTCGCGTTGCTTCGAATTAAGCCACATGCTCCGCTGCTTGTGCGGGCCCCCGTCAATTCCTTTGAGTTTTAGCCTTGCGGCCGTACTCCCCAGGCGGGATACTTAATGCGTTGGCTGCGGCACGGAGGGCGGAGCCCCCCACACCTAGTATCCATCGTTTACGGCTAGGACTACCAGGGTATCTAATCCTGTTCGCTCCCCTAGCTTTCGCGCCTCAGCGTCAGTTGCGGCCCAGCAGGCTGCCTTCGCCATCGGTGTTCTTCCCGATATCTGCGCATTCCACCGCTACACCGGGAATTCCGCCTGCCTCTACCGAACTCGAGCCTCCCAGTTCGGGATCCGGCCGGGGGTTGAGCCCTCGGATTAGAGATCCCGCTTGAGAGGCCGCCTACGCGCTCTTTACGCCCAATGAATCCGGATAACGCTCGCTCCCTACGTATTACCGCGGCTGCTGGCACGTAGTTAGCCGGAGCTTCTTCTGCAGGTACCGTCGAATTTCTTCCCTGCTGAAAGCGGTTTACAACCCGAAGGCCGTCGTCCCGCACGCGGCGTTGCTGCGTCAGGGTTTCCCCCATTGCGCAATATTCCCCACTGCTGCCTCCCGTAGGAGTCTGGGCCGTATCTCAGTCCCAATGTGGCCGGTCGGTCTCTCAACCCGGCTACCCATCGCGGGCTAGGTGGGCCGTTACCCCGCCTACTACCTAATGGGCCGCGACCCCATCCCTTGCCGTCTGGGCTTTCCCGGGCCCCCCAGGAGGGGGGCGAGGAGTATCCGGTATTAGCCTCGGTTTCCCAAGGTTGTCCCGGAGCAAGGGGCAGGTTGGTCACGTGTTACTCACCCGTTCGCCACTTCATGTCCGCCCGAGGGCGGTTTCATCGTTCGACTTGCATGTGTTAGGCACGCCGCCAGCGTTCATCCTGAGCCAGGATCAAACTCTCCGTTTAAGAGGCGGGAATCGCTTCCCGCTGAAGTCCGATCTTGGTTTCGGCCCTCGCCCGCCCCCCGTCTTGAGGGTGCGCGCTCGGGCCGGGTTTCCGTTCGCAAGAATCGTTTGCTTGGCTTTTCTCTTCTTCGCTGTTCAGTATCCGGTTTTCAAGGTTCTGCAGTATCCTTTCGGATCCCGCTGCGCTTGTTTGTTTCAAGCGCGTGAGGAAATACTTTACTGTATCGTTTCTTTCCTGTCAAGAACTTTTTTCAAAATTCTTTGAAGCCGTTCGGAGATTGCTTATCTCTTTGGTGCTTCAGGAGAGATCCGTTCCGCGCTTTCCTCAAACGCGGGTTTTGTATATTACCCGTAAGGTGTACGTAAGGCAATGGGTAATTTTGCAAAATCTCAAACTTTTTGCTCAGATTGGCAAAACCCCAGGTAAAGATCTATAACGCCGGTAAAACAACGTGGCACCCTCCACGAGTGCCACACATACCGGTTGATTATCGATTCCCCTTTGCCGTGCTGTCCCCCACCGCCACCATGGCCGTGCTGTCCGTTCCCTGAGCCTCTTCCTTCGCTGTCCCCTGAGGAAAGCGCCGCGATTCTGTCGCGCAGCTCACGCATGGAAAGGCTCGCGCATTCTTCAAGCGTCACGCTGGGGTCGAGCTCAACGAGCTCGAGAGCGGCGCGGTAGCGGCCGACGCCCATGCCTGCAGAGACGGCGGCTTCGCGCGCTCCCTCGTCGACGGCATGGCAGGAGCCGCGACAGGGAAGCGCGCTCAGGCATGCGTCGCTCTGCTGACGGATAGCCTCCGCCTGTCGTGCATCGTCGGAAGTGACGCTGATCTCAACGTACGAGTCCTCTTGCGCATAGGGCGAGAACGCATCGCTTTGCGTGAGAAGGCTGAGAGCGTCCGCATACCCGCGACCCGTAAGCGACACGGCATCGAGCAATGACTCCCCATCGCCGTTGAGCGCCTCGGCCCGAACGACGATGCCAAACCGGTTGACCCCAAGCTCGATGGAAGGGTTGATATCAATGCCTACATAGGTAGTGGGCTGCGCGTACGCGAAGCCTCCGAATCCCGCGAAAGCCAGTGCGAGACACGCGGCGAGCGCCGCAGCGGCACGACGCAGAGGAATGATGCGCGCGCGAGCGCGCTTGCGCGGTGCGGCAGCGCTTGCGGGAGCCGTTTCCGCCGAAACGCCAGACGCCTCCGCAATGCTTGCTATATAGGTAAGGGTGCCACGCTTCACGTCGTCGGGAACGGTCACGTTATCGAACGCCTGGCGCACCCGCGTATCGAGGTCGGTCATGACAACACCTCCTGCAATTGCTTCTTGCCTCGCGCGAGCCACGAGTACACCGTGTTCACGGGAGCATCCACCATCTGCGCGATCTCCGGAGCGGTATAACCCTCGTACAGAGAAAGATACAAGGGAGTGCGAGGGGGATCGTCAAGGGAACGCATGGCGTCCACCACCTCGCTGGAGAACGATGCGGGCTGCGTGGCCGGGGTCGTTCGAGGCTGCACAAACCGCGTCGTCGAGCGACACCGCGCGACGGGATGCGGCCTTGAGCATATCCTTGCATACGTTGGCGGTCACCCGAATGAGCCACGCCTTGCAGTGCTCGTCGTCGTTGAACGCCACCTGATCGGCAAGCGCGTACTTCAAAAACGCGTCCTGAAAGGCATCCTGGGCGTCGGCGTGAGCGTGGAAGTACAGCACGGCGACGCGCCATACCGCATCGCCGTGCCGCTCTATCGCCCTCTCGATGTCTCCTGCCGATCGCACGCGCACCGCCCGCTTTCGCTAGCGGCGCATGCCGTGATGGCCGCGACCGTTACCCGCGCCGTAGTTATCGCAGATGCCATCGCCGTCGGCGTCGACGTAGCCGGCACCGCCGCCGTTGCCGTTGCCGTTGCCGCAACCGTAGCCTGAGCCACGTCCGTTACCGCAGCCGTTAGCGTAGTTGTCGCATACGCCGTTTCCGTCGGCGTCGGCGTAGCCGGGGCACGATCCCTGTCCGTTCGCGCAGTTGTCGCAGATGCCGTCGCCGTCGGCGTCGGCGTAGCCCGCGCACGAACCTTGGCCGTTCGCGCCCTTGCCGACACCGTAGTTGTCGCACACGCCGTCGTTGTTGCGATCAACGTATTCACCGCGCACGGCGGCGATAGCCGCGCCGACCGTCGCGCCGGCGTCGCTGTCTCCCGCTGCGCGCATCGCATGATGAGCGAGCGACCCGGCTCCGCCGGACGGACACCAAGTTTGCTGCATGCCGTTGGCGAATGCGATGGTGGGCACGGCGAGCAGCACGAGAGCCACAGCTGCCACGATTGCGATCACGTTCTTCTTCATTTCGGTCGATCCTCCTGTTGTCGTTCGCTTCGTCCTTCATATGCAAAACGAACGAGGGGCGCGAATCCTTGCAAATATTTTCAAAAACTTTTCCAGAAGCAAAGCAGGCGGCCCGAAAGCCGCCTGCCGATTATTACACGATTCGAGGAAACGGGCTACACCAGCTTCACGAACTTTCGCTTGCCCACCTGCAGCGTCGCGCCCGCGAGCAGCGCAGGATCCACGTTGTAGGACTTCGCAGGCAGCGCTTCGCCGTTCACCTTGACACCGCCGCCGTCGATAAGACGACGCGCTTCGCCGGCGCTTGCAGCCAGGCTCGCATCGGCCAAAAGCTTCGCCAGGTACACGGTTCCGTCGTCGTTGGGCGTGAGGTCGGCTGCGAACTCGGGGATGTCGTCCGGCACGGCATGCTGTTTGAACACGAGGTCGAACTGCTCCTCGGCCGCCTGCGCCGCCGCCTCGTCGTAATACGCGGCTACGATATTCTTCGCCAGCGCGCGTTTCACCTTGTTCGGATGCAGCTCGTCGGCGGCCAGACCGCGCTCGATCTCGTCGATCTGATCGACCGGCAGCGCCGAGGCGAGACGATAGTACTTCACCATGAGCTCGTCGGGAATGGACATGACCTTGCCGAACATATCGGCAGGCTCGTCGGTGAGGCCGATGTAGTTGCCGTAGCTCTTCGACATCTTCTGCACGCCGTCAGTGCCCTCGAGCAAGGGCAACGTGAGGCACACCTGCGGCTCCATTCCCATCTTCTCCATGAGCTCGCGACCCGCCAACAGGTTGAACAGCTGGTCGGTGCCGCCCAGCTCGACATCGGCTTTGATGACGACCGAGTCGTAGGCCTGCATGAGCGGGTAGAGGAATTCGTGCAGGCTGATGGGCTGGCTGTTGGTGTAGCGCTTGTGGAAGTCGTCGCGCTCGAGGATGCGGGCCACCGTGAAGTTGCTGGCCAGCTTCAGCAGGTCCTCCATGTTGAGCGAAAGCAGCCACTCGGAGTTGTAGCGCAGGGCGGTCTTCTCGGGGTCGAGGATCTTGAACGCCTGGTCGACGTAGGTTTGGGCGTTCGCCTTGATCTGCTCGGACGTGAGCTGCGGACGCGTGGTGTTGCGACCCGACGGATCGCCGATGAGCGCGGTGCCGTCGCCGATGATGAGCGTCACGCCGTGGCCGAGATCCTGGAACTGGCGCAGCTTGCGCAGCGGCACGGCATGGCCGAGATGGATATCGGGAGCAGTGGGATCGACGCCCAGCTTGATGTTGAGCGGCGTGCCCCGCTTGAGCTTCTCGAGCAGCGCGCTCTCCGGCACGATCTGCGCTGCGCCGGAAGCGATGGTGTGCAGTTGTTCTTCCGCGGAAAGCATGGTCTTCTCTTCCTCTCTATACACGTAGCTCATGATTCTACCATAGGGAGCAAGGAGGAGCCGTGCGAACGGCGCGCCCGCCATCGAGATGAGCGGAGTCGAAGAATCTCTCACGGGATCAGCTGTCAACGATTCAGCTGTCGCCGCACGGGATCCTTCGACTCGCTGCGCTCGCTCAGGATGGCGGGGTGGGAAGGCTCGTTCGGGATGGCGGGAAGAGCCTAGGAAACGCCCCTGAATAGATGACCGCTGGTGGTGCCGGGGGTTTTGGCGATGGCGTTGCCGTCGGCGTGGGCCACGTTGCGCGCTCGGACGGCGCGCTGCACGGCCTTCGTGGTCTCCTCGACGTTCATGAGCGTGGTATCCACCAGGAACGACGTGACGCCCGCATGGATGAGGTCGGGCAGGGTCTGGGCCACATCGAGCTGAACACCGTTGAACAAGTGACTGCGGCCGAGCGCGTCGGTGACGACCGGGAACTCGTAGTCCTTGCGATCGCGCAGAAAATGCGGGCTCTTGCGGCGCGGACACTCGGCGCAGTTCTCGTCGCAGGGGCCTTGGCTCATGAGCAGGCAGTGCTCGGTGACCATGAGCTCTTGGGCGCCGATGATGGTAAGGCCTAGCTCAACCGGTGCATCTTCGGCGATGTCGGCGATCTGGCCCAGCGTGAGCTCGGGCGACAGCCACACCCGGCGCGCTCCCAGCTCGGCGGCCGCTGCGAGCGATAGCGGATTCGTGATGGGGATGTGCGGCCCTACTTCGACCTCGCATCCCAGCTCGGCGGCGCGCACGAGGCCGGCCAGATTCTCCACGAGCACAGGCTTGCCTGGCTTGACGTAGCGCCAAGGATCGAAGTCGATGGCCGCCTCGCGCGTGCCCGGAACCTGGTCGTGTTCAGCAGTTGGCAGCGCCACGACGGCCTGCTTCGGATAGCCCGCTTGCTCTGCAGTGGCAGAACGTTGGCCCGCCACCACGGCCTCGCCGCGCTTGTAGTTGAGCGCAGGCACGTAGATGATGTCAGCGCCTGCCCGCTTCGCCGCGCGTGCGCAGGCAGGATTCGTGGCCCACGCCGCGATGCGCACGCCGCGCGGGCGCGCGGGCGCAAGCGCCGTGCGCTCCCGCACACGCGGCAACGCACGGTTGCGCGTGGGCGCGAGCAGCTGCTGCGCAAGGTCGTCGAGCGCGGCGGCGCGCACGCGGTGCAGCTGCGAGAAGCC
>ENA-OQDT01001989-OQDT01001989.1-human-gut-metagenome-genome-assembly--contig:-NODE-1989-length-11004-cov-3.520272_pt1 | contig 11004 bp, 11 predicted proteins | sample MGYA00242786_ERZ504617 | MGnify/ENA primary metagenome ERZ504617 (study PRJEB26092, sample SAMD00036337) | human gut metagenome | host: Homo sapiens | study: EMG produced TPA metagenomics assembly of... | reverse complement strand
ATGGGAAGGAGAATAAATGGGCTGCATAATGTTTCTCTTGAGATTCCGAAAAAGGGCAATGTGTTTTGCTGTGCGGGGGAAGCGGCTGTGGAAAGACTACAATTACACGCCTGATTAACGGGCTTATTCCACAATTTTTTCAGTGGAGAACTGTCAGGTGAAATTTCTGTATGTGGGCTGGATGTAACGAAAACAGATATTGCGGATATTTCAGACTATGTAGGCTCTGTTTTTCAGAACCCACGCACACAGGTTTTTTAATACAGATACAGACAGTGAGATTGTGTTTGGTTTGGAGAATCGAGCCTTACCACAAGAGCAAATTAAAATGTGCCTTGAGAAAACCAGCCGTGAATTAAATTTGTCTGTACTCCGTAAAAGAAATATTTTTGAACTTTCAGGCGGTGAGAAACAGAAGATCGCTTTTGCTTCTGTTTATGCAACGGAATCAGAAATCTTTGTCTTAGACGAACCATCCTCTAATTTGGATATGGGAGCCATTGAAGAGCTGACTGATCTGCTTCAAAGAGTGAAAGCGCAGGGAAAAACGATTATTATTGCGGAACACAGGCTCTGGTATCTGATGGATGTTGCAGATCGTGTTGTTTATATGCACGGAGGGAAAATTCTGAAGGATATGACGCTTACCGATTTTCAGGCATTGCCTGAAAGTGAGATTCTTGCCATGGGGCTTCGGTGCAGAAACCTGTCTCATGTAAAGAAAACTGCTATCGCTCCAAAAACAAGCAGTAATGAGTTAGAAGTGCAGGGAATATCAGTCCGTCTTGGAAAACAGACAATCTTCCAAGATCTGAGTTTTACTGCTCATGGCGGAGAAGTCATTGCTGTTGTTGGGAAAAACGGTGTGGGAAAAACAACGCTTGCCCGTGTCTTGTGTGGATTACAAAAAAATGATAGTGGGACTGTTTTGCTGCAGGGAAAGGCTCTCGCGGAGAAACAGCGGAGAAAGTGTTCTTACATGGTTATGCAAGATGTGGGGCATCAACTGTTTACGGACAGCGTAGAAGCTGAGTGTTTACTTGGTGTGAAAGCCCCAGACACCGCAGCCGTTGAAAAGGCGCTTGAATGGCTTGATCTGTTGGATTTCAAAGACCGGCACCCTCTCTCCCTTTCGGGGGGACAAAAGCAGCGCCTTGCCGTAGCGGTCAGTCTGCTTTGCGAAAAGGAGTTATTGATTTTTGACGAACCCACCAGTGGGCTTGATTTAAAAAGTATGCAGGAGGTGGGGAGGCTTGCAAAAGAATTGTCCGCACAGGGGAAGATACTGCTGATTATTACCCATGATTATGAATTTATCCAGACGATTTGCTCTCGTGTGCTGGTCTTAGAGGATGGGAAAATATCAGATGATTTATCCGGAGCCATGCGCGGAACGGTTTTAGAAAAAATGAGGAGCAGGAAATGGAACAGGAAAAAAAATAACACATTCAGTTGGGGTCCTGCGGGTTTGCAACACAGTGGCAAAATGGGGAAAAATGAGCAGCCTCTGTCTTTACTGGCGGTACTTGGTTCTGTGTGCGGGATTGTACCCTATTTTGCGGTTTCACAGATTGTGATCCAGATATGCGGTCAAAATTATGACCTTATCCCCATTGGTTTCTGGGCGCTTGCCGCACTTCTCGGCTATCTGGGGAGCACCTGGTTTGGAACGGTTTCTACCATACTCAGCCATCGCTCGGCTTTTACAATTTTAAAGAATATCCGGACAGAATTAACAGCGAAGCTCTCCTGTGTACCCATGGGTTATATTCTGGATACACCTTCCGGTAAATTCAAGACCCTGCTGGTGGATACGGTGGAAAAGCTGGAGCTGCCGCTGGCACACATGATACCAGAACTGACAGCGAATATTCTTGTTCCAGTCCTGATGTTGATATATCTTTTTATCCTGGACTGGCGCATTGCCTTGATTTCGCTGATTACAATCCCTATTGGACTTGTGTGCTACATGGGGATGATGAAGGACTATGCAAAGCGGTATGACCGTGTACTGACTGCGGGGAAAAATATGGATGCCGCCATTGTGGAATATATCGGCGGCATTGAAGTCATCAAAGCTTTTAACCAGAGCACTGCCTCTTATGGCAGGTATATGGATGCTGTAACAGAAAATGAAGCGGCAAAGACGACCTGGTTTAAGCAGACCAACAGCTTCTATGTGGCGGGTATTTCTATTATGCCGTCCTGTCTGCTGGGCGTATTGCCTTTAGGTGCCTATCTGTATATACAGGGCAGCCTGGAAACGCCGGTTTTAATTACCTGTGTGATCCTCGCCCTTGGATTAGTCAAGCCACTGATCCAGGCACTGCAATATACGGACAGTCTTGCCATGGTGGATTCCACGGTTAAAGAGATTGCCGGGCTTTTGGAAACAGAGGAAATGCAACGGCCGGAGGAACGGGTAACACTTCCTAATTCTCATATATCTTTCCGGAATGTTTGCTTCGGATATGGAAATACGGAAGTATTGCACCAGATCAACTTTGATGCGGTACCGGGCGGTATGACGGCGATTGTGGGACCCTCCGGCTCAGGCAAGTCAACGGCGGCGCGCCTCATCGCTTCTTTCTGGGAGGCGGACAGCGGAGAAGTACAGATTGGCGGAGTAGATGTGCGGAACATCCCGCTCTCACAGGTCATGGATACCGTGGCTTATGTGTCCCAGGACAATTTTCTGTTTCATCTGTCCGTGAAGGAAAATATCCGCATGGGGAAACCGGGGGCGACGGACGAAGAAATTGTAAGCGCCGCAAAGCAGGCGAGCTGCCATGAATTTATTTCTGCCCTGCCGAAGGGATATGATACGCTGGTGGGAGACGGCGGCGGGAGCCTGTCCGGTGGGGAGCGCCAGCGCATTGCCATTGCCAGGGCGATCTTAAAAAACAGCCCCGTGGTGGTACTGGATGAGGCTACCGCATTTACCGACCCGGAGAATGAGGCTGTTATTCAGGCATCGATCAATGAACTGGTAAAAGGGAAAACGTTGATTGTCATTGCCCACCGTCTTTCTACCATCGTGGGCGCAGATAAGATACTGGTAATGGATCAAGGGTGCATCAAAGGCCAGGGAACGCACAAAGAGTTGTTAAGGAACAATTCTCTTTACAGAGAGCTGTGGACCGCGCATATCAGCGCGAAAGATATGGGAGAGGAGGCGCCTGTATGATTCAACTGATGAAACGACTGCTGGAATTTTCGGGAAAACAGCGAAAGAATTTGATTGCTTCTTTTGTCTTCAATCTGCTGGATTCTGTTTTTGAGATGATGCCCATCATGGCGATCCTTACGGTACTTTCAGGGCTGCTTTCAGTGGCGGAGGGCGGCGTCATGCCGGTTTCCACCATCTGGGTATCCCTTGCCATTATGGTGGTAAGCATTGCCGGACGGATCTTTTTTAATAACCTATCCTGTATCAGGAGAACGCTTGGCAGCTTTTCCATGTGTTCGGAAAAACGGCTGGAAATCGGCGAACATATGAAACATGTTCCTATGGGGTATTTCAATGAAAACCGGCTGGGTGAGATCGTAGCCGCCGTGACGACCACACTTGGAGATATTGAGAGTAACGCCGTCATGGTTCTGGAAAAAGTAGCGGGAGGCTTTATCCATGCCCTTGTCATAGGCGTTTGGCTGCTTTTTTATGAATGGCATATCGGACTTTTGATGTTTGCGGGGCTGGCCGTTTCTATGCTGGTCTATGGGGGAATCCAGAAAGCAGGTAAAAGGCTGTCTCCCAGACGGCAGGCCGCACAGGCGAATCTTGTGACGGGTTTTTCTGGAATATATCCAGGGAATGGGCGTCGTGAAAGCCTTTGGATTGGGAGAAATGTCGGGAAAAGCGGTCAATCAGGCAATCGGGGAAAGTGCGGACGCCAACATCATTCTGGAAAGTGTCTTTTCCTCGCTGACCGGCGTTTATCAGACGATCTTCAAGCTGGCAAAATCCGCAATCTTAGTCGTTGCTCCTTATCTGATGCTGGGCGGTGAGATCACACCGGTCAAGTGCCTGCTTCTGCTGGTGTCAAGTTTTATGATCTACTCCAGTGTGGAGCTAGTGGGAAGTATGGCCTCCGTTGCCCGTGTCATCGATGCCTCCCTGGACCGTATGGAGGCCGTTATGGATACGCCGGTACTGGATGAACATGGCGGGGATATTCCACTGGATCACTATGACATTGAGCTTGCCCACGTTTCCTTTGCCTACGGACAGGAAAATGTGCTGCAGGATGTAAGCGCGATCATTCCTGAAAAAACAACCTGCGCCATCGTAGGGCCTTCCGGCTCCGGCAAAACGACCCTTGTAAGCCTCATTGCCCGTTTTTGGGATGTGCAGGAAGGGAAAATCTGTGTGGGCGGACATGATGTAAAAGATTTTACCTGCGACAGTCTGCTGAAAAATTTTTCCATTGTGTTCCAGAATGTTTATCTTTTTGAGGATACCATTGAAAACAACATCAAATTCGGCAGGCTGGACGCCACCCGGGAAGATGTGATCGAGGCGGCGAAAAAGGCGTGCTGCCATGAGTTTATATCGGCATTGCCGGAAGGCTACCATACCCTTGTAGGCGAGGGCGGAGCCTCCCTTTCCGGTGGGGAGCGCCAGCGCATTTCTATTGCCCGGGCCATCTTAAAGGATGCGCCGATTATCATTTTAGACGAAGCCACCGCCAGTGTGGACCCGGAGAATGAGCGGGAACTGCAGGCGGCGATTGCGGAGCTGACAAAAGACAAGACGATCATTATGATTGCCCACAGGCTCTCCACAGTCCGGAATGCCGACCAGATTCTTGTTTTTGGATAAGGGGCCGGATTGTCCAACGCGGCACGCACAGGGGAACTGATGGCAAGAACAGGGGCTGTACCGCCGATTTTATTCAGATGCGGGAGACGGCAATCGGCTGGAACCTTGGAAGAAAAGAAAAGCTGCAGGCAAATGATTAAAAGAAAGATCAGGAGGAAATTTCAATGAAAACAACGCAGAAATGGAATGTCAGGGATGTAATCACCACGGTGCTGCTTACGGTGCTGCTCATCGTCATACAGCTTATTGTGAATATGGTCTGCATGGCAAACGATTTTGTCAGCATGGTGCTGTCGGTGGGCTTTACCATGTTTTTGTGCGCCCCGGTTTATTTTCTCGTGGTAAGCCGGGTACATAAGCGTTTCGTGACGCTGATTTACATGACTATACTGGGGCTTGTGTTCCTCATCATGGGAAACTGGTATCTGCTGCCGTATTACATTGTGGTGGGGATCATCTGTGAGGCGATTCTTTGGAGGGATGGCTGGAAATCAAAAAAGAAAATGACGGCGGCCTGGTCGGTGGCAAGCCTGTTGTACAACGGCGTGAATCTTCTGCCGATCTGGTTTTTCTGGGATACCTACGAAGCCTTTGCCCTCTCCAGCGGCATGGAGCAAAGCTACATTGATTCCTTTGTCCGTTATTATACCTCCCCGGGATGGCTTGCGTTCATCATCCTCTTTACCGTGCTTGGCGGCTTCCTCGGTAGCCTGGTGGGCGGGAAGCTGGTGAACAAGCATTTCAAAAAAGCGGGAGTCCTCTGATGGGCCGCAGGAATCTTGCCGTCCCGGTGAAGCTGTGGGCACTGGCCTGTACGATCATCGGCATATCCCTGACTACCGATACTTTACTGACCTGCGTTCTGACAGTCGCGGGATTCATTTATCTGGGAGTGCAGCGAAACTGGCGTTTCCTGCGCTCCATGGCAGCTTTCTACGCAGCGCTTGGGATTCTGTTGTACCTGATCCGGTTCCACGATTTCCATCCGGCGGTATTTTCGGAATTTTATGTGCTGATGTTCTGGAACCTGACGCCGGTGTTTCTGGTATCATGGGATCTGATTACCACGCCGCCCGGAGAGCTGGCAGCCTTTTTATCCCGTATCCACACGCCGAGTCCTGTCATTCTGGGCCTACTGGTCATGTTCCGTTTTTTTCCGACTATGAAGTCGGAATTGCGGAGTGTCTGGCTTTCCATGCGCAACCGGGGATTGACCACGCCGATCCAGCTTGCGGGGCATCCGGCGGCATCCTGTGAGTATGTGCTTGTCCCCTTGCTGCTGCGCTGTCTGCAGATTGCCGATCAACTTTCGGTCTCTGCGGTGGCCCGTGGGGCGGAGCGTCCCGGAAAGCGGGGCAGCTATTATGGAAAGAGGTCCGATGCCTTGGATGGTATCTGTCTGGCGCTCTGGACTGGGGCGACGGCGGTATTTCTCTTTGCGGGAGGTGTACGGATATGATTGTTCTTAAGGATGTGTCATTTCAATATGAAGGCTGCGAAGAGGGTGTTCATGGGATTGACCTTACTGTTTGCGACGGGGAATGTGTCGTGCTGACAGGCCCTTCCGGCGGCGGGAAAACGACGCTGACAAGGCTGCTTCAACGGTCTGGCTCCGTCCTATTATCAGGGAACGAAAAAGGGTGACCTCTGGATAAACTATACAGAGATTGCTTCTCTTCCCGCTTGGAAGATTGGACAGGAGATTGGCAGCGTATTTCAGGATCCCAAGAGTCAGTTTTTTTCCTCGGAACTTGCGGGGGAGGTTGCCTTTGCTTGTGAAAATTATGGGATGGCGAAACAGGAAATACGGAAACGCACGGATGAGGCTATCGCTTCCATGGGATTGGAGACCCTGCGGGCGCGTCCTCTGGATGTGCTGTCCAGCGGCGAGAAACAGCGGGTGGCGGTTGCTTCGGTCTACGCACTGCGCCCCCATACCTATGTCTGCGATGAGCCCACGGCCAACTTGGACAGCGAGGGAGCTACAAGGCTTGCGGGCATACTTCGGAAATTGAAAGACGAGGGAAACACCCTGATTATAGCGGAGCACCGGCTGGCATGGCTAAGCGGTATCGCCGACCGTTTCGTCTATGTTTCAGAAGGAACCATCCAGTGGGAAAAAACGCCGGCGCAGATGAGGGAACTTTCAGAGGAAGAACGAAAGCGGTACGGTCTGCGGGAAGTCACGGAAACAGAGGCTTCCCTGCCGGGGGTTCCTGCAAACGCCGGGGAGGAACATTTTTTCTGCCGGAATCTGACCTGCAGGCGCAAAAAGCTCCTTATTTTTGAAAATCTGAATCTTTCTCTGCCCGCCGGGAAGATCACCGCCCTGACTGGCAGAAACGGCGCGGGAAAAACTACCCTTGCCATGGTTCTGGCGGGGCTGCAAAAGCAGAGCGGTGGGGAAATTTATATCGGCGGAAAAAAGCTGCCTGCCGGGAAGCGCAGAAAAGTGGTGTGGTACAGTTCCAACGACACAGGAACCCAGTTTTTTACCACCAGCGTCACGGAGGAATTGCTGCTCCATTCCGATGCTTCCTCCGGGCGGCTGGAACATGCCAGAACATTGTTGAAAACACTGGGGTTGTATGCCTACAAGGATACACACCCGGCTGCCCTTTCTGGCGGCCAGAAGCAGAGACTTTCTATCGCCTGCGGCTTGTTATCCGGAAGGGAAATCCTGCTTTTCGACGAACCCACGTCCGGGCTGGACGGGGGAAACATGCGAAAAATCGCTGCCGTATTGACAGTAGCCGCAGCCGAAGGCAAAACGATAGGGGTCATCACCCATGATAAGGAGTTGATGCAGGCATGCTGCGATTTTCGATGGAAACTGGGGTAATGAACACTGACAATAAGATGTGCAACATATCTTTGACTTCTTCTATGGAGGACTATTTGGAAGCCGTTCTTGTACTCCAACAAAAACACGGTTATATCCGGTGTGTGGATGTAGCAGGGTATTTAGGCGTGACGAAGCCTTCTGTGAGCCGGGCGGTCAAGGAACTGTCTAAAAAGAAATGCCTGATAAAAAAGGACGATGGCACACTCTCCCTCACAGAGCAGGGCCGACAGATCGCCCAGCAAATCTATGAAAAGCACCAGTTTTTTACAAAGCAGCTTATTGAAGCCGGGGTTCCCCGTGATATTGCAGTGCAAGACGCTTGCAGGCTGGAACACGTTATTAGTGAAACAAGTTTCAATAAACTAAAAGAAGCTGCCTGGATGAAAGCCCAGGAGGTGATACCATCGGAGAATAATCATTATGAAGCTGAACGAGGAAGAAAAAAAGATTTTTGAAGATTTCCTTTCATTTTTGCAGCTTCATCCAGAACTGAAAAAGTGGGAGTTTACCTCGGAGCCGGTGCTATCTCTCCCCGATCTTGAGATTGACCCCAGCCAAAGGCTGGTGCGCTGTAATCAGAAAGAAGTGGCCTTAACAACAAAAGAATATAATCTCCTTTGTCTGCTGGCAGTTAATAATGGGCGGGTATTAAGCTATTCCCAAATCTATGAAAAGGTGTGGGGCGAAACTCTAACTGTCAATGAACGAGGCACCGTAGGCTACCATGTCCGAAACCTACGCAAAAAACTTTATTCCGCTGATCCGCACCATTCCTTTATCATCGAGAGTATTCGTGAAATCGGGTATCGCTTTCAAACAACTTCATAATATCCACAAAGCGCAGTCTTGATAGAGGCTGCGTTTTTTCTTTCCTTAAAATGCGGTCATTCGGGACAATTTTTCAAATCTCATATCTTGTCGCTTGTGTTTGACAAATCACACACGGGACGTGTCTAAACTTGCGATGAAACTATGCAAATCCTCTTTGAAACCTCGCTGTTTCCTCTTTTTTATACATTATACTACCTCTATCAACATTTCAATTTGGGGAAAGGTGGTGGTGCTTGTCAGCTTATCCCCATAAGGGGATAGCATGGAGCCAGAAAGAAAAAAGCCGGGCGGCTTCCCGCCCAAAACCAAACAAAAACCGTATTTCGTACATACCGCAGTCCTTACGGGGATTGCGGTATTTTTTGTTCGACAGGCTTTTTTCTTTTCTCCGGGCCTTACCCATCATCAGGCAAAAACCAACAGCCGAGCGCACGCGCCTTTTGGTGTGTGCACTTTTACTTTGTCGGGAAATGCGGTTTTCTGGTATTTCCCTGCGGGACAAGCCTTCCATGTTGCAGAGGGCCGCCGTCCGTCTGGATTTCTTCTTGAAATTCAGACGAAACGGAGGTACACAGCGTGGACGCTGGCAAAAAAAGATATGGATTCGCGGCCAATTTATCGAGGTCACGGATGAAGTGTATGCCGCCTATATGAAGGGCGACCGGAAAATGCGCTACTTTGAGAATGATTTGAAAACCGAGCGGTTCGTTCTCGGAAAGGAGGGCCAGGTGGTGCAGATTATTCCCAGCCGCGAAGATTCTTTAGACCGGCTGATGGATGAAAATGCCCAGCAGTTTTCCGACAGGCAGGAAAGCGTGGAGAGTGTGGTGTTCCGCAAGATGGAAACGGACAGGCTACATACCGCGCTTTCCATGTTGACTCCAGAGGAACAGGCGCTGATCCAGGCTTTGTTCTTTGAGGAAAAGACAGAGCGGCAATACGCAGATGAACTTGGCGTGTACCGCAATGCTGTTCATGTTCGGAAAATGAAGGTTCTCAAAAAACTCAAAAAAATTTTAGAGTAGTGTTGTGCAAACCTCTCACCCAACGGCAAAAAGGGTGAGAGGTTTTTCTATGACCTCTCCCAGAACCTTGAAAATTGCATGCCCATTCATCAGGCACATTCCCGCTGCTTTGGCGAAAGCCAAAGCCCAGACGGTTGCTGCGCGGCGATCTGCCGGGGGAAAACAACGAGACACCACCGAAAAAGAAATGTAGGTCTTAGGTTTGTTCTTCCCGGCAAGGAGCGAGAAACAGCAGACTGTCAGTACCGGGCGGCTCCCGGTACGGCCATGACCGGCAGCGGGGACAATGATACTCCCGTCCAGCCTAACGTCCGAGCGTTGAAGCGGCCACCTTTTTGGCCGTGATCCGTCGCAGGCAATGGGGGCGGTTGCGTGAGAACCACGCGAGGGGTGAGATTCCCCGTGGAGCTGGTGAGCTGCCAGCCGTTTGATGACTTCCCACAGTGTTCCGGGGTGTCGAGGACAAGTAGGAACGCTTTGAAATATGGGCCGTGCGGCAGGACGGGCCAATGAAAACAGGAGAAATGTTTTATCTCTCCCCGGCCTTCATTCTGTTCTGCTGTACGGCCTCTACATAGGCGGCTTTTGCCGCCTGAATTTTCAAAGGGAGGTTAAATACCATGAACAAAACGTACTTGCGCGGCGAAATGTACTATGCCGATCTGGGCCGGGGAATCGGCTCCGAACAGGAAGGACGCCGCCCTGTCCTCATTCTCCAGAACAATACAGGAAACAAATATAGCCCCACCGTCATTGTGGCGGCTATTTCCAGCAAGGTGGACGCAAAGGCAAAGCTGCCCACCCACTATCTGTTAAAGGCAGAGAACGGCCTGGAGCTGCCTTCTCTTGTTCTTTTAGAGCAGCTTCGCACCATTGATAAGAAGCGGTTGGAAACGTACATCGGCAGGCTGGAAGAAAAGCATATCCGCAGAATCAACCATGCCCTGGCAGTCAGCGTAGGGCTGATCGAGGAGGTTCCCGAAAATTTAATCATGTGCCTTTGCCCGGCCTGTGCCAACAATTTTTATGGTACAGGCTCTTATTATTTGAAACGGGTAAACCCTGCGCAGCAGGAACGGGACATCTGCACCTATTGCGGCCAGCGCCCTGGCTTTGATTATGAAGTTGTCAAACGGCACCAATGACCGGAGGACAACTTATGGAGATCGTATTCCACACCGGGAAGGAGAGCGAACAGCCCATGCGCCGGTTCGCAGAAAAGCGCGCCGAATTTCTATCCCGCGAACTGCGGAAATTAAGTGCCGAGGAATTAAAGGCGCTGCTTTCCACGTTAAAAGAGGATAATCGCACCTTTGAACAAAAATGAGGGCGTTTCTATAATAAATGAAGAAAGACAGGACTAAACCGGAATGTCCTACTCCATCCGCAGATGCCGCCACACCGCAGAACGACATTACATGATATTCAAAATAAGATGTTCAGATACTTTTCTGCTTCTGTGCGGATAATCTGCAAATCAT
>ENA-OQDT01001988-OQDT01001988.1-human-gut-metagenome-genome-assembly--contig:-NODE-1988-length-11006-cov-2.755768_pt1 | contig 11006 bp, 13 predicted proteins | sample MGYA00242786_ERZ504617 | MGnify/ENA primary metagenome ERZ504617 (study PRJEB26092, sample SAMD00036337) | human gut metagenome | host: Homo sapiens | study: EMG produced TPA metagenomics assembly of... | reverse complement strand
GTATTGGGGTAATCGTAAATTTGCAATGGATGGCATTGCTCTTTTTGGCTCGCAGGGGACTGATTATCAAGCCTTCAATTCGGATAGTCCTAAGTATAGTGTAAACGGAAAATATCTATCAATAGGGACTGTGTTCAGTTATGAATGTTTTTCTAATTTTAGACTTGGAGTCGGAGCAGATGTGGCTTGGTATGTAAATCGATTGGGTGCATCTACTTATAATAGCAAAAAAAATGCGATCGATATACCTATTGTGGCAAGAGTTAGTTATACGCTGAAATGGCTTGAACTACAACTATCTTATAAACAAGGTACTTGCAATCTGATGAATACTAGTGGTGTTGGAAAAGTAACTTCACGAAATATTCAATTTTCTGTTTTTATGCCAATATTTAAATAATGAGTGTTGAAGTAGGAGAATATAGGCTTGACTGTGCTATTTATAGAAATAGAATATGCAGTCTTGCCTTTGTGTTTATTCTTCTATCTTCACTTTGACATAAATTGCACATTCATTTTGATATGTATATGATTTCTTTGTACTTTTGTACCCATTCATCCAGTAAACTTGCAAAAGACAATGAATCAGATACATTCCGTATGCGTATACAGCGCATCCAGCACTAAGATAGCCCCCGTATATTTTGAAGCAGCCGAAAAACTCGGCCGCCTGCTTGCCAAACAACATATCCGTCTGATAAACGGTGCCGGAAGCATCGGACTGATGCGCTCCGTAGCCGACGCAGTTCTGAAGAATGGCGGTGAGGTGACAGGTGTTATCCCCCACTTCATGGTCGAACAGAACTGGCATCACACAGGGTTGACGGAATTGATCGAAGTCACTTCCATGCACGAACGCAAGCAGAAGATGGCGAATCTGAGCGACGGCATCATTGCCTTGCCGGGCGGATGCGGCACTCTGGAAGAATTGCTTGAAATCATCACATGGAAACAGCTCGGACTGTATCTGAATCCGATTATCATTCTGAATATAAACGGCTTTTTTGATCCGCTGTTCCAAATGCTCGAACGGGCAATAGAGGAAAACTTCATGCGCCAGCAACACGGTGATATATGGAAAGTGGCACAAACACCGGAAGAAGCGGTGGAGTTACTTCAGACAACTCCCGTATGGGACGCTTCTATCCGTAAATTTGCAGCCATATGATAGCCGATATTCTGAACTCCGGATTCGAGGGAATCCCTATCTCCTACTCTCCCCGTACGGATGATGTGATTGCCTTGACATTGCTTGCCTGCTTCTTTCTTTCCTCCATCGCTCTGGCTCGTGGAAAGAAGTTTCTCACCCAACAGGTGAAAGACTTTGTATTGCATCGCGAGCGGACAAGCATTTTTGATAGTTCTACGGCAGCCGATGTGCGCTATCTACTCGTACTGGTAGTGCAGACCTGTGTATTGACAGGTATCGTGTTCTTCAATTATTTTCATGATACATGTCCGATGCTGATGACCAAGGTCTCCCCTCTCCTGCTATTGGGGATTTATGTCGGCTTCTGTCTTGCCTATTTTTTACTGAAATGGTTACTTTATATGTTCCTCGGATGGGTGTTTTTTGACAAAAACAAGACAAATATATGGTTGGAATCTTATTCTACGCTCATATATTACGTCGGATTCGCCCTTTTTCCTTTTGTTCTATTCCTTGTTTATTTCGATCTGAACCTGACCAATTTAGTGATAATCGGACTAATTATTCTAATTTTTACTAAAATATTGATGTTTTATAAGTGGGTAAAGCTTTTTTTTCATCAATTAAGTGCGGCTTTCCTATTAATTTTGTACTTTTGCGCTCTTGAAATCATACCCTGTCTGCTACTCTATCAGGGAATGATCCAGGTAAACAATGTATTGCTAATAAAAATTTAGGACGTTGAAAATTAAAAAAGTACTAGTTTCGCAGCCTAAGCCTGCGTCAGAGAAATCTCCCTATTACGACATAGCAGAGAAATATGGCGTAAAAATAGATTTCCGGCCGTTTATAAAGGTCGAGAGTCTTTCGGCGAAAGAATTCCGGCAACAGAAGGTTTCAATTCTTGATCACACTGCTGTTATATTCACTTCACGCCACGCAATCGATCACTTCTTTAATCTGTGTACGGAGCTGCGTGTGACTATTCCGGAAACAATGAAGTATTTCTGTGTCACAGAAGCGGTTGCATTGTACATTCAGAAGTATGTGCAATATCGCAAACGTAAAATCTTCTTCGGTGCTACCGGAAAGATTGAAGATTTGGTGCCATCTATCGTAAAGCATAAAACGGAGAAATATCTCGTCCCTATGTCGGACGTGCACAATGATGATGTGAAAAACCTGCTCGACAAGAATAACATACAGCATACAGAAGCTGTAATGTATCGCACTGTGAGCAATGACTTTACATCGGATGAGGAATTTGATTATGACATGCTCGTGTTCTTCAGCCCTGCCGGAGTGACTTCTTTGAAGAAGAACTTCCCGGACTTTGACCAGAAAGAGATCAGAATCGGTACCTTCGGGTCGACTACCGCGCAGGCTGTACGCGACGCCGGACTCCGTTTGGACCTTGAAGCACCGACTGTGCAGGCTCCGTCAATGACGGCTGCGCTTGATATGTTCATCAAGGAAAACAATAAATAAACAGCGTGAGCGTATATACTTTGCGTAAAGCCGAAAGGCTGAATAGTAAAATATTGATCGGAAAGATGTTACGAAGGCGGCCATTCCAAAGTCGTTTTTCCATCTTTCCGATACGCGTTGTATATATGCCCGTAGAACAAGGTGAAGTGCCGGCAACGATACTTATCAGCGTATCGAAGCGGCGTTTCAAACGTGCTGTAAAGCGCAATCGGGTGAAGCGGCAGATACGCGAAGTCTACCGGAAGAACAAACAGCCACTGCTGGACGGTTTGCAAAACAAAGGGCAGCGTCTGGCAATTGCTTTTATCTATCTGTCGGACGAACTTGTAGCCACTGCCGAACTGGAAGAGAAAATGAAGACAGCGCTTTCGCGCATTTCTGAAAAGTTATCCTTATGAAACCCCGTGCTCACCGGGTGTCCGTCTGCTGGATGTCCCTGAAAAGTCTTGTGAGGAAGGTGTTTTCATTCTTACTGCTGATTCCTATCTATTTTTACCGGGTGTGTATTTCGCCCCTTACCCCTCCGTCTTGTCGGTTTACGCCCACTTGTTCGGCCTATGCGGTCGAAGACATCAAGAAACACGGTCCCGTCAAAGGACTCTATCTGGCTGTCCGGCGCATTCTCAGGTGTCATCCGTGGGGTGGTTCCGGTTATGATCCTGTGCCTTAAAAACGATTTACCCTAAAGAACGAGAGATATGGAGAATAACGCGAGTCATATTCTGGATATTCATACTCACAAGTCGGAGGATGCTTCCCACGGCAGGGCGATTATCAATTTTCCATTACCGGTGGATGATTCGCTGTGCCTGTCGGCTTCGGATGTCAGGACGGCAGGTAAAGAGGGATATTTCTATTCGGCCGGCATTCATCCCTGGAAACTGACGGAACGCAATGCGGAAGAGCAATTTGAACTTCTGCAGCAGTTGCTTGTGAAAGAGCAGTTTGTGGCGGTAGGAGAGGCGGGTTTCGATAAACTGACAGCTGCTCCGATGGAGCTTCAGGTAAGGATGTTTGAGAAGCAGGTGGAATTGTCGGAGAAATATCGGTTGCCACTGATTATTCATTGTGTGAAGGCGATGGATGAGTTGCTGGCGGTGAGGAAGAAACTGAATCCGGCTCAACCCTGGATTTGGCACGGCTTTCGCGGGAAACCGCAGCAGGCAGGGCAACTGATAAAGAACGGCATTTATCTTTCTTTCGGTGCGCATTATTCGGAGGAAACGGTGAAGGGAGTGCCTGTCGGTCGCCTGTTTCTGGAGACGGATGACAGTCCGGTCGACATTGAAGAAGTGCTGAAGCAGGTGGCGAAAGCACGAAGCACGGATGCGGAAGAGCTGCGGCAGGCGATTCGGGAAAATATTCAAAAAGTCTTTTTTAGGCGTTAAGAGTTGTATCTTCCGAGAAAGAGTCGTACTTTTGTCGCACATGGAATTGAAAGACAATAAAAACCTAATAAAAAGAGTAATACGATGAATTTTGTAGAAGAATTGAGATGGCGTGGCATGCTGCAGGACATCATGCCGGGAACGGAAGAGTTGTTAAACAAAGAGCAGGTGACTGCCTATTTGGGTATCGACCCGACTGCCGATTCGCTACACATTGGTCACCTTTGTGGAGTGATGATCCTTCGTCATTTACAACGCTGCGGCCATAAGCCGCTGGCACTCATCGGTGGCGCTACAGGTATGATTGGAGACCCTTCCGGAAAATCGGCAGAACGTAACCTGCTGAACGAGGAAACATTGCGTCACAATCAGGCGTGTATCAAAAAACAGCTTGCCAAGTTCCTCGACTTCGAGTCGGATGTGCCTAACCGTGCTGAATTAGTGAACAATTATGACTGGATGAAAGAGTTTTCTTTCCTTGACTTTGTTCGCGAAGTAGGTAAGCATATCACTGTAAACTATATGATGGCAAAGGATTCTGTAAAGCGTCGCCTCAACGGAGAAGCACGTGACGGACTGTCATTCACCGAATTTACTTATCAGCTGCTTCAAGGCTACGATTTCCTTCATCTGTATGAAACTAAAGGATGTAAACTTCAGATGGGCGGTTCCGACCAGTGGGGAAATATCACTACCGGAGCAGAACTGATCCGCCGTACCAATGGGGGAGAGGTGTTCGCGCTGACTTGCCCGCTGATCACAAAAGCTGACGGTGGTAAGTTTGGTAAAACTGAATCTGGAAATATCTGGTTGGACCCTCGTTATACTTCTCCCTATAAGTTCTACCAGTTCTGGCTGAACGTAAGCGACTCTGATGCAGAACGCTATATCAAGATTTTCACTTCGATCGAGAAGGAAGAAATCGAAGCATTAGTGGCCGGGCACCAGCAGGCTCCGCACTTGCGTGCTTTGCAGAAACGTCTGGCCAAGGAAGTGACTATCATGGTTCACTCCGAAGAAGATTACAATGCAGCGGTAGATGCGTCTAATATCCTGTTCGGTAACGCTACTTCCGAGTCGTTGCGCAAGTTGGACGAAGATACGTTGCTGGCTGTATTCGAAGGCGTACCCCAGTTTGAAATCTCTCGTGACGCCTTGGCGGAAGGAGTGAAGGCTGTTGATCTGTTTGTCGATAATGCGGCTGTATTTGCTTCGAAAGGCGAAATGCGTAAGTTGGTTCAAGGCGGTGGCGTATCATTGAATAAAGAAAAACTGGAAGCTTTTGACCAGGTTATTACGACTGCCGATCTGCTTGACGGGAAATATCTGCTTGTTCAGCGTGGTAAAAAGAACTATTTTCTGCTGATCGCGAAGTAAAATTCAGCGATTTGCAAGGTGGCAAAGTAAAAAGTAATCGAAATATTTGGAGGTTTGCTTGCAAACCTCTATCTTTGCACCGCTTTTTAACAGAAAGCGCATATGTTTGTCCTATGGTGTAATGGTAGCACAACAGTTTTTGGTTCTGTTTGTCTAAGTTCGAATCTTGGTAGGACAACCAAAAGGAAGCTCTGATAATCATTGATTATTGGAGCTTCCTTTTTTTATATCGTTTTGTATCATTGAAAATAGTCGTCAAACTCCTTCAAAACGTATTATAGTTCGTTAAAAAGATGTACATTGCATCAATTCTGGACATTTTTGGTGGATAATTGGAACAAAATTGCAAGGTTAACCCGTTTTCTTTTACTATTTTTGCATCGTGTACGTAAACGATGTGCATTTGAGAAAGAGAGCTTATTCAATAACTATAAATAAATAAGGTATGAAAACGAACTATGAAATTCGCTATGCTGCGCATCCCGAGGATGCAAAAAGTTATGATACTGCAAGAATCCGTCGCGATTTCTTAATCGAAAAAATATTTGTTCCCAACGAAGTGAATATGGTGTACTCCATGTACGACCGTATGGTTGTAGGCGGCGCGCTTCCGGTAAGAGAGGTGCTGACACTCGAAGCGATCGACCCGCTGAAGGCTCCGTTCTTCCTGACCCGTCGTGAAATGGGTATTTACAATGTAGGCGGACCGGGCGTAGTGAAGGCCGGAGATGCGGTTTTCGAACTTGACTATAAAGAAGCCCTCTACCTTGGTTCGGGCGACCGTGTGGTGACGTTCGAAAGCAAGGACGCTTCCAATCCTGCCAAATTCTATTTCAACTCACTGACCGCACACCGCAACTATCCCGACCGTAAAGTGACGAAAGCGGATGCCGTAGTGGCTGAAATGGGCTCGTTGGAAGGTTCCAACCACCGTAACATCAATAAGATGCTGGTCAATCAGGTATTGCCTACCTGTCAGCTGCAGATGGGTATGACGGAACTTGCTCCGGGAAGCGTATGGAACACGATGCCTGCCCACGTGCACAGCCGTCGTATGGAAGCTTACTTCTACTTCGAAATCCCCGAAGAGCACGCTATCTGCCACTTTATGGGTGAGGTGGACGAAACTCGTCACGTATGGATGAAGGGCGATCAGGCTGTTCTGTCTCCCGAATGGTCGATCCACTCGGCTGCGGCTACCCACAACTATACCTTTATCTGGGGTATGGGTGGAGAGAATCTGGATTACGGTGATCAGGACTTCTCATTAATTACAGATTTAAAATAAACAACTACAATAGTTTTCATCATTTAATAACAAAAAATTATGAATCAGTATTTGAATTTTTCTTTGAAAGGTAAAGTAGCTCTCGTTACAGGTGCTTCTTACGGTATCGGTTTTGCAATTGCTTCTGCTTACGCAGAACAAGGCGCTACTGTATGTTTTAACGACATCAACCAGGAGTTGGTAGACAAAGGCATGGCTGCCTATGCTGAAAAGGGAATTAAAGCTCACGGTTATGTATGCGACGTAACAGACGAACCGGCTGTTCAGGCAATGGTTGCTACTATCGAGAAAGAAGTAGGTACGATTGATATCCTTGTTAATAACGCCGGTATTATCCGCCGTGTTCCTATGCACGAAATGGAAGCTGCTGACTTCCGTCGTGTGATTGATATCGACTTGAACGCTCCGTTCATCGTTTCTAAGGCTGTGTTGCCTGCCATGATGAAGAAGCGTGCCGGTAAAATCATCAACATCTGCTCTATGATGTCTGAGCTGGGTCGTGAAACTGTATCGGCTTACGCTGCTGCCAAAGGTGGTCTGAAGATGCTGACCCGCAATATCTGCTCTGAATATGGTGAATACAACATTCAGTGTAACGGCATCGGCCCGGGTTATATCGCTACTCCGCAAACTGCTCCTCTTCGTGAGAAACAAGCAGACGGAAGCCGTCACCCGTTCGATTCATTCATCTGCGCCAAGACTCCTGCCGGCCGTTGGTTGGATCCGGAAGAACTGACAGGTCCTGCCGTATTCCTGGCTTCTGAGGCTTCTAACGCTGTAAACGGTCATGTTCTTTACGTAGACGGTGGTATCCTGGCTTATATCGGAAAACAGCCGAAATAACGATAACAAGAGATTATTATAAGGTGATAGGGTGGTAAGGAGATTCTTTACCGCCTGTCACCTTATCGTTTTTCTGTTGAATAGTTTACGGTTTACATTTATCCCCTTTCGTTTTTTTACCTGATTCTATCCCCTTATTTGTTGTGTATAATATGAAGAAGATATTTATTTTGGCTGCTATTGCCCTGATGGGTTTTGCCTCTTGTGCTGACAGCAAGCAGTCAATGACGGTTACAGTGACCAATCCTCTGGCGTTGGAGCGCACAGGTGAAATGGTTGAAGTTCCGATGAGTGACGTTACAGCCAAGCTGCAGCTGGCTGATACGGCTCAGATCGTAGTGCTTGGTGAAGATGGCCAGCAAGTACCTTATCAAGTGACGTATGACGAGAAAGTGGTTTTCCCGGCTACGGTGAAAGCAAATGGCACAGCCACTTATACTATCCAATCCGGTACTCCCGACCCGTATAATGTAATTGCCTGCGGCCGCTATTATCCCGAACGTCTGGACGACGTGGCATGGGAGAATGACCTGGGCGGATACCGTGCCTATGGCCCTGCCTTGCAGAAGCGTGGTGAACGTGGTTTCGGCTACGACCTCTTTACGAAGTATAACACTACGGAACCGATTCTTGAAAGTCTTTACGCTGAAGAACTGGATAAGGAAAAGCGTGCCAGAATTGCCGAACTGAAAAAGACAGACCCTAAAGCGGCTGCCGAACTGCAAAATGCCATCTCTTATCACATTGACCACGGCTACGGAATGGATTGTTATGCCGTAGGTCCTACGCTGGGCTGCGGTACAGCCGCTCTGATGGGCGGGTGATACGATTATCTATCCTTATTGCTATCGGACACAGGAATCCTTGATAATGGCCCGCTGCGTTTCACAGTGAAGCTGGAATTTAACCCGTTGACTGTCCGTGGCGATTCTAACGTGGTGGAGACGCGTGTCATCACATTGGATGCCGGTTTCGTATCTCAACAAAACCGTTGTTTCGTATACTAACCTGAAAGAAGCGATGCCTGTGACTACCGGAATCGTTCTTCGTGAACCGGACGGTGTGGTTACAGCAGACGCTGCAAACGGCTATATCACCTATGTAGACCCTACAACCGACAGAAGCGGCGGTAACGGTAAGATATTTATCGGCGCTGCATTTCCTTCACTGGTAAAAGAGGCAAAGACCGTTCTTTTTCCCGGAAAAGGAGAAGAAGGAGCTGCGCGGTGGAGCTGACGGTCATGTATTGGCAATCAGCGAGTATGAACCGGGCTCGGAATATACTTATTACTGGGGTTCTGCCTGGGATAAGGCTGCTATCAAGACGGTTGATGCGTGGAATGCGTATATGGCTGAGTATGCGCAGAAGGTGCGTACACCGTTGACGGTGACTTACTAAGACGGTAGTTAATAAACTCTGGTACAAGCATTCTAATATGTCACGACAGGTCTTAATATCTGACTTCTCAGGTATTAATACTTGTCGCGTCAGTTATTAATACCTGAGAAGTCAAGTGTTAATAGCTGATAACCCAGTTATATAAGGCTCTCCTTATTTCATTCGAAAGGCTGAAATAAGGGGAGTTTTATTGTCGGGTAGAATATGGGTATAACAAGAAAAACGGTTTTATAAGAGATTTCCTAGTGTGAGTACTATATAAACGAATAATGCAGTACTTAAAATGTATATCCTATCACTCCTGACCATCCATTAACGAGGGCTGATTTTTCCATCATGTCTCTTAAGCCTTTGAATTGAGCGCGTATGCATATCATTTGTTTGTTTTTCCGCGAAAGTTTGAAGTTTACTCCCGCATTGGCGTAATAGCCAGGGTAGACACCATCCAGCCATCTCTCGCTCTTATCATTTATCTTTATCTTGGCATTGATCATTCCACTGAAGTCTGCTCCAAGCTCAACAAATGGTCGCGCCATTCCTTTCGGATAGGTATAGCGTATTCCTAACTTACCCGAAAACATTGTTCCGCTATGTTTAAATATAGTGGATGAATTTTTCATTATTCAATGATCTTGCAGAGGATGTTATGCGGGAAAAAGACACATCAAAACAACCACTGAGCGAACTCATCCACCGTCTATTGCTGATGGCTAAAGTGACTCCTGCCAGGTAAGATAGTTCGGGTGAGCTATAGAGCCCGATCGGACTACCCGATGGTACATTATATTGAATAACTCCTACATAAGGAGTTATATCTAACTGTATTGAACGTTTATCTTCTTTTGCTTCAAATTCAATGCAATCTTCATTACTGGTACACATTGCATAATGATATTCTTTTGTGATTTTTATCATCTCCTTTCGGCTGAAACGAGCCCGGTCTATTTGGGGAGCCAGGCTTGGGCAGTCTTTGAATGCGTAATGAAGAAGGGGAATATATCGGTCAGTCTGGCCTTTAAACTGTATATTGGTAGCCTGCTTGGACAGTTTGGGCGCATCTATTTTTACAAGGGTATTATTATCTTCAACAAAATAGATTGGTATGTTATCTTCTGTCTCATAGTAGTACAAGCTTTTCATTCCTTGTAGCAAATATTCGAGAAAGACGGGGGTAGAGACACCGTATTTCAATTCTATGTTCTTGGAGACATAGTATTTACCGTCGTCTGTAAAACGGTATCCCAAGATTTCGAAAGGATGATAGGTTACTGGTTCGGTATCATTACCTTGTGATTGAAAGACGCAGCGTTTAGCATTCATCTTATCTGTACGGTAGTCGATTTCTCCATATATTGTGTCTTTCTGAACAGTGATGATAAATCCCGGACGATAGTTGTTTTGTGCGTAAAGTACAGGGATTAATAGTAGGCATGTCTTTAAACATATTAGTCGGAAAAGAATCATTTTCATATGTGTGATTGTTGGTTTAACTTTTTTGTGTGTCCGAAAGATACGAATTAATTTAATAATAACATCATCTTTTGTATTGCTTTTTATATGGAAAAGGATAATGTAAAGGGTGTCCAATGTTGAACACCCTTTATATGAATAATTAATGTAAAGCTAAATCTTATACATGTTAGAGAGACAGACTTAGCTAAGCACGCTTGCCGTCTTATTTGCTTAGTGTAAGAGCGTTGAATTTCTCCAACCATCCTGCACTTCCTGTTCCCGCAGCACCGGAGAATGCCCAGTAGGCAATGCCATTGACTACGTCTCCATCCCAGGAGCCATTATCACCAAATACCAATGCAAATTTGCCATTGATGGATGACGGATAAGCAACATATTGCGTTGACATATCCCAACTGACATATCCACCTTCAGACAATGTTACTGTATAGATGTTATATCTCCCAGCGTATGTTCCTAAATTAAGACCTCCCATTGTGAGTAAGGCCTCTCCATTATAGATTAACGGTAGGTCAAAGAAATTGGAAATACCTGACAAGTAGAAGATGGTAGGTTCCTCTTCATCCTGAACTACTTCTATTTCTCCAGCTAGAGTACTAT
>ENA-OQDT01001987-OQDT01001987.1-human-gut-metagenome-genome-assembly--contig:-NODE-1987-length-11009-cov-2.562580_pt1 | contig 11009 bp, 8 predicted proteins | sample MGYA00242786_ERZ504617 | MGnify/ENA primary metagenome ERZ504617 (study PRJEB26092, sample SAMD00036337) | human gut metagenome | host: Homo sapiens | study: EMG produced TPA metagenomics assembly of... | reverse complement strand
CAAATAAGCGGAATAACCGCTTATTATCTGTAAGTGGACTATTCGGAATCCGCTTCGCTACTTCCTCATGAACAAATAAGCGGAATAACCGCTTATTTGTTCATGAAGTTGATATAAAGCACCGATTAAATTTGCGTCATTGTAGAATTGACAGTTTGTGATCTTCGGCTCCGGAACATATGGTGTTATCTTCGCAGCGGATATTCTTCATTACTTCATCCAGGCTCTTCTGAAGATATTCATGCAGAAGCGGCTGCTGGCTGATGCCTCCGCCGATAGCAATGATGTCCAGATCCAGATAAATATTCAGGTTATAGATCTGTACTGCAAGACGATCTGTAAACTCCCTCAGACCTGCCAGAACTTTCTCATCACCTTCATTTGCCAGACCGAATATCTTCAATCCATCGTAAATCTGCCAGTCCTCTCCTGTATGCTTTGCAACAGTCTTTGCAAGTCCTTCCGCACCACTGATCATTCCCCAGTAGTTGTCCAGCTCTGCCGGCCCCTTCGCCTCTGTGCATATATAGCTGTATTCGCCTGCGGTAAAAATGATTTCCGCGGAAAAGCTTTCCGTTGAGGATGATCCCGCCTGCAACACCGGTTCCGATAACAACAACAGCCCCATTTGTACAGCCCTTAAGACTTCCTCTCCAGAACTCGGCAAGTGCCGCACATTTTCCATCATTTTCCACAGAAACCGGAATTCCGTAACGCTGGGAAAGTTCTGTGCCAACAGTACTTCCTGCAAGATATCCAAGATATCCTGCTGTTACACAATATCCATTCCTGTTGTCCAGCATACCAGGCATGCTGATGGCAATGCCTTCAATGCGGTTTTGTATTTCTCCACAACACTGTCCAGAACTGCATAATAGTCCTCTTTTGTCTTTGTATGATAGTCCGGTGTGGGAACCTTATCTTTTTCAAGAATTTCTGCATTTTCGTTCATTAATGCATATTTCGTAAATGTTCCGCCTGCATCAAAAACCAGATAATTTTTCATTTTCATTTTACCTCAAGCTTTATTTCTCGTCACCAAAAGTTCAGAGCAAGCTTTGCAAAGAAATCTTCCAGTGTCAGTCTTGCATCCAGATATTTGTAAACACGGATCTCACGGTTGTCCTGTCCATGGATGTATGTCATATCCTCTGCGATTCTCGGTGCAGATACCATATCGTAGCTTACTTTTTCCAGTTCTTCCATCAGAACGGCGATGGTTCCCTGATCACCAAGTCCCCAGATCTCGCCCTGCGGCCAGTCCATTTCATACTTGGCCGCTACATGGTTGAAATCCACCAGCTGCTCAAAAAGATATTTTCCGATCTTTCCACATGGGCGTACCTTCAGCTGAAGCTCTGCAAGAGAAACAGCCATCACTTTATAAAGACTCATCGGCACCTGCCATACCGGCACTTTGGAGGAAAATACTACGTTTGCAGCGTTGATATCCATCATCAGGTTGAACTCAAATCCGCCCTTTGGATAATCTGCTCCGCCGATCCAGATCACTGTCATGCGCTCTGCGATCTCCGGTTTCATCAGAAGTGCGGAGGCAACGTCTGTAATGGCACCCTGGCACGCAATGTACAGCGGTCTTTTATCCTCCTTCATCGCTTCCTCGATGATGAATCTTGCACCCTCGGAATCGATAGGTGTATTCTCATCTTCAAGGGCGCGTGGTGCACCCAGTTTTACCGGATACTGATTCTTAAGCCCCATAAGCTCCATGACTTTGATGATCTCATCGTAACTTGCCTGCGCAGTACCAAGCTCGCCGTACTGCTGCGGGTTTTTCCAGAAATGACCCGCAACAAGGCCTTTTACGTCGAATCTTGGTGTCATGAGATGATGCGCTACTGCATACTGGTCATCTGCCTCGTTTTTGCAGTCTGTATGTACGATCACCCTTACTTTTTTGTTTTCCGGTACTGTATAGGCATAATTCCACATAATATTTTCCTCCTTATATAAAACAGATGTTCTGATAATCGAAAGGAGCACCTTTCGATGCTCCTTATTTTTTCTTTTTTGTTCGATTTAAATTTATGCGTTTTCTTTATTCCGCTGGTTCAGCTCTGCACGGATCTGCGGATATTTTTTATCCAGATCATATGGGATCAGCACAACGATAGAAAGTATTGTAGCTACCAGCGCAAGACCACCGAATGCAAAATTGATCGCTGTATGTGTCTGCGGGAACTCCTTTGCAATGCTGATACCATCTGCCATTGCCTTATCAAGCTTTGCTGCATCGTAGTTACCCCATACAAGAAGGGCAGATACGATAGCAGATGCTGCTGCTGAGGAAACCTTGTTTACAAATCCCTGGATCGCATTCTGTGTTCCACCAAGGTTTCTTCCTACCTGCCACTCTGTATAGTCAAAGATATCAGGCATCATGGAGAAGAACATACTGGAACGGAAACCAAAGCCAAGTCCGATCAGTCCAAGGGATGCTGTTGCGATCGTTCCATTGGATGTAAAAAACAGAATCGCAAAGCCAACACAGTCTACGATCGCTCCAAACTGGATCAGCTTGATCTTTGCAATTCCCTTACCATTGAGATAAGCTGCAAGGATCATAGTCGGGATTGCAAGCAAGGTAAGTAAAGTAAGTGCCAGTGACATTCCGCTTACATCACCAACAATGTAAGTATAATAGTACTGCATTGCACCATACATGGAAAGATATCCAAGGAAGAGGAAAAAGTACCTCGCCAAGGAACATGATGTAATATTTATTTTTTTACAAGACTTCCGATATCCTTGATCAGAGAGCTCTTTCCTGCTGACTTTGTCGGAGGATTGATCTCCACGATGGAGAATACACAGATTGCCATGATGATGATAACGATGATTCCAAGCACAATGTTTGTGTTACGATATCCGGTAGCCAATGCTGCACCAGTTGCATCCTTGGAGCCGGAGAAGAAATATACCATCGGAAGCACGAACAGGGAAGATGTCAGTGATCCAAGGTTTGAAAATACAGTACGTGTTGTAGAAATCTTGGTACGCTCTGTTGCGGATGCTGACAGAGAAGATACGATCGGTGCCATCGGAATATTTACCAGAGTGTAGCCAAATGAGAAGATAACGTAAGTTACGTATGCCCATGCAAGCTTTGCACCTGCGCTCCATCCTGTCGGAACGGAAAACAGAAGAACCATACCAACTGCAAGGACCGGTGCACCGTAAAGCATCCATGGACGGTAACGTCCCATTTTTGTATCGGTACGGTCGATCATTGCACCTACCATATAGTCTGTGAATGCATCGATGAATTTTGTTACAACGAACATAAATCCAACAGCGCCGGCTGCAAGTCCCGCGCAGTTTGTGTAATAAAAGAGAAGATATGTATTGGCAAGAAGGTACGCAAGATTACAAGCATAATCACTGATACCAAAACCGATACGCTGTCTCCATTTGAACTTTGTTGTTTCATAATATGCCGGTTCGTGTTTTAACTTTTGCATTTCTTTCCTCCACCTTTTTTATGTTGATTTAACGACCCACTCAGGAACATGTAAATTTTTTCTGCGCGCCCTGTTTCTGGCGGATCGATCAGGTATGTCTCAACGACAAGCATATTATAATCAAAGATATTTGATTTTCGTTATCATTCTTTTGATATTTTTATCATTCTTCCAACATATTTCTAATATTTTTATAAACTCATTCAAGAATAAAATTCCTTACGCTTATATTTTTCCCGGTACTGCCTGGGAGTCATCTTCATATATTCTTTAAATACACTGCCAAAATGGCTCTGGGAATTGAAGCATACATAATCACTGATCTCTGACAGGGTCGCATCGGAATATTTCAGGAGATTGGCAGCTCTTTCTACACGGAATTTCCGGATATAATCCACGATCTTCTCTCCCGTATCCTGCCGGAAGCTTCTGGAAAGATGACCCGGGCTGATCCCGATAGCCTCTGCGATATCCTCAAGATATATCTTATGATGATAATTCCGGGGAAATATAATCCTTGCACTGCTCTGTATAGCTGGAAAAACTTCTTGCTTTTTTTTGTATCAGCTACCAGCTCTGTAAATTTATAAAAGCATCTTTGGTTCAGTTCGATCATTTCTTCCATAGTCCGGCATTGATCGATCTGATTAATGAAATGATCACTGAGACGATATGCATCTGCCGGCGAAACTCCTCCTGCTATAGCTTCTCTTGTTGCCAGTGTAGTTGTCACAATAGCCTGATTCCTCTGATGATTAAAATGTTTTCTGGAAAGGATCCCACTCTTTTCCAAAAGTGCTGTGGCTCGTTCATTAACCTCTTCCACATTTCCTTCACGTATACTATCCAGTACATATCGTTCTTCCATATATGTATGATGGTAGGCTGCCGCATCCAATTTGTCCAGTTCAATGCGAACTATTTCACCCTCCTCCCAAACTTCTTTTTCCTCGATGAGATTATTTTTTTCCATAAGGTCGTCCGGCTGAATATCCTTTCCCTCCAAAAGCTCATACAAAAAACTTACGAAATTCAACATCCGGTTCAGTGTCATTTTGTCCGGATGGCGTTCTTCCTTCATTGACATGTGATATTTCTTATAAAACTGATGTATTTCCACATAGCTGAGCTCTTCTGCACATACCGGACCTGACAGATAGAAATCCTGACCGCTCTGAACACAGAAGAAATAAATTTTATCAAAAACCTTATAAATAGTCGGTGCATTTTGTTCTTTTGTCTGGCAGATCAGGGACCAGCGCAATTCCTCTGATACAGTCAGCGGATTCTGTTTTTCGGAAAAAACCCCAAGACTCCGGATATTTTCTCCTGCTTCATCTGCATAAAAAATGGGAATTCCCCACAGGCTTTCCAGTTTTCTCAACAATGTATGTTCTACCATGTCAACATCCTTTCATCTGTAATATCGGGCTGTTATTGGAATAAATTATATGTTTTTTTTCTTCCATGAGCAAGTCCCCAACCCTGCTTATTGCTTTTCGCAACTTCGCAGGAAACTTACTTGATTCGATTAAAAAGGCTTGCGGCTTTTTTCGGGGGAGAGTATGCTTGTAGTATCATAAATAAGAGAACAAGGGGATTTTCCTATGAAAATATGTGGATTTAACAAAACAACCCTGCTGGATTATCCGGGAAGGGTAGCCTGTACCATATTCTTAGGCGGCTGCAACTTCCGCTGCCCATTCTGCCAGAACGGAGCTCTTGTCGTGGAGCCTGGTACCCAGCCTGAATATTCCCAGGAGGAAATCCTGGCTTTTCTGAAAAAAAGAAAGGGGATCCTGGATGGCGTCTGCATTTCCGGCGGTGAACCCACGCTTGCCCCGGAACTGCCGGAATTTCTCGGCAGGATCAGGGAGCTGGGCTATGATGTAAAGCTCGATACCAACGGTTCCCGCCCCTCCGTGGTAAAAGATCTCGCAGCAGCTGACCTGATCAACAAGGTTGCCATGGATATCAAAGCCTGTCCTTCCAACTATCATGTGCTTACCGGTGTACATGCTGATCTGGATGGAATCCGGGAAACTGCCGGATGGCTGCTGGACGGACACCTTGATTATGAATTTCGTACAACGGTTGTGAAGGAACTTCATTCTGAAAAAGATTTTCAGGAGATCAGCCGGTGGCTAAGCGGTGCAAAAGCTTATTATCTCCAGGCTTATCGGGATTCCGACGGAGTTCTGATGCCGGGATTCTCTGCCTGCTCCGAGAAAGAAATGATAAACTACCGGGATATCCTGTCTCAGACGATCCCGGTAGTAGAAATTCGTGGTATGGAGCTGTGATCTGCGGATTTGCAAAACTGTTTGCTTATCTGCATGGATGCCGAAATTTTTCTGATCAGATGTTAATAAAACAGTACCAGTATCCTCCCTTTCCGCCTGGGATATGAATATCCGGACATTCCTTAAAGTAGGGAAAGCCAAACATATTGGCCATAAACCGTTCCTGCTGGCTGTATCCTCCGGGCACACCCAGTATGTACTGTCCCTGATGATTTCTGCACAGCAGAAGATGGCCGAAATTCTGATATCCGTACATGACAAAACGGTTGCTGCAGAAGCAGCCGTTTTGTCTGCATAAGGCACTGCAGTCCGATGGTCTGATCTTGCGACAGTCTGTGAAATAGCCGTCGTTAAACGGATCATCACAGGGTATTCCCGGAAGTGGACGAGATGGCTCAGGTCGCGGTGGTTTCGGCGGATGCGGTGATGGATGACCTGGTCGCGGTGATTCCGGCGGATGCGGTGATGGCTGGCCTGGCCGCGATGGTTCCGGCGGATGCGGACCGGGAGCCTGATATGAATTTCCAGTTTCCGATGCCTTCAATACCTCCTCCTGAACTTCCTCTACCGTCATGATCCTGTCTGACTTCTTCTGATATTCCTGCACTTCTGGCAAGGTTCCGTCTTTTTGATTTTCTTCTTCCTTTTCTCCCCGCTCTCTGCCTTTTTTCTCCGATGCCTCCTGATATTCCGTTCCTGTTTTCTCCGCTTCCTTCCGAGGTTCCGTTTCTTTTTTCTTCCACTCGCGGAAATTCTCCGGCCGGATCGGCTGATCATCCCATTCTGTTCCCCAGAATCCGCCGGCATCGGAGATCAGAAGCAGTCCTCCAAGCTCCTGAAGACTTTTTCCCATGCCTCCAATATCCTCTGTATCCGTCTCCAGCGCGCACTCGATCCGCTCCTGCCCGGTAACACAGCTTCCGATCAAAATACCATCCATCAGCCCTTCCCGCCGCACAAACCCATACACTCTGCACCGACTTCCAGGCTCCAGTCCAACACAACGCAAATGAACCTCCACACGGCATTTCCTATCTCTGGCCTCCACCCTCACATAACCGCTACTGCCGTCTTTTTTTCCTTTCCGATACTCGTACACATACGCAACAAAACGCTGATATCCAGCCAACGCACGTCCCTCCGGTATTTCGGTTTCGTTAATATATATGAAGTTTAAGAGAAATCATTCCATCAACGTAAAAAAAGCTCCAGGATGTACAAACGCAAAAAAAGAATCCCTCAACCAAGGGATTCTCAAGCTGTTAGTCGAAAAATACGGCTATACCAGAATCGGTACATCAACACAGAATATCAACAGACAGGTGCGAAATTAAAATATGCGGAAAATTTTCGCTTTTGTCAAAAAAGCATTACTATCTTAGAACATTTTGCGCTTGTCAGGGTTCTCCGTATATGCTACACTGTACAGGAACAATCGTGTTACAGGGTGGCTGACCTCTAGTCCAAAAAGGATGGAGGTGGTGCTGATGAACGACAACCATTTTGACTTCAAAGATCTTATGGCTTTTGGCATGTTCATTCTAGCATTGCTTACGTTCGTATTAACGTTTTGTAAGTAATTCTTTACATAGAAAAATCCACCCAAAAACTTTGGCCGAGTACAGGGTGGGATTTTCTAATCTTCTCTTATAAGGTCAACCCCTTGTGGGCGGTTGTTCTTTATGTTTGTATTATAGCACTACTATTCAAAGCATTCAAGAATATTTTCATCTGTAAATATAAAAACCCCCTGGCGATCCACGCTCGGGACATTCACCAAAGGCTTTCTCTTAATCTATATTTTATTTCTCGCTTTTCTTTACCTTTTCCCATGTATTACCTTTATCTTTATTTTTTCCTGGCAAATGTAGAAGATTCTCCTTTCTTTTCTCATTGAGGTAACACAAGGTAACACAAACATACGTTCCCTCATTTTTCACAAACAAAAAAAGAATCCCTCAACCAAGGGATTCTCAAGCTGTTAGTCGAAGCGACAGGATTTGAACCTGCGACCTCTGCGTCCCGAACGCAGCGCTCTACCAAACTGAGCCACGCTTCGTTATTCTGTTTCAGTTGTTTATGTATTGCTCAACTGCAAGAGCTATTATATTAGAGTTTCTTTACTTTGTCAATAGAAAAATTAAAATTTTTCAAAAAATCGAATTTTTTCTTTTTCCTGCTTCGGGCGTGCATTTTCGCAGACCCGAAGCAGTTTTGGGAAAGGTTCTTTATAACATATCAAGTATATTCAGGTGAAATATATGCTTATTTCACTGTAACTGTTACCTTTTTTGTGATTCCGTTGCTGCTTACATAGATAACAGCTTTTCCTTTTTTCACACCTTTAACAACACCTTTGCTGCTTACAGTAGCAACTTTTGTGTTGCTGCTTCTGTAGGTGATCTTTGCCTTTGAAGTGGCTGCTGCCTTGATGGCTGTTGTTTTCTTTGCTTTTACACTTACAGCTGTTTTGGATGTGATCTTCAGGCTGCCTTTTTTCACTGTGATCTTGCAGGTTGCTTTGTAGCTTCCGCATTTTACTGTAATTGTAGCTGTTCCTGCTTTTTTTGCTGTTACTTTTCCGCCTGCGCTTACCACTGCAACGGATTTATTACTGCTTGTATAAGTAACTTTTCCGCTAACGCCTGTTTTTTTCACTTTGATCTGGCTTGTTCCACGCACAAATACAGTTTTCGCTGAAGCCGAAGCTTTTACAGACGGCTTCTTAACTGTAATTTTGCAGGTTGCTTTATAATTTCCGCATTTCGCTGTGATCACAGCTGTTCCTGCCGCCTTTGCAGTTACCTTTCCATTTGCGGCTACAGCTGCAACAGATGGTTTGCTGCTTGTATAGGTTACTTTTCCGGTAACACCTGCGGTCGTTGCTTTCAGCGTCACCGTAGCTGGAGATCCTTTTACATAAAGCGTTTTCGATGATACATTTATTTTTACAGATGGCGTTTTTACAGTAAGCTTGTACTGTGCAGTTTTTCCTGCTGCAGATGTTGCTGTGATCACGGCTGTTCCTGCTGCTTTTGCAGTTACTTTTCCGTTCTCGTCTACAGATGCAACCGTTTCATTATCGGAAGCGTATGTACATCCTTGCAATTTTCGCCTGTTGCTTCAAGCTGTCTGGAGCTTCCGATATAAAGAACTCCTGAATTTTCTTTAAAAGCAATTGTTCCATACACCAGCTGAACAGAAACATCCGCGTGATCATCACTGGAGACTCTTACTGTATAGGTTTCATTTTCCGGTCTCGCTACAGTAGAATCCAAAGCAACCACTCCATCTGCGGCTACACCATCCTGTACAAGATATGTTGTCTGTGAATCATGTCCGACACCTGTTGTATAGAAAACAGATACCTTCGGATTTTTGTATTTATCAAGATTTGCAAGCTTTACATGGGTGCTGTCCGTAAATTCCGGAGAAACATCCATCTCTTCTGTTGCCTGCGGTTTGATATAAATACCATCTGCAAATTCATATACATACGCACCGTCTGACATAATATACGTGATCCTGTTTACGGTTTTTCCTTCAAGACCTGCATCTTTTGCAAACGCAGCCTTATATACCTTCACCCACATCTCGTTCATATGACGCATACCATATTTTCCGCCATCTGTTGTTTCCAGGATCATTCCCTGGATCCCGGAGTTAACTGCAAAACCAGCATCACTCTTTGTGTCGCGGAGATATTTTGTGCTGGTTTCTTTTACTTTGATCTCATAATCTCCCCAACGAGAAGATGTATTGAGTGTTGCCTCCGCATCTGTCACAGTTGCCTTTACATTAAATTTTGTAGCACTGTATGTTCCATCTGCATTCAATGTTTTATACTGCCCAGGCTCTACCGTCGGAGTACGTCCAAGGGTGATCCCTGCTGCTTCTATATATGCTCCGCTTTCCGGAAGTTCTCCCGCTTCTGAAAGGATCCGCGCCTCTACATACGTTTTTGCATCTGTAGCTACACTAACCTTTTTTACTCCTGCGATCTCATATCCATTTTCTGTCAGATTCTGAACATCTGCATTTCCGAAAGCAGTGCTTTTTCTGGTTGTGGCAGATGTAACGGAATCATATTTGCGGCTCGTTGCATCTCCTGCATAAAATTCCTCGTATGACAGAGATGCAGTACCGTAAAGTGTTCCTGTCAGTGCCTGATGTCCATTTGCCGCCTTATAATAAATATCCGTTCCCGGAATCTGTGTATATCCATCCACTGCTCCCTTTACCCAGTAATAGGAGACATTGGAAACCGTGATCGGCTGGCCTGTCAGTGTGATATTTTTTGTCATATCCACATAATTGTCGCTTGAGATCATAACCGTGTAGATCTCATCCCCGGCCCTGGCTACACTGCTGTCAAAGGTTACCACCCCGTTCTCTGCCACTGCATGATCTACAACATATGTTGTTTTTTTACCATGACCGCTTCCTGTTGTGTAGTATACGGAAACCTTAGGGTTTTCATATTTGTCAAGGTCATCAACTTTAACCTGGGTTGTATTTTCTTTTACAAAAGCCGCCTGTACTTTCATTCCTGCTTCAGGCTGTTTTTTTACAAGAGGAGCTTTGTCTCCAAACTCATATACATAGGAGCCGTCCGGGGTAATATAAGTCACCTTTGATATTTTTTCCCCGATAAGCCCGGATCCTGCTGAAAATGCAAGTTCGTAAGGCTGTACCCAGATTTCATAGGTATGACGAAGTCCTACCTTCTTACCGCTGGCAGTTTCAAGGATTACTCCCAGTGTATTTCCACCTACGGCAAAATCACCCTGTCTGGAATTGCGAAGATATTTTGTGCCGGCTTCTTTTACCACCAGCATGTAATCGCCCCAGATCGACGGTGCCTGGATCTGGGCAGATGCATCTGTGACCGTTGCCTTTACATCGAATTTTGTTGCACTGTATGTTCCGTCTGTATTCAGTGTTTTATACTGTCCTGTTTCCTGTGACGGTGCTTCATTCAGCGTAATATCTGCTGCCTCTGTATAGACACCCTTTTTCGGAAGCTTGGAAGCAGCTTTCAGCACCTGTGCATCTACATAAGTTTCTGCGTCCACTGCAACACTTACATTCTTCACACCCTGGATCTGATATCCTGAAGAGGTTACTTCTGTGCTGTCCTCATTGGTAAAAATCTGATTTTTACTCGTTGTTGCCGAAGTGATAGCGTCATAGCTCTCCTGAGTGGTATCGCCGGCATAAAATT
>ENA-OQDT01001985-OQDT01001985.1-human-gut-metagenome-genome-assembly--contig:-NODE-1985-length-11017-cov-2.428007_pt1 | contig 11017 bp, 8 predicted proteins | sample MGYA00242786_ERZ504617 | MGnify/ENA primary metagenome ERZ504617 (study PRJEB26092, sample SAMD00036337) | human gut metagenome | host: Homo sapiens | study: EMG produced TPA metagenomics assembly of... | reverse complement strand
TGCGTGACTGATCTCATCGGTCTGTCCCTGCAGTGCCATCCAGTTGATCATATCCATGGTGTTATAAAGAAAATGTGGATTGATCTGTGCCTGGAGGGAATTGAATTCTGCGATCCGGAGATCTTCGGCAGCCTTAGCCTGCTTCTCCATCAGTTCTTCCATTTTTCGAGTCATATAGTTGTAGGTATCGATAAGATTACCGATCTCATCATGTGCCTGTGGACTTTCCATAGGAGTAGGCGGGCCGTGGCGGACGGTCTGCATCTGCCGGATCACAGAAGAAAGTCTTCCGGTAATGGAATGAGCCAGTACATTGGCAAAAATAAGTGCCAGAACCAGAAAAACTGCATAGATCAGTACGATCTGGATCATCAGCCGGTTGCTCTCATGTATCAGCGGCGGGGAAGGCAGGACCGTCACCATAAACCAGTCTGTATTGGAAATGCTGTAAAAACCGGCATAAACCTTTGTGTCCAGAATGTTCCGTTCAATGAAGTTGTTGGAAGACATAAAGGAAGCCTTGATGGTGTCGTAATCCAGTTGGTAGATTCCGGATAATGACGGATCTGAGGTAGCAACAATGGCATCACGTTCGTTTACAATATATGAAACACTTCCCTCCAGAGATAGATTGTCGGAAAGAATGGAAGTAAGCTTGTCATCAGAATAATACACTGCCAGATAAGCCTTATAAGCAGTGGAGTGATAATAAAGGCTCAAAGGACAAATATATGCCATATCACCATAATTCTTTTTTTCCCTGGGACCAAGATAGAAGGAAGGACAGAACATTTCCTGGGTGTTACGGTTTCCCTGAAAGATACCGTACCAGTAGGTACCTTTCGCCTGACTTAAGGGAGCAAGGATATTCTCAGTGTTGGGATAAGTATCCAGTGCCTTCAGATCATCAGGAAAATCCACATAGATCCGTACATCGGTAACAATGGAATCTGTGGTCAGACGCTGAACGGCATTTTTAAAATCAGTGGCATGGTTAGATGCTGCAAGCTGTTCTGCTGAATCGCTGACCGGCATATAAAAAAGTTCCTGAAAAAAATTCTGTCCTGTAATATTACGGGTAGTAGCGAGAATCGTATCCATAGTCCGTTCGATCAGAGGTGCAGTTTTTGCGGAGGCATCCTGTTCCTGCCGGATGGTATTGGAAACCACCATGCTATAAAGTCGCCCATAAAAAAGAAAGGCGATAAGACATGCAGGAACTACCACAATGCTGATCAGTGCAATGGTGAATTTTGTCTGCAGGTTTAAATTCAGGTAGCCGTTTTTGAAACGGCGCCAGAGGGCCCTCATGACATTTTCTCCCGGTATTCAGACGGGGAAAAGCCGGAGTATTTTTTGAAGCTTTTTCCGAAGTAATTGCCATCCGTATAGCCTACCTTGGAAGAAATCTCGGAAATCTTGTATCTGGGATCGGAAAGCAGCTGCTTGGCCTTTTCCATTCGGTATTCTGTCAGATATTGATTGAGAGTCTGTCCGGTCTCACTTTTGAAAAAAGTGCATACATAAGATGCGGAAAGGTATACATGGCCGCTGATATCTTTTACGGAAAGTGTATCGTTCATATAGTTCCGGCTGATATAATCCTTGATCATAAAGATCGTGGAATTTTCCGGCTGGGAATTTTTCGCATCTTCAAAATACTGGGCGGTTTTTTCTTTCAGAGCTTTGTGAAGCTCTTCGTAGGTGAAGGCGTTGTTTAACGTATCTACGATCAGACCTGCTTTTCATGAAGTTCGGTTTCAAGCTGATTTTTTTTACGGGAAGCTGAAAGTGTATTAAACAGCTGGTAATAAAGATCACGGATCTGGTTGGGCATAAATGTGTGATTGCAGCTGTAATACCGGAAAAGCTCATCAAGAAACTGAGAACAGTGTTCTTCTTCTCCGGCCAGGAGATATTTGGAAAAAGTATTTTCCGGTGACTGCAGGAAATCCGGAACCGGTCCCTTCGGGGAAAGCCGGCGGATGGCATTTTCCGTCAGAAATGTTTTTTCCGGAAAGAAAAAACAGTTCTGCAGAAGGATCACGGCAGAAGCGTAGGACTGATAAACCCTGAAAATATCCGTTACGGTATTTCCGGCTGCGATCAGATGCTTTCCGCAGGTGTCATATTGCCTGGAAATATAGCTTCCCACTGCGGAAAGGGTAGTCGGGGAAAGTGCATTTCTTCCATATATGTGGTGAACCAGATACTGAACCCTTTTTTCCGCAAAAAGACATTTCAGATGGTAATGCTCCAGAAAATGGGAAATGTCGTTCTGGAGATCTTCCAGGAAAATGCCGGAGGCCTCCACAGATCCATTGAGCTTCACGATCACAGAGGTAAAATTCATGCCGTTCTCAAGAAGTTCCGACTGTCCCAGCTCCAGACAGAGATCTGCAATTTTGTTGTTATCGGAAGGTGGAAGAGTCAGCTGTTGTGCCAGCCGGGTGGCGATTTCCTGGGAATGGATCGCTTCGCCACGATGGGAGCGGAGCTTTTGTTTGTAAAGAGTCTGCGCTTCCAGAACTGCAGCCTGTACTTCCTCGGGATGCAGAGGCTTTTCGATGTAATTGATGGCTTTTAGTTTGATGGCAGCTTTCAGATACTCTTTGTCAGAATATCCGCTCATAAAGATAGGGATACTGTCCGGCAGGAATTTTTCCAGACGTTCCAGCATGGCAATGCCGGTCATCCGTGGCATCCGTACATCGCAGAGAATGATCTCCGGTTTATACAGTTTGGCCATTTCCAGTCCGTTCACACCATCGTCTGCCTGAAGGATCTCGGTGATCCCCAGAGAATCCCAGTCGATAGATGAGATCAGCCCGGTACGCGTAAGTTCTTCGTCATCAACGATCAGTAATTTCATATACAGTTCTCCAATCGAGCATAGCTTCATAGCTTTGTAAATCGGACGTTTACAGTTCTGTTTATATTCCCAGAAAACTGTAACGTCAGCGTTATCATTATAGCATAAAGTATATAGAAATACGAGAATGGGACAATGGTTTATGAGTAATATTTTACAGGAAAAGAAGAATATTTTACCCTTATCCAAAAATATTCCCATTATCAGCCTGTGGGCCGGATGATAGAATATAATCAGATCAAAGGAAAGGGAGGAGAAAGAGCCGTGTCAGAATATGTTCTTGAATTAAAAGGCATTACGAAAATTTTCCCCGGCGTTAAAGCACTGAACAATGTACAGTTCCAGCTCAAGCCTGGTGAGGTTCACGCGCTGATGGGTGAGAATGGTGCTGGTAAATCTACGTTTATCAAGGTTATTACCGGAGTACATAAAGCAGAAGAAGGTGAGATGTTCCTGAACGGACAGAAGGTTGACTTCAAGGGTCCGAAGGATGCTCAGGAGGCAGGTATTGCAGCCGTATATCAGCATCCGACATCATATCCGCACCTTACAGTTGCAGAAAATATTTTTATGGGTCACGAGATCATCAAACATCATATGATCCAGTGGAAAGAGATGAATCAGGAGGCGAACAAGTACTTAGGTGAGCTGGATGCAGATTTTGATGCAACCGCTGAGATGGGAACTCTTTCTGTTGCACAGCAGCAGATGGTTGAGATCGCCAAAGCACTTTCCACAAATGCAAAGATCATCATTCTGGATGAGCCTACAGCAGCACTTACCAGAAACGAGTCCGAGAAGCTTTACACACTGGTTGACAAGCTGAAAGAGAATGGTGTTTCCATTATCTTTATCTCCCATCGTTTCGAAGATATGTACCGTCTGGCTTCCAGAGTTACCGTATTCCGTGATTCCCAGTACATTGGAACCTATGATGTAGATGGAATCACAAACGCAGATCTGATCAAGGCAATGGTTGGCCGTGAGATCAAGGATCTGTTCCCGAAACCGGAAGTTGAGTTGGGAGATGAGATGCTCCGTATCGAACATCTTTCCAGAACAGGATTTTTCAAGGATGTTTCTTTCAATGTACATGCAGGCGAGATCGTAGGTCTTACAGGTCTGGTTGGTGCAGGACGTACAGAGGTTATGGAAGCTGTCTGTGGAATCACCCGTCCGGACGAAGGAAAGGTTTTCCTTGAGGGAAAAGAGGTTTATATCAAGACTCCTTCCGAAGCAATGGAAAAAGGTATTATCCTTCTTCCTGAGGACAGACAGAAGCAGGGCCTTGTCATGAGCTGGGGACTTGGAAGAAACGTAACACTTCCGATCATCAGCAAATATGCAAAATCCGGATTCAATGACGAGAAAGCAGAAAGAGAGCTTTCCAAGAAGCTTCTTGAAGAAGTAGATACCAAGGCTGTTGATATTTTCCAGCCTGCAAGTTCACTGTCCGGTGGTAACCAGCAGAAGGTTGTTGTTGCCAAGGCACTTGCTCAGGAAATGAAGGTCGTTATCATGGATGAGCCGACAAAGGGTGTCGATGTTGGTGCAAAAGCCGAGATCTATGCGATCATGGGAGATCTTGCGAAGAAGGGCTATGCGATTATCCTGATTTCTTCCGAGATGCCGGAGATCCTGGGTATGGCAGACCGTATCATCGTTATGTGTAATGGCCGTAAGACAGGAGAACTGAACAGAGGAGAGGCAACACAGGAAGGAATCCTTGAGCTGTCCATGGAAAAGAGCACTGGAAAGGGGACTAAATAATGGAAAAGAATCTGTTATCAAGAAGATTACAGGCTCCCGAGAGGCTCTGCTGGCAATTATCGTGGTCGTGCTGTTTGCCGTTGTCACAGTGATCAGCCCGTCATTCCTTACGCCGAAGTCACTCATGGAGATGCTGAAAAATAATGCAGTAACAATGGTAATGTCACTTGGTATGCTGTGTGTCATGCTGGTAGGCGGAATCGATATTTCCATCATGTCAACTCTGGCACTTTCCGGTATGTCCATCGGTATGCTCCTGAAATATGGACATATTACAAGTACATTACTTGCTTTCATCATTGCAATGGCGATCGGTATTGCCTGCGGACTGGTTGTAGGTCTTGTGATCTCAAGAGCAAACGTTCCGCCTATCATTGCAACCATGGGCTTTATGTACATCTACAGAGCAATGGGTTATCTTGTTTCCCACGGTGGTGAATGGGCAAGTGCCGCAGCTCTTGGTGAGTTTAAGAATTTTGCAACAACCAGCTTCCTTGGAATCAACAAGGTTATCTGGGTGATCATCGTATGCTATGTGGTATTCTTCTTCTTTATGAAATGGACAAGAACAGGACGAAGAATCTACGCAGTAGGAAGTAATGCAAGCGCAGCACAGGTTTCCGGTATCAATGCAAAGAATATCAACCTTCTTGTATATGTGATCATGGGATTCCTCGCAGGTCTTGGCGGAGCACTTCAGGTATCTGTTTATGCTTCTGCAATGCCTGATATGCAGTACGGCGGTGAGATGGATGTTATCGCAGCCTGCGTTATCGGTGGTGTAAGCATGAGTGGTGGACGTGGAACCGTAGTAGGTGCATTCCTCGGTTCCATTATCCTTGCAACGATCGCAAAAGCTCTTCCGCTTGTAGGTATCAGTTCACTGTGGCAGAACATGATCAAGGGTGTTATCATCCTGGTAGTAGTTGTGATCAACGTTGTTCTGCAGAGAATCGCAGATAAAAACGCATTAAAGGGAAGGGAGATGTAAATCATGGCTGGAAAATCTGGAAGAAGTATTAACAATGTGCCGGAAAATCCGATGAAACACATCATATTCAGTTGGGAAGGCATCCTGGTCATTCTCTTTATCCTGGTAAATATTTTCTGCGCATCATTTTCTGAGTTTTATAATATGAAGAGTGTTCTTCGTCAGATGCCGGTTTACCTTGCAGAGGTATTCATGATGTTCCCGATGGCGTACATCCTGGTATTAGGCGAGATCGATATTTCCGTAGGTGCGATCGTGTGTCTCTCCGCTACCTTAAGCTGTATGGTCTGCAACACAAACGCTCCGTTCATTGTAGTAGTACTTACAGCACTGGTTGTTGGTGCCCTCTGTGGTGCGGTTAACGGATTTATCCTTACCCGTTTCAAGGAACTGCCTCCAATGATCGTAACACTGGCAACACAGATCATCTTCCGTGGTATCGCTGAGGTAACACTTGGAGCCGGCGGAAGTATTGCGATCACAAACACAGACGGCTTCCGTGCCATCGGTGGAAAGGTTGGAAATGTTCCATATATTCTTTTCTTGGTACTGATCCTTGGTGTGATCTTTGCAATCTTCCTTGGAAAGAGCACATTCGGACGCCGTACATATGCGATCGGAACAAACCGTGTGGCAGCTTATTACGCAGGTGTCCACGTAGAGAAGATCCGTTTCATCATCTATACAATTATGGGGCTTATGTCTGGACTTTGTGCAGTGTTCCTGGTATCCTCTTCCTACGGTGCAAACACAACGACCGGTAACGGATTTGAGATGGATGCCATCGCAATGGCAGTATTCGGAGGTATCTCCTCCACAGGTGGTAAAGGAAACCTGGCCGGTGGTATCATTTCCGCATTCATCATCGTATGCTTACGAGTTGGTCTTGGACAGAAGAACGTAAATGCACAGGTAATCCTTCTTATCATCGGTGTACTTCTGGTAGCAGCAGTAGCTCTTCCGAATATCATCGGTGATGTGAAAAAAGCAGTCGCAATGAAGAAAACTAAATATCACTTTTGAAAACCATATGATTGTTAGCTGCCTCCATTGGTGTAGCGGAAGGCAGCAGCATATAAAAAAATTATATTCTTATAGGGAGGAACAACAATGAAAAAAAAGGTAATTAGCGCAATCCTTTGTGGAGCAATGGTTCTTGGTACAGTTTGCCCGGTTCTTGCAGCAGACGACAAATCCGAAGATACTAAGACAGAAGCAGCTGGAAATTCCGCAGAAGGCAAAAAAATCGCTCTGGTTGGTAAAGCAGCTGGTAATGCATTCTTCGAGATCGCAGCGAAAGCTTTCCAGGAGACAGTAGAGGCTGAAGGCGGCGAGGTTCAGGTCGTTTATCCTGAGACAGCCACAGCTGATGCACAGATCAAGGTTCTTGACAACCTGATTTCCCAGGACTTTGATGCAATCTGTATTTCCGCTAACGATGTTAACGCTCTTCAGGCTAAGCTTGAGGAAGCTATGGATGAGGGAATCAAAGTATCTTCCTTCGACTCCGCACCGAACAAAGACAGCCGTGAGATTTTCGTAAACCAGGCTGGTACAAAAGAAGTTGCTCAGGCACTTATGGATGCAGTTCTTGATATTTCCGGTGGTGAGGGACAGTTCGCTATCCTTTCCGCTACATCTCAGTCCGCTAACCAGAATGCATGGATCGATGCAATGAAGACTATCATGGAAGGCGATGAAAAATACAGCAAGCTTGAGCTTGTAGACGTTGTATATGGTGATGATGAGCCACAGAAATCCACAGACCAGACAGCAGCTCTTCTTCAGAACTACAAGGATCTGAAAGTTATCTGCGCACCTACAACAGTTGGTATCGCAGCAGCAGCTAAATATCTTCAGGATAACGGATCTTCCTGCAAGCTGACAGGACTTGGACTTCCATCTGAGATGCAGGAGTACACAGGTGATGATGATTCTCATTCCTGCCCATACTTCTATCTGTGGGATATGCAGGGCCTTGGAAAACTCAGTGCTTACACAACAATCTCTCTGATCAACGGCGACATCACAGGTGCTAAAGATGACAAGTTCACAGCTGGTGACCTTGGTGACTACACAGTAACAGACGCTGATGACGGCGGTACAGAGGTTGTTCTTGGTGCACCTCTGAAATTCGATACAAGCAACATCGAGGAGATGGCTAAGCTGTACTAATCAATCCTCAGATTGACTGTATAATCATATGATAAATCCTTTCAGGACAGGCGGAGTTTTCGGACTCCGCCTGTTTTGTATGTTTGGATTTCGTGTATAGAAGGTTTCTGAAAAAATCTCCGCCTTCTGATTCTGGTTGTACTCTTATGGCTGCAGTGTTAAAATGAGGACAGCAGAACAGAAAACCATGAACAGATAAAGGAGCAAAATACATGCAGCAGGCATTACTGGATCAGCTGAGAAAGATCACAGAGGAAGAGAGAAAAATCCTGGATGGAGAAGCAGAGGTGGATAGAGATCTCTACACATCCGGTCGGGACTTTACCGTGGACAGCCGTAAGATGCTGAAAGAAGGCAGGCTGATCGCTGTGCGTACACACACCCGTTTTGTGTATTTTCCGGCGCACAGGCATAATTTTGTGGAGGTGCTGTATGTGTGCGAGGGCTCTCTGACTAATATCATTGACGGAAAAAAAGGTCATAGTTAACAAAGGTGAGCTGCTTTTTCTTAATCAGTTTACGAAGCATGAGATTCTGAAAGCGGGGCAGAATGATATTGCGATCAATTTTATGGTGCTGCCGGAGTTTTTTGATGTGGCCTATTCCATGGCGGGAAATGACAATATGCTGGCAGATTTTCTGGTGAATGTCCTGCGTCAGGATGAAGAGCGTGGGGAATATCTTCATTTTAAGGTTGCGGAAGTGCTGCAGATCCAGAATCTTCTGGAAAATATCATTTATTCTCTTGTAAACGGTGAGGAGAACAGAGAGCGGATCAATCAGACCACAATGGGCCTGATCTTTATGTATCTGGTAGAATCGGTGCAGTATGTGGAGATGCGTCTGCCCAATCAGTACGAAAATATGATCTCCATGACAACACTGGATTATATTGAACAGAAATACCGGACTGCCACGCTGACGGAGCTTTGTGGTCGCCTGCATCTTCCCATGCATGTCCTCAGTAAGATGATCAAGAAAAGCACAGGGTTTAATTTCAAGGAACTTCTTCAGAGAAAGCGTCTGAACAAGGCTGTAGAGCTGATGTGTGAAACAGATCTGCCTGTCAGTGACATCATTGCAGCTGTAGGCTATGAAAATAACAGTTATTTTCATAGGGTATTCAAGGAACATTATCACATGACACCGCGGGCGTTCCGGGCGAAAAACAGTGAGAAAGAACAGGTGAGGCTGTAACAGCCTCACCTGTTTTTTTTAAAATATCATGGAATTGTCCGATCTTGTTTTTGATCCGCTGCATTTCGTTATCCATATCGATCACAGCGCGGGCGCAGTTCAGCAGCTCATTGCTGACTTCCTCATAACCGTCCATTTCTTCGATATTCTGCTTGTAACGCAGCTGATGCTCCAGAGTAGCCCAGAAATCCATACCGTTGGTACGGATCTGGATCTCTGCACGCATGGGAGTTTTTCCCTTGGAGAAGAATACAGGGATTTCCACAATCATGTGATAACTGCGGTAGCCGTTTGGTTTTGGATTTTTGATATAGTCCTTTACCTGAATGACGGTAATGTCATCCTGCCTGGTGATCAGGTCTGCAATGGTGTAGATATCATCGATAAAAGCACAGACAACACGGATGCCTGCCACGTCATTCAGTTGATTCTGAATATTCTCCGCAGTTAAACTCATAGCCGATGCCTTTTGAGCTTTTTTGTAAATGCTTTCCGGCGTTTTTGATCCTTGTCTTGATGAAGGAGATCGGGTTACGTTTATATTCCAATGAAAATTCATCGTTGAGGACTTCCAGCTTGGTGCGTACCTCACGGACCGTACATCGATACATCATCATCAGATCATTAAATTTTGCGGAATTTTTGATTAAAAACCTGCGGATCGGGGGTAGTCCAGCCAGGTGTTTGTATTTCTTTCTGCCATAGTGCTTTTCTGGTCCTTTCCATGTGACATTTATAACAATTACTTTTATACAATTATAGAACAAAATGATATTTTTTTCAACTTTTGTATTGACATATCAGAAACACTGTGCTATTTTATAGGAAAAAATTTAATTGAGTAAACCGCTAAACCGTTGAAGCGGAGATAAAGATATCCATGCGCGCACAGAGAGTCCGGGAGGGTGAGAGCCGGGTCGAGAGGCAGTTTATCAAATGGACCGCAGAGGGCACAGGGAAAGATACTTTCGGGTATCAAGTATTCTGTGACGTGAGGGCATACGTCAGTTGCCGGGAATATGAAGGTATTCCGCCAAGTGCACGGGTCAGACCGTGAATCAGGGTGGCACCGCGGGTGATTTTGAATTTAAAGCTCGTCCCTGACAGAACCAGATTCTGTCGGAGACGGGCTTTTTTTGATTTTATGAGCAAGCAGCGAATACGGATTGCAAATGTCCCGTCCTCCGGTAAGGAATGAAAAACTCAGGAGGGCCTGTATATGTATCCAACATTAGAAAAAATCAAAGAATCGCACAGTCAGGCGAATACCGGCGAATCCCTGTATGCAGAGAGCTGTATTCCGACCGCTATACACCCGTAGAAGTCATGAGAACTTTACGCACAGCCAGCAGACATTGCTATCTTCTGGAAAGTGCCAGTCAGACAGAGGTATGGGGACGCTATTCCTTCCTGGGATATGAGCCATCCATGGAGATCACCTGTACAGACGGAAAGCTTCAGATCCGTATGATCCATGAGGACGGAACTGAAGAAAAAACCGTACAGCAGGTGAAGCATCCGGGAGATGCCATTCGGGAGATCCTGAAAGAATACAAAAGCCCGGTGCTGGAAAATATGCCGACCTTTACCGGAGGCCTGGTAGGATATTTTTCCTACGATTACATTAAGTATAGCGAGCCGAAGCTGGAGCTTACCGACGAGACAGTACAGGATTTCCGGGATATGGATCTGATGCTTTTTGACCAGGTGATCGCCTTTGACCATTATAGACAGAAGGTGCTTCTGATCACCGGCGTGATGACGGATGATCCGGAAAATTCCTACCAGAAGGCGGAAGCAAAATTAAAAGAGATGGCAGATATGATCCGAAACGGTAGACAGAAGGAATTTCCGTCTTTGAAACTGAAATCTTCCATTGAGCCACAGTTCCCGAAAGCAAAATACTGTGAGATGGTTGAGAAAGCGAAACATTACATTCATGAAGGAGATATTTTCCAGGTAGTCCTTTCCAATCCTATGAGGGCAAAAGCCGAGGGAAGCCTGTTTGATAC
>ENA-OQDT01001983-OQDT01001983.1-human-gut-metagenome-genome-assembly--contig:-NODE-1983-length-11019-cov-3.994400_pt1 | contig 11019 bp, 13 predicted proteins | sample MGYA00242786_ERZ504617 | MGnify/ENA primary metagenome ERZ504617 (study PRJEB26092, sample SAMD00036337) | human gut metagenome | host: Homo sapiens | study: EMG produced TPA metagenomics assembly of... | reverse complement strand
AAAGCGCCGCCCTGATTCTATGAAAGGCTCAAATGCTAATTATGCAAAATCGGTATGCTATTATTTCTTTTCCTTGTTGTCCACGACCTGCTTGAGAAGCGCGGAGAACTCGTCCATGCTCATCGCGCCGAGGTCGCCGTCCGCGCGGTGGCGCGGGGAAAACGGTGCCGTTCTCCATGTCGCGGTCGCCGACGACCACCATGTAGGGGACCTTCTCCATCTGCGCGTCGCGGATCTTGCGGCCGATCTTCTCGTTGCGGTAGTCGACCTCGACGCGGAAGCCCATGTCTTCGAGCTTCTTGGCCTGCTCGGCGCAGTAGTCGGCGGCGCGGTCGGTAACGGGCAGGAAGCGCACCTGCTCGGGTGCCATCCACGTCGGCAGCGCACCGGCATACTCCTCGATGAGGTAGGCGAGCGTGCGCTCATAGCAGCCGAGAGACGTGCGGTGGATGATGTACGGCAGCTTCTTCTCGCCGTTTTCGTCGATGTAGTACATGCCGAAGCGCTCGGCGAGCAACATGTCGATCTGGATGGTGACGAGGGTGTCTTCCTTGCCGTAGACGTTCTTATACTGGATGTCGAGCTTCGGGCCGTAGAATGCGGCCTCGTCGATGCCGACGGTGTAGTCGACGTCGAGGTCCTTGAGGATGCGCTCCATCACGCTCTGGGCGTGATCCCACTGCTCCTTCGTGCCCTCGTACTTGTTGTTCGGGTTCGCGGGATCCCACTGGGAGAAGCGGAACGTGCACTTGTCAAGAAGGCCGACGGTGCCGAGGCAGTACTTGGCAAGGTCGAGGCAGCCCTTGAACTCCTCTTCGAGCTGGTCGGGACGCAGGACGAGGTGCCTTCGGAGATCGTGAACTGACGCACGCGGATGAGGCCGTGCATCTCGCCGGAATCCTCGTTGCGGAACAGCGTCGAGGTCTCGCCCAGGCGCATCGGCAGGTCGCGGTAGGAGCGCTGGCGGTTCAGGTAGACCTGATACTGGAACGGGCAGGTCATCGGGCGCAGGGCGAAGCACTCCTTCGTCTCGTCATACGGGTCGCCGAGGATGAACATGCCGTCGAGATAGTGATCCCAGTGGCCGGAGATCTTGTAAAGGTCGCGCTTGGCCATCAGCGGGGTCTTGGTGAGAAGATAGCCGCGCTTCTGCTCGGTATCCTCGACCCAGCGCTGGAGCACCTGCACGACGCGCGCACCCTTGGGCAGCAGCACCGGAAGACCCTGACCGATGCAGTCGACGGTGGTGAAATATTCGAGCTCGCGGCCAAGCTTGTTGTGGTCGCGCTTGACGGCCTCCTCGCGTTCTTTGAGGTAGGCATCCAGCTCTTCCTTCTTCGGGAAAGCGACACCGTAGATGCGCTGGAGCACCTCGCGGTTCGAGTCGCCGCGCCAGTAGGCGGCGTTGCAGGCGGTCAGCTTGATGCCGTTGCCCTTGATGCGGCCGGTGGAGTCGAGGTGCGGACCGGCGCAGAGGTCGGTGAACTCGCCCTGCTTGTAGAAGCTGATGACGGCGTCCTCGGGCAGGTCGTTGATGAGCTCGACCTTGAACGGCTCTTCCTTTTCTTCCATAAACTTGATGGCCTCGGCGCGCGGGAGCTCAAAGCGCTCGAGCTTGAGCTTTTCCTTGCAGATCTTGCGCATCTCGGCTTCGATCTCAGCCAAATTCTCCGGCGTGAAGGAGAACGGGGCGAGCATATCGTAGTAGAAACCGTTGTCGATGCTCGGGCCGATGGCGAGCTTCACCTCGGGCCAGAGGCGCTTGACGGCCTGCGCCAGCACATGGGAGCAGGTGTGCCAATAGGTCTGCGGTACTCAGGATTTCAAACGAAAACTGGTTCTCTTCGCTGATCTTGACTTCTTCAGACATGTTATTTACCTCCATTTTCACTTGAGGGTGCAAAAAAAGCTCCACCCCCGATGTCTATCAGGGGTGAAGCATCGAAATACTCCACGGTTCCACCCTGCTTGCGCATTCTGCGCCGCTTGTGTCCGCTGTAACGGGCGATCCCGTCCCGCTTGTTTCGCGGGCGGCTCAAGGGTGGTACTGCCGGCTCTGCACGCAGGACGCTTGCACCAAATGCGTCCCTCTCTTGGCGGCGAACTCCGGTTTCTTCCCTATCCAAGCCATTTTGATGATGGGAGTGTACACCCGCCGCGCGCGTTTGTCAAGCAAAAAGTGTGCACAGTGTGCGCACTTTTACAATAAATTCATCAAAACTCCGGCGGGCGGTTTTTGGGCGGCTTGCCGTCGTCCTCGTCTCTGCCGAGAATGCCCGAAAAGAGTTTTTTGCGCTTTGCACGCCTTTCCTCCTCTTTTTGCTTCTGCTCCACCTTGTAACGCTCGATCGACTCCAGCTCTTCAATGCGCTCGCGCGCAACAGCGCGCAGCATATCCGGATTGGCATCGTAAACGATCGCACGCAACTCGTCCATCGTCATTTCCTCGCAGGCATCCCGAAAGCGCTTTTCGCGCACGTCCTCCGGCTCAAAGAATGCCATGCGGCCGCACCACGAGCAGATGTACATATCCACCTCGACATGATCGGTCCAGAGATTCGAACCGAGGCTTGAGCCGTTCATCTCGAGCGTCTGCTTCCCCTGAGGCTTCATTTCGTGTCCGCAGACGCAAAGCTTACCGAGCATATCGTTCCTCCTTTTTATGCACTTCCTGCTTGGGAATGTCATCGTAAAAGGCAAAGGTCTCTTCAAAGAGCTTCTCGCCGTAGGCGCGCAGCTTCTCGCAGTATTCATCGTAGGCGGTGAGCATCTGCCGCGCCTCGTCCGTCAGTACCGCGCCGCCGCCGTGCTTGCCGCCCGCCGTGGAGGTCAAAAGATGGAAGCCCAGCCCGTCCTCGGCATTGCGGACGACCGTCCACGCCTTGGAATAGGCCATGGACATCGACAGCGCCGCCGCGCGCAGCGAATGCAGCTCGTCTACGCGCTTCAAAAGCTGGGACACGCCTGGGCCAAAGCATTTCTGGTCGGAAAACACACGGGCGGAGAGAACAACGCGGAGCTCACGATCCATAGGGCGGCACTTCCTTTCTGTTGTATTTCATTATATCCAGGTGAATGCGGTTCGTCAATACGGCAAAAGCTAAGCGGGAGCATGCCGCTCCCGCTTTCTTCACTTTAAGGTGTTGTAGTGCGTATTTTCGCCGTCGAACAAGAAGCCGTCCGTGTCGTGCACGCGGCCGTTCGACAGCATCTGCCGGTAACGCACATCGTTCGAGATCCATTGATATTTGTGCCTGTCAAACTGCGTCCGTTGCTGCGCAGCTGCGCGTTTGCGCTCTTTTCCGTCTCGGGGTTCAGATAGGTCTTACCGTAGAGGTTGCCGTTTTCGTGCGTGATGGTCTTGTCGCTGCCAAAATAGCGGCTGCGTCGCTGGCGCTCGCGGCGGCATTGCGGCGGTCGACGCTGCGCGTCGTATTCTCTCCGTCGCCGTCCATGTCGTCGCCCATCATGCCGTCGCCGGTCACGCTGTCGTCTTTTTTTGTTTTCGCCGCTCATGTCGTCGCCCGGCATGTTATCCTTTTTTTTGCCGCTGTCCGCCGCGCCGTTGTCGGTCGTACCGGTCGACGGGCCGTTGGCGGTGTTGCTGTCCTTCTTCTCCCCGCAGCCCGCGAGCGAGAAGAGCAGCAGCGCCGTCACAAAAAGCATGGCAAGGGTCTGCTTCATTGCTGCATTTCTCCTTACGTTCATCTCCCGCGATACCCAAGCATTAGTATGTGCACGAAGCAACAAGAAACCAGACGTAAATTTTGTCAAAACGCATGTCACCGACACTAACTCGGCAAAAAGCTTCGCAGAGTTTCGCGCCTATAGGCGCGAAATAATTTTAATCGTAATTCCCAACGACATATGCGTTGGAAATTACACTTCTCAGGCCGCAAGTGTGGAAATTGCTTGCCTGCGGCAAGCAATTTCTGCGCGCAGCGGGTGTAAAAAGCAAAAAAAAGAGGACACCTTAACCGTGGTGCCATAAGAAAACATGAAAAAAACCAGTAAAATCAATGTTTTTTAGGGCAGCGGAAAACGGGGCAGGTCAAAACAACTGAATAATCAGACAGAAACAGGTGTTGTCAAGCATGACAGCGCCTTTTCTGTTCCCGGCCAAGCCGCAGATTTTGAAAAAAGTCTGCGGCTTTTCTTTTTGCCCAAAATGCAGAAAGGAGGCGACGGCCTATGTACTTCACTTCCGGCAGCGATCGGGCCTTTGAACAGCTCATGCAGGGCAAGCCCGGTTTCGACCACTACGACAGCGGCGAGGCGGTCACGCCGGAGGACTGCGGCACCTGCCGCTTTTATCGCCCGCACTGGAAATATCAATTCTGCGTCTATGCGGAATGTCCCTACCAGCCGGGCAAGCTGACCGCCTACGACGCGGTGACATTTCGAGTGAAAGGAGTTGAGAACATGGCAGTATTTCGTGTAGAGCGTAACAAGGGCTACACGGTGATGTCCAATCACCACCTGCGGAACAAGGACTTGTCCCTGAAAGCCAAGGGCCTGTTATCGCAAATGCTCTCCCTGCCGGAAGATTGGGACTATACGCTCAAAGGCTTATCCCTTATCAACCGGGAGCAGATCGACGCGATCCGGGCCGCGATCCGGGAGCTGGAACAGGCCGGGTACATCGTCCGATCCCGTGAGCGCGACAGTCAAGGGCGCTTGCGCGGCGCGGACTATGTGATCTATGAACAGCCCCAGCCTGTGCCGGATTCACCTACGTTGGAAAATCCAATGTTGGATAATCCAACGCAGGAAAAGCCTACGTTGGGAAAACCAACGCAATTAAATAAAGATATATCAAGTAAAGAAAAATCAATTACTGATGTATCAATTACCGATCCCATTCCTATCCTTTCCCGACCCTCTCCTTTGGAGGACGAGGCGGCACAGCCGCCGGAACGGAAAGGAACGGAAGCGAAATCACAGAGCGCCATAGAGATTTATCGTCAAATCATCATGGACAACATCGAGTACGAACACCTTTTCCAGCACGTCAAGGGCATTGACCGGGAAACGCTGGACGAGATTGTGGACTTGCTGGTGGAAACCGTATGCAGCGCCCGAAAGACCATCCGCATTGCCGGGGACGATTACCCGGCAGAGCTGGTGAAATCCAAGTTTATGAAGCTGGACAGCTCTCACATCGAGTTTGTCTTTGACTGTTTGAGCAAGAACACTTCGGAAATCCGCAACATCAAGAAATACCTGCTGGCTATGCTGTTCAATGCGCCCAGCACGATCAACGGTTACTATGCCGCGCTGGTGGCCCATGACATGAACACCGGCAAAATCTGAAAGGAGGACGGCCCTATGAAACAGGGTGCATTGATTTTCGACGAGCGCAGCGACCGTTACGACATTCGCTTTGATCTGGCGGACTACTACGGCGGCCTGCACTGTGGAGAAACCTTTGACGTGATGGTGGGCGGCAGGTGGAAGCCCACCCGCATTGAGTACGGGGCCAACTGGTATCTGGTTGGCATCCGTGCCGACGATCTTTCCGGCCTGCGGGTGAGGATTTAATCGGGGACAACCGGCGCAAGCGGCTGTCCCTTTTCTGTTTCCTGCGGCGGCTGACGGTGCCACCTTAACCGTCCCGCCGCACTTCTGCGAAAGGAGGGATAGCGATTGCAGGAGGAAGTAACCCAAAAGACAATAGCCTTTTCCATCAAATCGGCCAAGCTGACAATCCAAGTGCTGCAAGCGGCGGCCCGCAAGTTTCTGGAAACCCAAAACAAGGGCAAGACCAAGCTGCACCACGGCCAGCAGAGCCTAAAGCAGCTCAAAAAGCACGGGGCGGCCCTGTCCAATATCGAGATCACCGATGCCAACATTGGACTGTTTAAGCCCTGCGCCAAGAAATACGGCGTAGACTTCACGCTGCGAAAAGACGCCACTACCCAGCCCCCGCACTACATCGTGAATTTTCAAGGCCAAGGACGCCGACAACATGGAACAGGCGTTCAAGGAGTTCACGGCCAAGAAGTTGCAGCGGGAGGAACGGCCCTCGATCCGCAAGGACATTGCCGCAAGCAAGGAAAAGGCAGCGGCCCGCAACGCTGACCGGGCCAAGGAAAAATTCAAAGAAAGGGGGCTGTCACGATGAAGCCGGAAATGAAAAAACTGATAATCGCCAATCTGCCCTATCTGCTGTTTGTCTATCTGTTCGGCAAGCTGGGGCAGGCGTACCGGCTGGCGGAGGGCATCGACCTTTCCCAAAAGCTCCTGCACTTTGCGGATGGCTGCGCGGCGGCCTTTGAAAGTGCCGCCCCCAGCTTCCACCCCACTGACCTGCTGATCGGCGTCGCTGGTGCTGCGGCGCTGCGGCTTATGGTGTACTGCAAAGGCAAGAACGCCAAGAAATACCGCAAAGGCGTGGAATATGGCAGCGCCCGATGGGGCGGCCCCAAGGATATAGCCCCCTATATCGACCCCAATTTTGACAACAACATTCTGCTGACACAGACGGAACGGATCACCATGAACAACAGGCCGAAAGACCCCAAAAACCGCAAGAAATAAAAATGTTCTGGTGATCGGCGGTTCCGGCTCCGGCAAGACCCGGTTCTTTGTAAAACCAAGTGCGCCCGTAAGGGCGGTATAAATCCTACCTTGAGCAAGTAGTAGGTAAAAGTATCAAGCGGCATTGTGCCGCAACCTATCATTCCCCGTCTTACCCCAAAAGGGAAACCGGAGGGCGACCATAGCATGACGGAGGACACGGGGCGCTGAAGCCTCAGAAGCGCCGGCGTGACGGAATGAAAATCCACGTATGAGGATGGAAGCTAGACTGCTTGAATGACAGCCTGAAATCGGGACCAAGAGCGTACCCCTGACGTAGAGAGGTTGTACTCGTCAGTGTTCCTGACAGTCGCATTGTTTGGCTATGCGGCTGCTGATACTCGGAGCAGGTTCAGCCACGGGAAAGTGGAAAAAGGCGAACGTCACATACCGACAACGTGGAACGCTTGTTTATACCGTACTAAACGGGGATTGCCTAAAGTGAAATGCCGAAAGGCTATGAAAACGCTGAAATGCGGGGTTCTGAATATTCACCATGGCAACAGAGTTCCCATAGTAGTCTGCGGACGGGAAAGCCGTCTACATGGCAAAGGGGAACAGTGAATCATTTTCAAAACAGAAAGGATGGTGTGTGAGACACTATGAGAAATCCGATTCATGTCTTGAAAAGCCTTGAAGAAAAGGCAAGTGTAAGTAACTACAAATATGAAAGATTATATCGCAACCTATACAATCCAGAGTTCTATCTCCTTGCATATGCGAACATTGCGAAATCGCAGGGGAGCATGACGCAGGGGGTAGACGGGCAGACGCTGGACAACATGAGCCTGCCGAGAATTAACCGGATTATTGAATCCATACGCAACAGGACATATCAGCCAAAGCCTGCAAAAAGAAAGTACATTCCTAAAAAGAACGGGAAACTTCGCCCGTTGGGAATCACTTCTACTGATGATAAGTTAGTGCAGGAAGTGGTCAGAATGATTCTTGAAGCAATCTATGAGCCGACATTCAGCAACAATTCACACGGTTTCAGACCAAAAAGAAGCTGTCACACGGCACTTACGCAAGTGAAGAAAAACTTCACAGGTGTTACATGGATTGTCGAGGGAGACATTAAGGCGTGCTTTGATAACTTCGACCATCATGTGTTGGTTGAATTACTGCGGAAAAGGATTTCAGACGAGGCTTTTATCGGTCTAATCTGGAAGTTCCTGAAAGCCGGATATATGGAACAATGGCAGTACAACTGCACCTACTCCGGTGTTCCGCAGGGCAGCGGTATCAGTCCGATATGTGCAAACATCTACCTCAGCGAACTGGACAACTATATGCAGGAATACAAAGAAAAGTATGATTGCGAGCCAGAACGCAGAAGGACGACCAGAGAATACGAGCGGGCGTCCCGGAGATACAGAAAGGCACGTAAAGCGTTAATGGGCGCAGAAAAATCAACTCCTGAACTGGTAAAAGAATTTAAGGATTCCAGAAGGAAGAAGATGAATCAGCACTATTACAATCCGTTTGAGGAAGGCTTCAAGAAAATCCAGTACAACCGTTACGCCGATGATTTTGTAATTGGCGTTATCGGCTCCAAAAAGGACGCAGAAAAAATCAAGGAAGATGTAAAAATCTTTCTCCAAGAAAAACTGCATTTGGAAATGTCCGAGGAAAAGACGAAAGTCACCCATTCCAGTAAGCCGGTACGCTATCTGGGGTACGATTTCAAAGTAATCCATTCCAAGAACATGAAGCGTTGTAAAAACGGCGACATGAAACGGGTGTGGTATGGAAAAGTATTCCTGTATATGCCGAAAGAAAAATGGATTAAAAAAGCGATGGAACGGGGAGCGATACAGGTGAAACGCAACAATGACACAGGCAAAGAAATGTGGCGGCCTATGCCAAGGAAAGACCTGATGAACCGCAGCGACGCAGAGATTGTGTCTACTTTCAATTCCGAAATTCGAGGGTTATATAACTTCTATCGGATAGCAGAAAACGTAGGCGCATTGCACAAGTATTACTACATGGTGCGGTACAGCATGTTAAAAACTCTGGCAGGAAAGCACAGAACGAATGTCAGTGTTATTAAGAAGCGGCACATGGTAAACGGAGTACTGAGAATCCCATACGATACAACTAAGGGACGTAAATACTGCGAATTTTACCATGATGGATTCAGAAAGCACAGCGACGGCTATGACAATGTGGCAGACGTTATGCCGAGTTATAGGAAATATGACAGCAGGCACACGATAGTAAACCGCATAAAAGCCGGAGTATGCGAGATTTGCGGGGAACATGCAGACTATTTATGTATGCACCACGTAAGAACGCTGAAATCGCTGAAAGGCAGGGATATATTTGAGCAGAAAATGCTGAAAATGAGAAGAAAATCTCTGGCTCTCTGCCCTGACTGCTTTGAACTCTTACACGAAACCAAAGAATCAAGGTGATTCATGGAAAGCCGGATACGCTGAGAGGTGTACGTCCGGTTTGGGAGGCGGCTCCCTGAAACCTACTGATGAAAGTCAGCAAGGCGCAGGGTGCCTACCTCATATTTGATGCAGATGCACAGTTCTTATGTGGTCACAGACCCGAAGGGAACCATTTTGGTGGAGTGCGGAAAAATGCTCCAAAGGGGCGCACCCAAACTGGGAAAGGACGGAAAGCCCATGAAGGATAAGCACGGCAAGGTCATTTATGAGCCGTACCGAATCAAGGTCCTAAATACCATCAACTTCCGAAAATCAATGCACTATAACCCTTTCGCCTATATCCATAGCGAAAAGGACATCTTGAAGCTGGTCACAACGCTGATCGCCAATACCAAAGGCGAAGGCAAGGCCGGAGACGATTTTTGGGTAAAAGCAGAAACGCTGTTGTACTGCGCGCTTATTGGCTATATCCACTATGAGGCTCCGGTGGAGGAGCAGAACTTCTCCACCCTCATTGAGTTCATCAACGCCATGGAAGTCCGGGAGGATGACGAGGAGTTCAAAAAACCCCGTAGACCTGATGTTTGACGCATTGGAAGCCGAGAAGCCAAACCACTTTGCGGTGCGCCAGTATAAGAAATATAAGCTGGCCGCTGGAAAAAACAGCCAAGTCGATCCTGATTTCCTGTGGTGCGCGCCTTGCGGTATTCGACATTGCAGAGCTGCGTGAGGTCACGGCCTATGATGAGCTGGAGCTGGACACTCTGGGAGACCGGAAAACTGCCCTGTTCTCATCATGAGTGATACTGACGATAGCTTCAACTTCCTTATTTCCATGTGCTATACCCAACTTTTCAACCTGCTCTGCGAAAAAGCCGACGATGTGTATGGCGGCAGGCTCCCAGTCCATGTGCGCTGTCTCATTGATGAAGCCGCCAATATCGGGCAGATTCCTCGTCTGGAAAAGCTGGTGGCCACCATCCGAAGCCGTGAGATCTCCGCCTGTCTGGTGTTGCAGGCGCAGAGTCAGCTCAAGGCGATCTATAAGGACAATGCAGATACCATCATCGGCAACATGGATACTTCCATTTTCCTGGGCGGTAAGGAGCCAACCACCCTCAAGGAGCTGGCTGCCGTGCTGGGCAAGGAAACCATTGACACCTACAACACCGGAGAGAGCCGTGGACGGGAAACTTCCCACTCGCTCAACTATCAAAAATTGGGGAAAGAGCTGATGAGCCAGGATGAGCTGGCTGTCATGGACGGCGGCAAGTGCATCCTCCAGCTGCGTGGCGTGCGTCCTTTCCTTTCGGATAAGTACGACATTACCAAGCACCCCAATTTCAAGTACACTGCCGACGCGGATGACAAGAATGCTTTTGACATTGAAGCATTCCTGTCCGCAAGGCTGAAACTCAAGCCCAATGAGGTCTGCGATGTATATGAAGTAGACACTAAGGGCGCTTAACACTGTTCGCTTTTGAAGGGAGTGATCTTATCTATTCGCCGCACCTGCCCTCTAAGGGCCATTGGCGTACAAAGCGGACAATCGCAAGAAAAAATAATGAAAAAGGAGGACAGCCGGAATCATGCCCCCGGAAATCGGGCGGCAGATTGTTCCGGCTTTTGTATGCCTATGAAACATGACAAACCTATTTTTTAATCAGATTCCGGCTAACAAATTATATGGCATTTTTTGAACAGGCAATCACCGTTCTTCAGACCCTCGTTATCGCGCTCGGTGCCGGTCTCGGTATCTGGGGCGTTATCAACCTGCTCGAAGGTTACGGCAACGACAACCCTGGTGCAAAATCCCAGGGCATGAAGCAGCTCATGGCCGGCGCTGGTGTAGCCGTAGTCGGCATGGTCCTTGTACCTCTGCTCTCCGGGCTTTTCTCTGTCTAAGCGTCTCTGCATGAAATCCTTGCCGCTCCCGCAGCTTTGCGGGGGCGGCGGAAAGGAGGTTGACACCGTATGGATTTCTTACTTGAAGCCCTGACAAATTGGCTGAAAGAAATGCTGGTGGGCGGTATTATGA
>ENA-OQDT01001980-OQDT01001980.1-human-gut-metagenome-genome-assembly--contig:-NODE-1980-length-11039-cov-3.558559_pt1 | contig 11039 bp, 12 predicted proteins | sample MGYA00242786_ERZ504617 | MGnify/ENA primary metagenome ERZ504617 (study PRJEB26092, sample SAMD00036337) | human gut metagenome | host: Homo sapiens | study: EMG produced TPA metagenomics assembly of... | reverse complement strand
AGTGCCAATTCTTGGTACAAAGGCAGAAGATGTAGATGCAGCCGAAGATCGCGAATTATTTGATGAAATTCTGGAAAAATGTCAGATTCCAAGACCGACTGGTGGAACTGTATTTACAGCTGAGGAGGCAAAGACTGTTGCGAACAGACTCGGCTATCCGGTACTGGTAAGACCGTCCTATGTGCTTGGCGGACAAGGTATGCAGATTGCTATTAACGATAATGATATCGAGGAATTTATCGGAATCATCAATCAGATTGCGCAGGATCACCCGATTCTGGTAGACAAATATTTACAAGGAAAAGAGATTGAGGTCGATGCCGTATGTGACGGAGAAGATATCCTGATTCCAGGTATCATGGAGCATATTGAGCGTGCGGGTATCCATTCCGGAGATAGTATCTCTGTATATCCTGCAAAGAGTATTTCTGATAAGACAAAACGTACTATTGAAGAATATACAAGACGACTTGCAAAATCCCTGCACGTCATCGGATTGATTAATATTCAGTTCATTGTGTGTGGTGAAGAGGTTTATGTTATCGAGGTAAACCCAAGATCCAGCCGTACGGTACCATACATTAGTAAAGTAACTGGAATTCCAATTGTTCCACTGGCAACAAAAGTGATTATCGGTCACAAGATCAAAGAACTTGGATGTAAAGCGGGAATTGCATTAAATCCATCCGTACCTTTAGAGACGATTGAGTATTATTTACCATTACTTGACAAGGTAACGATCATGATCGTAGACGCAGGTATTTCTGGACAGAAAGTCATTGAACAAACATATGACAAGATACGTAAACTGGTTAAGATACGTGAAGAAAAGGGACTTGATTTCTTAATTGAAGCCGATGGATCCATGAACAGAGATGTCTATCGTCCATTATACGAAGCAGGAGCAGATATGGTAGTCCTAGGACCACCAGCACTGTGGAATAAGGCTGATGACTTCGAAGAAGCATGGGCTATCATGGAAAATGAGCTTGAAAGCGAGCTTAACTAAACAAAGAGAGGAAAAAACAAATGTCAAACAAAAACGCAAATATCGGAGCAAGACTCGACCGTCTGCCAAACTCTGGATGGCATATCAAAATGTGGTTAGTATCCGCATTCGCATTATTAGTATGCTGGTCAAATGGTATCGGTGGAGCAGTACAGAACGTACTTTTAAATGAGTTACACTGGTTAGAGCCAGGATCAACATTACTGGCTATGTGGGGAACAACTTACACAGCAGGTCAGTTATTCGGAGCATTAGTTGGTGGTCCGATCGGTGATAAGATTGGTCGTAAAAAATCTATCTTATTATATGAAGTGATCCACATCATCGCTATGATCGGTGGAGCAGCAGCACCTAACGTAACAGTATTATATGTATTCCGTTTGATCCAGGGATTTGGATTAGGAGCATTATTAGTCGTATTATTCGCAGCATTTACTGAGTATGTACCTGGTAAGAACCGTGGTGTATGGTCTTCTAGAAACTCATTCATCGGTAACTTTGCTCATCCAATCTGTAATGGTATCGCATTAGTGATCGTTTCTACAGGAGTCAGCATGAACATGAACTGGAGAATCCAGTATATCATCCCTTCTGTATTATCTATCATTGCAAGTATCATTATTTACAACAAATACCCAGAATCTCCACGTTGGTTAGAATCTCAGGGTAGAGTTGAAGAAGCAGATGCTATTATGACATCAATCGAAAAAGAAATTGAAGCATCTACAGGTAAACCATTACCACCAGTTGAAGCAGTTGAAGCAAAAGCAGTTAAAAACTTACCATACTCTGCATTATTTAAAGGTAAATTATTAAAGAGAACAATTTGTGGTTCTTTAGTACTGATCGGTATGAACACAATTCAGTACACACTGATGAACTGGATGCCTTCATTATTAAGTTCATTAGGATATGATACATCACAGTCTCAGTTCATGACAATGTTCGGTCTGTTCGGTGCACCATTCGGAATCTTCCTTGCATCTTTATACATGGATAAAGTACCAAGAAAAGCAACAGGTGTTATCTTACTGATCGCCATGGCTGTTATGGGTATCATTACTTCTAAACAGACAACAATGACAGCACTGATCGCTTCAACATTCGTATTAAATACATTCATCTATATGTATGTATGTTACGCATCAGCAGTATATGTACCAGAAATGTGGCCAACATCTGCAAAATTATCAGGATCTGGATTCTGTAATGCAATGGGTCGTGTAAGTAACATCTTCTTCCCATTCTTAGTTACATCTGTAGCAGCAGGATCTATGGGATCTAACGGTGTATTCGTACTGATCTCTGCAGTAGCAGTGATCATCGCTGTATCAATCGTCGTATTCGGTGTTGAGACAAGAGGAGAATCTGTCGAAGATATCGGTAACGTAGAGTAATCAAATTAGGGAATCCTAAAAATAACTTAACATAAAATATAACAATCAGTAATTGGTGCCCGTCCTTTGTTGGTTGGGCACCAAAACAAAAAAGGAGCATTTGCTATGAAAAATTCAGAAGCAATCTTAGTAACACCAAAACAATTTGAGATTCAGGAATGTGCAGTTCCAGAACCAAAAGATCATGAAATCTTAATGAAAGTTGAATATGTTGGAATGTGTGGATCTGATATTCACGGATTCGAGTTTGGACCATTCATCCCACCTAAAGATCCTAACCAGAAAATCGGTCTTGGACATGAAGTAGCTGGTGAAGTTGTAAAAGTCGGAGCAAAAGTAACAAAATTCAAACCAGGAGATAAAGTACTGATCGAACCTGGTGTACCAGATGATTCTTGTGAATATTGTCGTACAGGACGTTACAACATTTGTCCAGACGTAGATTTCATGGCAACACAGCCTAATTACAAAGGTGCTCTTTGTGAGTACATGACACATCCAGAAGAATGGACATACCATGTACCAGAAGGAATGACAACAATGGAAGCAGCATTAGTAGAGCCAGCAGCAGTTGGTATGCATGCAGCGATCCTTGGAGAAGCAAGATTAGGAAAAAGCATTGTAATCCTTGGAGCAGGAACGATCGGACTTATGGTACTTCAGGCTTGTAAGAGTCTTGGAGCAACAGACATCACAGTTGTAGATGTTATGGACAAACGACTTGACCTTGCAAAAGAACTTGGAGCATCCAGAACGATCAATGGTGCAAAAGAAGACACAGTTGCCCTTCTTCGTTCAGAAGAATTATTTGGAGATCATGGTGTGGAACTTGTATTTGAATGTGCAGGATCTACATTTACAGCAAATCAGGCAGTACAGATCGTAGCTCGTGGTGGAAAGATCATGATGGTAGGAACACAGTCTAAACCAGTTCCAATCGACTTCTTAAAGATCAACCGTGAAGTAACGATCCAGACATCATTCCGTTACTGTAACAATTATCCTCAGACAATTGAAGCAATCAGAAGCGGTAAGTTTAATGTAAAAGATATGGTAACACATGTATATGATTACAAAGATGTACAGCAGGCATTCATGGATGCAATCGATCCAGAAAAGAAAACTGACATGGTAAAAGGTGTTATCAAAGTCGCTGAATAAACAACAACATTTAGAACAAGAAAAGGAGAAATTAAAATGATCGCAGATATCAGATTTGGAACAGAAAGCATAGTGAAGGACATTATGCAATCCCTCACTTTAACGTATGGAACGCAGAAATGTTAATGGGAGTTATTGATGCAGCAGAAGAACTTCGTGCACCAATCATCATCTCTTTCGGAACAGGATTTACAGGAAATACTTCGTTTTGAAAGATTTCTGTTATATGATGGAATCCATGGCTAAAAAAGCTACAGTACCAGTGATCATTACATTGGGATCATGGACGTAACTGGACAATCTTAAAGAACGCTGTAGATCACTGCATGAACTCTGTAATGCGTGATGCATCTGCATTACCATATGAAGAAAACGTTGCAGAGATCAAGAGATGTGTAGATTACTTCCATGCATACAACATTCCAGTAGAAGCTGAATTAGGACATGTAGGAAATGAAACAGTATACGAAGAAGCTTTAGCTGAGTATGCTTACACAGATCCTTCTCAGGCAAAAGATTTCGTAGAAAGAACAGGATGTGATTCTTTAGCAGTAGCAGTAGGAAATGTACATGGTGTTTACTCTGCTGAACCAAAGATCAGATTCGATATCATCGAAGAAGTTAACAAAGAAGTTAGTGTACCACTTGTACTTCATGGAGCTTCTGGTATCGGTGATGAAGACATCAAAAAAGCGATCCAGTGTGGTATTGCTAAGATCAACATCCATACAGAACTTTGCCAGGCTGCTATGGAAGCTATTAACGAACATAAAGACGAACCTTTCTTAGCTGTAGAACGTGCAGTTCGCCAGGCAGTAAAAGAACGTGCTATGTACAAGATCAAATTATTTGGTGATGACGGAAGGGCTGATGAATAAAGTGGAGAAAAAGTTAGACGTATTGTGTCTGGGAGCAGCGGTAGTAGATATTCCGCTGCGCCCGGTATCAAGAGAAGTTTTTGATATAGAATCATATCCGGTTGATAACATCGCGATGGCTGTCGGTGGAGACGCTATGAATGAGTCAACGATCATCAGCCGTCTTGGATGCAAGACAGGTCTGATGGCAGCGATCGGTGATGATGCAGCAGGAGCATTCATTTTACGTTCTTGCGATGAAGACAATATCGATACAGAAGGTGTGACAATTGATCCAAACTTAAATACATCCATTAATATCGGACTTGTAACAGAGGATGGAGAAAGAACATTTATCACAAACCGTAACGGAAGTCTTTGGAAAGAGAATATCGAACATGTAAACTTCGACAAGATCAAAGAAGCAAAAATCTTATCTTTAGCAAGTATTTTTAACTGTCCTTTACTGGATGGAAAAACATTGGAAAAGATCTTCTCATTCGCAAAAGAACACGGAATGACAATTACAGCTGATATGATCATGCCTCGATTAGGAGAGACATTAGATGATATCGCTGGTGCATTACAGTATGTAGATTACTTCTTCCCTAACTATGATGAAGCTTGTCTGATGACAGGTGAAAAAGATGAAGCAAAAGTGGCAGATAAACTGTTCTCTTACGGAATCAAAAACGTAGTTATGAAGATCGGTATTCGTGGATGCTACATCCGCAACAAAGATGGTGTTATGATCGTGCCAGCATGTAAAGGAATTACAGCAGTTGATACGATCGGTGCAGGAGATAACTTCGCATCTGGATTCATCGCAGCCCTGCTTCAGGGAAAAGATATCAAAGAATGTGGTGAATATACAAACTGTACAGCGGCGATCGCAGTACAGCATCCAGGAGCAACATCAGGAGTACAGAATCGTCAGATGGTAGAAGATATGCTCAAGAAGTATAAAGAAGACTACAAATAGAATTTGGTTAATTGGTTGTTAGATCTGAAAGGAAAATTTAAAATGAAAACAATGAAATTAGGAAAAACAGGAATGGACGTTTCAAGAATCGGTCTTGGAACATGGTCAATCGGTGGTGGATCTGCCTGGGGTGGAGACCACGATCTTCAGACAGTGGTAGATACGATCAGAGAAGCTCCAAAAGCTGGTGTTAACTTAATCGATACAGCTCCAGGATACAACTTTGGTAACAGTGAAAAGATTCTTGGTAAAGCCTTAGAAGGAATGAACCGTGAAGATGTTAAGATCATCACAAAATGTGGTGTAACATGGGATCAGGAAATGAAAGGTGACCTGTTCAACAAAGTTAACGGAATTCAGTTATACAAGAACTTAAACAGTGAATCTGTGAAAAAAGAGATCGAAGCTTCCTTAGAACGTCTTGGAACAGACTATGTTGATGTATATATGACACATTGGCAAGCTACACCAGGAACAGAATATTTCGTTCCTATCCAGAAAACAATGGACGTTTTAAATGACTTAAAAGCACAGGGAAAAATCAAAGCAATCGGTGCTGCTAACGTAGACATCAACCATATCCAGGAATACATCAAATATGGTGATCTTGATATCATCCAGTGCAAATATTCTATCTTAGATCGTGGAATCGAAGATGAAATTATTCCATGTGCTCGTGAAAATGGCATCACAATTCAGTGCTATTCTCCACTTGAAATGGGATTATTATCTGGAACATTCCCAAGAGACTACAAACCAGTAGGAGCTCAGATTCCTAAGAAATGGTTCCAGCCAGAAAACATGCAGAATGCAATGGATATGATGGAATCTTGGAAAACCCATTATGTGAAAAATATGACTGCACAATTGCTAACTTAGCACTTGGATGGATTCTTGCACAGGGTGATTTCTTAAACTTATTAAGTGGATCTACAACAGTAGACGAAATCAGAGAAAATGTAAAATCTGCAGAATTAGAATTAGATCCTGAAGATGTAGCATTCATGAGAGAATCAGCAGAAGCAATCGATAAATGAAAAAATCAAGAAAAGAGATACCCTTGTGAGAGAAAAATTGAAAATGTTGGAAAACATGGAAAAAAGTCTTTGAATTCCACAAAATCAATGATAGAATAAAAGAAAGTCACAGAACATTTAAGAAGTATGTGACAAATAAGAATATATACTATATTAAAAAATTTACAAGGGGGGTGTCCCGTGAAGAACCGTTTAGAACATATAAGAGAGCAAGTTAAGAATGAAAAGAAAGTCACAGTATCCGAACTAAGTAAGATCTACAAGGTAACGGAAGAGACGATCCGAAGAGATCTTGAAAAGCTGGAAAAGGAAGGCTTTTTTGACGAGAACATTTGGTGGTGCTGTATTGAACAGTGCAAGTCAGAAGGAACATATCCATTTTTATAAGCGAACATCGATCAATCAAAAGGAAAAAGCTAAGATCGCGCAACTCTTTAAGGAAGTATTAGATCAGAAGAGAACGATAGCAGCAGATGCCAGTACGACTGTCATGGAAGCCATTCGTTTACTGAAGGCAAACCGTAATATTACCGTACTGAGTTCATCAACAGAGATTTTCCGTGAGATGACAGGATCAGAGATTCATATTCTTTCAACAGGTGGCGTGTTCAATGAGGACTCCCTCTCTCTGCAAGGGAACTTAGCAAAAGAAAATATTAGAAGGTATCATGTGGATCTTGCACTGCTCAGCTGTAAAGGACTTGATATGGACAAAGGTATCATGGACTCCAGCGAACGAGAAGCAGATGTCAAGACAGAGATGGTAAAACAGGCACTAGAAGTAGCTCTTCTTGCAGATCATACAAAATTTGAGAGAACGGCATTTGTACAATTTTTAGACTGGGATAAGGTAACCTATCTGGTAACCGATGAAAGACCGTCAGATCAATGGGTTGAATTTTGTAAAGAAAAAGGAATCACGTTGATTTATTAAGAAGATATGATAGTCTGTGATGCTACCGTTTCAATCGCACCACATGGTAAAACGGAGGTGCACAATGGACGCAAAACGGAAAGAAAGCATGTCTATCATGAAGAAGATCATGATCGCGATGGCAACAGGAATTCTATTAGGAGTTGTTTGCTTGTGGCTGCGTGAATCACTAACAGCAGGCGGTAATGAAGGTACGTGGAAACTGATCAATCGGATCTTCTTTCAGGACATCACACAGGAAAAGGGATTTTATTCTCTTGGCTTATTCTATATCATACAGCAGTTATTTATGAGAGGTCTGCAGCTGGCAATCGTACCACTTGTTTTATCATCATTAAGCCTTGCATTATGCAGCATGGCAGATCCAAAGAGACTTGGAAAGATCGCAGGAAAGACAATTGGAACATTCGTAGGATTTTATGTATGCGGTGCAACATTAGCTGGATTGTTTGCATACTTTATCAAATCCATGGGATGGTTCTCTGTGAATCTTCCAGAAACAACGACTTCTAATGTAGCAACACTAGAGGCATATAATCCATTGACAACAGTGATCAATGCGGTGCCATCGAATGTTGTGGAAGTACTTGGTTCAAACAACAGCATTCTGGCAGTTGTTGTAGTAGCTGTGATCTTAGGGCTTTCAATGAATGCTCTGGGAGACAAAGCAGCAACCATTAAGAGTTTATTACAGAATCTCAATGATATCGTACAGGTATATATGGACTTTTTGATCAACAAGGTCTATGGAAATTACCCTGGCCCCTTTGCAGTGGCGGATAATGTTTTCCCAATACATTATATCGTGCATATAATCAAGCTGATCTGGTGTCCATGAGAGAAGTAATTCTGGTGGCAGATTACTATGACAATCCTTTTTTCATTCCGGGAATAGCAATATAAACATAGCCACCATGTTTAAGATATGGGAGCAATTTATCGTCAAGGAATTTAGGATCTCGCCCAAAATAATTATAGGAATCCGTACTGATGATTGCATCGAAAAATTCTTCCTCAAACGGAAGTGCCGTGGCATCTGCCTTAACCGGAATAATCTGCTCATCGGACAAACCCATTTTGCGAAAGAATTTTCGATTATCTTCCGGATCGCTCCACAAATCCGTGGCATATACAGTAAACCCGTACTCTTTTACAAGAAAGAGGGAAGTCAACCCCTGACCGCTGCCAAGATCACATACTATGGCGTTTTGGGAGATTTTGCAATGAAGTAAAAGTTCCTCCTCCAGTTTGACTGGATTTGGCCCCATAATTTTAGCCTGTAATTCAGGAATGTTATATTTTTGACTACGAATATATTTCATTTTTGTTTTCCCTTTCCTTTGTGTGAGATTCTATAAAAAAATTCAATATGCTTTATTAGCCGTTTTTCAATATCCACATAAGATTCATTTTCATCTGACATATTGATAAGTAAAAAAATGCGGGGAGAAAAATTCTATTGCAAGTTGGTATGGGTCATTCTCCTTTAACACACCACATCTAATCATCTCACGAAAAATATCTTTTAAATAAAGAACAGGCCCACGCACAAGGCTATCCTGATACAACTTGTTTAATTCTGGATTACGATACTGCTCTAATGTGAGCATCTTACGATAATCAGCGGCAAATTCATCTGAAGTCCAAAACCTATATTGTGAAACGGCAAAATTTTTAAGATTTTTCAATCCGATTTTCTCATATTGTTCTGGTGCACAATCAAATACATTTTCTGGCACACCATATTTCCGTGCTATTTCATGATCCGATTGTGACATACGCGCCACAATACTGTTAAAAATATCCTTCTTATTTTCATAGTGCTTATACAGCGCCCCTTTTGTAATTCCCCAATTTTTTCTGCTATTTTTACTTGACGGAAACTGCTTCATATCCGTCTTTTGCAAATAATTGCAATGCAACGGCCAATATTTTTTCCTTTGTATCAGTCATTCTATGTACCTCCTACAATGTAAACAATCGTTTACCTCTTCTTTTTGATATTATAGTAAACGCTCGTTTACTTGTCAAGAGGATTTTTATGAGCCAATCTGTGCAAAGCATTTCCTATCGTAAAAGTGAGAATCGCTGGTTCTCATTTATCATATTGTTTTCTGGCCTGCTCTAAAAATGCCTTGATATCATCCCGCAGCGTCTTTGGCTCTATAATTTCCGCTTTATCCCCCAAGCTTGCAAAAGTGCTTACGATCCACTCCGGATATTCCGTATAAAAGGAAATGTAAAGAGAATTATTTTCTTCCCGGATATTGCTCTGGCCAAAGAAATCAATCGCCAGAAACTCATAGGATTTATCCATTCTGACTGTAACCAATTGCCCCACGCCATTTGAAAATGCGCTCTGCAATACCGGAATTTCATAATCTGTCCGTTCCGTATAGATCTGCTCGCAAAGCAACAGCTTCGATATTCTGTTAAGCTTAAAAACACGGAAATCCTGCCTTTGTGTGCAGTAGGCGAAAAGATACCAGTATTCTTCTTTGAAAATGAGCTTATAGGGTTCCACGGTTCTTTTTGGAGTATCCATTGCTGCTGTAATACTCCAGTTCCAACAGGCGCCGGGAGGCAATCGCAGAACGAATGATTTTGATTTTTTTCAATGGTCGTACTCTTATGGTTCCAGGATGTGAAATCAATGATGATATCGTTCTCCAGCAGCAGCTTATCTTCCTGCCCAAGACGCAGCTTCGCAAGCAGTGTCTTTATTTTTGAACTCTCATCAATACTTGCAAACCCTTGTATGCCGGACACAATTAGATCTATGTCCTCTTTATTCAGTGCTGATTTGCTGTATTTAAAATTTGGCAGCAAAGATATACCGCCGCCAATGCCCTGCTGTGTAGTCACTGGGAACCCTGCACTGGACAAATCCAACAAATCCCTATGGATCGTGCGCACAGAGACCTCAAAATACTCCGCCAGCTCCTGTGCCGTTATTTTTTTTCCGCTCCAATAAAATACATAATATACCGAACATTCTGTTGCTTTTCATTCAAGGCACCTCCTCTGTCAATTTTACAGAAATAAGACATCAAATGTCAAGTTTCCGCTGTAACAGACAAAGTGAACCTATCTATGGCAAAAGATTACGGAGCTTATGTTTCCACGCCAGATACCCCGTCAGCTTGCTGCGGCGCATCTGGGCAGATTCATCAGGCGATACAAAAATCAAAATATGTATCCGGGTATGGCTCGTCCACCAAGACGTAATGCCACCATTCATAACGATAGGCTTCAAATCCGCTGCTCTCCATGATATAACGCAAACACTGCCGGTTTTTTGATTCTTCTTCGCTCAGACCGCTTGCGGTTATGGTGTGACCGTTCATCCATATAGTCAAAATCTCCACCCATAGGAACAAGCATACCGCTATTCAAATGAAAAATTGTAAGGTCAACCGTACTTCCACGGCTGTGGCTGGATTTTGAGGCCACATACCCCTTCGCAACCATCTCATTCCTTTTGATATTTGGATAGTAACGCTTTTTCGTCAGATTGTCTTCCGGTTGGGAAGTCCAATTCAGAAACATCACTGCGCACTGGGGGCGATAGCCGTCCCATAAGAGCAAACCATATCCCAGTTTCTCCGCCATCTTCTGAGCCTTACGCAAAGCAACTCCCAGCTCCTTCGTTCCCATAACAC
>ENA-OQDT01001979-OQDT01001979.1-human-gut-metagenome-genome-assembly--contig:-NODE-1979-length-11054-cov-2.926329_pt1 | contig 11054 bp, 11 predicted proteins | sample MGYA00242786_ERZ504617 | MGnify/ENA primary metagenome ERZ504617 (study PRJEB26092, sample SAMD00036337) | human gut metagenome | host: Homo sapiens | study: EMG produced TPA metagenomics assembly of... | reverse complement strand
TTGTGCTACCCCAGTCGGACCCTGAAAAAGACGATTTGACATTGAAATCCTACAATATCCCCGATTTGTCGGCTACTCCCGTTCCTTTTGATGCTTCTTCCATCAAGCGGATAAACCGGCAACTGAATATAGGTATCAAAGTTCTCTGCCTGATCCTGGGGGCCATTGGTATTGCAAATATGTGGATGGCCATCTTCGCAGATGTAGGAGTTATGATCATTGCAGTATTGAATGCAATCCGTGCATTATTTGTGAAAAAATTGTAAATATGGATAATGGTTACTGTCTGAGCAAGCAGTAACTATTTGCAATAACAGAAACGACTGAATAAAATTAGAACTGGTAATAACCAGAAAGGAAACAGGTGACAGAATGGAAGAACGTAAAGATGAAGTATGTGATGGTTTTGAGGTTCATGAAGACCTGTTGAAGATTGTAAATGAGACCCTGCCCGAGGAAACAGAGCTTTATGATTTGGCAGAGCTTTTCAAGGTTTTTGGAGATTCTACCAGAATCCGGATCCTCTTTGTTTTATTCGAGGCAGAGGTCTGCGTATGTGATCTTGCAAAGGTACTGAACATGACCCAGTCAGCCATTTCCCATCAGCTTCGCATCCTGAAGCAGAATAAACTGGTCAAAAGCCGCAGAGAGGGGAAATCTATTTTCTATTCCCTTGCAGACGACCATGTCCGCACCATTATCAACCAGGGACGGGATCATATAGAAGAAGACTAACGATATGGTTGACCTAAATTCCAGGAAGCTGCACCCGCTTGCAGAGTTCTGCAGTAAGTCCGCCGATCACAACTCCCGCTGCAACCCCTGCTACAAGCAGAGCAGGCGCATATACAAACACACTTGCATTATTTACGATCAGCATGGCAATGATCAGCTGACCAATATTATGGGAAACACCTCCTGCAACGCTGACACCGATCAGACTGAAGGAGGTTGTTTTCAGCATAAGTGTCATAACTGTCATACTAAGTGCCGCCCCTGCCAGACTGTACAGGATACTGAACAGATTTCCAAACATAAATCCGATCACCAGGATACGGACAACGGAAACCAGGGCAGCCTCTTTAAAGGAATATTTTTCAGGATAAACAGGACTCCTAGATTGGCAAGCCCCAGCTTGATCCCCGGGATTCCCGCAAAAACCGGGATCAGTGATTCCACATATCCCAAAATAATCGCAACAGCGGCAAAAAAGCCCCAGATAGGCTGTTTTCTGTTTCATAGAAAAATTCTCCTCTCGATAAAATACCATCAACTTCAGATATTTTAACATATAGGAAACTTCAGTGCAACTGAGAAGTTAGACTTTTCTAACAAAACTTAAAATATAATTTTACTTGTTCTATATTGAGAAAGTTTGTCTAATAAAACTATTGAAAAACAGTGGGAATTTTCCTGCAATTATGATAATCTATCAATTATTAGATGAAACAAACTATATTTGCCAATCCCATCTTGGTAAGGGTTATTCCAATTGGTACAGGTAGTTCAAAAAAATAAAGAGGAGAAAATCATGACAAACAAAAATCTTATGAAAAAAGATAGCGCCGGTTGTAATGAGTGCGGCAGTAGCAATGACCAGTATTCCGTATGTAGCCATGGCAGCTGATTTTACAGACAGCGAGGTGATCACAGACAGTACAGAAGATGTTGATTCTGACGAATTTGGTCCGGAGGATGGAGAGGACGAATTTGCCCCGGAAACAGAAGAAGAGAATACATTTGCTGCAGAAGCACAGCAGGGCGAAGCCTATGTTCTTATGAACATCCCATATGATGATTTCTATAAGGCAGAACTGAAGAACAATGATGTAAAAGTGGATGCCTTTACATCTGCAACCCTTAATAAATCAAGAACTTCCGGAATGATGAACGGAAATTCCGCTTATCATGTAGACCCCAACGGAACCGATGTAACAGGTGTTACATTCCCTGTAAAAGTCAGTGATCTTTCCCTCCTGAAAGACCAGAAACAGGTAACAGATTCTGACTCTGTTACAATTACTGTGACAAACAGAGGACAGACAAGCAGCAACACCTATACAGGAAAAGATTCCCTGATTGAAAATGCCTCTTACTCTTATTACATTTTAAGCGAAACACCGTCTTATTACAAAGAACTTACTGTAAATGCAGATGGCAGCTATTCTTTCTCAGCAATGAAAGGTGCCCAGACAAAGAACGTTACTATTGATGCTACATTAAAAACAGAAACAAATTACGGTGATTATGAGCTTGATTTTAACAATGAGGCTTTTGCAGCAGTAATTGATACAAATACAGATAAAATCTATGGTGTAACCGTAAATACTACAGACGGAACCAACTATGGCCTGCGTCATCTGGAGAATATCTGGCGTGGAAGTATGCTTGCCTGGGGTACAGGATATACAACAGAAGTTCACGGATGCCCTGTTTCTTCTGCGCATTATAAATCAATCATGGGAAAAACAATTGACAGCGTTACTTATTACACAGATAAAGGCATGATCACTTTTGATGTTCCGGATGTAAAGGTGCAGACAACTACAGGAATCAAGGCAACAGTGGCAGATATTATGAATACAGACTCATCTGCAGCAGTTACCGTTGACCAGGCTCTGCCGGCAGACTTCAAGGCACAGTATACAGTAGACGGAACAGCGGTTTCCTGCACAGACGGAAAACTTGCGGTTGGAACTCTTGCACTGGGAACACATAAGGTTGAAATTGCAGATGCCAGCGGAAAATATGCAGCCATTGTAACTGAATTTACAGTAAATACAGACAAAAGTGCCGGCTTCTTATGACAGTAACGAGACAAAACTGGTTGCAGCAAAGGCGCTACAGCAGAAGAGTTCTCTGCATACATTAAGAGCATCAGCAAAGTAAAAGTTGATGATACAGAATTGCCGCAACAGGAAGAGGAAGCAAGGTCATTGTAAAAGAAGATGGAACTCTTGATCTCACAGATCTTCAGGTGACAGACACAACTGTTTTCGAAATAACTGCTGTGGGATATAAGAATAATCTTACTTTTACTTATAAAGAAGCAGAAAACACATTTGAATTAAATACTTCTTCCAAGACTCTTTATACAAAAGGCAGCACAAAAACCACTCTCAAAGTTACAACAAACCTTACAGATAAAATCACATGGAAGTCCAGCAACACAAAAGTGGCTGCTGTAAACAGCAAAGGTGTTGTAACTGCTAAGGCAAAAGGAACAGCAGTGATCACAGCATCCTGCGGAGAATACAAAGTAACCTGTAAGATAACAGTTAAAAATCCATCCCTGAAACTTACCAAATCTTCAGCAACTGTAAAAGTTGGAAAAACAACAAAGATTTCCGCAAAGGCAACCCCATCAGGAAAGGTTACTTACAAGTCAAGCAACAGCAAGATTGCAACAGTAAGCTCCAAAGGCGTTGTAAAAGGAAAGAAAAAAGGTACTGCCAAAATCACAGTAACCTGCAATGGTGTTAAGAAGGTATTTACAGTAAAAGTAAAATAAACGATAACAGGTAAATAATTCACACAATAAATGACCTCGGATTTTGTTCCGGGGTCATCTTAATGAAAAAAAAATCAACATTAGCAAAATCTGTTATATATAGATTTTTGTATACGAAAATGATACACATTTTAAAGTTAGTTATGATTAAGTTTTGCTTCATCCAAAAACAGATATCATATCCGGCAAAATAAAAAAATGAAGGAGAGGAAACAACGTGAATAATCAAAATTTTTATCTGCGTCTGATCGCACTTTTGCTGATTATCATGGCGGTATTTTTCTATAACGGAACAGTAAAGGATAAAGAACAGGCCCAGAATATTGCAGATCTGACTGCCAAAACAGAGAGCCTGGAGAACCAGCAGGACCAGATCCTTACAGCATTAAAGGAAACTTATGAGGAACAGAAAACAGCATCAGAAAGTAATGCTTCTTCTGATGTATCTTCGGAAGCTGATAATAAATCTGAAAAGGATTCTGCAGAGGATAAAGAAAATGCAGATCAGGCAGATTCTGAAGATGCCGATGATTCTGATAATGTATATAAGAACGGTACTTTTGAAGGTTCAGGAACCGGATACGGTGGAACGATCACTGTTCAGGTGACTCTGGAAGATGATACCATTACAGCAGTCAGTGTAGTCAGTGCACCGGGTGAGGACAGTGCTTATCTGTCACAGGGCGAGAATGTCATAAACAGTGTCATTAGCGAGCAGAGCACAGATGTTGACACTATTTCCGGAGCAACTTTCAGTTCTACCGGTATCTTAGAAGCAGTAAATGACGCATTATCAAAGGCGGAAAACGCATGAAAAAGAAACAACGAAAGGTACGGCTGATCCGTGCCGCCATACAGCTTATATTTTTTATAGCAGCGCCCTCCCTTTTTTCTACGGCATTTGCAGGAGTCAAATCCATCTTTCTTACAATCGGAGGACAGCAGAGCGTAACCTGGAACTCTTTTCTGGATATTACGGCGTTACTGTTAATTACTACCATTCTGTTCGGGCGTCATTTCTGCGGTTATGCCTGTGCGTTTGGCTCACTGGGAGATGCTCTGTATGAGCTTACCGCGTTTATCCGTGCGAAATGCTTTGGAAAAAAGTAAAAAAACTGGATATTCCGGAGGAATGTGATACACAGATTGCAGAAAGTAAAATATGTACTCCTTGCGTTCCTGCTTCTTTCCTGCATGACAGGATTCTATTCTAAATTACAGGGAATGAGTCCATGGGATGTATTCTCCATGCTTACAACAGGCAGACTGCCGAAATCTACCTACATTGTGGGAACAGTTCTGCTGATCCTGATCATGGCCGGAATGTGTACACAGGAGCGTTTCTTCTGCCAGTTTCTCTGTCCCATGGGAGCAGTATTTGCAATCATGCCGATTATTCCGGGAGCACTTTTCAAACGAAATCGTCCAAACTGTGCGCCAAAGTGCACTCTCTGTAAGAAGAGATGCCCCGCACACCTGGATATTGACGGTGATACTGCACATTCAGGGGAATGCATCTGCTGTCACGCCTGCACTGCAGTCTGCCCAAGGAAAAATATTCATACAGGCACTGTTATTGAGAAAAATTAGCAATTGCTAACTTATTGAGAAAAAATGATTAGTAAGAACTAACTATATTGGTAGACATACTCTCTGCACAGTGATATAGTCTATAGAGTTAGTTGATGATAACAATAAGAGGATAAGGAATCAGAAAATATATGACAAACAAACGCTCTTTTGTGTTGGGACTTTTCATTACGGTCTCTCTTTTATGTACATCCCGGACTGCATGGGGAAACTCTGAAATAAACACATACACCAAAACAGACTTTGCTATGGACACCGTAGTATCAGAGATTCTTTACACAACAGGTGAGGACATCACAGCAGACGTAATCTCTGCATTAAAAGATGTAGAAGAGAACTGGATCTCCTGGACAAAAGAAAGTTCTCAGATATACCAGATCAATCAAAATGCCGGGAATACAACAACGGTATCTGATGAAACTGCCACCTGTTTAAAACAGGTACTGGATTTGTCGAAAGCTTCTGGCGGAGCCATGGATCCTACTATGGGAAGAGTGATCCGCCTGTGGGACATTGACGGAGAGGATCCACACATTCCTTCAGATGATGAATTAAATTCCATGCTTGAAAATGTAGGATATGGCAAGGTGACTCTGGATGGAAATAAAGTTACCATGCCAAAGGGAGTAACTCTTGATCTGGGGGCTGCAGGTAAGGGAATTGGCTGTGATGCAGCAAAGAAAGTTCTTGATGCAGATAAGAATGTATCAGGCATGATCCTGAATCTGGGCGGCAGCAGTGTTATGAGCTATGGAAGCAAACCCGACGGCTCTGCCTGGCAGGTAGCTGTCACTGATCCACGGGATACAGAAGGTGATTACCTGGGAGTAGTTACTCTGAACGGTACTGAATTTTTATCTACTTCCGGAGATTACGAAAAATACTTTATAGAAGATGGTGTTCGATATCATCATATACTGGATCCTGCTACAGGATATCCTGCAAGAAGCGGTCTCACATCTGTGACGGTTGTGTGTGATGACGGTCTGAACGCAGACGGACTTTCCACTGCATGCTTTGTACTGGGAAAAGAAAAGGCAGAAGAACTTTTGAAGAAATACAATGCAGACGGACTGTTCGTAGATGATTCTGATCATGTCTGGATGACGGAAGGCATGAAAGAAAGATTTCAATTACTGAAAGATACTTATTCCATCGGTGAATAGGTTTATCTTATATAAAGATCTCTGAACTGTCAAAAATTTCAGTTTTCCGGACAGTTTGGAAATATATTTATTAACTCATATTCAGGAGGATTTAAAGGTATGCGCAAGGGAAATTTAATCAAAATGGCAGCTCCTGCAATTTTAAGTGCAGCAATGATGGTTTCAGGATTACCGGTTATGGCTGCGGATTTTACATCTGATACTGCTGTGGAGACTGAGGCACAGACAGATGAGTTTGATGCAGCAGATGACACTGCTGATGTTTTTGCAGGCGATGAGGAAACACCTTTTGTTGACGATCAGGCAGCAGCAGAAGATGAATTCGCTGCAACAGCAGAAACAGGCTACAAATATGTCTATGCAGGTCTGACATGGGCACAGTACTGGGCATCTGAGGGAGTTTATAATGCTGCAAACACAGCTTCCAATGGAACAAAAGACAGCCATGATGAACTTGACAAAGGCGGTTTCGACACAGTAACCAGAGCTACTGTAAACCATGGCCTGCACAGAGGAAGCTACCAGTGTGAAGCAATCATGTATGACAAAAACGGCGGTTCTTATGAGATTTCCTATTGGACCTCAGCTAATGATGCAGTTCTTACAGACGGAACAACTGTAAAGCTGAATCAGCCTGAAAGAGGACAGATTACAAAAACTGATGGAAGTGTTGTAGAATTCGACCATTATAACGTAGTAGGCCTGAAATATGTACCTGTCGCAGTAAAAGCAGAAGATTATGAAGCCTTCAAATCCCAGTTCAAGGTTGTGGAAGACGGAAGCACAGTTGCCGGAGGATTTGGAGAAAACAATTTGCAGTCCTATAGTGCAGTTGCGGATGTTACCGCTGAAACAAACGGCTTAAAAGAAGCTGTAAAAGGTTCTGATGGAACATTCACATTCAAGGCCAGAACAAACGGTACAGGTTCCGGACTTAAAGATCAGGCACTCCAGACAGCATCCAATGTTACCGCAACAGTAAAAGAAGCCAGCGGAAGCTACGGTGAATTCTTAAGAGTAGATATTACAGGTGACGGATATGGTGCTCTTGGTGCTAAAATGTATGCTGTAAAATGGGATTACTACGGAAATGGTAATAAAGTTCTGGCATCTTACGGAACAAAATTTGCAGCAGATAACTGGATGCACAAAGCAATGGGAATCCAGCTTGGTCTGACAGATTCCTACCGCTGCCAGCTTCCAAAAGGAACAGATGGAACCGGCAAATGGAAAATCACCGTATATGCAATGGGATATGCAGATACTGTATTTGAAGTTAATGCAACAGATGCAAACATCGTAAAACCGGAAGCAGGAGAAGCAGATACAACAGCATTAAAAGCAGCAGTAGAAAAAGCAGAAGCCTTAAAAGAAGCAGATTACACAGCAGATTCCTGGAAGGCAATGCAGTTAGAGCTTCAGGAAGCAAAGGATCTTCTTGCAAAAGAAAAGCCAACTCAGGCAGAGGTTGATGAAGCTACAACTCATCTGAACGCAGCAGTAGAGGCTCTTGTTAAAGCAGATACGAAGGTAACAGTAACTCTCAACAAGAAAACAGCCACTGTTTACAAAGGAAAAACAACTATACTGAAGGCAACTGTAACAGGAGCAGATGCACCAAAAGTTACATTTACTTCCAGCAACCCAAAAGTTGCAGCCGTAAACAAAACAACCGGTAAAGTTACTGCAAAAGCAAAAGGTAGTGCAGTCATCACAGCTAAATGCGGAGATGTAAAGGTAACCTGCAAAGTAACAGTTAAAAATCCAACTCTTACACTGAACAAAACATCTGCATCTGTAAAAGTCGGCAAAACAACTAAGATCACAGCAAAAGCAACTCCGTCAGGAAAAGTTACATACAAATCCGGCAACAAGAAAATTGCTACAGTATCATCCAATGGTACAATTAAGGGTATTAAAAAGGGTACTGCCAAAATCACAGTAACATGCAATGGTGTAACCAAAACAGTTAAAGTAACTGTAAAATAATCTGACCTGAGAAAAGAAATCCTGTATCCCACCAGAAAGGGCAGGATTTCTTTTCAAATGTAAAACTTTATACAGTTGAAAAGAAATCATTTGAATATGATTTCCTGGAACTATTGAAGAAGGAGGAATTTATGGACAAAAATAATGAGCAGAAAAATAATAAGACTCCGGAAATGAAACCCAAACAGGACAGTTTCCGTCCATGGTTAAAGCTTATTCCTGCGGCAGCAGTTTTTGCAGCAGTCTGTGTAACCTGTTATCAGGCAGATAAAAGTCCTGTGGAGACTACATCAGTTTCCGATAATAATGTTATGTCTACTGATGAGATTAAAGAATTGATTTCACAAGGAACTGCAGGTAAGGATTTTGATTCAGAAGACTCTTCTGAAACCAATGGAACCTCAATTTCAAAAACATCAAAAAAGACAAAAAAAACAAGTAAGATTAAAACAGGAACAAAGAAAAATTCATCTACAGGTTCCGCTGCAAATGGAGGTACAGCAGGGGGTGGTGCAGGAAGCACAGTCACACCAACTACAGAAGTTCCTGCCGGTGGATATGCAGACGGTACCTATACAGGCTCCGGAACCGGTTTCGGAGGAACGATCACTGTTCAGGTAACTGTCACTGACCATAAAATTGCAGCTATCAATATTGTAGATGCATCAAATGAAACAGCCTCTTATTTTGCAAATGCACAGGGTGTGATCAGCAAAATTCTTGCAAGCCAGTCTCCTAACGTAGATGCAGTCAGTGGTGCCACTTATTCTTCAAACGGAATTATTACTGCGGTTCAGAATGCATTGTCACAGGCAATTCCATCAGGAAATCAGGCAGTTGTTACGCCAACTCCCACTCCATCACCGAAACCGACAAAGAAACCTTCTCCAATACCGAAGCCGGGAGACGAACAGATTTACAAAGACGGAACCTATACAGGAACCGGTAAAGGATACAGTGGGACAATTACGTTGACAGCTAAGATAAAAAAAGGTATGATCAAGTCTCTGGAAGCAGAGCATACAGATACGCCTATGTTCTTTAAGAAAGCATGGGATATCCTGGAAAATGAGATCATTCAGAATCAGTCTGTCGATGGCATTGATACTGTCAGTGGTGCGACCTACTCTTCAAAGGGTATCATAAACGCAATGAAAGATATTCTGAAACAGGCAGAAAAAGGCACCACAAAAGTGACACCAACTCCAACACCAGAAGTAACAGTTACGCCAACTCCTGAAGCAACACCAACCCCGACACCGGAAGAAACTCCGACTCCAGAAGTTACTCCAACACCAGAGAAAACACCAGCTCCCACACCAACACCGGAAGAGACTCCGGAGCCTACGCCGGAACCTACAGGACCATATATTGACGGAACTTATACAGGCTCAAGCTACGGATACAGTGGAAGAGTAAATGTAACCGTAACGATTCAGGGCGGTCAGATTGCATCTATTGAACAGAGTAACAGTGATTCACCTGAGTACTTTGATTATGCATGGGAAACTATTTATCCTCAGATTATGGGAAATCAGTCAGCAGACGGAATTGATGCTGCAAGCGGTGCCACTTATTCCTCAGAGGGAATCCTTGGAGCAATTCAGAAAGCTCTTGCCCAGGCATTGGCATAAAATTATTGTAAGAAAAAAATCATATGCTCTGGCTATTTCTAACTTATAATGTAAAAATGGAGAACAACAATATGATTAAAACAACTGTAAAAGTAGACGGTATGATGTGCGGAATGTGCGAATCTCATGTAAACGATGCAGTGAGAAAAGCCTTCCAGGTAAATAAAGTTACTTCTTCCCACAGCAAAGGGGAAACTGTGATCATTTCAGAGAAACCTGTAGACGAAGCAAAGCTAAAAACAGCCATCAGCGCAACAGGATATGAAGTAAAAGGTATCAGTTCAGAACCTTATGAAAAAAAGAAAGGTCTGTTTTCATTTCTTCATAAATAATGAGCATGTTCAGTAAATATCATTAAATCATAAACCTATTAAAAAAACCAGGCAGAAATTTTGCAGATTATACTGCAGTTTGTGCCTGGCTTTCTCTGTGCCAACAAATTGATTTCTCGACAAATCTCGAATAATGGCGTTAAAAAGTCTGAAAAATTCCCAAAAATCAGTTGCTTAATTTGTACAAAACATGGTAGACTATTTGTAGTTAAGAAGTGACAGAAATTTACAATTACTTAACCGAATCAGGTGAGACAAATGACTCTATCTGCCTGATTAATCAGGAGATGAAAGAATGAAAAGAAAAATAGAACTTGTCTGCTGGATTTTATTTACCTTATGTTCCGGTATTTGCTTCTTTATCAATTTTATGAGCAAACCTCCTGTAGACGATACACATAAATTTACCTTATATATGATCGGTGCTGCAACAGTATCTTTACTTTATCCGGGAACTATGTTTATCCTTGGACTGAGAAACAGTTATCTGTATGATAAATTAAACAAATTTGCTAAAGAAAAGGGCGAGACGGAAACTGTCAAATTTACACAGATTTCAAAACCATCCGTATCAGGATATACAGTCTCTGATATGAAAACCCTTGTCAGCGCTCTGATCTCTGATAAGAAACTTACAGAGGAAGAGAAAGAATTCTTATTAGAATACATTAAGAAGAAATGATGTGATGTTTTAAATGGAACTATTAGAGCGTGTTTGAAAAACATTTGAATTTGTTTATTTTAACCAAATGAGTATTGAGGCGATACACAGGAACCCCAGATAAGTGCATGCAAGCTTGTCATACCGGGTTGCTATACGGCGATAAGCTTT
>ENA-OQDT01001975-OQDT01001975.1-human-gut-metagenome-genome-assembly--contig:-NODE-1975-length-11067-cov-2.734369_pt1 | contig 11067 bp, 8 predicted proteins | sample MGYA00242786_ERZ504617 | MGnify/ENA primary metagenome ERZ504617 (study PRJEB26092, sample SAMD00036337) | human gut metagenome | host: Homo sapiens | study: EMG produced TPA metagenomics assembly of... | reverse complement strand
GAAAAGAATGATTTTAAGTGTAGAGAAGCTGTCGCACAGCTATGGCGTCAGAACTTTGTTTAAAGATGTAACTTTTAATATTGAAATGGGCGATAAAATCGGTATTATCGGCGTCAACGGCACCGGTAAAAGCACGCTGCTGCGCGATATTGCACGCGGTGAAGCCGGTGACGGCGGCCGGATTACGGCAAATGGCAGCTGCGTGATCGAATATCTGCCGCAGAATCCTGATCATGATCCACAGGCAACGGTATTGGAACAGGTATTTCAGGGAGATTCGCCGCAGCTGGAATTACTGCGGCGTTATGAACGGGCGGCAGCGCTGGCGGCTGCTGATCCTGAGAACAGTGCGTTACAGAGCAGGCTGCTGGAACTGCAGCAGCAAATGGACAGCGCATATGCCTGGCAGCTGGAGAGCGAAGCTAAAGCGGTGCTTGATCAGCTGGGGATCAGTGATTTTAATCAGCCGATGGCGGAACTTTCCGGCGGGCAGCGCAAGCGTGTAGCACTGGCCGGAGTTTTGGTGCGTCCGTCCGATCTTCTGATTTTGGACGAACCTACTAACCATATGGATAATGAAACTGTGGCCTGGCTGGAACAGCTGCTTTTGAAGCGAAAAGGCGCTCTGCTGATGGTGACCCATGACCGGTATTTTTTTGACAGAGTGGTCAACCGGACATTGGAATTAGATGGCGGGCAATGCTATTTATATACAGGAAACTACAGCCTTTTTTTACAAAAGCGTGAAGAAAGACGCCAGTCGGAAGCTGCTGCTGCTCAGCGGCTGCGCAATGTTTACCGGCGTGAACTGGCCTGGATCAGCCGCGGTGCGGAAGCACGGCGGACAAAAAGCAGGGAACGCATCGAACGTTTTAACGAGCTGGAGCAGGAAGTGAAAAATATTTCTGCATCGGGAGAACTGGAAATGTCATCTGCCGGCAGCCGATTGGGGAAAACTGTGGTCGAGTGCGAGCATCTGGGACTTGACTACAACGGGTGTGACCTATATCAAAGATTTCAGCTATATCCTGCTGCGTAATGACCGCGTGGGCATTTGTTGGCCCTAACGGCAGCGGCAAAACGACGCTGATGGATATTCTGGCGGGAAAATTAGTACCTGACCGGTGGCAATGTTCAGATCGGACAGACGGTCAGGATCGGTTATTTTTCGTCAGCACAGCTGATTTCCGGACAGCGAACAGCTCGTGCTGGAATATATCCGCGATGTGAGCGACCACATCGAAACAAACGATGGGGACAAGGATTTACTGCCGCACAGATGCTGGAAAGGGTTTTTTATTTCCTTCCGAGCTGCAGTGGGTGCCGGTCAATAAACTGTCCGGCGGAGAAAAACGGCGGCTGTATCTGCTGCGGGTGCTGATGGGTGCTCCCAACGTCTTGCTTCTGGATGAGCCGACCAACGATCTTGACATCCCGACGCTGTCGGTGCTGGAGGATTATCTGGACAGCTTTAATGGAGCTGTCATCGCAGTTTCGCATGACCGTTACTTTTTTAGACCGGTTTGCCGGCAAAATTTTTGCCTTTATGGGTAATGGTGAGATCAGGCAGTTTATCGGCGATTACAGTAAATATGAAGCAGCGGCGGCCGAAAGCAAAGCAATGCTTGCAGGCGGTGCTAAAACCGGTACCGGCAAGGAGCGTATAGAAGCCGTTAAAAGCCAGTCTAAACAAATCAAGATGACTTATAAGGAAAAACTGGAATTTGAGCAGATAGAAACAATGATCGCCGGTGTGGAAGCCGAGCTGAAAATGCTGACGCTGGAAGTCAATAGTGCCGGCAGTGATTTTGTGAAGCTGGGCGAGCTTACCGCGCAGCAGCAGGATGCCGAGAAGCGTTTGGAACAGCTTGTGGAACGCTGGGCCTATCTTACGGAACTGGCGGAGGCGAGCGGTGTTTTCTGAGCTGCCTTAAAATAGAAAGGGATAAATATGTTAGTAGACGAAAATTTTAAACAACGCCTGCGGCGGCTTTTTTCAGTGATGATCCCGATTTTGATTACTCAGACGGCGATCATGGCTATGAATTTTTTTGATTCTTCAATGTCTGGTCATGCAGGTGCGGTCGATTTGGCGGGCACTTCGATCGGCGGTAATATCTGGATGCCGATTTTTGTTGGCACTAATGGAGTTTTATTAGGCGCGATGCCTATAGTTGCTCATCTGTTAGGCGCTGATAAGCGCGATAATATTGGTAAGGTCATTCGGCATACGATTTTTTTGGCGATAGCTTTTTCGGCAGTTATCATTTTAATGGGTGTTTTATTTTAGATACCCTGCTGACACATCTGCATTTGGAACCGCAGGTGCATTATATTGCCAAGATGTATATGGCGGCGGTGGCCGTAGGTGTGATACCGTTTTTTATGTCAACCTCGCTGCGCGCTCTGATAGATACTTTAGGACATACAGGTATCACAATGAAGATTTATTTGCTGGCGCTGCCGGTAAATGCCTTTTTAAACTACTGTTTTATTTTTGGAAAACTGGGAATGCCGCGTTTGGGCGGGGTTGGCGCCGGTGTGGCGACTGGTATTACCTACTGGCTGGAATTTGCTATTTTTGTCTGGATCGTGCATAAGCTGCCGGCTTTTGAGCATTTCCGGATTTTTAAAGACCGTTTCCATTTAGATATCAAACAGCTGCGTGAAAATCTCAGCATCGGTGTGCCGATTGGTCTGGCAATGTTTATGGAGGCCAGTATTTTTGGTGTAGTTGCACTGTTCATTGCCAAGTTCGGTACAGTCATCATTGCGGCGCATCAGGCAGCGTTGGGCTTTACTTCATTGCTTTATATGGTGCCGCTCAGTTTTTCAATGGCGCTGACGATTTTAGTTGGGGTCGAAGCAGGTGCCAAACGTTTTGAGGAAGCGCAGAAATTCAGTCGTATGGGCATTGCTCTCAATATGGCCATCGCGATTTTTCTGGCGGTGCTGGTTTACACTAACAGACCTTATATAGCCATGCTCTACACTACTGACCCTGTCATTATTGAAAAAGTAGTCGGCTTTTTGTTTTATGCAATCTTTTTTCAGTTGTTTGATGCGACGGCAGCGCCGATCCAGGGAATCCTGCGCGGGTATAAAGATGTTAAAGCAACCTTCTATTCCGGTTTTTTTGCCTATTGGGTGGTTTGTCTGCCCTTGGGCTGTTTCCTGGATTTTGTAATGGAGCATGGTCCTGCCGCATATTGGCAGAGCCTGGATATAGGCTTGTTTTTCTCGGCGGTTTTCTTAACGCTGCGGATGTTCTGGCTGCAGAAAAAGCTGGCACGTGAACAAATATAAAAACCGCAATAAATAAAAACTCCGGCTGTTTAGAAGCCGGAGTTTTGTGTTTAAGTGTACGCCTGTTTTAAAAAAATAAATAGCAAAATAACGCCGTAGAATACTTAGCCCCTTTGGGGCTAAATTTTTTTTGCTTAAATAAATCCTGACCTCTTGTGTATTTGCAAAGTATACGAGGGGTAATTTTTTTTGCATTGCTGACGGCGCAGGCGGGCAGCAGGAGGACAGTGACCACGTGCAGAGCATTGCCCGCTGATGGTTGTTGTATAAGTGCCGGGGAGGGGCAAAACGGAAGTCTCTGATAAATATCCGTTTGTATGTCTTGTGGGGGGGTACATACGTGCTATAATGATAATAATTATTGCTCTGGGAAATAAAAACACCGTTTTAAGAAAAGAAAATCAAAAGAAAACCAAAGAATCTATCTGAAAAGCAGTAAAATTTTACCTTAAAAATAATGAGAAAGGCGGAGGTAAACGATGTACGATGCAGATTGTCTGGAAAAAATCGGAGCCAATGTCAAGTTCCTGCGCACGATGCGCAAGCTGCGCCAGCAGGATGTAGCGCAAACGCTGGGCATCAGTCAGACCCATCTGAGCAATATGGAATGCGGCCGCGTCAAGTTCAGCCTGAAACAGCTGCTGCGCCTGGCCAACCTTTTTGACTGCCAGCTGGAAGTTTTTTTGACCCCCGGCAGGCGGCCAACGTAGCAGTCGGCGGGACCGGACAGGATAAGCGGTATACCCAAAGTGATATGGAGCTGCTGCTGACACTGGTTAAAAAAAGCGGTCAGCCGTAACGCTTCCAGCTTTAAACAAATAAGCGGTACTGTTGTGTAAAAGTTTAGACTGATAGAAAACAAAACGAACAGGAAGACATGACTATGACGGAAATAAAATCAGCCAGTGACGAAGAAATGGCATACTCTGCCAAAGGCAACAGCGATGGTAACAACGGCGGCCTGCCCCAGCAGGGACAGGCACCTCAGGCAGCGCCAAAACCCTATATGACCTTCGCCGCAGGCCAGGTGCAGCAGCCAAGCGGTATTGCAGGTATCAGCTTCGACTTTAACTACGGCGCCCGCGTCACCGTGCCCCAGGGCGAGTACAGGGTTCGGTTTATTGACCGCAAAGCCTGTCTTACTGTCTACGACGCACCTGCCAGCGGCGTTTTGGTTGCCAGCAGCAAAAAGTATTTTATCGATTTTCGTATCGAAGTATACGAAAAAGATAAAATGGTCTTTGCCCACGACCTGGATCTGCGCAGCCAAAAAGTGCTGTTAAAATTCCCGGTCGGGATATTGGGAGATATTCTGGCCTGGTTCCCCTATGCGGAAGCCTTCCGCCAAAAGCACGGCTGCCAGCTTTACTGCTCCATGGCCGAAGAACTGGCAGAGCTGTTTAAACCAGCCTATCCTAAGATACACTTTCTCAAACCGGAAGAACGGCCTGAAGGGCTGTACGCCAGCTACTATATGGGCATCTTCTTTCCCTGCGACGACAGGTTGCACCAGCCATCAGACTTTCGCATTCGCGGCCTGCATCAAAACGCCGCCATGATCCTGGGGCTGGACGAAGGAGGCGAACCGCCTCAGCTTAGCGTCAAGCTTTTGCCCAAAGACAAAACACGTAAAATAGCAGGACCATACGTCTGCATCGCCGCCCAGTCCAGCAGCCAGGCCAAATATTGGAACAACGGCAGCGGCTGGCTGGGCGTCGTCAAACACCTTAAAGCCAAAGGCTACAGGGTGCTGTGCATAGACCGCGAAAATGTCTACGGTATGAACAGTCGCTTTAACATAATCCCCTACGGCGTCGAAGACTTTACCGGCAAGCTGCCCCTGTCAGAACGTATCGACCTTTTATACCATGCCGACTTCTTCATCGGCCTGTCCAGCGGTCTTAGCTGGGTAGCCAACGGCGTAGGCATACCTGTCGTACTCATCAGCGGCTTTACCCTGCCGTTTAACGAATTTGCCACACCCTACCGTGTCATAAACTACCACGTCTGCAACGGCTGCTGGAACGATACGCAGATAGTCTTCGACCATAAAGACTTTGAATGGTGCCCACGCCTTAAAGGCACCGACCGCCAGTTTGAATGCAGCCGCTACATAACCCCCGAAGCGGTAAACAAAGTTATAGACAAAATGATGGCAGACTACCAGCTGGATCCGCTGGCACCAAAACAGCCGGCTCCAGATAAAGCAGCGTCAGCAGAAGCTGAGTCCATAGCAAGTGCAGCAATAAATAAAACCACTGCCGCTAAAACAACAGGCAAAGCAAAAAAAGCGCGGATAAGAAAATGAACCTTGCCTCTTGCAGTAAAAAAACATAAGGAGAAGTAAAAATGCCAGAAAAATTTAACATAGTACGTCAATGCCGGCATGGGCTGATGGTCTTTAACAGGCACGACCAGTTTATCGGCAAAGCGCTGAAGGTCTACGGCGAATATTCAGAAGGTGAATACGATGTTTTTAGCCAGGTAGTAAAACCCGGCGATACAGTTATCGAAGCCGGCGCCAATCTGGGCGCGCATACACTGGGACTGGCGCAGCTGGCAGGGCCGAATGGCAGGGTCTATGCCTTTGAGCCCCAGCGGCTGATGTTCCAGACACTGCTGGGCAATGCGGCGCTCAACAGCCTGACCAATATCTACGGCTTCCAAAAAGCCCTTAGCAACGCACCGGGTAAGCTGCTGGTACCACTGCAGGACTGCGAAAAAGAAGTGAACTGGGGCGGTCTGGCCTTGGGCAGCTGCAGTGAAGGTGAAGAAGTAGAGGTTATCACCATCGATAGTCTTAAGCTGTCGGCCTGCGACTTTATCAAAGTAGACGTAGAAGGCATGGAACTGCCCGTACTACAGGGCGCGGCAGAAAACCTTCGTAAATATCGGCCGATCCTGTATGTAGAAAACGACCGTGCAGAAAAGTCGCAGGAATTGGTGGAATGGATAAAACAGCAGGGCTACGACCTGTACATGGCACAAACCGACCATGTATAACCCCAATAATTATGAAGGCGTGAAGGAAAATATTTTTACGATAAAGCAGCAGACAGGAAAAGGCTGGATCGAAAGCAATTATATCTCGCTAAATAATGCTGTGCCTGCCCATAGAAGCTGGCATAGCTATGGAAGGCTTTGAAAAAGTACAGTAAGAGTTTTACTCCAAAATAAAGTTAAGAGAGAAGGAAAGAAGATGAGAAAACATAAAAATTTAAATAAACAGGAGTTAATGATCAGGCAGGACATTCCGTGTGTACATCTGGGGGGGGAAGTTTGTGCCTTTGAAATCTAGGGTAAAATCACTGCTGGGGGAAAAACGCAAAAAACGGGCAGAAAAAGTTCTGGCGACAGTAGTTATGGGCATGAACCTTGTCAATGTCACAGCTCCGGTGGCAGCACTGGCCGCGGCTGGGAAAACGGTGCCTGCCCCAGTCCAGCCCCTGCGTAGCGATGCTGCGCCTTTGGATTACGCCGTGCTGCCCCAGCTGGCAGACGTAGTGGACAGGGCCATATTTGCCCGCGCCGAAGCCACTGATTATAGCGGCAATGCCAGCGTAGCCACTATGGTGAAGGGCGATACGCAGACTATAACCTCTGGACAAAACGGTATTGTAAGTGTTATGAGTGGTGACGTAAACGGCGCTGGTCTGCAGACGATATCAAGCGGCGGGACCGGCACAGTCAGTAAAATGGATGGAGGCGGCACGCAGTTTGTCTCTAGCGGCGGCATTGGCACGGTAATTGATATGAACGGTGGCTATCAAACTGTCTACGAAGGTGGCACAGGTAAGGTGGAGACTATGGACGGTCTTCAGTACATCTCCGGCGGTGTTGGCTCAGTAGGAACTATGAATGGTAACGCTGGGCAGTTTATCTACTCTGGCGGCACAGGTATGATAAACGAGCTTAACAGCTACCAGCAATATGTGAACGAAGGCTGTACCGGTATAATCAACATCATGAACACTACCGGTACACAGTGGATCTCGGCCAATGCTGTCGGTACGGTGGTCACATTGAAATCGGGGACGCAGTTGGTTGATGATGGCGGCACCGGTACGATCATTACTCTTGACAACCATGATGGCGCCGGCGGGCAGATCGTTTACTCAAATGCCATCGGTACGATCGTTACTATGCTGGACGGCGAGCAGTATGTATTCAAGGGCGGCAGCGCCACGGTAGTCGATATGAGCGGCGGAACACAGATCGTTAGAGTTAGTGGTAATGGCATGATAGAGACTTTAAACGGTGGTGAGCAGAATATCATGGGGGGAGGCACAGGTCTGGTCAGTACAATGAACAGTGGCAGTCAGGTTATAAGCAGTAGCGGTACTGGTACAGTCGATACTCTGAACGGCGGCACGCAAACTGTTGCCGGCGGCGTGGGCACAGTCAGCGCCCTGCAGGGCGGCACGCAGGCTGTTTTGACAGGCGGCACAGCAGCCAATACCACCATCAACGGCGGCACGCAGAATATCGCCAGCGGCGGCACAGCCCTGGCAACCGAAGTTAGCGGCGGCATAATGCAGCTTGCCAGCGGCGGTATCGTCAGCGGGCTCACGATGAGCGGCGGCAGCCTGGAACTTTCAGCAGTCGGCGGCGGCAGTTTTGCCATCAACGGCACCCTGACAGCCACCAGCGCCGGGATCGATATGACAGATCACAGCCTGACCGGGTACAGATCTGTTACCCCTCCTGACTACGAGACCCTGACCATCGACAAACTGAGCGGCAGCGGCAACACCTTTATCATGGATACCGACCTTGGCAGCAACAATGACAGCAACAGTGATAAATTGATCATCAAAGATGCCGACGTCGGCACCCACTACGTCCAGATCAGGGACCTGAGCAAGCTGAACGGCATCCAGGTCACAGGTGAACATAAACAGCTGTTGATCACCGATAGCAGCGGCAAACTGACCTTTGAAGGCCAAGGATTCAATGCCGGCGGCCTGTGGGACCTCGACCCGACCCTGGCCAAAGGCGACACGCTGGGGCAGTCGGCCAACAACTGGTATCTGACAAAAGTAGCCAAAACTGCCAATAACGACACCCGGGTACTTTTGGAGGCAGCCAACAACAGCTACGCCCTGTGGCGCAACACCAACGACAGCCTGCGCAGCCGTCTGGGAGCACTGGGCAACGGCAGTGAACACGCGGACGGCATCTGGGCCCGTACGCAGGCGGGCAGGTTCAGCGGCGATAACTACGAAGGCCGCTACAACCTGTACCAGTTTGGTTACGACAAAGCCGATAACGCCAAAAGCATCTACGGCCTGGCGGTAGACTACGGCGACGGCACAGGCAGCTACAGCCCGGGCAGCGGTAAAGACAAGCTGCAGACCTTCAGCCTGTACGGGGTCTGGACAGGTGACAACGGCGCCTATACCAATGTCACGGCCCGCTACGGCAGCGTATCGACTGATTTGGAATCCTACGGCGACTACCCTGACAAAGCCGAATACAAGCAGCACGCCTACAGCGTCAGCGTCGAATACGGCAAATGCTTTGAGCTGGAGAGAGGGCTGTTCATCGAGCCTAATGCCCAATTCACCCTTGGCAGGCTGGGCAGCATCGACTACACCACCGACAGAGGCGTCAATGGCCGTATCGAAGGCATGAACAGCGCCCTCGTGCGTATCGGCTTCGTCATGGGACAGAAGATAGAAAACGGCAGCGATATCTACCTGAAAGCCGACCTGCTGCACGAATTTGCAGGCGAGCGCGACCTGCAGCTGACCTCGGATGCAGGCGGAACCAATGATATATTGACCAAGCACAACGACTACGGAGATACCTGGTTCGAGCTGGGGCTGGGCGGCAATGTCAGGATCAGCAGGACGGGCAACTTCTATGGCGAAGTGACGCGCGGCTTCGGCGGCGACATCAACAAAAAGTGGAGCGTCAACGCCGGGCTAAGGTTCACGTTCTAAGTGAGCGTCGCTTTGCTGCGAGCAGTAAAATAAATCCAAATAAATATTAAAACACTGCTGTGAACCAAAGCTCACAGCAGTGTTTTAATATGTTTTGTAATTATTTGAAATTTATTTTTCGTTGACGATCAGCGCCATAGCCAGCAGGTCATCCTGACCAATATTTTCGATGCGTGGCTTTCGCCTTCGGGGCAGAAAACAACTGCGCCTGCAGTCAGCGTGTTTTCAGTGCCGTTGTCATTATATAAGGCCGTACCCTGCAGGATATAAATAGTTTCGCTGGTGCCTTCATGTTTGTGGTAACCGAGTGAACAGCCGGGGTTTAAGAATTACGCGCGCATAAGCGGCTATTTTACCGCCGTAAACCATTTTCATCGACGATGTGCTCCATAATAGTATTGCCTTTACCGCCGGCCCGGCGTTCCAAAAATATCGGATTTTTCTTTCAGTGACGATCATCACAAGCCCCTCTTTCGTTATAAAATACTGCTGTTGAAATAAGATTCGCAGCTGTAAGGAAAATTCCTGCAAAAAATTTCCAAAAAAAATCAATTTACCTCTTTACAAATTTAGCATACTAAAGTATAATCAAAAGCGTAGTAAGAAAACAACACCTTAGAGGGGGATGGATGATGAAGAAATTTTTACTTTTGGCTATGACGCTGCTGATGGCTTTGTCTTTGGTTGCAGGCTGCGGCAGTGACAGTCCTAAAAAAATGGTGATAGGTCTTGATGACAATTTTGCGCCGATGGGCTTCCGTAATGAAAAGAACGAGATCGTCGGTTATGATATCGACCTCGCTAAAGAAGCCTGCAAGCGTGCTGGTATGGAAGTAGAATTTAAACCGATCGACTGGGCTTCCAAGGAAGCAGAGATCAAGGGTAAGCGTATCGATGCGATCTGGAACTGCTTTACAGTCAACCCGGAGCGTCAGGAAGCTTATACGCTCTCCAAGCCCTATATGGTAAATGCTCAGCTGGTAGTTGTTCCTAAAGGGTCTGAGATTACTAAAATTGCTGATTTGAAGGGTAAAGTTCTGGCAGTACAGGATGACAGTACCGGTTCTTATATTCTTGACAGAAATAATGAACTGAGGACTTCCCTGAAAGATTACAGAAAATATCCTGACTTTGCTGCTGTTTATATGGATATGGACGCCGGCCGTATCGATGCCATGGTAGTTGACGCTGTTCTGGCTCGTTATTATATGGTCAAACATCCTGATAAATATGTAGCTTTGGAAGAAAATCTGGGCGACGAAGTCGTAGCGGTTGCCTTCCGTAAGGATGATAAAGAATACAGTGAGAAAATCAACAAGGCACTGGATGAAATGAAAAAAAGACGGCACCATGAAAAAGATTTCTGAACAATGGATGGGTGTTGACATCACTAAATATTAATAAGCTCCGGGCCGATGGCATGAGCTGTCGGCCTTTTTACTCTACTTATTTTTAATGCAGATACGGAGACTCATAATGGATTATATTATTTCCATCCTGCCGCAGATGTGGCTGGGAACGATCGAAACTTTAAAATTGTTTTTTATTACTATTGTTTTGTCAATACCTTTAGGTATACTGCTGGCTCTGGCGAGGGTTTCGTCACTTGGCAGCCTGCGCAGTGCCGTTGGTGTCTATGTCTGGCTGCTGCGCGGTACGCCGCTGATGCTGCAGCTTTTATTCGTTTATTACGGACTTCCATTTATTCCCGGTATCGGGATCAGGATGGATGATTTTCAGGCGGCTATTTTTGCGTTTGTACTTAATTATGCCGCTTATTTCTGCGAAATTTTCCGCGCCGGTATCCAGCTATTCC
>ENA-OQDT01001974-OQDT01001974.1-human-gut-metagenome-genome-assembly--contig:-NODE-1974-length-11069-cov-3.148967_pt1 | contig 11069 bp, 11 predicted proteins | sample MGYA00242786_ERZ504617 | MGnify/ENA primary metagenome ERZ504617 (study PRJEB26092, sample SAMD00036337) | human gut metagenome | host: Homo sapiens | study: EMG produced TPA metagenomics assembly of... | reverse complement strand
AATTCGTTTTGCCATTTCATGAGAATGACCAACACCTTCTGCATTTACAATAATATGATGTTTCTTTCCGATACGACGCTTTGACATAATCTTTTTAATAATTTCCTCTTCATCGTTTTCCTCAGCACGCTCCGGAATCAAAACATACTCGGAACCGTTGGAAATACCACACCATAATGCAATGTGTCCGGCCGTTCTTCCCATTACCTCAATGATACTGCATCGCTCATGGGAAGCGGAAGTATCACGAACCTTATCAATGGCTTCCATTGCCGTGTTGCAGGCAGTATCAAATCCAATCGTGTATTCGGTGCAGGCAATATCCAAGTCAATGGTTCCCGGGATACCAATTGTGTTAATTCCATTTGCAGAAAGTTTCTGAGCTCCACGGAAAGAACCGTCACCACCGATTACAACCATACCATCAATGCCATGTTTGCGGCAGATGTCAGCAGCTTTCTGCTGGCCTTCCGGTGTCATCATCTCTTTACAGCGGGAAGTAAATAAAATTGTGCCGCCACGCTGAACGATATCAGTAACGCTCATCGTGTCCATATCAATAATATCCTCTTCCAAAAGTCCTGCATATCCACGACGGACACCCTTTACTTTCAGACCACTGGAAATACCGGCTCTGACTACTGCACGAATCGCAGCATTCATTCCCGGTGCATCGCCACCACTTGTTAATACACCAATTGTCGTTACCTTTTTCGCCATAATCCGATTTCCTCCAATTTTATGTTTTATCTGTTTCATTTATCATTTCTCATACATGTATATTTTACTATGCCCGGAATTTTTTTTCAATACTCTTTTCCGTGACTTTCACATTATCCTCGCCAAATTTAGTATACAATTCCGACAGCAATTCTTTGCATACTTTCGTGCACCGGCTCTTTGGCAAAAGTTTTCTCGCACGGTCTTTCGACAAATAAATATAAACATTTTCCGTGCCATCGTAATTTCCAAGAATGGCAAATAAAGTCTGCTCTGCTTCTTCATAATCCGCACGTGTTGGAAATTGAATCCACAGTTCTTTTTCCACGGCATCAAATGGCACAACACCGGAGCAAATAAGTTTCGCAGGCTTGTCCTCTTCAACAGTCACACGGCCTTGAATAAATACTTTTGCATCTTCCTCTAAAAGTGTGCGGTATTTTTCATAATCGCGTGGAAAGACAATGACTTCTACCGTTCCATACAAATCTTCTACCGTAAGAAATGCCATCATGTTATTCGTACGGGTTGCTTTTACCGTTCGTCCGGTAATCATACCGCCGATAACCGCTCTCTCCTGGTCTTTCACTTTCGGCTCCGTCTCGCCGTCAACCACTTCGAAGTCAGCCGTCGTACGTGTAATATTTTTCTCTAATGTTGCCACATATTCTTCCAGCGGATGGCCACTGATATACACACCCAGCACTTCTTTTTCAAAACCTAAAATTTCTTCTTTTTCGTATTCACCTACATCCGGCATTTTTACTTCTAACTCTTTTTGTTCCTCCGGACTGGCAAAATCAAACAAGGACATCTGACCGGAAAGCGTTCCTTTCTTCTCCTGATTTACACCATCCATAATGCTGATGTAAGAATACATTTTCTGCTTTCTGGTCCCCGGCAGGCTGTCAAGTGCGCCCGACTTAATAAAACTTTCAACAGTTCGTTTATTCACCGATTTTCCAGATAAACGCATGCAGAAGTCTTTCAACGAGCGGTATCTGCCGCCAAGCTTGCGCTCTGCGACAATTTCATCAATAACCGGTCTGCCGACTCCCTTGATAGCAGCAAGTCCATAGCGGATATTTCCTTCATACGGCGTAAAACGATACTCTCCCTCGTTGATATCCGGTGGCAGAATTTCAATTCCCATTTTACGGCAGTTCATAATGTACTCCGTAAATTTTCCCGGTATGCTCCATAAAAGAAGTCATCAACGCCGCCATAAAATCAACCGGATAATGACATTTTAGATACGCTGTCTGATATGAAACGACAGCGTAAGCCGCCGCATGCGATTTGTTAAACGCATATTTCGCAAAATCGGTCATATCATCAAATATTTTAATTGCCACTTCTTCCGGGATTCCTCGCTTAATGCAGCCTTCCACGCCAATTTCTTCATTGCCATAGATGAAATAATTCTTTTCTTTCTCCATGACATCTGCTTTTTTCTTAGACATGGCGCGGCGCACCTGGTCGCTTCGCCCATAACTGTACCCGGCCAGATCACGCACAATCTGCATAACCTGCTCCTGATAGACAATACACCCATACGTAGGCTTCAGGATCGGCTCCAGCTGAGGACAGTCATAACGGATGGTATCCGGACGGTTTTTGCCCCGGATATACTGAGGGATAAAATCCATGGGACCCGGACGGTAAAGAGAAATTCCTGCGATCACATCTTCCAGGCTCTGAGGCTTCAGTTCCTTCAGAAATTTTTCATTCCCGCACTTTCAAGCTGAAATACACCATCAGAACGACCGGTGCCGAGGGAATCCAAAACCTTTTTATCATCATAATTGATTTTCTGCATATCCAGAGTCACTCCTGCATCCTTCTGGATCAGCTTTACTGCATTCTGGATCACAGTCAGAGTACGAAGTCCCAGGAAGTCCATTTTCAAAAGTCCCAATTCTTCCAGTGTTGTCATGGTAAACTGAGTGACAATAGACCCGTCTGATGCTCTGGAAAGCGGTACATATTCTGATACGTCCTTCTGGCTGATAACAACACCTGCCGCATGCATGGAGGTATGTCTGGGAAGTCCCTCCAGACGTCTTGCCATATCGATCAGATAATGAATTTCATCCTGCTCTTCATATGCTTTTTTCAGCTCAGGGTTCATAGTAAGGGCTTTATCTATAGTAATATTTAATTCCTGCGGGATCATTTTCGCAATGGAATCCACCTGTGCATAAGGCATATCCAGTACACGGCCCACATCCCGGATCACACCACGGGCTGCCAGCGTACCAAAAGTAACGATCTGAACCACACAATCATCCCCATATTTACGGCGGACATATTCAATAACCTCCTGCCTTCTTTCGAAGCAGAAGTCAACGTCAATATCAGGCATAGATACTCGTTCCGGATTCAGAAATCGCTCAAAGAGCAGATCATAGCGAATAGGATCAAGCTGTGTGATGCCCAAGGTATAAGCAACCAGACTTCCCGCTGCAGAGCCACGTCCCGGTCCTACCATAATGTCATGATCGCGGGCATATTTAATAAAATCCCATACTATAAGGAAGTAATCCACGTAGCCCATATTTTTTATAGTAGATAATTCGTAATTCAGACGAGCTTTTAATTCCTCTGTAACCGGCTGATAACGTTCCTCCAGTCCCTCGAAGCATAGCTTGTTCAGATATTCCCAGGATGTAAGACCATCCGGCACATCGAATCTTGGAAGCTTGGTCACGCCAAATTCAATCTCAACATGACATCTTTGTGCAATCTTATGAGTATTCTCCAATGCTTCCAGAGCATATGGGAAAAGTTCTGCCATTTCCTCAGGAGATTTCACATAATACTGTCCGCCCTCATAACGCATTCTGTCCTCATCCGCCAGTTTCTTGTTTGTCTGCAGACAAAGAAGAATATCATGGGGATCAGCATCCTCCGCCCTTGTATAATGCACATCATTGGTTGCCACAAGATCAATTCCCGTTTCTTCATGCATACGGAGAAGTTCCTGATTTACCACCTGCTGCGCAGGGATTCCATGATCCTGTAATTCCAGAAAGAAATTGTCTTTACCAAAAATATCCTGATAACGAAGAGCTGCTGCCTTTGCATCTTCGTACATTCCTCTCTGAAGATATCTGGCCACTTCACCTGCCAGGCAGGCACTTAATGCGATAATTCCCTCATGGTATTCTTTTAATACTGCCAGGTCTACTCGAGGTTTATAATAGAAACCTTCTGTGAAACCCTTTGATACGATCTTCATCAGGTTTGCATACCCCTGATTATTTTCTGCCAGAAGAACCAGGTGGTAGTATCTGTCCTCGCCGCTTCCTGCTTCACGGTCAAATCTGGATCCGGGAGCTACATAAACCTCACATCCCAGAATCGGATTGATTCCCTCGGCTCTTGCTGCACGATAAAAATCAATCACACCATACATAACTCCATGATCTGTGATCGCCGCACTGTCCATGCCAAGTTCTTTGACACGGGCTACATATTCTTTTATCTTATTGGAACCATCCAGCAGACTGTATTCTGTATGGACGTGAAGATGTGTAAACTCCAACTCTATTTCTCTCCTGTTCTAATATCTGCAATTTTATCGCAGCATATTTTTATAAATTTAACTGAATCAGGTAAGTCCCCTGCTTCAATTGCGAAAAGCAATAATCATTGGGTGGGGACTTGCTTGTCTGTTACTATTTCGCGTAGATTCTCTTGTCCTTACAACTTTTAAAGTAGGTTCACATTTACCGGATATATAATCACTTAGCCGTGATGGGCTGACACCAACCAACTTTGCAAGTGATTTTTGATTAAGCCCCATTTCGTACATACGAAGTTTAAGAACATCCACAAGTGTTGGTTCTCCCAATGCAAAATGTTCTTCGGAATAATCAGCAACCAAATTAGAAAGAAGCTCCAATTCTATGCTATTTGGGTCATTCAAAGGAGTATCATCTTTCACTAATGGAAGAAGTTCCTCTACTCTTTTCACCGCCCATTCATATTGGGCTTGATTTTCTATCTTTGTCATAATCCTAAATATTAGCGCAATCTATTTTATCATATTCTTTATGAGTACCAATAAAGCGAATATACACAAACTGAATAGTGAATTTAATCACTACTACCAAACGATAGTTATTGCCTTTGATATTGAAAACATAGTGTTGATTACCTACACTATCAACGCTATTAAACGTTTTCTTAATATCGGCAAAACAGGTCCACTTGCTTCTTTTCACAATGGTAGTCCATTCTTGCAAAGCGACCTTTGAATCGGGATGGTTCTCTGCATATTCTTTTAATGCTTGTTCGGTAAATATTCTCATTGGTTACTCAATTATCGTGTGACAAAAATACATATATAATTCTATAATTCAAAATTATATTCTAATATTTACAATTTAAAGAGCAAAAAAATAGCGGCAACTCCAAAGAGTCACCACTAACTATCCTATTTTCCCTATCAAAAATTATAAATCCCGTAATTTTTCTGACTAAGAGGCGTTTTTCTGTCCCTTATTTCCGATTTGCTCATTCTTTGCCACCTGTTCCTCTTTGATTTCCTTCAGCTCTTCATCAATGCGATCCGCGTTCCCAGCAAACATAATGCCCTCACGTCTTGACCATACACCACCACTAACAGCGGAGACAGCCGTAGTAACCTTATCATTCAAATCATCAATCATATATGGAACCAGTTCTGTTTCTATGTCAATGGTCTGCGATGCCTTGCTAAACTCGGTTGGATTGATAGAGCCTAAAGCGGAAACAATGAAATTTACTCTTCGCTGCAAGAACTCACCGATAACCTCACCGTGATTTTCTACCGCCATATGTGCACCCATAAACATGAAGCGGAAAGCAGTGCCGGAAGCCTTGCCTATGCCTTTCAATGTCTCAAACGATATTCTTGGAGTGTTTGACATATCATAAGCCATATTAGTGAGTGTTTCTGCTTCAAAACGTACCGTATCCGGAACTTGGTTCCACGTCAGATACTGAGCATCCGCACCTTCACCCGTAAGTTTGACCATTCTGTCCTTAACCTTACCCATGAAACCCTCTACATCTCCAATTAGCTTCAGCAGTGGGAAGAAATGATAGTCTATACAATCAGCATAATTAGATAGCAATTTCTCTAATCGGACCCGAAAAGTCTTTATCTTCTTGCAGTAAGGTTCAGGACGATAAGCATAGAGAACCGGTAGTTTTGGGAATCCATGAGCAAAAGGCGTTCTTTCTTCATACCCTTTAGACAAATCCCATTGATAAACCATTTTGTCCGTGATAGTCATAAAGCAGATGACCTCCGAATCATCCATGAGCTTCTTTTTATACTCACGTGAGAAAGCAATCATTTTACCTTCGTCGTTAAAGAACGGGTATAGCTTATCACCTCTGAATGGAGACCATAACACGCTTTTCAGTTTCTTGGTGGGCTTGACCTTGCCACCGAACGTAGTCTTAACTTTCTTCCAAAACTTTGCCCAAAACGAATCATCATCGGTAACATACCAATATTCTGCCGCTTCTTGTTCGGAGAGCCAGGCACGGACAATCTTCTTGTTTTGGTATTTGATTTTGTTGGATTTAAATACAGCCTTTACCGCATCCAGCAGCTTCTTTTCATCATCATCAGTCGGAGTGCAATCCATAGACGGTTCTGTGCCGACCGTGAAAGCAGTTTGAATGTTCACTATATCTTGTTCCAATGGAATAGAAATACGGTTCACCGGTTCAGTCTTATACTTTGCTTCGATTTCATAAGTCTTACCAGTTTTTTCATCGAAAACTTTTTCGGATTCCTTATCAAGTACTTTTCTGTCCGGATACTTTTCTTTATCCACAATGATTTCGTGGCGTTCCGGATTCCAATCATCCCAAAGTTTGCAACGGTCGGGAAGTTCAGTCTTCCTACCTTTCTTCAGATAGTTTATCTTCTGCCCGATGTCAGGCAATGCTAATATTTCTTCTAAATTCAATGGCATAGTTTATATTTTTAATGTGTGAATATTCCTGTTAAATCTTTCGGCTTCTGAATCTTACCAAGAAGCTCACCCAATACATAGTAACGTACAGCATCTATACAATTATGCACGAGAACCCCATTAGCAAAATATTCATGTTCACCTTCAATGGTCAAATCATATACCTCGCAATAGCTTTCACTTATTGTTTTTACGTCTGTTACTTGCTTGCAGTTTATGTGCGCATTCTTTTGAACAGCATTTGGGCTTAAGATACTTGTTCCCCATGAATGTGATTCCGCAGTATTGGCACACCATTTCTGTCGTACATTTAGGCGAGGTGTACTGCCATTTGTGATGGCATTTCTTTGAGCAAAATCGCTGATGAACATTTGTTGCTGTGAATCGTCCGCCACATTGCTCGCACACTCTCTCTTCGCTCTGTAATCGGGCAATTGCCTTAATTCTTCTTTGATTCCAATTTGATTTTGTATATGCGCCTTTTGTGTTAAGACCCATTCTGACAATATTGTCAATTTTCTCCGGATGTAGCCTATTATGTTCACTTCTTGAAACCGCTTCAAGGTTTTCAATCGAGTTATTGAGCGGATTGTGGTCAATGTGGTGGATAATCTTTCCATTCGGAATTTCCCCATGATAGAATTTGTAAACGGCATGATGCAGCATCTCGCTCTGTTTGTTTCCGTGTCCAAATTTCCAATAGTAATAATTGGGGTGTTTCCCATTTGGATACCGTTTGTACACTCTCCCGTTAAATTCGATAGAACAAACAACTTGTCCCCTTTTGTTAATTTTCCGTACTTCTTCCATTTTCCGTTTGCGTTAAATTTATGTTCTAAGGTAGCAAAAAATGTTCGTTTTTCAAAGCCTATAAAGACTTCTTTTTCAATTACTTTTCTTACTCCGTTATTGTGTTTCTTAAGCACTTTTTTATAACCATTTCGTGTAAGAACATAATCCCCGACCCGAATATCCTTGATAGGAATATCGCCATTTATGGTAGTAATCAGTGTGTCTCCACGAAAGCAGTGGTTGTTTGCATCCACTGGAGTGTTTATATACCTTCCGTCTTTATCTTTATCCCATACATAATTCCTCAGCTCATTTTGCAGGTTGTATGAACGCTTGGTTACGAAAATTTCAAGACTTTGCATTTTGTCAATTCCTGCATTGATTGATCCAGCACCTTTTTCGACGGCATATATCCTTATTCCCCCGTTATGGATTTCTTGTATCAATCTCGGATCTGCGCTATCGGCAATAGTTTTCATGCCCCAGGGTCTAAGCGATTTGACTATATCGGTTGAAAGCAATCCGGTTCGGTAATCTACTTCGTCAAGATATAGTCTATTATCCCATATTCCGCACCTAACTATCGCTGTGGGGTCCATGCTATACCCAAAGTCCAGCCCTATGCCAACTTTTTTGCATTCAGCCGGGAACTCATCAACAATACCCCACTTCTTGAACACCGCACCTTCCGCAACATCAGCCCAGCGACCAATAACCACATGAGCATACTTTTCGGGGTTGTTCACCTTCATGTCCTCGACCTCTTTCAAAAACTCCGGGGAAAGGTTCTCCAAGTTATCCAAGTAGGTGGTATGGATATGAAGTACATTCGGGTGAGTGGAGATTTGAACCTGTACACCGTCAATCTCTACCAGCTTGTGAGTTTTCTCAATGTATTTCTTGTAGATGAAGTGATTGGAATCGCATGGGTTCATTATAATGATAATCCGGTTCTGAATACCCTTCTTGCGAATGGAGAGCATTATCTTGTCGAACTCATCTTCGCTTGTCCACTCTTCCGCTTCATCGCAGACAAAAGTCGTAATGCCTTGAATGGATTTCAGTTTTGCTGTCTGGTTTCCGGAAGAAGTCTTGATACCCCGAAACATGATACGGCTCTTAGTCATCTTATTGACTATGTCCGTCTTTGTGGTCTTGAAATATTTCGTGGTACCGTCCAAATCTATCTTCTCCATCATTTCGGGGATGATAGACATACCGGCAGAAACCATCGTGTAACGGGTGTAAAGAATCTGATGAACTATTTTCTCTACGGGAGTCATTTCAAAAGTCAACCGCTCAATAAAGGTAGAAGCATTGAAAGACTTTCCGCTACCACGCCCACCGGTAATAAGAATTATAAATTTTTCCTTATCCTCATATAATGGATGGTAAATTTCTTGGGGTACTATCATTTTAGCTTGTCTTTAATCCAGGAATCAATGTTGATGCCATGCTCTATGTCTGTTGGAATATCAGCATTTGCAATCTTTTGGTTTTCATCAGCAGGAGATTCACCGATAAGTTCTAATAAATACCTTATAGCGTTCAAATCTGCATCACCCACAGCTTTCGCTATGAGTTTTTTTATCATGGCATCCTTTACAATGTATTTCCGACCTTTATCATCTGTAGTTTCAGCATTCAACGCAGCAATGGCAAACTCTCTTGCGGTTTTCACAAGTTCCTTTTTCTGTCTTCTCGATTCAGCCGAAAGTCTTGCGAGTTCCTGCGCTCTCTCTGTGCTAATGCGTTTGCCTTTCTGCGTTAAATTCTGTTCGTTCGCCATTATTCTACCCCAAATTCTATTCTATCCATAAATTCTTTTCCATCAATGTATCGTTCTTCAAATCCATAACCGAACATCTTCATGAAATTAGCCCTTTCTGTTGGGCTATTAAAAGACAGCACGACATAGCTTAACATTCCGTTATCCTTTTCAAAGCTATTTTGGTTGCTAATTCTGTCTTTTATCTTTTGCACTTCATTGTGACGTACAATTTGATTTTCTTTTGAATCCTCATAAAAATTATTGGAACGGTTAATGTCTTTATTCTCTTTACCTTCTTTAGTAGCTTCATCTATGGCTGATAATGAAATCGTCCAATATATCTTCCTTTCTCCAAATATCATCGTTAATAGAAAAGTCCAAATCACCAATTCCAAGCATATTCAAATCGAAGTCATTCAGTCCGGCAAGGCTATAATCAATTCCATCAAGCATATCTTTTAACATATCTGAATCAAAATCGCCTTGTACGCTTCTGTTATTCATAAAGATATTCTGCTCTTTTTCAGTTTTTTCGTCCATGTGAACTACTTCAACACGAATCAAATAATCATTAGTTCTCGTGTCAGGATTGTATTTATTTACTTCATCTATCACTGAAATACGTTGATGACCAGAAACAAGGTTGCCAGTAACCTCATTCCATACGATACCACCAAGCAACCCTACACGCTTTAGGTTTGCTTTCAGGTTCTTTCTTGCTTCTTGTGTTATTTTGCGAGGATTGTAGTTAGCGAAGTTTATATCACTCCGCTGTATTTCTCTACTTTCCGGTTGAGTTATTTTGTTCTCTTTCATAATCGAATATTAATTTTTCGGAATATGGGAACTCTTTCAAAATGCGTTTATAATCATTGGGATATTTACTACGCATTAATAGCATCGTATTTAAATCAATAGTAAATCCTTGACTTATAGCGTTTGCATCATAGATAAAAGGTTGTATCAATCCACTTTGCCTAATATATTGAAGCACTTCTTTGTTTGTCCACAATGCAAGAGGATAAACCATGCCTTTATCTGTTACATAGCCGGTTTTAGCAAACTTCTTTAAACGCATCCGTTTCATATAGCCATCTACGCCTTTCATTCCGCTGAATCCGTACATGACGCCTGTCTCTTCTCTTACAAATTGTTCTATTTCACCAATCTTTCTCGGCTTTATAGAACTATCTGGTTCACGAAAAAAGCCCCAGAAATCGTAATAGTCACGCTGAAAATGTCTAATTTTGCGTACTTCTACATTTTTGTAATGATTTTCTGCCCATTTGATATAAGGCTGCACATGGTCTAAATTTGGTATGAGGTACATATAATAGCATATAACCTTATCAAATACACCTGCAAGCATATCCAATAAAGCTATACCGTCTTTACCACCGGCTGAATAAAACAACACAGCAGTGTCCGTTTTATCACGAACACTGCGTATTATCTGCATTGTAAGGGCATACTTGTTCATAGGCTAACCATTTGAACCATTTGCTCCACGAACCCCAAAGGCAACACGTAAGTCATACCGTCTTTGGTCTCTATTTCCTAACTGCGTTGTACCAGCTTCACCGCCACGTCTGGCAACCAATCTACCACCAGCCCCTGCACCGTTCATATTACGGCGCGGTCCCATTGTTCTGTTAATTCTTCTCCTTGTACTACCGACTCAGCTAATAAATTTTAAAATTAAACAATCAAACATTATCTGTACTAAGTATCTTACCCAAATGATACCATACTTGGCAAACAAGATATTCTTTGCCGTTTTCTTCAAATACTTGGTCGTTACCATCTTC
>ENA-OQDT01001973-OQDT01001973.1-human-gut-metagenome-genome-assembly--contig:-NODE-1973-length-11073-cov-3.927371_pt1 | contig 11073 bp, 10 predicted proteins | sample MGYA00242786_ERZ504617 | MGnify/ENA primary metagenome ERZ504617 (study PRJEB26092, sample SAMD00036337) | human gut metagenome | host: Homo sapiens | study: EMG produced TPA metagenomics assembly of... | reverse complement strand
AGTTTCTTTGTACTTTGTATACAATTTTATCAATGCTTTTATTGTAAAATATTTTTCGTATTTTTTTTCCAATACATTTATGCGAGGAAATTTCTCATTCTATATATATCGTTTACTGTCCACAACGTGACCAGAGCATGTTTGAAAAGGTTTTCTCCAAATATATGCAGTAAACAGAAAGCAACCTTACCCTTCCACCTTCTTCACCAACAGCAGCGGCATTCCAGGCACAACTCTGTCCTCTTCCAGTTCATTCAGCTCACAGATTTCCTCCACTGTAGTATAAAATCTTTTCGCAATATCCCACATAGAATCCCCATTTTTCACCACATACACCGTGATTCCCGGCATTGCCTGGATTTTCTCCATATCAAGGGGACGCTCCTCCACTTTGCTTATGATCATCCGGTTTTCACACTGAAGCACCAGCACATTGAGACTGATCACAGCCTTCACCTCAATCTCATTGCTGTCGATCATAGACGTTGACAGCTGTTCCAGATCTGCCTGCAAAAAAAAGATACTGTCCTCGTTGATCCCGTTTGCCTCAATTATATGGGAAAAAGGGATCATTCCATCAACAGAATAGAATGGCATTTCATCATTTCCTGTAATATACAGAATTTTCATAAATACAATTCCATCAGCCTGGATTCCATTTTCTACAATTTTCGTTTTCTCAACCTTTACACGTCCCTGGCTGTGACAGATCTGCAGGATTTTCCCCTGGCTTTCCTTCAGTTCAATACGGTCAGATACGCGGCATTTGGAGTCATTCCGTACCAGGAGGCTTTCCAGACACATCTCTTTTCCCTGAGGAATGCATTCTTTCAAAGGCGAGTACACATCCAGAATCAGGTCATGCTCTTCTTCGCGGTAAAGCTTCATGTCCAGTTCCAGCACCGTGTCTACACTCATTACCCGTTCTTCCCCATCGGAATCCGGTTTTACTTCAATGCTCTGATGCATAACGGAAAAGCCAATATTTGGAATCATCTCTCCCATACAACCAGTACACTCCACTTCCGTATTAAACGGAAGCACATACTCTGCCCACTGAAGCGGATTTTCCTCATCTTCTCCCGAATACAGGACAAAAACTGACAGCTCCCCTCTTGCCTTCACCACATTATCCTCTGGACGCAGATCCATTCCACGGACATCGATGGTATACCACAAAAGCTGTTCAATGTTCGGTTTATTGGACACTAAAGTCACTTCATCCTTAATCCGCATAGTGTCCTTTTTATGTACCATAAGACTCATTAAACGGACTTTCTTCCTTTTTACTGAAATTCCCTCCTCACTGATTTCCACCGGAAGCTGAATCCCTGCCATTTCATCTACCACTGCATAAAAGGTGACAATTGCTTTTATGTTTAGTTTTCGGGAATGAATCATGTGCACGCTGAGATCTTCAATTTCCCACTTCAGGCACATTTTATCCCCACTTGCAATCCCTTCCAGGTTCAAAGTCTCATCAAAAGGCAGTTTTGCCCCCAGACTGCTCACCTTCTGGTTTTCTTCCCCCACATAGAGAATATCCACGTTCAGGTTTCCGCTGATAAATGCCTTTCCTTCGCTAAGACGCACTTCATCCATGGAAACGTCACCCTTGTTCTGGATCAGTCGGCCCACATCCGGCTTTGCATCTGGTACATTATAATCTGTATCAAACGTTACCTGGCTGGCTGCACGGCTTTTTATCTGAAGCATCTGCACACTTTCTTTTCTTAATTCCACGATTTTCCACTCCTTTTTTCACCAGACTGCTATATTGCATCATTTTCGCTTTTTTCAGTAAAGCGTTCAAAAATCACAGGTTCTTTTCGGTATTCCGTCTTCACCACGATGTAAGGATAGGAAGGCGGACTGATCGTTATTTTCTCGTCTGATGGCCCCAGCAGCATTGTCCGGAAAAAAACAGCCTGGGAAGTCCACCCCAGTTCTTCCACGGAAATACTGTAACCTCCGCTCATTTGCTCCCCGTATCCTTTTACAAGAAACAGGTCTTTTTCACATTGATAGGTCAGCTGAAATTCATTCTTCTTTTTCTCCTGTATCAGGGCAGCCAGTTCTGCCGGTATCTCTTCATTTTTTACAATGGAATACTCCAGAGGCTTCCGCGGCTCTTCCTCAATGCGGATAAAATTGCATCCACTGATCAAAAGCAGTGACCACAAAATTACTCCCAGAAGAACTGCTTTTGTTTTTTTCATTCTGCCACCTCAGATGTCTCGTTGCTGTTCATCTGATGCTCAGCCTTTAAACACAGCAAACAGCAATCTCCATTTATTTTATTGTATGAGGAATAAAAAAGATTTATTGCAAGAATTTTTCAAATTACATATAATAGACATAAACAATATGCCAAAACATGCTTCCTACGCATGAGGCACAGATCAAAGAAAGGAAAATCATATGATTCGTTTTATTTTATGCGTGATCGTAGTGGTTGGATTCCTGATTTTATCCATTCCCATTCTCTTTGTAGAATGGATCATCGGCAAATTCAATCCTATGGCAAAGGAAATCAGCTCTCTTCGGATCGTTCAGGCAGTATTTCGTTTTATCCTGTGGATATCCGGTGTGAAGCTGACTGTTATCGGAGAGGAAAATGTACCAACTGATGTGCCGGTTCTTTATATCGGAAATCACAGAAGCTTTTTTGATGTACCGATCACTTATCCACGCTGCCCCATCCGTACCGGCTATATCGCAAAAAAAGAGATGGAAAAGGTTCCTCTGCTTTCTACCTGGATGAAACGTCTTCACTGCCTGTTTCTTGACCGTAATGACCTGAAGCAGGGACTGAAAACCATTCTCACTGCTATTGAGAAAGTGAAATCCGGCATTTCCATCTGCATTTTCCCAGAGGGTACACGAAACAAAAATGAAGATGAACTGGACATGCTTCCATTCCATGAGGGCAGCTTCAAAATTGCCGCAAAGACAAACTGTCCGATCATCCCGATGGCGATCAGCGGCTCCGCTGATATCTGGGAAAACCATTTTCCAAGAGTTAAGAAAACCCACGTTATCCTGGAATATGGCAAACCAATCTACATAGACCAGCTGGAAAAAGAGGACAAAAAACATCTGGGTGCTTATACCCAGAATGTTATCCATGAAATGCTGGTAAAAAATAAAGCGCAGTTATAATGCGTCAGCTTCCAACTAGAGCGTGTTTGAAAAAGGCTTTCTGCAAGATGTGCGTCACAATTTGTGGGAGATTTTGTCCGGATGAGGGCGTCGTAGCGGGCTACGACAACCGAATTCGGGCAAAATATACCGCAAAGTGGGGCGTGCAGATTGCAGGAATGCTTTTTCAAACACGCTCTAGCAGGACAGACCTTCAGGCTGTCCTGCTTGTTATTTTCAGAGGCCTCTGGAAAAATCATTCCTGCTTTTTTCCCAGCTGTTTTCTCCGGACTTCCTTCGGCGATTCCCCATAAGCTTCCTTAAATTTTCGCAAAAAACCTTTGTAATTGGTAATCCCGTTTTTATCCAGAAGAAATGTTATATTTTTATCTGTCTCCAGAAGATCTGTGTGGAAATGCTCCATGCGGATCTGATTTACATAAGTCAGGAAGGTCTGTCCTGTATATTTGCGAAAAAGGCGACAGAAATGCTCTGGTGTAATGGCCAAAAGCCCTGCAGCATCGGCAAGGGAAATTCTTTCCCCATAATGTTCCCGGACAAATTCCATGCATAACTTCATCCGCTCCAAGTCTCGCAGAGTGCCGTGAGCGGTTTCTGTATCTTCCTCACTCCTGATTCCTTCTGTATAAAGAAAATAAAGTAAACGGTAAACAGCAGAAAGCACCAGAAGATGATAGCCTCTTTTTTTTCTTCATAAAAGCCTGCAATTTTCCGAAATACGTCTCTCAACTGATCATACAGATCATCAGCCCGATTTGTAGACTTTCGATTCTCCCTCATCTCCACAAGTCCCTTTCCCTGCACATTCTCCAGTTGTTCTCCCTGAACACATGCGTCAGCTGATTTCGACCTTATAAGCTCCTGAAATTTCAGTCCCTTCCACTTTGCAGAAATTCTTTCCAGATGAACCGGCGGGATCTGTAAAAGATAATACCTGGCATCCTCATGCGTGTAGGTATAATGGATATCATTGGAATTTACCAGAAAAATATCCCCTTTTTCCAACTCATAACTCACATCATTAATAGATGCTGTAATCTCGCCGCCAAGCACATAAATAATTTCCAAATGCTCATGCCAGTGCGCCGGTAACAATTCATCCCAGGTATTTACATATGTAAAATGAATTTTCCCCAAATGATCATCCAGCACGTTTTCATATTCTGCTCTCATAGTATGCCTCACCTTCTTTTTTCACTCAAATTTCCCGACTTCCATAATACGCAACACTTATGCTGCAGGTTTAAAATCAAAATACAACATTTATGCTACAGGTTCAAAATCAAAATATACCATTTATTCTTTATGATAATATATAATATTTCATCTATAATATCAAGAAAGACCTATAAAAGAAGCAATAAACCATCTAGTACACCACCGCTTTTTCCAGTACAATAGCAATATCAAGGCAACTACACGAAAAAAACTTTCTAATTATAAATTTATCTACAGGAGGACATCCCACAATGAACAAATGGACCAGAGTTAAATTCCAGCCAAACCTTCCCCTTAAGGAAAGCGGCCGTGTTACCGCAAGCAAAGAACATATCCTTCTTTCCAAAGAAGCCGCCAAGGAAGGTATGGTTCTTTTAAAAAATGAGAAAAATCTGCTTCCTCTTGTTGAGGGCACACGCATCGCCCTTTTCGGCAAGGGCAGCTTCGACTATGTAAAAGGCGGCGGCGGAAGCGGTGATGTTATGGTTTCTTATGTACACAACCTTTACGACGGGCTGAAAATGCAGGAAGGCGCCGTTCAGATCTATGAGCCATTATCCGCATTTTACCGCACCGATATCCAGCACCAGTATGAAAAGGGTGCCGCACCAGGAATGACGGTAGAGCCAGAGCTTTCCCCAGAACTTGCTGACGGCGCAAAAGCATTTGCTGACGTTGCTGTTGTTGTGATCAGCCGTTTCTCCGGCGAAGGCTGGGACCGTTCCAGTATTGAATGCAACAACGAATTTAATCCATGGGATACGGAAACCACCATGCCGAAAATTTCCGGCGAAATTTTCCCGGATGGCGACTTCTATCTCACTGCCCGTGAGAAAGAAATGCTTTCCATGGTAAAAGAGCGCTTCGATGATATCGTGGTAGTTCTCAACATCGGCGGAATCATGGATCTTTCCTGGGTAAAAAATGACGACCGGATTTCCTCCGCTCTTCTTGGATGGCAAGGAGGCATGGAAGGCGGACTTGCCATGGCGGAGCTTCTCACCGGCAAAGGAAATCCTTCCGGTAAGCTGGCTGACACTTTTGCCGCAGACGTAAATGATTATCCATCCACTGCCAACTTCCATGAGTCTTTTGATTATGTAAACTATACGGAAGATATTTATGTAGGCTACCGCTATTTTGAAACTCTTCCAGGGGCACAGGAAAAAGTAATCTATCCATTTGGATATGGACGTTCCTACACCACCTTTGGCCTGGACACCATCGCTATGTGGGAAACAGAGAATCAGATTTTTGCTGAAGTTCAGGTGACCAACACCGGTAACCTGGCTGGAAAAGAAGTTGTCCAGATTTATTTCGAAGCTCCACAGGGACTTCTGAAGAAACCAGCCCGCCAGCTTGCCGCTTTTGCAAAAACCCGTCTTCTTCAGCCAGGCGAGACACAGCAGATCCGCCTTTCCTTTGCAAAGGCTGACATGGCTTCCTACGATGACCTTGGAAAGATCAAGAAATCCGCATATATTCTGGAAAAAGGTACTTATAAGTTCTATATTGGAACTTCTGTGCGCGACACCAAGGAGAGCATCCTGACAATGGAACTGGCTGAAAATGTAATCACAAAGCAGCTGACAGCTCATCTTGTTCCAACCAGCCTGAAAGAGCGTATGCTCTCTGACGGCAGTTTTGAGGAGCTTCCACAGTCTGCATGCAATGACATGAACGAATGCGTATTTGAGAAAATGGAGCCGGGCACTGAGGAAGGTATTACCCCTGCAGTCCGCTGCTGTGCACGTGGCACACTTTTCGACAACTTTGGCAGAAAGCAGTTTATTGATGTAGCAGAAGGCAGGCTTTCCCTGGATGATTTTATGGCACAGTTAAGCGATGACGATCTGATTCATCTTCTTGGAGGACAGCCAAACGTAGGTGTTTCCAATACCTTCGGTTTTGGAAATCTTCCGGATTACGGCGTTCCATCCATTATGACAGCAGACGGTCCAGCCGGACTTCGTATCAGCGGGGAATGCAGCATGAACACAACAGCATGGCCTTGCGCGACACTTCTTGCATGCACCTGGAACCCGGCTCTTGTTCAGCAGGTTGGACAGGCTGGTGCCGAAGAAGTGAAGGAGAACAATCTTGCTGTATGGCTTACCCCAGCAGTAAATATCCACAGAAATCCTCTTTGCGGAAGAAACTTCGAGTACTATTCCGAGGATCCGCTGATTGCCGGAAAGATGGGCGCAGCTATGGTAAAAGGTATCCAGTCCCAGCACATTGCAGCTTCTGTGAAGCATTTCGCAGCAAATAACAAAGAGACCAACAGAAAGCACAGCGATTCCCGTGTTTCCGAGCGTGCACTTCGTGAGATCTATCTGAAAGGTTTCGAGATCATTGTAAAAGAGGCACAGCCATGGACCATCATGTCCTCCTACAATGCAATCAATGGTCACCGCGCTTCTGAGAATCGCGAGCTTCTGGAAGATGTTCTCCGCGGCGAGTGGGGCTTCAAGGGCATGGTTACAACTGACTGGTGGACAAGAGCTGAACATTACAAAGAAATCAAGGCCGGAAATGACGTAAAAATGGGAACCGGTTTCCCCGAGCGTGTGAAAAAGGCCATGGAAATGGGACAGCTTGGCCGCCCGGAATTAGAGCACTGTGCAAGACGGGTGCTGGAGCTGATTCTGAAGATTGACTAATAAAGTGTAATCTCATATTTCACAATAATAAATTTTTGCAACTTATAATTAATTGCAGTTGGCCAATTTGCAAGCGAAGGATACTTCTTATCCGCAGACAGGAAAGTGGACGCGAGCACAAGTAAAACAATTGAATTTTAGTTATAAAGAAACCCATGGCAATTTTATTTCTGTTGCCATGGGCTTCTTATTTAGGCTCTGGAGCGTGTTTGAAAATACAATCCGAATTATTAGTATTATATTTTATTTTCTCTCTGACAGATACATGTGCAGCCAGGGCACCGGCGATGTAATCTTATGAAAATTTTCTCTTGCAATTTCCCTCTTTTCCCCATTCTCCCCAAGAATCAACAGGCGATCTGCCATTGCCAGAGAATCCGATAAATTCAAAGATAAGATCACCACCGAAATCCCCTTATCCAGGAACTTTTCCAACATACTCCAGATAAACATCCTGTGAGCAAGGTCAGCGCCGCAGAAAGGCTGAATACAAAACAGAATCTCCGGTTTCTGCAAAAGTACTCTTGTATACACCAGCTGATACTTCTGCTTTTCACTCAGTTCCTCCACCGGCATTTCAAAAACGTCTGACCCTAATATGGGACTGTATTCATTCCGAATACTTTTCTGAAGACGTTTGTTGTGCCAGATTGAAGGAACTTTCTCTGTCAGACAAATACAGAGATTATTCATATAATCCAGTTCGGGAAAAATCATGGTTTTTGTAGTACGTTCCTGGATTACTGCAATCCTGCAATTTCCCGGAATCTCTGTCTGCTTCCCATTCAACAGGAGTTCTCCACTTTCCGGTAAAATATCTCCGGTCAGAATCTTCCGCAGCTCCTCCATTCCCCTGGCATCCATAATCTGTACGGCCAGGCATTCTCCTTTATGCACATCAAAGGAAAAATTGCAGGCAGCATCCTCTCCGTAGCCCTTCCACTGAAAAACAACCGGTGCAGCCTGCTTCCCTTCCCTTTTTTCCGTATGATAACGGACCATGTCGTTATATTCCGTCATGTAAGTTACGGACGGATCATTGAACAGCTCCTCTCTTTCCAGAATCTTCTGGATTCTTCCATTGGTAAACAGCGCACATCTGTCACAGATACTGGAAATCTCCTCCAGATGAGAACAGATATAAAGAAAAGAAAACCCTTTTTCCACATAATGACGGATAATTCCATGAAGCTTTTTCAACTCATCATCACTGACAAGAGCTCCAACTTCATCCAGCACGATCAGATGATATCCCATAATCACAGCCCGGAGCAATTCTACAATGATCCGTTCAAAAGTGGAAAGCTTCTCCACATCTTTATTAAGTGGAATGTCCATTCCGATATCTTCAAAAAAAGGGCTTCATCTGCCGGTTCAGGATCTTTGTGCGGATCACCCACTGGCGAAAGCCCGGGCGCAGTACAAAAATATTATCTGCAATATTTAAATTCCCTGCCAAAGAACTTTTCTCCTGGATAATGCTGATCCGGTTTGCAGCCTTATAATGTTCTTTCCAGGTATTTACCTTTTCCCCACCGTAATAAATGTAACCGTCATAGAGGGGAAGATTCCGCTCCAGAAGTTTCAGAAGAGCTGTTTTCCCATGACTGTTAACAGGCAGAAATCCCATAACCTCCCCCTGAAAGATCTGAAGGTTGAAGTCCTTCAGCTTCACAACCTCATCCTCTTTATACGTCACACGCTCCATTCTGAGAACTTCATTTCTCATACCAGCACACTCCTGTTTTTCACCTGTCTGTCGTCAGTAAGTATAGGGATGGTGATCTCCACATCTGTCCCTTCTCCTGGTACAGAATAAACGTGCATTCCATATTCATCCCCAAAGATCAAATGGATTCTGTTATTCACATTCACCAGAGCGATTCCGCCTTGTTTTTCTTCATTGTCGTGAAAAGCCTTGGTTGACTTGCCCAGTTTCTGGTTCAGCTTTGCTAAGGTCAGCTCGTCCATTCCCAACCCATCGTCTGAAATACGGATGAGCAGGCGATTCTTTGTACACTGAAAACGGATGTAGAGATTTCCACCTCCAACCTTCAGCTCCACGCCATGAATAATGCTGTTTTCCAAAATCGGCTGCAACGTCAGTTTGGGAATTCTGCAATTCATGATCTTTTCATACTCTGCAATATCATAATCAATATGAAGCTGCAGCCGGTCCCCGAAACGATATTTCTGAATTCCGAAATAAGTCTCACAGTTATCCAGTTCTTCCTCCACAGAAACCAGATTCTCCACCTTGGTAATGGTGTAACGGAAAAATCTTGCCAGGGCTTCTGTCATATCTGCAATGCTGTCCAGACCTGCAATAATGGCTTCTCCACGGATGCTTTCCAGTGTATTGTAAAGGAAGTGGGGATTGATCTGATTCTGCAAAGCCAGGTACTGGGCCTGTCTTTTGTTCAGATCCATATATTGGGGAGAACGCACAATGCGGTCTACCATTTTCATCTGCTTCTGGATGCTTGGAGTCAGGTTCAAGAGCTCCATATCTTCTTTTTCTGAAAAAATATAACCCTCCAGAAAACGATCCATCATTTTTTCACAGCGCATGTAAGGACGGTGGATCCAGAACCAGAATACAGTTGGAAACAAAATTGCAAATATTGTTATAATTATGGCTATCCACCAGGGGTGTTTCTCCTTTATATGCCAATAGCAGCTGAATTACCGCCAGAATAATAAAACTCCCGAAGACTACCGTTCCCAGGACAAGCGCACGGTTGGATATGTATTTCAGTTTTTCTTATATTTCATTTTTGATTTATCCATACAATTTTCTATATGTAGAGGGTTTCACCCCTGCCGCTTTCTCAAAGGTATGTGTGAAATGTTTCGGGTCGTTATATCCTACCCTCTTGCAGATTTCTGTTACTGGAAGATTGGATTCCCGAAGGAGTAGCTTGGCCTGTTCCATTCTCACGTGATCAGATATTTTGCAAAACCTTCTCCTTCTGTCTTCTTGAATAAGACACTGAAATAAGCAGTGCTAAGTCCCACCATCTCGCTGACTTCCTCTAAGGTCAGAGGATCACTGAAATGGTTCTGGATATATTCCTTTGCCTTGCGAACCGGGCGAATGGTATCATTTTCATAGCGTTCAGCCTGCTCCTGGATATATTTTTGCTGGAAATCCCTAAGACATGAAAAAATTTTCCCTCTATTTTTCCACATTTATCACACTGTTTACGGAATTCCTCCACTGTAGCAGTGCGCTCTGGAATCCGAATACTTGCTGCAAAAAATATCAGCTGCTGCATACACCAGTTCGAAAATCTCGCTGCCCCGGATTTCTTTCGCCTTATTTACCGTATCCTGCAAATCCTCTACTGCTTCTGCTGCATTCTGAATGCTGGAGATTTCTACAGCATGAGTAATATCACGAAGATACTTTTTCAGCAGCTCACTCTCCTGAATTTCTGAAGCTTTTCCCATACAGTCGAGAACCCGTCCATCCCCTTTTACCAGTCTTTCCTGGATCAGTTTTCGGGCTTCCTGCATAGAGTCTGCCAAATGCTCTGCCTCTTTGTATGCTGCTCCAACTGCCATGGAAAAGCTTACATGCTGAAACATATTTTTCTGGATTTCCATCTGGGTAAGGCTGCTCTTCATGCTCCGGCGGATGGATTCCTTCTCACTTTCCGGATAGTTAAGAATACCGTAGCAATAGTCATCACGAATCAGAAGAACTAATTCGCGGCTGTCGTTTTTTCAGATTTCGTTCCAGGACCTCACGTACATTTTTCCATAAGGATTTCACTGGAAGTGGAGCTGATCTCTCGTGCGCCAGCCAGACCTGTTGTTCCATCCATTCTGCCGCCAGAAATGATCTTTCTTCCATAATCCACTTTTACACAAAACGCCTGGTACACTCCCTGTCTTGCTTTCAGATGATAAATGCTCGTCAATGTGTCCTGTGAAACCGGCATATCCGGCTGATCCAGCAGCCGGTCGATCAGATTTGCCCGTAAATGGTCATCATCCCTTTTCGCCTTATTTACAAGCTCCTGAT
>ENA-OQDT01001972-OQDT01001972.1-human-gut-metagenome-genome-assembly--contig:-NODE-1972-length-11076-cov-4.201297_pt1 | contig 11076 bp, 9 predicted proteins | sample MGYA00242786_ERZ504617 | MGnify/ENA primary metagenome ERZ504617 (study PRJEB26092, sample SAMD00036337) | human gut metagenome | host: Homo sapiens | study: EMG produced TPA metagenomics assembly of... | reverse complement strand
AGGCGATAGACAAGCTGACTGCCGCCCGCCGCATTACTTACCGTCGTGAGTTACATGTGTGGAAACCCACCCGCCACCGTTTCCCGGCAACATCCCTGACCTATCTGGGCAATGTGATGAATACCGCCGCCCGCAGCTTTTATCAGGCTCACGGAGTAGCTTCTGTGGAACCGGCATACGAGAAGCAGGCCGTACCCGAAGCCGTACTCATGTTCTGCAAACATTGCCTGCGTTACAGCATGGGCTGGTGTCCTACGCATCAAAAGGGACATTCCCCGTACCGGGAAACCCTACTACCTGGTAGGAACAGATGGCAAACGTTTCCGCCTCACTTTCGACTGCAAGAACTGCCAAATGAAAGTCAGCGGTTAAAAGCCAAGGATGAAGCTTACGTATAAAGCATACGGTATAAAGAATGAAGTATAAGGTATGGGTGAATACGCATAACGGATAGTGAAGATGATTGAGAATGAATGCCCAAAGTATATAATATGAAGAAAGAAGAAACAAACATAAACAGCCGTAAACACAGCGCTACCGTACAACGTGCGTCCCGCTCTTTATACCTTATGCCTCATACCTTATACTTAAATTTCATATTTTATATTTTATACCTTATTCTCGGTTCTTCTTGCCATTATCCCCGTCCGGACCTGGAAGATGGGAAACTGGGGGCAAAGACCCGCGATTCGCTGACTTATCTGTACGAGCGTCATTATACGTGGAACACGAATCTGGAAGTGCAGGAAGATTCGGTGACGATAGCCTGCCTGCCTGTAAAGGACTGCTATAATACACTGTACAAGGGAGACAGGGTGGTAGTGGCGGAGTTTGCCATCCACCCGACGGACAGTGTGGACAGCGTATGGGTCAAGCTCGCCCATTCTCAGGAAGTGCAGGGCTGGCTTCGGGAAAAGGACATGATCCGGGCGTTTGTACCTACGGACAGTATCTCGCAGGCCATTTACCTGTTCAGCGATACGCATGCTTCCTATTTCATTGTTATTTTTGCGCTGTTTGTGGCAGCATGGCTGTTTCGCGCGTTCCGGCGGAAGCAGTTGCAAATGGTCTACTTCAATGATATAGACAGTGTATATCCGTTGTTGCTGTGTCTGTTGCTGGCGTTCAGTGCCACGGTGTACGAGTCGATGCAGGTGTTTGTGCCGGAGACGTGGCAGCATTTTTATTTCAACCCCACACTCTCACCGTTTAAAGTGCCGTTCGTGCTATCCGTTTTCCTGATGAGCCTTTGGCTGTTTGTCATCGTACTGCTGGCGGTACTCGACGATTTGTTCCGCCAACTGAGTCCGGAAGCGGCTGTATTCTATCTGTTGGGGCTGGCTTCCTGTTGCATTTTCTGTTATTTCTTCTTTATACTGACTACCCATATATACATCGGTTATCTGTTTATAGCCGTATTTGTGTGGGTGTTCTTCAAGAAACTGCGTTCGTCACTGGCGGCATCCCGCTATCGCTGCGGCAATTGCGGACAGAAAATAGGGGCGAAAGGGGTTTTGCCCGCATTGCGGGGCAATCAACGAATAGGTTATTTGCCGGTACCGGCTGGCGGTACTTCGCGTTCCAAAGGGAGGTATCCCGGCTACCGGCAGTTGGTACTCCGTGTACCAACGCTTGGTAGTCCGCGTACCATAGTGTGGTACTTCACGTACCAATGCTTGGTAGCTCCCGTACCAACGGTTGGTATTTCGTGTACCAAAGCGGGGTATTACTTTGGTACACGCAACCGGTTTATATTAAGAGGCTTACAATCCTGATTTACCTGTTTGTAAAAGTCGGCAAACTCTGTTTGCTAAAATCTGCAACGCAGTTCTATTCCGGCCTGGATGGGGCGTCCTTTCTGCATAAATCCGTTGCCCATGCTTTCGAAATAGAAGGCGGCGTAATCCTTGTCCAGTGCATTGCGCACCCAGAAGTCTATCTGTCCGCGACCTTTCTGGAAACTGATGCGTCCGTTCAGTGTGCCGTAGAATGATTGGCTGACGGTGTTCTCTTCCGTCCAGTACACACGTCCCGCACCGGTGTATCCGGCATTCAACTGAATGCGCTCCAGCCAATATCCCGGGTTGATGCGGAAAATGTACTGTCCGCCTACGGTCAGCGTGTGTTTGGGAACGAAAGGCACGTAGTTGCCGTTGTAGCTGATTTCCTGAAGCTGTCCGTTGACGCGGGCATTGGTTACGTAGTCCTTAAAGGTGGCATACGTATAGCCGTAGCTGGTGTTCAGCGTGAAGTCGGCAGTAATGGCGGCAGCCAGGGACAGTTCGGCGCCGAGGCTGCGGCTTTTGCCTGCATTCACCGTTTCGCGTCCCAAGCCGCTTGCTCCTGCAAAGCGTGAGATTTGCTGGTCGCGCGTCTCCAGCCAGAAGAGTGCGGCATCGGTACGCAGACGGTTATTGAAAAGATTCAGGTGAGTTCCGATTTCGTAGTTCCAGGTTTGCTCCGGTTTGTATTCGGTGGCGGAGCGGGCGTCGGGATTCTCGCCTGCATCGGGGAACATTTCGCTGATAAGGTCTTTGTAGGATGCGCTGGGAGAACCCTCTACGGCTTTCAGAATTTCCTCTTTCGTCTGCCGCATCATGTCGTTTTTCAGGCTGGACTGCAACAGGTCGGAGAACATCTGGATGTTGTATCCGCCCGAACGGTAGCCCTTGCTCACGGTTGCATAGACGTTGCCCCGATTGTTCTTGAAGTCATATTGAAGGGCAAACTTCGGCAACAGTTGCAGGTAATCCTTGTCGATGGAACCGTGGTAGCGCGACTGTACGGTGAGCGCCGTTTCGGGCATCATCGGTATTTCTTTGATAACCTGCCCGCCCCGTACCATTTCTCCTTTGATACCTACCGTATAGTCCATTGCAGTGCCGGAGTCGTAGGTCATCTTCATCTTCTCATAATCCAGGCGCAGGCCGGCGGTGAAAGATAATCCCGTGAGGCCGAACAGATCCCGGAAAGTAGACTGGTGGAACAACGCTCCGTTGAGAAGCGGTGTGTCGAAATTACCGTTGATGAGCAGATTGCTGTTGCTGGGCCGCAAGGACGGCAGGATATTGATTCCCATACCGGGCATGGGCATGGGAACTTCTATTTTGGATGGGATTACACTGCCCAGCATCTGCCCCAGCATTCCCATGCCGTCTTCCCTGAAGGTCACCGGAGCGTCGGTTTTCAGCCATTGGTAGAAGCCGAAGACGCCCGTAGCCCATTGCCAACGGCTGCTGCCTTTGCTTTTCATCACAATCTCTTCGCTCAGGGTATGGATGCGTTGCTTCTGTTCCAGCGTATAGATGTCTTTCGCCGTAAAATCCTGGTCGATGAACATGCGGTCTTTCAGGAACTGATAGCCCGTTACGGCGCTCAGGGTGAAGCGCTGCGCCTGATATTCGAGGTTCAGCCCTGTATTCAGCAGGTTACGGTAGTAGCTGTTTTCGCGGTTGTTGGAGATTGTGCCGATGTATGATTTCATCTCTTCGCTTTGGGCGGCGGGGTTGACGCTGCCGGTATAATAGTACGGATAGCCGCCCTGGTCGCTGTATTCGTAGCTCACGTTCAGGTCTGCTTTCCAGTTCTCGGAAGGCAGGTAGATGCCGCGGAAGCGTCCGCCGGCCGATTGGCTCTTGTCTGTCTTCTTATTCTCCAGCGCTGCGTTGCGGAAGAAGCCGCCTTCGTAGTCATAGAAGCCGCCGGTAGAGAAAGCGAAACGCTCGGACACTCGGTGGTAATGCGTCAGCGAAGTGTTGTAGGCATTGTGCGTGCCTGCGCCGATGCGCAAGTCCGTGCCCTGATAGGAGAAAGGCGATTTGGTGTGAATCTTAATCAGTCCGCCCATCGCATTGCGTCCGTACAGCGTTCCTTGCGGGCCGCGCAGTACGTCGATGCGTTCGATGTCGGAGTAGTCGAAGTCGAAAGCGGACTTGTCGATGTAGGGGATATTGTCCACATACAGCCCTACGGACGGCGTGTTGATGCGCGAACCGATACCACGGATATAGACGGCGGAAGTAAGGCGCGAACCGTAGTCGGGGATGTACATGTTGGGAACGAGTCCGGTCAGGTTCTTGATAGAGTTCACCTGTGCCGCCTGCATGTCCTGCTGCGAAAGCAGGGTGACGGCTGTGGGCTGTTCGCGCAGCTTGCGGTTTTCTTTGGGGGCTGCGATGACGAGGACTTCTTCCACGTCTACTACTTTCAAGGTGTCCAGATCTGCTGCCGACACATTACCGGCAGTGAGGAACGTCAGAATCAGGGGAATAATCTTATATTGTTTCATAACTGGTTTTGTTTCGCTTGCAAAGTAACGCGAAATCTCCAGTTCGTGCAATCCTAATTTATGAGGATTATGATGCCGGGAGATGCGGGGCGGCAGGGGGATTGCCATCCGGTTTATATCCTGTCGGCATCAATGTAGCCGTGCATCACGGCATAGATTGTCAGTCCCGATACGGACTTGATGCCCAGTTTCTCCACAATGTTCTTGCGGTGGGTGATGACGGTGGTGAGGCTGATGTTCAGTTTGTCGGCAATCTCCTTGTTGATAAGCCCTTTGGTGATGAGCACCAGCACTTCTATCTCGCGGGCGGAAAGCTCGTGGGCATCGGCGTTGCCGGCGGCATGAGGCGGCATGGCGGAGCGGAGACTGTCCGGTTGCTTGTCGGGGTGTCCGTGCTGGTGTCCGTACCGATGGAGTTGCAGAATGTCTTTTACGAGGCCTTTCTCGTCCTGATAGATGTTCAGGGTCGGCACGCCCGATAGCTGAGGCTGGTTGTCGCCGCCTGCCAGTACAATGGTCTTGGGCTTTCGGGGCAGGAAGAATGAGGTATGCTCGAAATATATTTGGGAAGAGATGAAATAATGGGCATACATGTCGGGCGTATCATCCATGAGTTCGGCGAAGGAGCGGAACACACGGATGGTAGCCATCGGGATAATCTCTTCCAGAAGGTTCTGCAATCCCAAAGAGGTCAGTGTGTTGGGAGCGACGATTGCTATTTCGGGAGCTGTCATAACGGTATAGGTTTGCCCGCAAAAGTACGGATTATTTTTGTATCATCCTTACAATGCGGGGAAATGAATTTCATCTGAATGCGGAAGCCTGCTGCTCTCATTGCAGCAAGAGCCGGCTTGCGGCTTCCGCACACCGTTCTCCGTCGATACCTGCCGACACGATGCCGCCTGCATATCCGGCTCCCTCTCCGCAGGGAAACAGTCCTTTCAAACGGACATGCTGCAAGGTGTCTTTGTCTCTGACAATGCGCACCGGAGCCGATGTACGGGTTTCAACGCCAATCATGGCAGCTTCGTTGCTAAGGAAACCGTGGCTGTATTTCCCGAATTGCTGGAAACCTTTGCTCAGCCGGTCGGCAATGAACGGCGGCATCCAGAAGTGCAGAGGCGACGATACCAGTCCGGGGGCGTATGAACTTTCCGGCAGGTCGTAGCTGAGCTTTTTCCTGGTAAAGTCCGCCATGCGTTGCGCGGGGGCTGTTTGCTTCATGTTGCCCTGTTGCCAGCAGAGGCGTTCCAGAGCTTCCTGGAAATACATCATGTTGAGTTGGGAGTTGAAAGCCGGGTCTTCGTTCATTATTCTTAACTCTTTATTCTCCAAGTCTTCTGGACGTAGCTCCACTACCATTCCCGAATTGCTCCACCGGGAACCCCGGTTGCTGGGGCTCATTCCGTTGACTACGATTTGCTGGGGACCGCTGGCTGCCGGAACTACAAAGCCGCCGGGACACATGCAGAAGCTGTACACGCCTCTTCCGTCCACTTGGGTAACGAAGCTGTACTCAGCGGCGGGCAGGTATTTGCCGCGTCCGTTGCGGTTGTGGTATTGTATCCGGTCTATCAGGGAAGCGGGATGTTCCAGACGTACTCCTACGGCGATGCCTTTGGCTTCTATTTCCACTCCGTTGGCTGCCAGCCAGCGGTATACATCGCGTGCGGAGTGTCCGGTAGCAAGTATTACAGGACCAAGGAATGTCCGGCCGGTATCGGTTTCGATGCCTTTCACTTCATCGTTTTCAATAATAAGAGCATCCATCCGTGTCTCAAAGTGCACTTCACCGCCGCAACCGATAATGGTGTTCCGCATGTTTTCTATGACCCGCGGCAGTTTGTCCGTGCCGATATGGGGATGGGCGTCTACGAGTATGGAAGATGAAGCGCCGTGCTGGCAGAATACGTTCAGGATTTTGTCTACGTTCCCCCGTTTTTTACTGCGGGTATAGAGCTTGCCGTCCGAATAGGCGCCTGCACCGCCTTCTCCGAAACTGTAATTGGATTCCGGGTTGACGGTCTGTTCTCTTCCTATCAGGGCAAGGTCTTTCTTGCGGTCGCGTACATTCTTTCCGCGCTCCACGATGACGGGGCGCAAGCCCAGCTCTATCAGACGCAAGGCGGCAAACAGTCCGCCGGGACCGGCTCCCACAACGATAACTTGCGGCTTGTCCGACACATCGTTATAGACGGTTTCCTGATACTCCTTCTCTTTCGGCAGCTCGTTGAGATAAGTACGCACGGTCAGGTTTACGAAGATGCTCCGCTGGCGTGCATCAATGCTGCGTTTCAGAATGCGCGTAGCCGTAATGTCGCGTGCGCTCACTCCTTTCTCTTGTATGAGGTATTCTTTTATGCGTTGTTCGTTGGCTGCAACCTCAGGCAACACGCGCAATTGGTATTCTTGTATCATTGGGTTTCTTTCTATATCTATATATAATGTGTATCAATCCGTATCTCCTGCGGCGGACTCATCCTATGGAGGACTTAGCCGAACAATGCCCGGAAGGCTTCTTCCACCTTTCTTACCGGTATCAGCTCAATCTTCAATTTGGACGTGTTCAGTCCCTGCAGATTATATTTGGGCAATATAAACCGTTTGAAACCGAGCTTCTCCGCTTCGCCGATGCGTTGCTCAATCCGGTTTACGGGGCGGATCTCGCCGGACAGGCCTATTTCTCCCGCCATGCAGATTTCGGGTTCTATGGCGGTATCCATGTTGCTGGACAGGATGGCGCTGATAACTGCCAGATCGATGGCGGGGTCGTTCACTTTCAGTCCGCCGGCAATGTTGAGAAAGACGTCCTTTTGGGCAAGCTTGAAGCCGACCCGCTTTTCCAGTACTGCCAGCAGCATGTTCATTCTCCGTATGTCGAAGCCGGTGGCGGAACGTTGCGGGTTGCCGTAAACGGCACTGCTCACCAATGCCTGCGTTTCTATCAGGAATGGTCGTATGCCTTCTATGGCCGAAGCGATGGCTATGCCGCTCATTCCTTCATGGTCTTGGCTGAGGAGCAGTTCCGAAGGATTGCTTACCTGCCGCAGTCCGTCCTGTCTCATCTCATAGATGCCCAACTCGGCAGTACTGCCGAAACGGTTTTTGATGCTGCGCAGGATGCGGTACATATAATGTTGGTCGCCTTCAAATTGGAGCACGGTGTCCACAATGTGCTCCAGTACCTTAGGCCCGGGCAATGCTTCCTTCCTTGTTCGATATGGCCGATGAGGATGACCGCCGTATGCGTTTCTTTGGCGAAGCGCAGGATAGAGGCGGAGCATTCCCTCACCTGAGCTATGCTGCCGGGAGAGGATTCGAGCGTCTCTGTGGAGATGGTCTGTATGGAGTCTATTATGACTAAATCGGGGCGTGTATTCTTTATGTGGACGTAAATCTGTTCCAACGAGGTTTCGCAGACAATCAGGCAGTCGGCGGATGTGCCTGACAGACGGTCGGCACGCAGCTTTAGCTGCCGGGCGCTTTCTTCGCCGGATATGTAGAGGATACGTTTCTCCGGTATGCGGAGGATGGTCTGCAGCACCAGGGTGGACTTTCCGATACCCGGTTCGCCGCCTATCAGCACCAGCGAGCCTTGTACCAGACCGCCGCCCAATACCCGGTTCAGCTCAGCATCGTGCAGGTCGATACGGGGTTCGTCATCGGCAGCGATTTCATCCAGTGTCACGGGCTTTGCTTTGGCGGTTTCCATGCCCGATACCGGACGTTTGTTTACGGTTTCCTTGCGTACAATCTCTTCTACATAGGTGTTCCACGCTCCGCACGACGGACATTTGCCTACCCATTTAGGCGATTCCTGCCCGCAATTGCTGCATACATATACCGTTTTCTCTTTTGCCATAAAAGAACTTCCTTTAGAATAATTGCCCAAAGGTACGATTTTTCGTTTCAGGGCTGGCGGTGTGTCGCGGAGTTTTTTCTATATTTGTTCTCAAAAACATAAAATGGGGATTATACTATGATAGAAGATATTCTTGAATACAATAAGCGGTTTGTAGAGAATAAGGGATATGAGAAGTATATCACCAATAAATATCCCGATAAGAAAATCGCCATCCTTTCCTGTATGGACACCCGTCTGACCGAATTGCTGCCGGCAGCTCTGGGTATAAAGAACGGTGATGTAAAGATGATAAAGAATGCGGGCGGAATCATTTCGCATCCTTTCGGTAGCGTTATACGCAGCCTTATGGTGGCTATCTACGAGTTGGGGGTGAAAGAGGTCATGGTCATTGCGCATTCCGATTGCGGTGCGTGCCACATGAGCAGCGCCCAGATGATAGAGCACATGAAGGCGCGCGGCATCAAACAGGAAACGATAGATATGATACGTTTCTGCGGAGTGGATTTCGATTCGTGGCTTTATGGCTTCGGAGATACGGAGAAGTCCGTAAGAGAAACGGTGAAAGCCATTCTTGACCATCCGCTGATACCGGAGGATGTCCATGTTTCCGGGTTTATCATCGATTCGATTACCGGGGCCTTGACTCCCGTAGTGGCGTAAACACCTCTCTTCCTATATCGTTATCTCACCTGCAAGAGGGCGGCTCATCAGGTCGCGTACTTTTGCGGGGGGATAGTTGTGACCTAACAGGAACATCAGTTTGGTTACAGCGGACTCTGTTGTGCTGTCGTATCCGCACACCACGCCTGCCTGCATCAGACGGTATCCCGTTTCATAACGCTCCATTTCTACCGTACCGGCGCTGCATTGGGTAACGTTTACAATGATAATGCCTTGTTCGCAGGCATTGTGCAGATGATGGAGAAACCACTCTTTCAGCGGAGCATTGCCCGAACCGTAAGTTTCCAGCACCACAGCTTTTCAGTCCCTTTATAGCGAGAATGGCATCCACCACGTTTTCCTGAATGCCGGGGAAGAGCTTCATATGGCTATATTGGTATCGAGCAGGTAGTGTGGCTGCAACTCTCTTTGTACCTTCTCCGTATGAATCTGCACATTATTATATTTAATATGTATGCCGGCAGAAGCAAGTACAGGGTAATTGTACGAGCGGAAAGCATTGAAGTTCTCCGCGTTCATTTTGGTGGTACGGTTGCCGCGTGTCAAGTGATTCTCAAAGAAGATACATACTTCCGGTACGATAGGCCGGCCGTTGGGATGCCGGGCAGTGGCAATTTCGATACTTGTCAGCAGATTTTCTTTACCGTCGGTACGGAGCACGCCGATAGGAAGCTGCGAACCCGTGAGGATGACGGGCTTGTTGAGGCCCTCGAGCATAAAGCTGAGAGCGGATGCCGTGTAGGCCATGGTATCCGTGCCGTGAAGGATGACAAAGCCCGTATATTGATTGTAGTTGTCGCTGATAATGCGTACGAGTTTGCGCCAGGCATCCGGATCCATATCCGAAGAATCCATAGGCGGATCGAACTGATAGGTATCAATGCGGAACGTAAAATTCTGAAGCTCGGGTACATGCTTCTGTAAATGTTCGAAGTTGAAGCTCTCCAAAGCTCTGGTTTCCGCATTTTCTATCATGCCGATAGTGCCACCGGTGTAAATTAACAAAACGGAAGTATTATTTGGGGACATACGCTCAATTCTTACATAATTACCATGCAAAGATAGTAATATATCTCTAAAATAATAGCAAAGTGTTATAAAACTATGCCGGTATTTATATCTCTTTGTTTGGAAAAGCGTGAATATGTTAGCCGTAATATGTACATATTTCTTCCCTTTATAGAATGAATCTGTATTTTTATCGCAAAAAAGTCATAAAATGTAATAGTTTGAATGTTTTTATTGTTACTTTTGCAACACTTATCATAAGCGATAGCAGTAAGAGAGAATGAACAAGTACTATCAACATACAGTCACATCCATGTGTACCATGACCCTTAGGGGTTAGGGATAGTATTTTGTGTTTCTACGTGTTACACCAATTTTTCAGCAGTTTTTCTTATTTAGTTAAAGTCTATACGGGCCATAGCAGCTTGTTTTGACAATTGTATCAACCGTTTCAATCCGATAAAAATGATATGAAAGTAATAAAATTCGGCGGAACATCCGTAGGTTCTGCGAACAGTATTTTAAGCGTTAAGAGAATTGTAGAGGCTATAAACGAACCTTTAATAGTGGTAGTGTCTGCCTTGGGCGGCATTACGGACAAGCTGATCAATACTTCGAAAATGGCGGCTGCCGGTGATTCCTCTTATGAAAACGAGTTTCGTGAGATTGTCTATCGTCATGTGGAAATGATAAAGGAAGTAATTCCGGCAGGTGAGGCGCAAGTATCACTGCAACGCCGGGTGGGGGAGTTGCTTAATGAGCTGAAAGACATCTTCCAGGGGATTTATCTGATAAAGGACCTCTCGCCGAAAACATCCGATACGATTGTGAGTTACGGCGAACGCCTTTCATCCATTATTGCAGCGCAACTGACGGGTGCGGAATGGTTTGATTCGCGCCGGTTTATCAAAACGGAGAAGAAACATTCCAAGCATGTATTGGATACGGAGCTTACTACTTCCCTGGTGCGCGAGACATTCAAGGATATGCCCCGACGGGTGCTGGTTCCGGGATTTATCTCTACGGATAAGATTACGGGCGAGGTGACCAACCTCGGTCGCGGAGGTTCCGACTATACGGCTGCCATCATAGCTGCGGCGCTGGATGCCGATGCGCTGGAAATCTGGACGGATGTGGACGGTTTCATGACCGCCGATCCGCGTGTGATTTCCACGGCTTATACCATTAATGAACTGAGCTATGTAGAAGCTACCGAACTTTGCAACTTCGGCGC
>ENA-OQDT01001971-OQDT01001971.1-human-gut-metagenome-genome-assembly--contig:-NODE-1971-length-11076-cov-4.887844_pt1 | contig 11076 bp, 6 predicted proteins | sample MGYA00242786_ERZ504617 | MGnify/ENA primary metagenome ERZ504617 (study PRJEB26092, sample SAMD00036337) | human gut metagenome | host: Homo sapiens | study: EMG produced TPA metagenomics assembly of... | reverse complement strand
ATGAAGGTATACCATGGTTCATGGATGGAGATTGCAGAACCAGATTTAAAACATTCCAGAACAGATGTAGATTTTGGAAAAGGATTTTATACAACTCCGCTTCGCGAGCAGGCCGTTAAATGGTGTGGAAAATTTAAAAGACGTGGTAAGCAAGGAATCGTTACAACATATGAATTTGATGAAAGCACGAGCAGTAGCTTAAAAATTTTAAGTTTTGATTCTTATTCAGAGGAATGGCTGGATTTTATTCTAAAATGCAGAAGAAAACAGGATAGCTCTGATTATGATATTGTAATGGGTGGTGTGGCTAATGATAAAGTATTTAATACGGTCGAATTATATTTTGATCATTTGATTGATAAACAAGAAGCAATCAAAAGGCTTCGTTATGAAAAACCTAATATGCAAATTTGTTTCCGAAGTGAGCGTGTACTGAAACAACTACATTTTGAAGGGAGTTTTGAAGTATGAATGCAAATCCGATTTTACTCCAAAAAAAATTATGCAAGAATCGTTGAATTATTTGCCAGCAAAAAGAAAATTTCTATAGATAAGGCATTAGGGATTTTCTATCACTCAGAAGTATATCAGTTAATGCGGGATGGTATTTCGGATATGCATTGTATGAGTGACAGTTATCTTGAAAAAGAACTTGAAATGGAATGCGATAAAAATTAGAATAAACAGAAGTTTGATGGAAAACACCAGAAAGGAAAGCAAAATGGCGGAAAATCAGGATTTTGAAAAAGATTTTGTCAGACTGAAAAATGTTTCGAAAATCTACCGGATGGGTGAAGTTGAGATCCGTGCGGTTGACAAAATAGAATTTGCGATCGACAAAGGAGAGTTTGTGGTTGTGGTAGGGCCAAGCGGTGCCGGAAAAACAACGGTGCTGAACATTCTTGGCGGAATGGATACGGTGACTTCAGGGGATGTGCTGGTCGATGGAGAGAATATTGCAAAATATTCCCAGCGGAAGCTGACAGGATATCGCAGGGATGACATTGGATTTGTTTTCCAGTTTTACAATCTGGTGCCGAACCTGACAGCGAAGGAAAATGTAGAGCTGGCACTTCAGATCTGCAAGGAGCCGCTTGATGCGGTGCAGGTATTAAAAGAGGTCGGACTTGGAAAGCGTCTCGACAATTTCCCGGCACAGTTGTCCGGTGGTGAGCAGCAGAGAGTTTCCATTGCAAGGGCACTTGCAAAAAATCCAAAGCTTCTGCTCTGCGATGAGCCGACCGGAGCACTGGATTATCAGACCGGCAAAGCGATCCTCAAGCTTTTGCAGGATACCTGCCGGCAGAAAAAAATGACCGTGATCGTCATCACGCACAATTCGGCACTGACGCCGATGGCGGATCGTGTGATCAAGATCAAAAACGGAAAAGTATCGAAAATGTATCTGAACGAAAATCCAGAATCGATAGAAAACATAGAGTGGTGATAGAATGAAAAAACGTGCACTTCGAAAAGAATTTTTTATGGAGATTCGAAAAAGTCTTCCGAGATTTTTATCGATTTTGTTTATCGTGGCACTTGGAACGGCTTTTTATTCCGGTATTCAGTCGTCCTCACCGGATATCCGGTATTCCGGAGATGCGTATTTTGATGAAAACAAACTGCTGGATCTTCAGGTTAGCGGAACCATGGGACTGACAGAGAAAGATGTGGAAGCTCTGCAAAGTCTTCCGGAGATTGAAAAAGCAGAGCCATCTTATCTGAAAGATGTACTGACAGAACGGAATGGACAGAGAAAAGTACTGCGTATTTTGTCCATGCCGCAAAAGCTGAATCTGGTGACAGTGGAGGAAGGACAGTTTCCGGATCAAGAAGGTGAGTGTCTGTTGGATATCCAGTATGCGAACCAGAATGGGTACAGGCTCGGTGATACCTTTCAGATCAGTGAAGAACTGAAAAAAGACGAAGATGCGGCTTTAAAGACGGATACATTTACCATTAGCGGATTCTGCAGCAGTCCGCTCTATATTTCTTTCAGCCGCGGCAGCACCAATGTTGGAAATGGTGAGATTGCCGGATTTGTATATGTACCGGAAGAAACATTTGCTGCCGATTGTTACATGCAGATTTATCTGGAGGTGAAGGGGGCAGAAGCACTTACTGCATATACGGATGATTATGAAAATATCATAGAGAAAGCAAAAACGCAGGTAGAAAGCATCGAGCAGGAACGCTGCGATGCACGTTATGATGAGATAAAGGAAGAAGCACAGGAAAAAGTGACGGATGCCAGAGCAGAGCTTTCGGATAAAAAGAAAGAAGCGGAGCAGAAGCTTGCCGATGCCAGAAAAGAACTGGACGATGCCAGAAAAAAACTGGAGGATGGAAGGCAGGAGCTGGCAGATAAAGAAAAAGAACTGGCAGACGGAAAGAAAGCGCTGGCGGATAAAGAAAAAGAACTGGCAGATGCAAAGAGTCAGATCCAGGATGGTGAAAAAAAGCTGAAAGAAGCGGAAGAAACGCTTTCAAAGAAAGAATCAGAATTTCAGAAACAGAAAAAAGCAGCACAGAAAAAGATTGCGCAGGGAGAAAAAGAACTGGCAGAAGGTCAGAAAACCCTGAAAAAGAATAAAAAAGCCTTTGAACAGCAAAGAGCAGAATTTGAGCAGCAAAAGCAGAGTTATCTGAGCAGTCTTGCACAGTATGAGCAAAATCTTGCGGAATATGAGCAGAATAAAAAACAGGGGATTCCGGAGAGTGTGCTTGCACCGGCAAAGGCACAACTGGATGCAGCAAAAGTGCAGTTAGATGCAGCCGGAGCACAGATCAGTGCAGGAGAACAGAAGATTTTCCAGGCAGAAGCACAGTTAAGCAGTGCAGAGGATAAGCTGAATGAAAATCTGGATAAGCTTGCACAGTCAAAACAGAAGCTTGAGTCGGGAGAAGCAAAGTTAAAGAAAGCGAGAAAAGAACTGACAGCTCAGAAGAAAAAACTGAATGATTCCAAAGCACAGATCACAGATGGAGAGCGTCAGATATCCGATGCAAAGAAAGAGCTGGCAGATGGTGAAGCAAAGATCGCCGATGCCAAAAAGACCATCGAAAAGAATGAGAAAAAGCTTGCAAAAGGCGAACGCAAGTATGAAAAAGCTAAAACAAAGGCAGATAAAAAGATTGCAAAAGCAGAGAAAAAAATTGACGATGCACAGAAAACGGTGGATGATCTCAAAAAGCCGGAATGGACGGTCGGAGACCGCAGTGATGTGCTGGAGTACACCAATTATGGGGATAATGCCATACGCATGAAAAATATAGGAGAAGTCTTTCCGGTCATTTTCTTTCTGGTGGCAGCACTGATCAGTCTTACTACGATGACGCGAATGGTCGAAGAAGAACGTACTCAGATCGGAACGATGAAAGCACTGGGCTACAGCAAAGCGGATATTGCGGCAAAATATCTGCTCTATGCACTGTTTGCGACGATGGGCGGAAGTATCTTTGGTATCCTGATCGGTGAAAAAATCCTGCCGTATATCATCATCCGGGCATATGGGATCATGTATTTACATATGAATACGATTCGTATTCCATATAATATGAAATTTGCACTGATCGCGTCAGGAGCAGCCGTTTTCTGTACGATGATTGCTACCCTGGAGGCATGTATCCGGGAACTGCGCGCATGGCCGGCGGTTCTGATGCGTCCGCCTGCACCGAAGCAGGGAAAACGTGTCTGGATTGAAAAGATTCCATTTTTATGGAAACATTTAAGTTTTACCTGGAAATCTACGGTACGGAATCTGTTTCGTTATAAGAAACGTTTCTTTATGACGATTATCGGAATCGGCGGCTGTATGGGACTTCTGCTTGTCGGCTTCGGACTGCGTGATTCCATCATGGATGTGGCGATTCTGCAATATCAGGATATACAGATATACGATGGCATGGTGATTCTGGATGAGGATGCAGATCAGGAAGAACAGGACAAATTGCAGCAGGAACTGGCAGATGATGACAGTGTGGAAGCATTTGCAGAAGTTTCCATGAAAAAGTAGAATTTGCATCCGGAAACTCCAGACTGGATGTGTATCTGATGGTGGTTCCGGATGATGTGCCGATCGATGAATTTGTGAAATTCCGCAGCAGAACCACAAAAGAAGCTTATGAACTGGATGAGCAGGGTATGCTCCTGACTGAAAAAGCCGGAAAACTGCTTGGAGTCTCTGCCGGGGATTCGCTGGAGATGACCGGAGAAAACCGTGGTGTGGCAATCCCGGTCAGCCACATATGTGAAAATTATATGTCGCATTTTGCATATATGACAGATGGCATGTACCGCAGGCTTTATGGAACTGCACCGGAGTATAACAGTATTCTTTACCGTGTGGCGGAGCGCGACGAGAAAGTGGCAGAGAAAGCAGGAGAACGTGCCATGCAGATGGATGCGGCACTGAGTGTTACCTATACTGGCAATACAAAGAACCAGCTTGACAATATGCTGACTGCACTTGATTCTGTTATTGTTGTGCTGATCCTTTCTGCCGGTATGCTGGCATTTGTGGTGCTGTATAACTTAAACAACATCAATATCAATGAACGTAAACGAGAGCTTGCAACCATCAAGGTGCTTGGATTTTATGACAGGGAAGTAGCGGCTTATGTTTACCGGGAAAATATTCTGCTGACCATACTTGGAAGTATTTTCGGAGCATTTCTTGGTATGCTGCTGCATCGTTTTATCATTGTGACGGTGGAAGTGGATCTTTGTATGTTCGGACGAAATATCAGCCTGCTTAGTTATGCGGTATCAGCACTGATAACCTGTGGATTTTCCATCCTGGTAAATGGTGTGATGTATTTCAAACTGAAAAAGATCGATATGGTAGAATCACTGAAAAGTGTGGAGTAAAAACGGATAAAATATAAAGCATAAGGAGAATGGAACTATGTATTTGCCGGAGGCATTTCAGAAAAAAATGAAAGCAATTTTGGGTGAAGAGTATGATGATTTTCTGGCTGGATTTGAGAAACCGCGTCATTATGGCCTGCGTGTAAATACAGCAAAGATCACCGTTGGGGAATTTAAAAAACTGGCGCCCTTTCATCTGACACAGATTCCTTGGGTAGAAAATGGATTTTATTATGAAGAGGAAGATGCACCGACCAGACACCCGTATTATTATGCAGGACTTTATTATATTCAGGAGCCGAGTGCGATGACGACGGCTTCGAGACTTCCGGTAAATCCAGGGGAGCGTGTGCTGGATCTGTGTGCCGCCCCGGGCGGCAAAGCTACGGAGCTTGGTGCAAAACTCTCCGGTGAAGGACTTCTTGTGGCGAACGACATCAGTTCTTCGAGGGTAAAAGCTCTTCTGAAAAACATCGAAGTGATGGGGATTCCGAATTCCTTTCTTTTAAATGAAGTGCCGGCGAAGATCGCCGAACAGTTCCCGGCATATTTTGACAAAATTCTGGTGGATGCTCCCTGCTCCGGAGAGGGCATGTTTCGTAAAAATCCGGAGGCGGCACGCGTCTGGACGGAGGATAAGCCGCTGGAATGTGCAAAAATGCAAAGGGAGATCGTAAAACAGGCGATTTCCATGTTAAAACCGGGCGGCATGATGATTTATTCGACCTGTACCTTTTCACCGGAAGAAAATGAGCAGATCATCGCATGGATTTTGCAGGAATTTCCAGAAATGAACCTGATCCCGATGAAAGGATATGAAGGATTTTCCAAAGGCAGACCGGATCTTGCGAACGGCAATCCGGAGCTTAGGAAATGTGTGCGTATCTGGCCGCACCATATGGACGGGGAAGGCCATTTGTGGCATTGATGCAGAAGAAAAGAGTGCCGGAAAGGGATGATATATTATCAGGAAAAGCAGAGTATATTCCGGAAGCAGACGAAGAACAGGCAGATCGTGATAACGCAAAAAGGAAAAAGAAAAAAGCAAAAAGAGGACGAAAAAATCAGCGGGAGGGCAATAAAGCGGAAGGATGCACCAGACAGGAGAGAGCCGTTCTGGAGAGCTTTTTTGCGGATGTAAAGGCTGAGCTTGACTGGAAACGCATTGAGGTGCGAAAAGGATTTGCCTATTACCTGCCCAAAGGTGTGGAAGGCAAAAAAAATCTGCTCTTTGTGCGAAACGGACTGTATCTCGGGGAAATACGCAAAGAGCGTTTTGAGCCGTCGCAGGCATTTGCAATGGTATTGCAGAAAAAGGAATTTGCCTCCAGTATTGATTTTCCGTCAGACGATGAGAGAGTGATCCGCTATCTGAAAGGGGAAACAGTGGATGTCTCAGATCTCGAATGTGGAAAAAACAAAGGCTGGCAGCTTGTCTGTGTGGATGGTTATCCGATCGGATGGGGAAAACTGGTAAATGGCATATTAAAAAACAAATATCTTTCTGGATGGAGAATGAACGCAAACATATAGAAGGATACAAGAGGTGGAAAAGGAAAGTACTATGTACGCATCCGATGCTATAAGATCATAGACGGACAGAAGCATTTTGGATCTTACAGAACAAGAAAAGCAGTCCGTGTAAAATAAAGCAGATTTAGGGAGGAACATGGCGATGAAAAAAGTATTATGTGCAATATTCCTGTTTGTGGCAGGTATGTTGTGTTTCCGGCAGAATGTGATGGCGGCCGGAGCAGCAACCGTTACGGTAAAAGGCGATACCTTAAATGAAAACAGTACAGACTGGAAAGTAACCTGTGCGATAAGCGGTGATGCAAAGATTACAAACGGCAAGATACGTGTGACTTACGACGGAAGCAAATTGAAGCTGGTTTCAGCAGCTGCCGGTTCTCTGATCAGCAATGCACTGCCAAGCATCAATGATCCGTTAACAGGAAACAAGCAGGAAGGCGAAGTGGTTCTGGTATTTGCTTCCGCTTCGGAGATGGATGCAAATGGCGAACTGTTACAGCTTACGTTTCAGGCAGCCTCCGGACAATTGAAAAGCGGTGATGCCATTACTGTATCAGCAGCAACAGAAGAACTGGCAGATAATACAGAAAACATCAGCGTGACAGATGTGCCTCTGAATGTAACGGTCGGAAGCAGTACAGACAATATCTCCGGAAATGGAACGGATCATGGAAGCGGCACAGTTTCCACAGAGGAGCAGACAAGAGGTTCGGGCAGCAGCACTGTGCAGAGTCAGACAAATACCGGAATCGAGACACCGGAGACTTCTGCAAATGCAGACACCGGAAATGTATCTCAGGGCAGCAGTACATCCGGCACAGCTTCCGGATCCCAGACAACTGGAAACAGCAGCAATTCTGCCTCTTCCACGCAGAGTGAGACGACACAGACAGTCCGGTCTGCAAAGACAGGGGATAACACGAACGTCCTGCGTCCGCTTATTATAGCAGTGATCGCACTGCTGGTGTTGGCAGGTGGATTTATATGGTCAAAGAAAAAGAAATAAGAACAAAAAAGGAGGCACGCGGATCATCTGCGTGCCGTCTTGCGGAAAAAATCTGAAAAAGAAAAAACAGGATACCAGAAAAACATTATGGAAGCAGATTTCCGAGGCGGATATGTTTCTGAAGAATCTCATCGATTACTTCAAATAATTTCACAGAGCCATCTTTGGTCTTGCTCTGCCGCCCGTATACCTGCGCTGCTGTTACCTGATGTTCCCGCCAGTCACCGCCGCCATTGCTGTTGTTGAGCATGAGAGGCTGTAGGTTGTCCATGGCATGGGCAAAGCGGGATTCCGGTGTTTCATTTGCTTCAAACTCATCAAACAGGGCAGACAGTTCTTTTTTTCTGGTCTTCCGGAAGCAGCGAGAAAATCCGTTCTTTTGCAGCTTCTTCTCTTTCTTTCTGGGTTTTCAGCCCTTCGGCATCATAGGCATAGGTATCGCCTGCATCGATCTCCACAATGTCATGGATCAGGCACAGGATCATTACGCGTCCGATATTGACTTTTTCGTTAGCGTATTCTTTCAGAAGATATGCCATGATCGCCATGTGCCATGCATGTTCAGCATCATTTTCCCTGCGTCCGTGTCCGGATAAATGTGTCTGGCGCAGAATGTTTTTTTCTTTGTCGATTTCCAGTGCAAAGTCCAGTTGTTTCTGTAAGCGTTCGTTCATATGAAATCCTCCCATGGTTGAAGTCAAAGCTATTGTGGATATTATACACCTGTTTCGGGTATTGGGATAGAGTGATGCAAAACAAAAACAACAGGATACGGTTTCTCTTCTTCGTGCAGCAGCAGAAATGGAAAGTTTTTCAGAAGAAGATGCAGCAAGTGCAGATGTGAATGATGATGGCATGGTGGACACCACGGATGCAGTTTTGCTCCTTCGTTATACATCGGAACAGATCAGTGGATTCTAAAGCGGTGGATTCTGAATTGCAAAATGAAAAAAATAAGGAAAAAACGGACGGCGGGAGAAAAAACTTCCGCTGTTTGTTTTTGAAAAACAAAAATGTTTGACTATTCAAAATCCAACGTTTATAATAAAACAGAAACAAAGAAAAAGAAACGAAAAGGGTTTCACATTATCAAAGGAGAAAAAGAAGGATCATGAAAAGTGAAACAAAAGACAAAAGTGTTTTTTGGATGACAGTCTGCGCACTGTTCTTTTTCTGTTTTATGCCGATCCGTGCATATGCAGCAGAACAGCAGCTCTCTTACATCGAAAAACTGTATGTAACGGTGAGTTACGGAAGTGGTGACACACAGACAGAACAGAAAGTAAACTGGCAGTATGCTGATAAAGATGGTTATTATCTTTGTATGCCGGCCGGAGCAGATCTAAGCAATGTAAAGCTGCATTTTACAGAAGGAAACAGCACTGGAGCAGAAGTTACGGAAGATACCGAAAGTTATGTGATGGCAGGAGGTCAGAAAGTCCATTGCGGAGAGACACTGGATCTTTCCGGAAAGAGCACACTGCAGATTTCCCTTTCAGGAGGCAGAAGTAAGACAGTCAATATCATACAGTCTGCAGAGATTCCGGCGATGTTTATCCAGACGGCATCAGGTACACTTGATAAGATCCATGCGAATAAAGCCAACAAGGAAGCAGGTACGATGGCTTTGGTAAAAGCAGATGGCAGCGTAGATTTTAACGGCGATCTGAAACAGATCAAAGGCCGCGGAAATTCAACATGGGATTTTGCTAAAAAACCTTACAATATCAAACTGAAAACTTCCTCAGATCTGCTTGGCATGGGAAAAGGAAAAGGCTGGTGTCTGCTTGCCAATTATACCGACCGTTCCCTGCTTCGAAACCGTATCGTTTATAATCTGGCAGAAGAAGCGGGTATTCCATTTACCATGGACAGCCGCAACATTGATCTTTATATCAATGGAGATTATATGGGATCTTATCTTATCACAGAAAAGATAGAGATCGGAAAAACCAGAGTCAATATCACAGATCTGGAAGCCGCTACAAGTGAAGCGAATGGTGGTGCAGATCTTGATTCTTATGAGCAGAAAGGTACAAAGGAGTATCAGAAAGGTACCAGAAAATGGGTAGATGTTCCGAATGATCCGGAAGATATCACAGGAGGATATCTGCTGGAAATGGAACTGCCGGAGCGTTATAAAGATGAGATTAGTGGTTTTGTGACCACAGGCGGCCAGGCGGTTACTATGAAATGCCCGGAATGTGTATCGAAAGCCCAGATTGACTATATTGCTGATTTTTACCAGAAAGTGGAGGATGCCCTGTATTCAAAGGATGGATATTATACAGATGGCGATGGAAACAGACATCCGCTTTCTGAGTATGTAGATATCGAGTCTTTGGCACGGATGTACCTGATTCAGGAATTTTCCATGAACCTGGATTCCGGGATCACCAGTTTTTATTTCTATAAGGATTCTTATATAACCGGAGATGGAAAACTTCATGCTGCACCGGTATGGGATTTTGATGTAGCACTTGGAAACTATCCGTCACGTGATGGCACAAACCTGCAAGATCCGACACAGTGGTGGGCAAGACATTCTACTATGTATGATAACCAAAACAAATATAACGTGATGGCACAGGCAGCACAGAATACAGAAGTATGGGCAAAAGTAAAAGAACTGTGGCAGAGCGAATTTATGCCGGCAATCAAAGTACTGCTGGGAGAATCAACGGATTATGAAGCAACGAAGATCAAATCCCTGGATGCCTATAAGGCAGAAGTTTCTGCATCCGCAGCGATGAACTTTATCCAGTGGCGTGATCTGCTGGAGAATCCGTGGAATCACAGTGCAGAAAGCTTTGTAAATACCGGAACAACGTATGATGCAAACATTGAGTATCTGAGAAAATTTATGACACAGAGACGCAATTTTATGAACAGCAATTTATCGGAAAATGGAGGAACCAATCCGGATCCGGCTCCTTTTGCAAAAACGGTGGAGATCGGAGACGATACTATTTTCCGTGCTGCAGAAAACATCAGCAGTTCCTATGGAGATGTAAAAGTGGAAGAAACAAGCGATGAAGGCGGCGGAGAAAGTCTTGGATACTGTAACCAGGGAAGTTATACGGTTTACAAAATAAAAGTAAACAAAACAGGCACTTATAAAGTAACAGCACGTGTGGCATCTTCTGATGGAAGCGGAGGATTTGCTGTTTATGTGGACAGTGATAAGCAAGCGGCACGTTTCCGTGCAGTCAATACCGGAGCATGGCAGACATGGGCAACAACAGAAGAGCAGACCGTTTCGCTGGAAGAAGGCGAACATGAGATGCGTATCTACTTTACCGAGAGCGGCATGAATCTGAACTGGCTGCGTTTTGTGAGAGATACCAGTAAGGATCCGGTCGATCCGACACCGACTCCGGATCCAACACCGACTCCAACACCGGATCCATCCAAACCATCACAGGATCAGAATAACAACAGCAATACCAATCAGGGCAGCACTCAGAATACTACACAGAATACTACACAGGATACTACACAGAATACTACACAGGATAATACACTGCCTGCAAAGGGAACAATCCTTCAGGATGCAGCCGGTATTCTGAAATATCGTGTGACGAAAGCAGATGCAAAAAATGGTACAGTGGAAGTTGCCGGAGTTTTAAAGAAAAAATGCGCCGTACGATTCGTCAACAGTAACGAT
>ENA-OQDT01001967-OQDT01001967.1-human-gut-metagenome-genome-assembly--contig:-NODE-1967-length-11112-cov-4.418480_pt1 | contig 11112 bp, 9 predicted proteins | sample MGYA00242786_ERZ504617 | MGnify/ENA primary metagenome ERZ504617 (study PRJEB26092, sample SAMD00036337) | human gut metagenome | host: Homo sapiens | study: EMG produced TPA metagenomics assembly of... | reverse complement strand
AGAGAAGATCCGGCAAGACTTGTATTCACATCTAAGACCGGACCTGCTATCGCAACATCTCTGATCGACCTCGGAGACAGATTCCGTCTGATCATCAACGATGTAGACTGCAAGAAGACAGAGAAACCAATGCCAAAACTTCCTGTAGCAACAGCATTCTGGACACCACAGCCGAACTTAAAGGTTGGAACAGAAGCATGGATTCTGGCAGGCGGAGCTCATCATACAGCATTCTCTTATGACTTAACAGCAGAGCAGATGGGTGACTGGGCAGCAAGCATGGGAATCGAAGCTGTATACATTGATAAGGATACAACAATCAGACAGTTCAAGAACGAACTCCTGTGGAACAGTGTTGCATTCCGTAAATAATTGAAATTATCACATAAGCAGTAACATTTCATTTTGCAGGGGATATCAAATAGATATTTCCCTGCAAAAATAGTATAATGGGTAGTATATAAAAAGAAAACTTAGAAAAATAATATTAGGAGGAAGCGTACAATGAGTAACATAAAAGAAATCATTGAGAGCGGAAAAGCGTTTCTGGGAATCGAATTCGGTTCTACAAGAATTAAAGCGGTACTGATCGATGAGGAGCACAATCCAATTGCATCCGGAAGCCACACATGGGAGAACCGTTACGAGAACGGACTGTGGACATACTCTCTAGACGATATCTGGGCAGGTCTTCAGGACAGCTACCGCGATATGGCAGAAAATGTACAGAAAGAATACGGAGTAACGATCAAGAAACTCGGAGCGATCGGATTCAGTGCCATGATGCACGGATATATGGCATTTGACAAAGAAGGAAAGCTTCTTGCACCATTCCAGACATGGAGAAACAGCAATACAGGAAAAGCTTCTGAAGTACTGGTAGATCTGTTCCAGTATAACATTCCGCTGAGATGGAGTATCGCACATCTGTATCAGTGTATTCTGGATAAAGAAGATCATGTAAAAGATATCGCATTCATGACAACGCTTGCAGGATATATTCACTGGCAGATGACAGGGGAGAAGGTTCTTGGTGTAGGTGATGCATCCGGAATGTTCCCGATCGATATGAATACAAAAGACTATGATGAAGAAATGATCCAGAAGTTCGATAAACTCATCGAAGGTGAGAATTATCCATGGAAAGTAAAAGAAATTCTTCCTAAGGTTCTGGTAGCAGGAGACGCAGCCGGTATCCTGACAGAAGAAGGAGCAAAGAAACTTGACCCTACAGGCAATCTGGAAGCAGGAATTCCACTTTGTCCTCCGGAAGGAGATGCAGGAACAGGTATGGTAGCTACAAACAGCGTAGCACAGCGTACAAGCAACATTTCCGCAGGTACTTCATTCTTCTCTATGGTTGTCCTTGAGAAGCCTCTGAAAGATTTGCATACAGAGATTGACATGGTTACAACACCTGACGGAAGTCTGGTTGCTATGGTGCATTCCAATAACGGAACCACAGACCTGAATGCATGGGTAAATCTGTTCAAAGAATTCGCAGATTCTATCGGAGCAGACGTGGATATGAATCAGATGTATGGAACACTTTACAATAAAGCACTGGAAGGCGATGCTGACTGCGGCGGAATCCTTTCTTACGGCAACTATGCAGGAGAGCCTATCACAAATGTAGAAAAAGGACGTCCGATGGTAGTAAGAACACCGGAGACAAAATTCACTCTGGCGAACTTCATGAGGTCTCATCTGTACACAGCACTTGGTGTTATCAAAGTCGGAATGGACATCTTAACAAAAGACGAAGGTGTAGAGATCGATACTGTTCTCGGTCATGGCGGACTCTTCAAGACAAAAGGTGTCGGACAGAAGGTTTTGGCTGATGCGATCAACACACCGGTCGTAGTTATGGAGACAGCAGGAGAAGGCGGACCATGGGGAATGGCTATCCTGGCTGAGTACATGGTAAAACGTGCAGAAGGTGAGAAACTGGAAGATTATCTGAAGAATAAAGTATTCGGAAGCAATGCCGGAAGCAGAATTGATCCGGATCCGGAAGGCGTAGCAGGATACGAAGCATTTATGGAGACATATAAGAAGGGACTTGACGTAGAGCGTAGAGCTTGTGCTGATCTGTAAAAGCTGTCATATTGTGTAAAAGTAGAGGGGACACGGTGATGTCCCCGTATCTGTTATGATATAGAAGAGGTAAAGGAGATAAGAAAAATGCTGGAAGAATTGAAAAAAGAAGTATATGAAGCAAACATGCTTCTTCCAAAATATGATCTGGTAACATTTACATGGGGAAATGTAAGCGGGATTGACCGTGAAAAAGGACTTTTTGTCATCAAACCAAGTGGAGTTGATTATGACAAATTAACACCGGAAGACATGGTTGTTGTTGATCTTCAGGGAAACAAAGTAGAAGGAGACTTAAATCCATCTTCTGATACAGCGACACATGTAGAGCTGTACAACAGATTCCCGAATATTGGCGGTGTTGTGCATACACATTCTCCATGGGCAACAAGCTGGGCTCAGGCAGGAAGAGGAATTCCTTGCTACGGAACTACACATGCAGATTATCTGTACGGAACAGTACCATGTGTAAGAAATCTTACAAAAGAAGAAATTGACGAAGCTTATGAGAAAAATACAGGTGTCCTGATCGCAGACAGATTCGATGAAGATGATCTGGACTATGTTGCAACACCTGCAGTACTCTGCAAGAACCATGGACCATTTACATGGGGCAAAGATGCTCACGAAGCAGTTCACAATGCAGTAGTATTAGAAGAAGTTGCCAAGATGGCAGCAAGATGCGAAATGATCAACCCGGACGTAAAACCTGCACCACAGGAATTACAGGATAAGCATTACTTCAGAAAACATGGAGCAAATGCTTATTATGGACAGCCGGGGAAATAAATGAATTGGTGTTAAAAAAGGATTACAAGAGACACTGCCAGTGATGACAGTGTCTCTTGTAGTCTTGGTATTCATTAGGTTTTATACTGTTGTGAACAGGTCGACAGACTGTCCGGTCATAACTGCCGGTGAATCTGCCAAAAGGTAGATGATTGCTTTTGCAACATCTTTTGAGCTTCCCATCGGGCAGCCGTCCTGTCCTACAGAGTGGTTGTAGACTCTCTGTCCCGGTGTGTCCACGATTCCAGGAGATACGGCATTGCATTTGATCCCGTATTCTTTGGTCTGGATAGCAGTTGTCTTGGTCATGGTTACGATACCGCCTTTTGCAACAGCGTATGCACCCATCTGAGATGCAATACGACCCATTCTTGAAGATACATTTACGATATCTCCTTTTCCCTGTTTTATCATTACAGGTACAACATTTTTAGTTACAAGGAATGGGATTCTCAAGTTTGTTTTGATGATCTGATCCCACTGTTCTTCTGACCATTCCCAGATCTTAATTGCCTGATGTTCGATATTTTTGTAGATCTCTTTTGGGTATCCGCCTGCATTGTTAACGAGAATATCAATTCTTCCGTATTTATCAACAACAGTTTTGACCATGTCGGCAACCTGTTCTCCGTCTGTAAGGTCTCTGGAAAGTGAGATTGCTGTTCCGCCGGCATCTTCGATCATTTTTACTGTTTCATCAAGATCAGACTGTGTTCTTGCTACTGTTACGACAGTGGCACCTTCAGCAGCGATAGCAAGTGCTGCGTCACGTCCGATTCCTTTTCCTGATCCTGTTACAATTGCGATTTTTCCTTCTAATTTACCCATGATATATATCCTCCAAAATTATATTTATACAAGCCTTGCTGTTTCAGCAAAGAACTGAATATCTGTAGCTTCGATGTAGCTGTCACCGATTTCATGAAGTAGTATGACGTTGAGATTACCGTTCAGATTCTTCTTGTCTAAGGCGATCGCTTCGGTTAATGTCCCAAGAGTGAGACCGCATTCAAGAGGAAGTCCGTAGGTTTTTAAAACCTGCTGGATACGGTCTGCAGTTCCTTTTGGTGTTAATCCTTTTTCCTCGGCAATCCTGGTAATCTGATACATGCCAATGGCAACGGCTTCGCCATGACTTTCCCGCTGATAATGGAAATGTTGTTCAATGGTGTGAGCCAGTGTGTGTCCGAAATTCAGTAACATACGCTCACCTGTGTCAAACTGATCATTTTCTACAACCATTCGTTTGATATCTACACAGCGTGTAATGATGGCAGGCAGTTCTTCTTTTAAATCTTCAAAAGAACTGTGTGATTCCAAGGTACTAAATAAATCCGCATCTTTGATGCAGCCGTATTTGATAACCTCTCCCATACCATCGTTGATAAATCGTTCCTTCAGCGTGTTAAGTACCAGTGGATCGATCAGCACCAGTGAAGGCTGATAGAATGCGCCGACCAGATTCTTGCCTTCCGGAAGGTCTACTGCGACTTTTCCACCGACAGAAGAATCAACCTGCGCCAACAGTGAAGTTGGGATCTGTACCAGTCTTACACCTCTTAGATAACTGGAAGCGGCAAATCCTGCAAGATCACCGATGACACCGCCGCCAAGAGCAATGACCAGATCACTTCTGGAAATCTTTGCTTCCAGCATGGCTTTGTAGACTGTCGGAAGTGTCTGGAAATCCTTGGTGGCTTCTCCGTGAGGGAGTACCAGATGATGGCATTCATAATCTGAATCCAGTGTACGGATCAGTGTATCTCCGTATAGAGGAAATACATTATCGTCCGAAATGATCATAATGCGTTTGCCGTGATACATCTTACGGATATAGTTCCCTGCCTGGGACAATATATTATTTTCAATATAAATAGGATAACTGTCTTTTCCCAGATTAACTGTAAGTTTCATTTTAAAGCTCCTGTAAACTATGAGGCTGCATATATTAGATGGAATTTTCCGACTACATTTGCAATTTGTGCAACCTGTTTGAGTAATTCGTCGTATTTCTTAGGTTTAATGACTGTGCTCCATCGCAGAGTGCAGATTCGGATCGTTGTGTACTTCTATCATCAGTCCGTCTGCTCCGGCGGCTATAGCAGCCTATTGCCATGGAATCTACTAACCACCATTTCACCTGCATGACTTGGGTCAACGATGATTGGAAGATGTGTCAGTTTACGAAGTACAGGTATACTCTGAAGATCCAGAGTATTTCTTGTATAGCTTTCGAAAGTACGGATTCCACGTTCGCAGAGGATGACATTTTCATTACCGGATGCCATGATGTATTCTGCTGACATGATCCATTCTTCGTAAGTAGCATTCAGACCCCTTTTTAAGAGGATTGGACGATCAAGCTGTCCCAATTCTTTTAACAGGTCGAAGTTCTGCATATTACGTGCACCGATCTGGATAAGATCTACTTTTTCGTTAAATACATCAAGGTATTTGTCGGACATCAGTTCAGTTACGATCGGAAGACCGGTCTCTTCTTTAACTGCGGTTAAGATATCAAGACCTTCAAGTCCGAGTCCCTGGAATGAATAAGGGCTTGTTCTTGGCTTGAATGCACCTCCGCGGAGTAAGTTGGCTCCGGAAGCTTTTGCTGCCCGGGCAATTTCAAGAACCTGTTCGTATGATTCTACGGAACAAGGACCGGCGATCATTGCAAGATTGTCTCCGCCGACTTTTGCGCCGGATACATTGATAATGGAATCTTCCGGATGGAATGCACGGTTAGCTAATTTGTACGGTTCCTGTACATGCATAACTTTATCAACTGCAGAATCAATCTCGAATAATTTGGAATCAACTTTGGCTGTGTCACCGATACAGCCGATCACTGTCATCTCCTTGCCTTGTACAATATGTGTGTCAAGACCTCTTTTTTTGACCATGTTCTCAACACGAGAAACATCATCTTTTGTAGTATGTGGTTTTAATACGATAATCATAATTAATATCCTCCAATATGTATGATCATTGTGCCTGTGTGATATTTTCTTTCTCGTGTGAATCTGTTGGTCGCACTGTAAAATATTCGCACTGCAAAACTTTAAACACTTAAAGCGTAATGATATATTAACGCAATGGAATTTGATTGTCAATACTTTTATTGGATAAATTCTTCAATTTTTTTAAAAGTGTGTTAGACTAAAATTGTATAGTAAAAAGGGAGTGGGAAAATGGTAAATGTATGGGCAGCAGATATTACACCACTATTAATAGAAGAAATATATCGTGCATATTATAACAGGGTGCCAAAGTGGAGAAAGGAAAAAGCGGATAAGCTGCGGAATGTGGCAGACCGTGCAAGGAGTGTCGGTGCATGGATCTTATGGGAGAAGATACAAGAGATGACCGGACTTCCGGAAGATGCTGTATTCAATCTGTCGCATTCGGGAAAGTATGTATTGTGCGCCTGCAGTGACCGGAAAGGCGTGCAGGTCGGATGTGATGTGGAGATGACGGGAGCATTAAGGATGTCAGTAGCTGAACGCTATTTCTGCCCATCAGAATGTAAGATCATCCGTGCAGGTGCGGATGAAAAAGAACAGGCAGAATGGTTCTACCGTTTCTGGGTATTAAAAGAAAGCTTTATGAAAGCTACCAGGAGGGGAATGGGGCTGGATATGCGGACATATGAATTTGCCTGGAGGCCGGATGGCATACCATATATGAGAAAGCAGCCGGATGAATATCCCGGGATCTACCTGTGCAGGGAATATGAACTGAAGCAGGGGGATGCAAGAGCCGCAGTGATTACGACAGATGATGAAATCGGGGGGAGATTACAAGAAGTCAGACTTGCTTAAAAAGGGGTGTATGAACATGAGACAGTTAAAGACGAAATGGGCAGACAATATAAATGAAAAGAATGTATTAGGGGAATATCCAAGACCATTGATGCGCCGGAAAAGTTATGTGAATCTGAACGGTGTGTGGAAGTATGCAATAAAAGACACAAAAGGATTTCCAAAGAAAATGAACGGAGACATATTGGTCCCGTTTTCACCGGAGGCAGCACTGTCGGGAGTCAGAAGACAGTTAAAGCCGGATGAATTTTTATGGTATAAAAGGAGTCTTCCGGAAGAGATAAGACCAGAATCAGGAAGCCGCTGGCTGCTTCATTTCGGAGCTGTGGATCAGTGTGCAGTTGTCTATGTAAATGGAAAGAAACAAGGAAAACATGTGGGCGGATATCTGCCGTTTTCATTCGATGTTACGGATGCATTGCAAGAAGAAAGAAATATACTGACAATAAAAGTAAAAGATTATTCCGATACATATTATTACAGCAGGGGAAAACAGAAATTAGAAAATGGCGGGATGTTCTATACGGCGCAAAGTGGAATCTGGCAAACGGTATGGATGGAAAAGGTTCCGGAGTATCATATCAAAGATCTGAAGATTACACCGCTTTATGATCAGTCTTCCGTTATAATACAGCTGGAAGATGCCGCCGGAAGAAAAGATATCGACTATGATGTGACGGTAACGGCAAGAACGATGTGGCCGTTAAAAACTGCCGGCAGGACAGGGAGACCATGTATGGTGAGAATTCCGCATATGAGAAACTGGAGTCCGGAGGATCCGTTTTTATATGATGTGCATATAAAGATGGGGAATGATTCGGTAGAGAGTTATTTTGCCATGCGTAAGATAGAAGTGAAGAATGACAAAAACGGAATCCCGAGGATCTTTTTGAACAACAAACCATATTTTCAAAAAGGAGTTCTGGATCAGGGATACTGGCCGGATGGTTTGTATACACCACCGTGTGATGAAGCAATGATCTATGATATCCAGAAGATGAAGGATCTGGGGTTTAATATGATCCGGAAGCATATCAAGATAGAACCGCAGAGATGGTATTATCATTGTGACCGGATTGGCATGCTGGTATGGCAGGATATGGTGAATGGAGGACGTGAATATAAGAGCTGGTATGTTACCTGGCTGGCAACAGTTATGGAAGGAACGCATATCCGTGCAAAGGATACAAGGCTGCATCTGATGGGACGTCAGGATCCGACCGGACAGAAACAGTTTGAAAGTGAAATGAAAGAAACGATCCGGCGGTTATATAATCATCCGTCCGTTGTGACATGGGTGATATTTAATGAGGGCTGGGGACAATTCAAGACGAGGAAGATGACAGACATTGCTCTGGCAGAAGATCATACCAGATTGATTGATTCTGCAAGCGGATGGTTTGATCAGGGATGTGGGGATATCAAAAGTATTCATGATTATTTCTTCCCGTTGAATATCACACCGGAAAAGCGGGTGACAGCGCTTACCGAATTCGGGGGATACTCGCTTCAGATTCCGAAGCACAGTATGTATGAAAAAGATATATACGGATATAAGATATTTAAAAGAAAAAAAGATCTCAGCAGAGCGTATGAAAAATTGATAAAAAAACTCGTTATCCCGAATATCAGCAGGGGGTTAAGTGTGACGGTCTATACGCAATTATCGGATATAGAAGAAGAGGTAAATGGAATTCTTTCTTATGACAGAAAAATAGTAAAAATCGATGAAAATGTGGTGAGGGAATGGAACGAAAAACTTCATTTTTAACCGGAAATTCAAGGAAAATTGATGAGTTGCGTAGTTGACGTGATTTCGGTGATTTGTTAGAATATAAAAGGGAAAAATAAAGATTTATCAAGATAGAAAATTGTTTACAAAACCATAAAAAAACACATGAGGAGAGTATGGGAGTGTAAGAATAATTAAGGAGGAAGACGATGTTGGAATTAACATTTGGAGAACAGGTCAAGATCATTCTGAGCCGTAAAGGAATGACCATCAAAGAACTTGCAGAAAAGATAGAAAAACAGACAGGAAAAAAGATGTCGCGCCAGAACCTGACACAACGTCTCGGAAGAGATAATTTCCAGGAGCAGGATATGCGTATGATCGCAAAGATTCTGGAATGCCCGTTCTATTTAGATATATTAGAAGAACATGAAGACCGCACAGAGAAACCGGTGAAAGAACAGAAAGCTGCAGAACCGGAACAGAAAGAGGCACCTACAAGAGCGGAAGAAAGGGATATTACGATTGGAGAACTGGTCGATATTCATAAAGAATTAGATGCGATTGAGAAGAAGAAAAGCAAGAAAAAAGCAAAGAAAGTTGTAGAAGAGAATCCGGAATATGTCCAGGAGACGATTTTTGACTTCTTTGTGAATGAGAAAGCAGAAGAGCCGGAAGTAGAAGCAGAGCCGGAAGTGGAAGCAGAGGCGGAAGTAGAAGCGGAGCCGGAAGTAGAAGCAGAGCCGGAAGTAGAAGCAGAGGCGGAAGTAGAAACAGAGCCGGAAGTGGAAGCAGAGCCAGTATATGAAGAAGCAGAGCCGGAGTATGTAGAAGAGCCGGTATATGAAGAAGCAGAGCCGGAGTATGCAGAAGAGCCGGTATATGAAGAAGCAGAGCCGGAGTATGCAGAAGAGCCGGCATATGAAGAAGCAGAGCCGGAAGTAGAAGAAGAGCCGGAAGTAGAAGAGCCGGAAGTAGAAGAACCGGAACCAAAGAAGACTGAGACAGAGAAGAAGGCACATGGATGGAGAGCATTTTTCGGAATCCATAAAAAGCATGAAGAGCCGGTGAAAGAAGAAAAACCGGAAATCCAATATCATGAATTTGATTATTCAGAAGATGGAGAATCAGGCGAACTTGCAGAAGAGTTTCTTCCAGATGAACCTGAGGAAGCAGAGACATATGCTGCAGAGACAGAAACGGCTGCATATGAAAATGCAGAACAGTTAAATACGAACTATGATGCAGGACATCAGAACAGGTATGCACAGGAGAATGAAGAGGATTTATTTACATCAACGGAAGAGGATCTTGAGAAAGGGGAACTTAACCCTTATACCGGACATGAATATGAATCGAACAGTGTAAGAATGCATCCGAACCGGATCGGCTATGTGCAGGTATATGACCGTGGAACTCATCAGTGGACAGATATGACAGAGTGGGCGTTTCTCGGATATCAGGAGCGTAAGAAAGCGTTACTTGGCAAAGATTATGAGCCGCCGATCTATCTGGATTAATGGAAAATGAACTTAAGAAAGTAATGCTGTAAATAAGGTGTTCAGCCGGAGATCCGGCTGGACACTTTTTGACAAAAAGGAGGATGTAAAATGGAGTGGACAAGACTTTTATCGACAAAGAGACAAAGGCCGGGCAGACATCAGGATGTACGTTCTGCCGATACCGATCTGAGAAGCGAATTTGAAAAGGATTACCACAGGATCATCGGAAGTGCATCATTTCGGAGACTTCAGGACAAGACACAGGTATTTCCATTAGATAAAAGTGATTTTATTCGGACCAGGCTGACCCATTCTATGGAGGTATCATCGCTGGCAAAATCGCTGGGACAGAATATCGGCGAAAGCATACTGGCACATAAGAAAGATACAAGTTTCACTCCGGGGATGAAAGAAGATATTTGCAATATTCTTCAGTGTGCAGGATTGATTCATGACATTGGAAATCCTCCGTTCGGACATTATGGGGAGTTTGCGATCAGAGAGTGGTTTGAACGGAATCTTCCGGTGTTAAAATATCACGGAACACCGATAGAAGAATTGCTGGAAGAACAGATGAGGGAAGATTTTTATCATTTTTGAAGGAAATGCACAGGCGCTCAGGCTGGTGAGTAAGCTTCATTTCCTGGTAGATGAAAATGGAATGAATCTTACCTATGCGCTTTTAAACACAATTATAAAATATCCGGTGGCATCTACACAGATCCGGCCAAAGTCCGGGGATATCCGTGAAAAAAAGATGGGATATTATTATGCGGACCGGGAGTTATTCGAAGATATCGTGATGGAGACAGGGGCGGGAAATTGCAGACATCCTCTGACATTTATTCTGGAGGCAGCAGATGATATTGCATATAAAACGGCAGATATCGAAGATGCATTTGTGAAAGGGTTCATTACTTATCACAGTCTGCGGGATGAATTGCGGAAGCTTCAAAACAGGGAAAAGAAGCTGGCAGTTCCGGAACAGGCGGAATGGAATAGATTCCGGCCGGCAGATAAACTGGTGGAATTATATGAACGTGCAAAGAAAAACGGAGTAGATAACCCCGGAGATTATGCAGTGAAAAACTGGATCGTAAAGGCACAGGGAGTTCTGATCGGATATGCAACATCTGGATTTACTTCTCATTACGATGAGATTATGAATGGA
>ENA-OQDT01001964-OQDT01001964.1-human-gut-metagenome-genome-assembly--contig:-NODE-1964-length-11116-cov-2.485212_pt1 | contig 11116 bp, 12 predicted proteins | sample MGYA00242786_ERZ504617 | MGnify/ENA primary metagenome ERZ504617 (study PRJEB26092, sample SAMD00036337) | human gut metagenome | host: Homo sapiens | study: EMG produced TPA metagenomics assembly of... | reverse complement strand
ATTGCGGTTTGTGCGAAGGATCATGCCGCTATCGTGCACAAAATCAACGAGCTGCGCGAAAAAGGGGTCGTCTTTGTCACGATGAACACCGACCTAACCGGCTGTGACCGGCTGTGCTTCATCGGTCAGGATCTGATCCGCAGCGGCCGCGTTGCCGGCGAGCTGATGGCGAAATATCTGCGTCCGGAGGACAGCCTGCTCATTGCGATCGGCAATCCGGAATTCAATGCCCATCGGCTGCGGCTTCAGGGCTTTTGCGAGCGATTGTATGAGCGCGGCTTTACCGGCGCCAATATTCGCATGATCGAGACCTATAACGACTACACGCTCAGCTATCAGAAGGTGCGCGACGCACTGGAGCGCACACCTTCTATCCGAGGCATTTATATGGCGAATCACAGTGTTTCCGGCTGCGTGGAGGCGGTGCGCGATAATGGAAAAGACCGGACAGGTGCATATCGTCAGCCACGATCTGACCGATTCCACCCGCCGTCTGCTGGAAAGCGGCGAAATAGATTTCACCATCGCGCAGAATATCCACCGGCAGAGCTATCTTGCGCTGCTTACGCTGCGTGATTACATCCAGCGGCATATTCTGCCGCATGACCAAATCGACACGCCGATCGAGATTCTTTGCGCGGAGAATATGTGAAAATGCGGATAAAGAAAGAGACAGGCGTAACAGCCTGTCTCTTTTTATACACATACACAAAACTTATAACACCGGTTGCAAAACCAGGTGTCATAAGCTATAATACCGGTATCATAACTTATATTCAGAATGCACGGTGTCAAAACCGTGAAAACGGAGGGGTTAGCATGATATTCGGCTACGCGAGAGTATCCACCAAAACGCAAGCGCGCGACGGCAACAGTCTGGAAGCGCAGCAGGCGGCGCTGACGGCGGCGGGCAAGGATACCTTCCCGTGGGAGCGTTTGTTCAGCCATCACTTCCCGCTGGGGCAGGCAGAAGAGGCCGTGAAGGCCAGCATGACCCGCGAAAGCATGAAGGTCGTCATTGCCCCGTGGATGGAGTAAGCAGCACGTTTCCGTCCCTCCCGTAAAACCGCCGTGCGGCTGAAAAAACGGGGGGGCACGGGGATTCCACCCGTCAAGCCGGATTTGCACCATCAAATCCGTTGCTTGTCAGACCATACCACACCTTTTCTTCTCAATAAACAAAACCCGGAGCACACAGCTGAATTTCAAGCTGTGTGCTCCGGGTTTTATTGCTTGGATTGGCGTTCATAAAAATGTTCAAAAGTTTATGTCAGTTTTTGCGGTCAAAGGTTGTAGCCCATTCGTGGGAGGCCTCTTCATTTTTAGCGGATAACAAATCATCAACCGGAAAACTTCTTTATTCATACTTCGCTGCTCAATTTTCCTGACAGAAAAGAGTAAGAAATACACGGTCTGAATGAATTTCTGAATCAATAAAGAGATATAACGTTATAAAGTTACACAGTTTAAACGTTACAACTGCATAGGTATATCATAAGAGCAACGCTGGAACTTTATATGCAGGAAATACCGACGGAAGCTATGGTATTCAGGCGGGATATTAAAGCAACATACACCGGCGAATAGCTGTTATGCGTCTGCGGTTGCAGTTTCTCTTTTTTTCTATACCGATCAGAGCGCAAAGTCATAAAGTTACAACGTCGCAAAGTTACAGATTTCCGCTCTGCTCACCCGCCAGATACCGTTTGAGCAAAAATGCGCAAAAGTACGGGAACGTATAAATATCGTCACTGAACCCGATATTTCCGGCGGTAAATTTGATGCCATAGTGAATATCCTCATACTTATCGCTGGTGATGAGCGTGCGCAGAGATTTCGCCGTACCTCTCTGGGCCTTGACCTCGACCGGAATGAGCGCGGATGCCGTGCGGACGAAGAAATCCTGCTCGAGCGTGGAATCCTCGCGCTTGTAGTAATACAGCTGATATCCGGCCTTGACGAGCGCCTCACCGACCACATTCTCATACAGCGCGCCCTTGTACACGCCGAGGTTTTTGTTGGCGCGCAAGTCCTCCTGCGCCTCCTCATCGAGCATGGCAACGAGCAGGCCGCTGTCCGCAAAATACAGCTTATACTTTGTCTCGTCGTAATTGCCCTTGAGCGGCAGTTCCGGGAAATTCAGGCAGTAGCAGATGTTGACTATGCCGGCATCGTTCAGCCATTCAATGCAGCCGCGGTAATCGCGGAAACGCGCACCGGACGTTGCTGTCCCCCGCAGGGGCGCGAGCTGTTACGTGCACGCGTGGACCGAGCACACCATCGTCGATGAGGGTTGCTGTCCCCGCAGGGCGCGAGCTGTTACGGCAAAAATGTGAAAAATACAATGCAGATTTTCGGCATTCCTACAATCTTTTTGTATTATCTTCTGTATTCTTGCGTATCCATTCGTGATATTGTCGGTTTTCCCCGGTGCGAACCTGCCTGTAACAACCTGATTTACTGTTATTATAACACGAGGTTCGCACCAAATCAACCGCTGCTGCACATCAGGAGTGTCCGCTTGCACAGTTAAGACAACACCGCATCGACCAGCCGATAGCAGGTAATACCGTCCTCGCGGTTGAGCCGGTCGATGAGCGCGTACATTTCGGCGGCAGCTTTGGGGTCCTCTTCCTCGGTTTCCATTCCTTCAACGGTTTCTTCTTCCTTAACCTGTGCGCCGAGCACATCGAGCATATTGATGACCTTCATATCCTTGTTCGCCGCGCCTGCCAGCGCATCATCGATCCAGCCGTCCGACTCGCCGCACTCTATATGGTTGCAGTAATTGAAGCCTTGTAATCATAAGAACTAAAACTATATTCTCGCATAATCAATGATATTTTGCTGTAACGCCACAAATTCAGCACATTTTATGTGTTTATATTTCTATGCTTTTCCAGGCGGTACTACCGCCCGAAAAACCAGGCATTTTTACCGCACCATTTTTACAGTTAGAGCAGCTGTTTTCATGGAAATTTCATTTAGCATACGCCTGCCGCCGTTTCTTCTCCCGGATGAGCGTGGACTTGCTGATGCCGGTCAGCTTGACGACCTGCGTATACGAATGCTCCTCGAGCAGTGCCATTGCATGGTCAAGCTGCTCGGTGTCGAACTTGGGCGGCCGTCCCTCACGGAAATCGGGGTCGGTCGCCCGTGCGACCGCCTTGCCCTCCTGCGTGCGCTGCACGATCATGTCGCGCTCGAACTGCGCGAACGACAGCAGCACGTTGCGCAGGAGCGTGTTGACCGAGTCGTTGGACAGGATGCCGAGGTTCAATACGTTGATGGTAATGCCCTCGTCGATCATGTCGGTGATCATGCCGGACGCCTGCGACACCGACCGCGCCAGCCGGTCGAGCTTTGTGACGATGAGCACATCGCCGCGCCGCAGCTGCGCCCGCAGCCTGTCCCATTCCGGTCGGTCCATCTTGGTGCCGGTGAACGTGTCCGTGTAGATTTTTTCCGCGCCCGCCGCCGTCAGCGCCGCCTGCTGCGCGTCCAGACTGTTGCCGTCGCGCGCCTGCGTTTTGGTGGATACTCTCGCGTAGCCGAATATCATGCCAATCCCTCCGTTTTCGCGGTTTTGACACCGTGAGTTTTGAGTATAGGTTTTGATACCTCTATTATAGCTTATGCCACCGGGTTTTGCAACCGGTGGCATAACTTTTGAATTTTGAACCCTGTCCTCGATTTTTTCGGTCCATATTTTGAAGCCCTAAAGCCGAAAATCATGCGGTAAAAAACGCCCTCTCACACAGGCGGTAGTACCGCCTGTGTGAGAGGACAAAATAAAACTGCGATTTGATTATCATTTGGCTTAATAATCGGATAAAACCGCATAAAAAGAGCCGCAATTGTTTCACATTCTGTAATTTCACAAAGTCAATTACCGCGACCTGGTAAGATCGGGCGGTAATTTCATGGTAAAAAGCGATCATTTGCGCGTGCAAACGATACGGTCGATACGCCTTCGTATTCTCGCCGGAATATCTGAAGTCAGACAATATTTCAAAGCAAAAATGGTTCAAGCTGCCGAAAGGGCTTTCTGTGGTGACCATTCACTGCAAACCACCGCGCTGATGCCAAGGCGGACAAGCAAGCCGGGCTGTCGTGTTTCTATCTGCGGAAACTTATCCAAATGGCAGCTATGCCGCTGTTTTTTTGAATGCTTCTCTGAAAAAGCCCAGTATACACATTGTGTATGTGTATATCCGTCTTTTATCTCTGCCTCAGTGCCAACCCGATCAGCCGGTCGGTCTGATCTGCCATGAACAGCGGAATGTTCAGCATATCATCATCCAGCTTGAGGTTATCCAGCGAAAAGCGGACACGCAGCTTTACTTTATCCGGAAACAGCTCCTTGAATTTCTTCAGGCTTCTGCTAGTCGTATTGGTTTCAGATTTGACTTCAATGGGGAAAATATCATTCTCGCGCTGGATCAGAAAAATCCACCTCATACGGCGGATTCGTCTGCGTCCAGTAGCGCGGCGTTACTTCAAACTGCGTGATGAGCGTCTGCAGTACAAAGTTTTCGGTCAATGCGCCTTTGAACTCGGTAAACAGGCGGTTGCCTTCGCCAAAGGCAGTCGGCGCCAGCTGCGCCAGCCGGCGGAGCAGACCCACATCGACCAGATAAATCTTAAATGCCGAAAGGTCATCATATGCCGCAATCGGCAGACCGGGCGCGGAACTGCGGTAGATTTTATGCACCAGTCTGGCATCTGCCAGCCATTGCAGAGCATCCTCGTATTCCCGGGCACGCGCTCCCTCTTTGACCACCTTATAGATAAATTTCTTGTTCTCTCGTGCCAGTTGAGACGGAACGGACTTCCAGATCATCGAGATCTTCGGGAACTCATGCACATCGGGATGCTTTGCAAAGTCGCGCTCATATGCACCGATGATGCCGGAAAGCGCCTCCTGCATGGCTTCCACATCACGCGCCTCCGTCCACATTTTAACCGCTTCCGGCATACCGCCGGTGACGTAATACATCTTCAGCTTTTCGTACAACGGATTGAAAAACGCATCCGGTATAGGCTCGATGGTGTCCACACTTGCCAGATATGCCGCCAGATTTTCGTCACCGTTGGCAAGCAGAAATTCCGAAAAGGTCATCGGGTCGATCTGCATGAAATTTACCTTTCCCACAGGGAAAGATGAGGGTTTCGCCAGTGCGATACCCAGCAGCGAGCCCGCACAGGCAATGTGATACTGCGGCGCATTCTCGCAGAAATACTTCATGGAGTTGATGACCTTCGGGCAGTCCTGCACCTCATCAAAAATGATGAGGGTCTTTTCCGGTATGATTTTCTGACCGCTTGCCAGCATCAGGTTCTGCAGAATGCGGTCCACATCCTTGGTGGTCTCGAAAAACTGCTTGTATTCCTCGTTTTCGTCAAAGTTGAAGTAAGCAGTATTGTCATAATAACGTCTGCCGAATTCCTTGAGTATCCATGTTTTTCCCACCTGACGGACACCTTTCAAAATCAATGGCTTGCGATAGGGAGAATTCTTCCATTTCAGCAGCTTTTCCAATGCAAATCGTTCCACAGGCTCACCTCTCACATTTTTATGAATGTTTTTGTGTTGTAAATCACATTATTATTATATGCTCAAATTTCGGAAAATGCAACCCGGTCACAAGATTATATCCGTTTCATGGTACGGTAATCACATTGCTATTTTGCAGATAAAGCATGCGTTGTATGTGAAAATACGACATCAGCGTAAACGAGTTCGTCAATCAGCTGCTTGAGCAGTACTGCCGGAGCGTCGAGCACAACGGAGAACGAAAAACAGAACAGCGGCGCAGCGTACCAAATTGGCAGCTGCACCGCTGTTTTTTTGAATGCTTCTCTGAAAAAGCCCAGTATACACATTGTGTATGTGTATTGTGTATGTGTATAAAAGTTGTGTAGTTTTTTCGAGGGGCTCCTCACACCATATTTTCCCGCAGCAGGCGCACGGTTTTGCCGAGGGCTTCCGTGGTATCCATGGTATAGTCCTCGTGCTCGATGGACAGCACGCCGTCGTAACCCATCATCTTGAGCGTGACGAGAAATTCGCGCCACCAGCGTTCATCGTGGCCGTAGCCGGGGATTGCGAAATTCCACGAGCGCTTGGCAAATTCGAGCACGCCCTTCCCGTCGAGCAGGGTATTGACCGCCGCCGGCTTTTCTATGCGCACGTCCTTGACATGGACGTGGTAAATCGCGTCACCGAGCGCACGCGCGACCGCGACCGGGTCCGCGCCCATCCAGAACAGGTGCGAGGGATCGAGGTTGAAGCCGATAGTCGTATCGCCGCCGCAGGCGTCGCGCAGCTTCTCGAAATTCTCGACATCGTGCACGAGCTGACAACCGTGCGGCTCAAGCGCCAGCTTGGTCACGCCGTGCGCCTTTGCGACCTCCTTCAGTTCCTTCCAGTACGGAATGGCGACGGTGTTCCACTGATAATCCAGAATTTCCTGCGTTTCCGGCGGCCACGAGGTCACGACCCAGTTTGGGTATCTGTCCTCCGGACCGCCGCCCGGCAGACCGGACATCATAACGACTTTATCCAGACCGAAATATTCGGACAACTTGAAGCACCCCCGCGTCACCTCGTCCTCGCGCTTTCCCCAGTCGCCCGGGGCGAGCGGATTGCCCGAGCAGTTGAACGCCGAAATACTCAGGCCGTGGTCCTTCAGCTTGCCCTTCATTTCATCGCGCTTTACTTCGCTTTCGAGCAGACCGTCCAGATCGACATGCGGTGCGCTCGACCAGTTGCCCACACCAAGCTCGACCTGCTCAATACCGAGTTTTACGCACGAGTCGAGCAGCTCATCGAACGACTGACCGCCGAGGCAGTCGGTTACCAGACCGATTTTCATGTCTGCGCCCCCCTTACTTGACCGTTACCCACTGACGGGTCTCGGCAGACTCCAGAACTGCGTCAATGACCTGCATGACCTTCATGCCGAAACGGAAGTCGATCTCGCAGGGCGTATGCTCTGCCGCGCACCGGAGCGTGTGATGTACCTCAATGGTTTTCTGGTCGGCGTAGCCGAGGCAGATGCCTGCGCCGCCGTAGAACTTATCATACTCGCCGTGACCCGGCGCAATGAGAACGGTCTTGAAGCCGCGTTCGGTCTTGGGGTCGTCGTGACGGTAGATCTGTACCTGGTTCTGATTTTCCTGATTGTAGACGATGCAGCCGTTCGTCAGCTGAATTTCATAGCCGAGCGACATTTTGCGGCCGGCCGCCAGACGGTTGGAGAAAATCGTGCCGCACGCACCGTTTGCAAAGTTGAACATGAACTGCACAACGTCGTCGTTTTCGACCGGCAGCATGCGGGAGGAGTCCTCGGATCGGGGCGCTCGGGCACAATGATCTTTGTCATGCCGCAGACCTCGGCAATATCGCCGATGAGGTACTGCGACAGGGAAAGCGTGTGGCTTGCCAGATCGCCGAGCGCGCCGGACGCGGACGCCGACTTGAACATACGCCACTCGTGCTTCTGCTCCGGGTCGTTGTAGTAGTCCTGGTCGTACATGCCGCGGAAGTTCACGACCTCGCCCAGCTCGCCGGACGCGATCAGCTCCTTGACGTACTGCTGAATGGGGTTGCGGACGTAATTGAATCCGACAGAAGTCACAATGCCGGCGTCCTCGACTACCTTGGTCGCGTCAACCGCCTCCTGCGCGGTCATGGACAGCGGCTTTTCGCAGTAGACGTTCTTGCCGTGCTTTGGCCGCCTCGACCGCGATCGGGCAGTGCGAAGCGTTCGGCGTGGTGATGTCCACCAGTTCAACTTCGGGGTCCGAAACGACCTCGTGCCAGTCGGTCGTCCAGCGCTTGAAGCCGTATTTCTCCGCAAGAGCCTTCGCGTTATCGCCGTTTACATCGGCTACAACGACCAGCTCCGGTACATAATCATCGCCGAAAATGTTGTTTACCGACTTGTATGCGGTGGAATGCGTGCGGCCCATGAAGCCCGCGCCGATCAGACCGATTTTTACCTTTTTCATTAAAAACACAACCTTCCTGTTCTGTTCATGTTTATTCTGCTGTGATAAAGCGTATTTCCGTTACATTTCGCCGCGTGCTTCGCGCTGCGCCAGCTCCTCCATGATGGAGGCATACTGACGGTCGAGCCGGTACCCGAGCAGCAGTGCGGCAGCCACGGCCCAGATGATCACCGGCGCCCAGAGGTACATGCCCGAGATTGTGTTCAGGGCGGCCGCGCTCTGCGTCGATGCCAGACCGGAATAGCCTGCGCTGTCGAGCAGCTTGCCGATTGCGGCACTTGCCAGACCGCCACCCACCTTGGAGCCGACCGAAGCCGCGCTGAAGATCATGCCCTCGGTGCGCAGATGGGTCTTCCACTGGCCGTACTCGACCGCGTCCGCGATGAACGAGAATACGACCGCGCAGAGCGGCGCCGTGCCGATGCCGCGCAGGACTGCGGAGACCATGGCGGCAGAATACTGCGCCGGAGCAAGCAGCAGCGGAAGCTGTGCCACGATGGTGACGACCGCACCGGAGAGCGCCATATTACGCTTGCCGAAGCGCTTGAGGAACGGCGGCATGATGAAGATCACGGCCACCTGCACCAGATTTTCCGCGGTGCTCAGGCCGCTGCTCAGCACCTTGTTTCCCAGAATGTACTCGCAGTAGTACGGCAGGTTCGTGCCGTTGAAGGTGTTGTACACGCTGATGATGCCCCAGAGCGCCATGGAGATGCCCCAGTATTTATTCTGCATCAGTGCGCCGAGGCTCTGCCGCAGCGGTATGCCGGTATCCGATGCCGCCGCGACCTGCACGCGCTCTTTCGTGCCGAGGAAGCACAGCAGCAGGCACAGCATGGCAAAGGCCATTAAAATCGAGATCGTGATGATCCACGCTCTCTGGTCGTCGCCGAACAGCTGCACCATCGGCAGCGTGCAGGCAGTGATGAGGATGGTGCCGACCGGGCCCATCACCATGCGCATGACGTTGATCTTTTCGCGCTCGTGCTGGTCGCGGGTCATCAGCGACGCAAGTGCGCCGTAGGGCAGGTTCATCGCGGTATAGACCACCGTATTGACCAGATTATAGGTCACGAAGATATACGCGTACTGAAAGACTGCCGAAGCGTGCGGCGGCACCAGAAACAGCGCGATGCCGGTAATGCCGTAAGGCAGCACCATCCAAAGCAGCCATGCGCGAGCCTTGCCGTGGCGGGAATGGGTGTGGTCGGTGATGTATCCCATGACGACATCGCTGCCGCCGTCGAAAAAACGGGAAATCAGCATAATCGTACCGACCGCACCGGCGGAGACGCCGATATAGTCCGTATAGAAAAATGCCAAAAGCGAGGTCATCAGCATATAGATGACACAACTTGCGGTGTTGCCGAGGCCATAGGCCACGCGCTCGCGCAGAGAGATCTGCACATTCTGCTCTGTTGCAGGTGATTTCATGGATTGTTCCCCTTTATATTTTTTTCCAGACAGACCTTCGTCTGCTGACATGGGGCACACATGACCATTCCATGTGTGCCCCTGCCGCTATGGAAAAATCGAGAAAAGATGAGAGGGTCTAATTTATTTGTTTTTCCGTCTCTGTACCGGTAATTGTTTTTTCGATTCCGAGATAGGGCAGAATGTTTTCAAAAATCCCCTTCACGACCGGAGCTGCGATAAGTCCGCCGTAGTACAACCCTTGCGGATTGTTGATGACACACAGTGCGATGACCTGCGGATCGTCCGCCGGTGCGAATCCGATAAAGGATGAGATGTATTTATTGGCACTGCGCGGCAATGTTTCAGACGTCGCGGTCTTGCCGCCGATCCGGTACCCCTCGATGTACGCGTTTTTTCCGGAGCCGCCATCCACTACCTGTTCAAGTGCGTGCCTTAAGGTCGTCGACGTCTGCTCTGAGACAATCCGCTCCCCATCCGGACAGGAAAAAACTCTGTGTGAGCGCACCGGAGGCATCGCGCGCCTGCAGCCCAAGTGCGGCGTCACCCGCGTCCCACCGTTAATCAGTGAGCTGACTGTCGTAATCAGCTGCACAGGCGTGATCTGAAACGACTGCCCGAACGAAATCGTCGCCAGCTCCACCTGCCCGACATTTTCTTTTTTGTGCATGATGGTAGCCGCTTCTCCCGGAAGGTCGATACCGGTCTTTTTGGAGAGCCCAAACTGATGAAAATAAGAAAAATAACGATCCACACCGAGCCGCAGCCCCACGTCAATAAAAACCGGATTGCAGGAATTCCGGGTCGCCTGCAAAAAGGTTTCCGCTCCGTGACCGCCGACCTTATGACAGCGGATGCGCCGATCCTCCACGATGCGGTATCCCGGACAGGAAAACGTATCATCTAGCGTAACAACGCCTTCCTCCAACCCCGCCGATGCTGTGATAATTTTAAACGTCGATCCGGGTTCATAAGTGTCGTTGATGCAGCCATTGCGCCACATCTGATTTAAGGCATCCTGCGTTTCGGTAATGCCGGTATATTCCGGCAGCAGTGTAAACGGCTCGTTCAGATCGAACTCCGGCATATTTGTCATCGCATATAGTTCTCCGTTTTTCGGGTTCATAATGAGAATCGAAACGCTGTCTGCCTGCTTTTTCTCCATGACCTGCCGTGCTGCCTGCTCTGCATACTGCTGAATATTATAATCCAGACTGATGACAAGATCCTTTCCAGCGACCGGGTCTCTCCGGCTCTCTCCCACTCCTGTAAGCTCGATGCCGCGTGCATCCGTCAGTGCAAGAATCTGCCCCGGGGTTCCCTCCAGAATCGATTCGTATTCTACCTCCAGCCCAATGATCCCCTGATTGTCCCCTCCGGTAAAGCCAAGTACCTTCGAGGCCATACTTCCATACGGATAATACCGCCGGTAGTCCTCATCTACCTTCACACCTGCAAGCCCATAGCTGCGGATCCGATCTCCCACCTCCTTTTCCACATTTTTCTGAATCCATTCCATCGAGCTGACCTTCCCGACTTTTTTCTGCACGGTCTCTTTATCCAGCCCCAGTTCCTTTGTCAGTACCTCGACGACCCGTTCCGGATCCGTGATCTGGCTGTGGATAACAGAGATTGTACAGACCGTATGGTTGTCTGCCAGCACCTC
>ENA-OQDT01001963-OQDT01001963.1-human-gut-metagenome-genome-assembly--contig:-NODE-1963-length-11123-cov-1.787559_pt1 | contig 11123 bp, 9 predicted proteins | sample MGYA00242786_ERZ504617 | MGnify/ENA primary metagenome ERZ504617 (study PRJEB26092, sample SAMD00036337) | human gut metagenome | host: Homo sapiens | study: EMG produced TPA metagenomics assembly of... | reverse complement strand
GAGATTGTTTCGCGGGCATCTCAGATGAGGAGTTAATGGAAAAGAACCCGTTGAGATTTGCTGCTAAGGCTTGTGAGAAAGGCTTGCGTTATGATTTGACCGTTCCGTTCGCTCGTTACGTGGTACAACATCGTAATGAGATCAGTTTTCCGTTCAAACGTTACCAGATCCAACCGGTTTGGCGTGCCGATCGTCCGCAAAAGGGACGTTACCGGGAGTTCTACCAATGTGATGGCGACGTTGTGGGTTCTGATTCCTTGATCAATGAGGTGGAACTGATCCAGATTATGGACGAGGTGTTCCATCGTTTTGGCATTCGTGTGTGTATCAAGATGAACAATCGTAAGATCCTTTCCGGTATTGCCGAAATCATAGGCGAGGCGGATAAGATCGTAGACATTACGGTCGCTATCGACAAGCTGGATAAGATTGGCTTGGACAACGTGAATGAAGAGCTTCGTTCCAAGGGTTTACCCGAGGAGGCGATCGAGTCGTTGCAGCCGATCATTATGCTGCAGGGTTCAAATCAAGAAAAGATCGCTACCTTGAAAGAGGTATTATCTGCGTCTGAGACTGGTTTGAAAGGTGTAGCCGAATTGGATTTTATTTTGGAGCGCATCTCTCATACGTCAATCCGTGCGGAATTAGAGCTTGATCTGACATTAGCTCGCGGCTTAAACTATTATACAGGTGCGATTTTCGAGGTGAAAGCCTTGGACGTACAGATCGGTAGTATCACGGGTGGTGGTCGCTATGACAACCTGACAGGGGTATTTGGCATGGAAGGCGTATCTGGTGTCGGTTTCTCTTTCGGCGCTGATCGTATCTTTGATGTATTGAACCAATTGGATTTATATCCGGAAGGATCTTTGAAGACTACACAGCTTCTATTCGTGAACTTCGGACAGAAAGAGGAGATTCATTTATTGCCGCTGATCGCTAAGGTTCGTAAGGCGGGGATTCGTACAGAGCTATATCCTGAGTCTACTAAGATGAAAAAGCAAATGGGATATGCGGACGCTAAGAAAATCCCGTTCGTTGCGATAGTCGGAGAGAATGAGATGGCCGAGAATAAAATCAACTTAAAGAATATGCTCACGGGTGAGCAAACCCTTGTGACTATCGAGGAGCTGATAGAACGCTTTTAGAGAATAGTGGATTATGGAACACGGACTACACGGATGACACGGTATTAGTATTTATCCGTGTGTTCCGTGTCATCCGTGTAGTCCGTGTTTAAATGGTTCTAAACTTATAAATTAATGAAACGACCATGAAAATACCTGTTTTTATACTCTCAATATCTTTATACCTTTCTTCCTGCTCTTTCACCCCCCGGGCCGAGTGGGTAACGACAACCGAGAATACCCCTTTGGGCTGAGCAACCCGATCTGATCTCCGCCCTTGCGGATACGATACCTAATATTGATATAACAATTCTAACAGAAAAGCATCAACAACAAATTGATGGTTTCGGAGCCTGTTTTAATGAATTAGGTTGGCTTTCCTTGAGTAAGCTGGAGCCAAGTGTACGTGAGGAAATCATGGAAGAGCTTTTTTTCCCCGGAGTCGGAGCCAACTTCACGATTTGCCGGATGCCTGTAGGAGCAAATGATTTTTCCCGTGATTGGTATTCGTATGACGAGGTAGACGGTGATTTCATGATGGAACATTTTACCATCGCCAATGACCAACAAACGTTGATCCCTTTTATCAAGAACGCCCAAAAGTATCAGCCAGACTTACGCTTGTGGGCTTCCCCGTGGTGCCCTCCCGCTTGGATGAAATATAACAAACACTATGCCTCTGCCTATACGGGTGAGAATTATGACGAGAAGTATCGAAATGGTTTGTCGGCCGATAAGGTCGGCCATGAAGGTACGGATATGTTTATCCAAGACTCTCTTTACCTGAAAGCCTATGCCCTCTATTTCTCTAAATTTATCGAGGCCTATAAGAAACACGGAATTCCAATCTTTGCCATAATGCCCCAGAACGAGTTCAACTCTGCGCAAATATTCCCGAGTTGTTGTTGGACATCGGCTTCTTTGGCTAATTTTATCGGTAATTATCTCGGGCCGGCCATGCAGGTTCAAGGAGTGGATATTATGTTCGGCACGATGGAACGTGCGAATGAGTCGCTTGTTGATACGGTATTGACAGATCCCGCTAGTGGTAAATATGTAAAAGGTGTCGGTTTCCAATGGGCGGGTAAGGGAGCTATCGCCGGAATCCACAAACGTTATCCCGGGTTGAAGCTTTACCAAACCGAGCAAGAATGTGGAGATGGCAAGAACGATTGGAAGGGTGCCATGTATTCTTGGGGGTTGATGCGACATTTTCTGGATAATGGCGTTTCTGCCTATATGTATTGGAATATATCTTTGGAAAATGGAGGGATCAGTCGTTGGGGATGGGCGCAAAACTCATTGGTTGTCGTAGATCCGCAAACCAAGAGCTATCGATATACTCCGGAATACTACGTGATGAAACATGTCAGCCATTATGTCCAGCCCGGTGCATATAAATTAGAAACGGAAGGAGCTTATACGAATCTGCTGGCATTCCGTAACCCGGATAACAGTATCGCCTTGATTATCGCCAATGAGACCAGTGATGATCATTCTCTTTCCATTCGCATCGGCGATCGAGTCTATACTCCGATCGTAAAAGCATATTCCATGAATACGCTGCTGGTCGATTGATTATCCTTTTGAGAGATGCAAAAAGACAAGTTGTCAGTTATCTCTTCGGATATTTGTCCATTTCGTCCGAAATATTGTCAGTCGAACCCGGGTGAATTCGTTTGGCACACTATTCGCATAGGCTTAGGCGTGAACATAAAGTTCATAACTAAAAAAGTAATATTATTAACATTTAAAATACCAAGAAAATGAACATTAGACCATTAGCAGACCGCGTGCTGATTAAGCCGGCCGCTGCGGAAGAGAAAACATTAGGTGGAATTATTATTCCTGACTCAGCAAAGGAAAAACCTTTAAAGGGTGAGATTGTAGCCGTAGGTAACGGAACGAAAGACGAGGAGATGGTTGTAAAGGTTGGTGATAACGTATTGTATGGTAAGTATGCAGGTACGGAAATCGAACTAGACGGTGAGAAATACTTGATCATGCGCCAAGCAGACGTTTTAGCTATTATCTAATTCATTTTTATAAACAACAATATTAAAAAGAGATACAATCATGGCAAAAGAGATTAAATACGATATGGATGCCCGCGACCTTTTGAAGAAAGGTGTGGATGAGTTGGCTAATGCTGTTAAGGTAACATTAGGCCCGAAAGGTCGTAACGTAATTATCGAGAAGAAATTCGGAGCTCCTCACATCACGAAAGATGGTGTAACGGTTGCTAAAGAAGTTGAGTTGACTTGCCCGTTCGAGAACATGGGTGCTCAATTAGTTAAGGAAGTGGCTTCCAAGACAAACGATAACGCCGGTGACGGTACGACTACAGCTACGGTTTTGGCTCTAGTCTATCATGGTGTCGGTTTAAAGAACGTTACTAGCCGGAGCGAACCCGATGGATTTGAAACGTGGTATCGACAAGGCTGTCGCTAAGGTTGTAGAGAGCATCGCTAACCAAGCTGAGGCTGTAGGTGATAAGTTCGAGAAGATCGAGCATGTAGCGAAGATCTCCGCAAATGGTGACGAGGCTATCGGTAAGTTGATCGCGGAGGCTATGCAACGTGTGAAGACTGAAGGTGTTATCACGGTTGAGGAAGCTAAAGGTACTGAAACTACAGTTGACGTAGTTGAGGGTATGCAGTTCGACCGCGGTTATATCTCTCCGTACTTCGTAACGGATACAGAGAAGATGGAGTGCCAGATGGAGAATCCGTATATCTTGATTTATGACAAGAAGATCTCCGTATTAAAAGACCTTCTTCCTATCCTTGAGCCGACCGTACAGAGCGGACGTCCTCTTTTGATCATCGCTGAGGATATCGACAGCGAGGCTTTGGCTACATTGGTAGTGAATCGTCTGCGTGGTTCCTTGAAGATCTGCGCTGTTAAGGCTCCGGGCTTCGGCGACCGTCGTAAGGCTATGTTGGAAGATATCGCTGTATTGACAGGCGGTACGGTTATCTCTGAGGAGAAAGGTTTGAAATTGGAAGGTGCTACAATGGATATGCTAGGTACCGCTGAGAAGATCACGGTAGACAAAGATACCACTACCATTGTAAATGGTGCTGGTGACAAGGAGGCTATCCAAGCTCGTATCGGCCAGATCAAGATCCAGATGGAGAATACGACATCTGATTATGATAAAGAGAAATTGCAAGAGCGTTTGGCTAAGATGGCCGGCGGTGTAGCTGTTCTTTACGTAGGTGCTCCTTCTGAGGTTGAGATGAAAGAGAAGAAAGACCGTGTGGATGACGCATTACACGCAACTCGTGCCGCTATCGAAGAAGGTACGGTGCCCGGTGGTGGTGTTGCCTATATCCGTGCTATCGATGCATTGGAAGGTATGAAGGGCGACAACGAGGACGAGACTACAGGTATCGAGATCGTTAAGCGCGCTATCGAGGAGCCGCTTCGCCAGATCGTAACTAACGCTGGTAAGGAAGGTGCCGTTATCGTTCAGAAAGTGAAGGAAGGCAAGGGCGACTTCGGTTACAACGCTCGTAAGGACTGTTTCGAGAATTTGTGCGAGGCTGGTGTAATCGACCCAGCTAAGGTAACTCGCGTAGCATTGGAGAACGCTGCTTCTATCGCAGGTATGTTCTTGACTACTGAGTGCGATGATCGCTGAGAAAAAAGAAGAGACTCCTGCTATGCCTCCGATGAATCCGGGTATGGGCGGCGGAATGGGTGGTATGATGTAATCGACTCCCGTGATTAATGATATGGGCGGCCGTTCCGGAAGGGATCGGTCGCGTTTTTTTATTTTCAATTTGCTTGCTAATTGGAAAAAACGATTACCTTTGTATGTGCAATACCGATAGGTTGCGCTTCAGAATGATTGAAGAAAGGCCCAGGTGGCGGAATTGGTAGACGCGCTCGTTTCAGGTGCGAGTGGTTTTGCGATCGTGCAGGTTCGAGTCCTGTTCTGGGCACTTCCCAAAATAGAAAAAATGCAATCCTATACAGAAGACGAAATTGTAGTACAGCTCCGGGACCCGGCCCGACAACGTGAGGCCTTTGCCAAGGTCGTAAGCTTGTATGGCGAGAAGTTGTATTGGCATATACGAAAGATGGTACTGGATCATGAGGATGCGAACGACTTACTCCAAAATACATTTTTGAAAGCTTGGACGAACATCGAGCTTTTTCGCGGTGAGGCCAAATTATCTACATGGCTTTATAAGATTGCGATCAACGAGTGCATTACTTTCCTAAATAAACAGCGAAATATGAATAACGTATCTATCGACGATGCGGATACCTTTTTGCTGGAACGTTTGAAAGGGGATGAATACTTCGATGGTGACGAGATACAGGTAAGATTGCAAAACGCTATTCTTACCTTGCCGGAGAAACAACGCTTGGTTTTCAATATGAAGTATAACGAGGAGATGAAGTACGAGGAGATGTCCGAGATACTAGGTACCTCTGTCGGGGCTTTGAAGGCCTCGTATCATCATGCGGTGAAAAAAATTCGAGGAGTTTTTAACAAAAGAGGTTTAAACCTTTTGCCCGAATCGCTGTCAAAGCAATATAAAAAGAGAAAAAGTATGAAAAAAGAAGAAAACAACCTAGATCGCTTGAAAGGAACTAATCCTTTCACTGTACCGGAAGGGTATATGGAAGGGCTTACGGAGCGGATCATGAGTCAGCTCCCCGAGAAGCAGGAGGAGAGGGCGAAACGGATTTCCTTGATGGATCGTGTTCGTCCGTGGTTGTACATGGCTGCGGTATTCGCTGGTCTTGGTTTGTTTTTCAAGGCTATCGTGGGAATAAACGGTTCCGATGGTAGTACTGCGTCTGATTCTTTACTGGTCCGGACGGAAGTCCCGACAACGGCTTTAGACGCTATTGAAGCGGAAGAAGATGAGGAGTATTTGGAGTATTTGGAAGCTCAGTACGCCAATTATCTCTTAGATGAGGAACTTTCCTATTCTGAATAAAGTTTAAAATAGTAATTTTATCGAAGATTTTTGTAATAATACTTGTATGAATAAAATATTTTTCATTACATTTGTAGCGATTTCGGTTCTACTCTCTTTCAATGCTACGGCACAAGAGAAGAAAGAGCAAAGACATTTTTGATAGAGAGGCATTCGAAGCAAGGCGGAATGCTTTTATTACAGCCTATTTTGAAGGAGATTGCCCAGCGAGGCACTCCGGACAGACGCCGTACAGATACAGCCTGTGTTGCGTGGGCGTAAATCCGTATTGGCGGACAAGACGCTCCTGCAGGGCTTCGATCTTAGGATCGACGACCTCAATGCTCTTGCCGCAGCACTCGCAGATGAGATGATCGTGGTGCCAGTCGCTGGCCTGCTCATACCGGACGACGCCCCCGCCGAAAGAGACTTCCTTGGCAAGCCCGGCCTCACACAACAGCTTCATCGTGCGGTATACCGTGGACTGCCCCACCGTCGGATCCTGTCGCTGAACCCGGCCGTACAGATCGTCAATGGTCAGGTGCCCCTCTTCCTGAAAAACACGGAAACGATGGCTCGCCGCTGCTGCGTGTTGTGGCAACCTTTTCCGCGTAGGAAGCGCGTGAACACCGTCTCCGGATCAACATGGACTTGTCCGCCTGACATACCTCACCCTTACATAACGGTTCAAGATGTATTGAGGCGCGGGCCCTGCACTCCGGCCCGCGCCTCAGGCATAACGGCTACGGAGTGCCTATACCGCCCACAGTCTATTATAATTGAATTTCATTTTCAATATATTCGCATAAAAAAATGTGGTTAAAGAGCCGCCAGCAGCCGGTTGGCCCAATCTTCCACGTCGCTCCCGTTCGACGAGAGATTGCCGTCGAGCTTCAAGCCTTCCAGAATCTGAATGCCGCCGAGTTCGCTCAAACGCGCCTCAATCACATCCACCGCCCCGCAAAAATGCTCAAAGGAGCTGTCCCCGCTCGCAAAGCACGCGGTCTTGACGCCCTTGACTCCAATACGATCAAAGGCTTCGAACAACGGCTCGAAATCCGTCTGCAGCTCGACTTCATCGGTCCCCCATGCGGAGCACCCGAACAGAGCGACATCCCGGCCTTCGCACAGGCCATCCGGGGAAACGTCGGCGGCGTCCCGTACATCGGCGACATGCCCCGCAGCCCGCAGACGCCCGCCGAGGTATTCGGCAATATCCGCCGTGTTGCCGGTGGTGGACCCGTAAACGATAAGCACATTACTCATGAAAAAGCTCCACTTGGAAAAAAGTTAATGATCGTGTTTGTGTTCGCCGCGACATGCGCATCCTCCGTGCCCGTGCCCATGCCCGTGTTCGCCATGGCATGTGCAGTGCGCGCATTTTCCGCAGCACCCGCTTTTCTTCTTGCGGGGCGGCACGATAAGCACACGGCTCCCGGAGGGCGCCATGTTGAATCCGTTTTCGCCCTTGAAGAACAGCTGCGACGCCGGAACGGGCGTCTGGCACAACCGGGCCTGCAACACCTTGCTGCCGAACGGCAACACTTCGCTTACCCCCGCCGTATCGACGAACACCCTGCCGCCGCACCTGTACTCCCTCAGAAAGAGATTCAGCAGTTCATGTGCGGAGTTGCCGTCAAAAATGCCCTGCATCTTCACGTGCAGGTTGTCCTTGTTGTGATGGTAGTTCATCTGAAAATCGGTGCTCATGCACGTTCTCCTTCTTGCCGTGCGGATTCGCTCCCCAGAAGCCGGGAAATGGTGCTCAGGCTCCCGTTCGGCAACATATAAAATGTCTTGTTGTGTTTCTTCGCCAGATTCTTGACTTTGATGCAGGCGCCGTGGCTGTTGCAGTTCACGGGGCAGAGGATGATGTCCGCGCGCCTGAGGCTCCGCTCGAGCTGGCGCGTGCCGCCCTGCAGCGAGCCGTTGTGGTAATCGAGGACGCCGCCCCCCCTTCAATAAATTCGGGTACAACGACTCCATGCGCTCGACGCCGCCGACGATGAGCACCCGCTTGCTGCACAGATCGAACGAGGGGCAACTCTCGTCGCAGTCCCTGCCGCAACAGGTCCCGCAGGAATCAGCCGCCATGCCAGGCAAGTTCCCCTGCTCAAAGCGAGCCCTTCCCTGCTTGAGCAGCGAGTTGACCAGTTCGCGCTGGCCCTCGAAGCGCTGCGTCAACGACGCAAGCGCCTCCCGCAGGTTCTCGTTTTCCGCTTCAAGTTCCGGGCCCCTGATTTCCCACAGCGCCGTGGACGCCTCATACATGGCGTCCAGTTCGGCTTTCAGGCGGTTGCGTTCGTCCCGGAGCGCGGCGTTTTCCTGCGCAAGCGCACGCCTGCCCTCTTCCGCCTGCTCCATGCCGCCGCGCGAAGCCGCTTCGCGCTCCTTCAACAGCCGGATACGGTTGGCCTGCTGCTCGTTCTTGCGTTCCAGTTCAACGATAAACCGCCGGATGCGCGTCTGTTCCTCCGCGATGCCGTGCATGGCCATGTGGACCGCGCCGTAGACCGTGCGACGGGCTTCATCCGAAAGCCTGCGCGTGGCCGCCGCCCACAAAAAGCCCACATACTGGCCGGCGGAGAACGCCTCCTTCCACTGCGCGAGAAAATCCTCTTCACTCAAAAGCCGCAACGGGGCGGCCTCACGCTCGTACTTCCGGCGGAGCAGCTGGCTCATCTTCCGGGACAGAGGGTTTTCCGTAGCGGCGGCATTGACGAACAGCTCGTGCATTTCAAACGGCGTCAGTTCAACCGCCGGAAGCGACATTTTCTTCAAGAGATGTTTCTGTTCGGCAAGCGTGATCCCCATGCCGACAAGCGGACATCTGAACAGTTCGTCCGCTTCCCATATGCCGTGAACAGCCCGTGAAACAGGCGACGCAACGTCCAACGCGGGTTCCGCGTCCGCTGTCTGAGATAACCAACTCATAGCGTTCCTCCATTCCGTTCTGTTGGAAACAGATCTGCCGTATATGAAAATGAAAGTCAAGATCAATAAGTATATTTTTTCTCTCTTCCGTCCTCCCTTTTTCGGCAAAACAAAAAGGAGGCTGCCCGGAAACAGCCTCCCCATGTCGCATAACATATTTTACTCTCTACCGATGCGCTTCCTTATATGCGATGACGTTCGCCTCGCTCATCGCCGCGGCGAAAGCCCGCATCTGCGACGCCGGAACATGCAGGCAGGCTGTGGCGGCGTCACCCTCGGCGTGGAACGGAAGGTTGCTTGCCCTGAGCAGATCGTTCACCGTGGCCCGGGACTTGGCAGGGTCCCCAGAGACGGCCTGGAAAATATAGCCGCCCTCGCCGTCACGCTGGATATGCCACTGCTGGCGGCCACCCTCCACCACTTGCAGATGCTCCAATTGAACCGTTCCGTGCGGGGACCTCCGCGTGGTCCGGGAGGTCAGCTTTTCCAGACTGCTCAGGTTCTCCAGAACTGGCGGATTGTCGTCAAGGAAAGGAAGCCGCTCGCCGAACACATCGTTCAGAATATAATCGCGCCGGACGATGGAGGCATCACGCATCGTTTCCACCTGATGCGGCACAACCCCAAATCGGCGGCACTGCCAAAAACGTTGCAGGCTCTCCCCTCGCGTTTTTTCGTTGCATGAAACGCGCCAGAAAAACCGTCTTCACGGGACATCACCGCCGAAAGCTTTTTTCCGGCGGAAACGCCGAATGGCGGCCCTGAAGAAATCCTGGGCCGCCATTCCTTTTACCGTGCCCCAGTGGCGTACACAACCCCCGGGGCATTCAACGCGCCTACGGAACTGAGGGGAGTTCCGAAGTATCCCTTCCACAGCCCCGTTCCGAAGAGATCCGGTTTATCCCCACAGGACCAGCCGCGTCTCCAGCGGCGAGGCCAGCCCCGGTGTGACGGGAAGCACTCGCACGCCGTAGACATGCGGCCCGCTCCGGGACGGGCTGTAGGCGCAGGTGTACACGAGCCTGTCCGCCGTGCTCTCCTCCGTGCGCGCCATATCCACGACGTCCGGAGTGTCCGTAAAACCGTTGCCGTCGCCCGGTCCGGCCACGAGCTGCACAAGCAGCTCCTCGGGCTTCATCCCGCCGGGCAGGACGCCGATCTGTACCTGCATGGGCTGGGTGCCCATCAGTTCCTCACCCTTAAGCCCTTCAATACGGATCTGCTCGATCCGAAGGGAGCTGAAGCGGGCGTTGACGTCCTGCTTCCACCGGGCGAGGCGCTTGGTGAGGGCGTTGTGCTTGTCGCGCAGTTCCGCATACCGCTGCGCCGCCGGGATGTAGTAGTCGTTGAGATACTCCCGCACCATCCGGTTGGAGCTGAACCGCGCGATCAAGGACTGCATGGACTGCCTGACCGTCAGAAGCCAGTCGTGGGGCATCCCTTCGAAATTGCGCTCGAAATACAGCGGCACGATCTTTTCTTCCAGAAGGGCGTACAGGAACCCGGCGTCGTCATAATCGCTCTGTTCCCCGCACAGATATTCACGGGTGACGGCGGGCCCGATGGTCCAGCCGTTCTCGCCGTTGTACCCTTCACACCACCAGCCGTCGGAGATGCTGAGGTTGACCCCCGCGTTGACGGGCACCTTCTGGCCGCTGGTCCCACAGGCCTCGTAGGGACGGCGGGGAGTGTTGAGCCACACGTCGCAGCCCTGAACCATGAGCCGCGACACCGCAAGGTTGTAATCCTCTATGAAGAATATCTTTCCGAAGAAGCGGGGGTCGAGCATGTGGCGGATCACTTCCTGCAGCATGTCGATGCCCTGCGTGTCGGCGGGATGGGCCTTGCCGGAGAAGACGAAGATCACCGGGCGCTCCGCATTGCCCACGATGCGGGCCAGACGATCCAAATCCGCAAAGAGCAGCGTCGCCCGCTTGTACGGCGCAAACCGCCGGGCAAAACCGATGACCAGAGAAGACGGCGTAAGACAGGCCGCCATTTCCTTCTGCTTTTCGTAGGGAATGGCGAACTTCTTGACAAAAATTCCGGCAGCGAAGCCCGGAGATAATCCAAAAGCTGCTTCTTCTGGAGCTGCCGCACCGCCCAGAGTCCCTCGTCCGAT
>ENA-OQDT01001960-OQDT01001960.1-human-gut-metagenome-genome-assembly--contig:-NODE-1960-length-11137-cov-2.355677_pt1 | contig 11137 bp, 13 predicted proteins | sample MGYA00242786_ERZ504617 | MGnify/ENA primary metagenome ERZ504617 (study PRJEB26092, sample SAMD00036337) | human gut metagenome | host: Homo sapiens | study: EMG produced TPA metagenomics assembly of... | reverse complement strand
TTCAGCTGGAAATCAACCGTATCTTTGTCGATATCGCGAAGCATTTCTTCGGCAAGTTACTTAATCTTGCTTCTGTATAAGCATGGCAGCAGGACTGTCACCGTCCACCGAACCAAAGTTTCCTTGTCCATCCACCAACGTATAGCGCATAGACCATGTCTGTGCCATACGAAACCATTGCGAAATAAACAGACGAGTCACCATGTGGATGGTATTTACCTAAAACTTCACCAACAATTCTCGCAGATTTTTTATAAGGATTTGTCGGATGTATTACCCAATTCATTCATTCCAAACAAAATACGACGATGAACCGGTTTAAAACCATACCCTAACATCCGGAAGGGCACGTGAAACAATGACAGACATTGAATAGTCAATGTATGCCGATTTCATTTCCTCCTCGATGTTAATCTTAATAATTCTGTCTTGATCAACCATTTAGTCTTATATTAATTACACTCAATATCTCACCTTTCAAAAAGTGCACTAAGGTAAGGCTTTTCCGTGTATCACGAAAGCTTTTGACTCGAAATTTTAGAATTTACTTGTCAGAAGGCATCCGGTTTCAAACCATCAAAATGAAACTGCCACCCTATGAAAATGGGATTAAGAGTACATGTATTTGGAATTACACTTACGGGTAATATTTTTAATGTTTCTTTATAACAAGATAAAGCTGTTTTTTGTAATATATGACAAGCCTGCCTTCAATACTTTATTTTCTTTTAAGGAATAATGGCATGGATTTTGTTAGATATATGACGAGAGTTTATTACATTTGCACTATCATAGTACATTATTATAATATGAAAAATAACTATTCAAAGAGATTAATGGACGTTATTGAATATAGCCGTGAAGAAGCAGCTAGGCTTCAGAACAGTTATATTGGACCGGAACACTTAATGCTTGGAATTATCCGCGACGGCGAAGGGAAAGCCGTGCAGGCCCTGCGCGAACTAAATGTCGACGAATGGGATATCAAAAGAAAGATCGAACAGGAAATTAAAAATACAATCGATGCCGAAGATGCTGTCCAGCATGATATCGCTATTAGTAAAACAACCGAGCGCGTACTGCGTATGAGTATGCTTGAATCGCGCTTGTTCAAGAAAAAAGAAACCGGAACGGAACATTTGCTTCTGGCCATTTTGAAAGAAGAGTTTAATGTTGCGGCAAAGGTGCTGAACGAAGCGGGCATAACGTATCGCAGTATATATAATTACCTGATAAGCGGCACAGGTTTGAAGCACATGGATGATTTTATTGGAAAAGAAGATGCCGAACATTTTGAAGGAATCAGTGATGGCTACACCGATGATGATGAAGACGATGACGATGATTACTCTTCCCGCCGGGAGTCTCCCCGCTCCTCTTCCGGAGCCGGCTCTGCACAACCAAAATCACCAAACGACACGCCTGTATTGGACAACTTCGGTACAGATATGACGCGTGCGGCCGCTGAAAATCGTCTCGATCCGATTGTCGGACGTGAGAAGGAGATCGAACGCTTAGCTCAGATATTGAGCCGTCGCAAAAAGAACAATCCTGTCTTGATCGGTGAGCCAGGTGTCGGCAAATCGGCAATTGTGGAAGGTTTGGCACTGCGTATCATCCAGCGCAAAGTTTCCCGCGTTTTGTTCGACAAACGTGTGATCAGCTTGGATATGGCATCTATCGTGGCTGGAACCAAATATCGCGGTCAGTTTGAAGAACGCATTAAAGCTATTTTAAACGAACTGTCGAAGAACCCGAATATCATCCTGTTCATCGATGAGATCCATACGATCGTCGGTGCAGGTTCAGCTTCAGGTTCAATGGATGCCGCCAATATGCTGAAGCCGGCTCTGGCCCGTGGTGAGATACAATGTATCGGTGCTACGACATTAGATGAATATCGTAAAAAATATCGAGAAAGATGGAGCTTTGGAACGTCGTTTCCAAAAAGTGATCGTCGATCCGACAACAGCGGAAGAAACTTTGCAGATCCTGCAAAATATCAAGGCCCGCTACGAAGAACATCACAATGTGATCTATACGCCCGAAGCCCTGCAAGCTTGTGTAAAACTGACAGAACGTTATATCAGTGACCGCAACTTCCCGGACAAAGCAATTGATGCGTTGGATGAAGCCGGTTCTCGCGTACATATATCTAACATAACGGTTCCGAAAAGCATTGAAGAACTGGAAGCCAAGATCGAGGCAACCAAAACAGAGAAGCTTGCTGCCGTTAAGTCACAAAACTTTGAATTGGCTGCCAGCTTCCGTGACAAGGAACGTCAGTACCTCTTACAGTTGGAAGCAGCCAAAGCCAAATGGGAGCAAGAATTGCAGGAGCATCGCGAAACGGTGGATGAAGATAAGGTGGCTGAAGTTGTAGCCATGATGTCAGGTGTCCCTGTCCAACGTATCGCAAAAGCTGAAAACCTGAAATTACTCGAAATGGCGGAGAACCTAAAGAAGAAAGTAGTCGGCCAAGATGATGCCGTTCAGAAGATCGTAAAAGCAATTCAGCGCAACCGCGTTGGCTTAAAGGATCCGAACAAGCCGATCGGAACATTCATGTTCTTAGGGCCGACAGGTGTCGGTAAGACTCATCTGGCCAAAAAGTTGGCGGAATATCTGTTTGACTCGGCCGACGCTTTGGTCCGTATCGATATGAGCGAGTATCTCGAAAAGTTTGCGGTGTCCCGCCTGATCGGTGCGCCTCCGGGATATGTAGGTTATGAAGAGGGCGGTCAGTTGACCGAGAAGGTCCGCCGTAAGCCCTACTCTGTTGTCTTGTTGGATGAGATCGAGAAAGCGCATCCGGACGTGTTCAACCTGCTGCTGCAAGTCCTGGACGAAGGTCGTCTGACTGACAGTCTTGGCAGACGGATCGACTTTAAGAATACAATTCTGATCATGACGTCTAATATCGGTACACGCCAGTTGAAAGACTTCGGCCGTGGTGTCGGTTTCAGTTCGCAGGCTGCTGGCGAGCCAGATAAGGACTTCTCCCGCAGCGTTATCCAGAAAGCACTGAACAAGGCATTCGCTCCGGAGTTTTTGAACCGTGTGGACGACATCATTATGTTCGATCAATTGGATAAGGAAGCGATCCATAAGATCATTGATATCGAATTGCAAGGTCTTTACAAACGCGTGGCTGGTCTTGGTTATTCTCTGGAACTGACAGACGCCGCCAAAGATTTTGTTGCCACCAAAGGTTATGACATTCAGTTCGGTGCACGTCCGCTGAAGCGTGCCATCCAGAAATATCTGGAAGACGAAATGGCAGAAATGATTATCCGAGCGTCTGTCGGAGAAGGTGATACGATTATTGTCGACTTCGACAAGGACAAACAGGAGATTGTTACGAATGTAAAGAAAAGCGAGTCTGCTGCCGAAGCTTGATTTTCAAAAATGTGATAGGAGTGCCGCTGTGGTTTTTTGCCAACAACGGCATTTTTTTATGTGATTTGCCATAAATCGAGACTTTTTTTCTTAAGTTTGCCTAACTTTTTATGCTATGACATTCTTCAGAAGCCTTTGCTTGCTATTTATTTTATGCTGTTGCAATAGTAAACCGAAAACAGATGCGGGAATGATACGTGTATCAGTTCTGCGTGGTCCTTCCGCCATTGCCTTTGCACACTGGATGAAAGAAACGCCCGTTATCGACGGCAAGCCGCTTTCCGTTCGGATAATCGATTCTCCTGACTTGATGCAAGCTACTCTGATAAAAGGTGAAGCTGATATAGCTGTTTTGCCGATGATCAGTGCTGTCAACCTGTATAATAAAGGCATTCGATATCATCTGGCAGGTTGTCCGATATGGGGTACCCTCTATTTGGTAGGTAGAAGCGACAAATGGTATATCCGGTGAGAACAAATCGGTTTTACATATTTTCGGAGCAGGAACGACACCTGACATTCTTACCCGTTATTATCTCCAGCAACATAAACTTAATTACACATTGAATTATTCATTCACTACCGCACATGAAATCATGCAGGGATTGTTGGCCGGGGAAAGTCGATTATGCCGTTTTAGGAGAACCGTTCTTGAGTATTGCGTTGCGGAAAGACAGCACGTTGCAAATATTGGCAGACCTAAACAAGCCTGATTCAGCCTCTTTAGGATTTGCCCAGACAGCCATACTCTATGTGCCTACCTTGAAAAAAAGTAAAGAAACGATAGACAGTCTTTTAAATGCTTCTTGCCGTTTTGCCGTAGAGCAGCCGGAACAGGCTATTTGTATATTGGAAAAGGAAAACATTTTTACATTTGGCATGTTGACGCCCGAAAGTATCGAACGTTGTAAGATTGACTATAAAACAGTCTCCGAAGCCCAAGAAAATATACTTCACTTCCTGCAACTGATTGAGCAATATGAACCTAAAGCATTGGGAGGCAAAATGCCCGATGAGCAATTCTATAAATAATCCGGAAAATGAAGAAAAGCATCTTTACGATCCTGTCGATTACAATCCTCATATTGGCCTGGCAACTATTGACCATGCTGGTCCGTTTGCCGGAATTGGTTCCGTCCATACCTCACCTATTTAGCACGCTCGTTGCACTTTTCGCATCCGGTTCGTTCTATCAATCAGTCATGGCGACAGTGTTGCGTGGAACCATCGGGATGTCTATATCGTTAATGGCGGCTATGGGAGTTTCTCTCTTGTTCTACAAATGCGAGTGGATTTATGAACTATTTCGTCCGTTACTGGCCATCATGCGTTCCATTCCGGTCATTTCATTTATACTCTTGGCTTTGATTTTCCTGAATGCGGAAAGTATTCCTTTGATAATCGTTTTCTGACCATGTTCCCACTCCTTACGGAAAACCTGACGAAAGGAATACGAGGACAGAGGAAAGAGTTTTCGATAATGGCTCGTCAATTTAGGATCGGACGCTGGAACAAGCTGGCACAGGTGGTCTATCCGCAACTGAAGCCATTCTTATACAGCGGTCTTGCATCTGCTTCGGGCTTTGGTTGGCGTGCTATCATTATGGGAGAGGTACTGGCGCAATGTTCGCCCGGTATAGGCGGGGAAATGAAACAGGCACAAGTTTTTATAGCCGTTCCCGAATTGATCGCATGGACGATTATAGCAATTTTGATCAGTTATCTTTTTGATAGAGGAATCAGCTGGTTGGCGAAGCAACGATTCCCTATACATTACAACAAGCATTGCAGTAAACAACCTGTGCCAAAAGGAAATTGCGATATACGGATTCGTGATATTTCATATCGGTATGGTTCGGATACGGTCCTGTCCCACTTCAGCTATACTTTCGAAAAAGGATTCATATATGGCATAACAGCTCCGTCGGGAACCGGCAAAACGACCTTGTTGAACCTGATAGGAAACATTTTAAAACCCGCACAAGGGGAAATCGAAACAGATTTTAAAACCGGAATAGCTTATGTATTCCAGGAACCCGAATTACTCAGCCAGTTGACAATTGCCGAAAATATCGCCTTACCCATTGGCTGCCTATCTGAAAAAAGAAATTGCTTTCGAACAGGCGATTTCAATATTGCAAAAGATGGAGTTGGACGGCTTTGAGAACCGTTTTCCGAATGAACTGAGTTTCGGGCAGCAACAACGAGCAGCGATAGCACGTGCCTTGACTTACCCTTCTCCACTCCTGCTCATGGACGAGCCTTTTAAAGGTTTAGACGAGGCTTTAAGCCGCCGTATTATCAAGCGTATCCGTGAACGGCAAACAGAGAATGGGCAGACGATTCTCTTCACTTCCCATAATCCCGGAGAACTGCGTTTGTTTGCAGATAAGACAGTTCGTTTGGATCAAACCAGCCATTAAGAGACTTTTACCGGTGAGCAAGGGATAGTTAAACCCAAAAAAGTAGACCCTTTGCCTTCCTTCGATTCCACACCTATTTCCCCTTTCAAGATAGAAATGATTGTCTTGCAGATGGAAAGTCCGAGACCTGTTCCCTGTTTGAACATATCCAACTTGACAAAGCGGTCGAATTTAGGTTGACAAATTCTTGAATTTAAACGTGAATTGCAAATGTTTAGATAAAGAACTCGCCGACTGGAGCAAAATAAATACCAAACAATTATCTTTGCGATTCAAATATAAAGAAACAACCCATATGGTAACATCATTTCATGCGCTGATTTCCCGTATCCTGAACATTCCTGTCGGACAAGTGGAACGAACCATCGGTCTATTGGGAGAAGGAGCGACAATCCCCTTCATCAGCCGGTACCGCAAAGAGGTGACCGGAGGACTGGATGAAGTTCAGATCGGCAATATCAAAGATCAGTTGGACAAGTTGACCGAACTGAAGAAGAGAAAAGAAAGTATCTTATCCTCCATAGAAGAACAAGGCAAACTGACTCCCGAACTGAAAAAGAGGATCGAGGATTCGTGGGATAGTACCGAAATAGAAGACCTTTATCTGCCTTACAAGCCCAAACGGATCACCAAAGCGGAAATTGCCCGTAAGAAAGGACTCGAACCTCTTGCCAGAATCGTGATGATGCAAAACGAAAGAGACTTGCCAGCCCGCGTGGCAGCCTTTATCAAAGGGGAAGTGAAGAACGCTGAAGAAGCGTTGCAAGGGGCACGCGACATCATCGCTGAATGGGTGAATGAGAACGAAGAGGCCCGCAATGTCGTCCGGAATTCTTTCTCACACACGGCAGTCATCACGTCCAAAGTCATCAAAGGAAAAGAGGAAGAGGGCGCTAAATACCTCGATTATTTCGAATTCAGTGAAACTCTGAACCGTATAAGTTCACATCGTCTGTTGGCCCTGCGCCGAGGTGAAACGGAAGGTATCCTGCGTGTAAGCATTTCTCCCGACACGACGGGCTGCCTGGACCGGTTGAAACGCCGTTTCGTGAAGGGACGGGGCGAAACATCCGACCAAGTATCGATAGCTGTAGACGATTCTTTCAAGCGCCTGCTGAAACCTTCCATCGAAACCGAATTTGCTAATTTGAGCAAGGCAAAAGCCGACGAAGAAGCGATCCGTGTATTTACCGAAAACCTGCGCCAGTTGTTGTTGGCTCCGCCATTGGGACAAAAACGTGTGTTGGGTGTCGATCCCGGTTATCGTACTGGTTGTAAACTGGTTTGCCTCGATGCGCAGGGGGCATTGTTACATAATGAAGCGATCTATCCTCACCCGCCCCAGACGAAAAAAGCAAAGCGGCAGCCAAAATAGCACAATTGGTCGCCACATACGCCATCGACGCCATCGCTATCGGGAACGGGACAGCAAGCCGCGAGACGGAACAGTTCATTACCAATATCCGCTATGATCGCAAAGTACAAGTGTTCGTGGTCAGTGAGAACGGAGCATCCATCTATTCCGCATCCAAGATAGCCCGCGACGAGTTTCCCGAATATGACGTGACGGTCCGTGGCGCCGTCAGTATCGGCCGTCGCTTGATGGACCCGCTTGCCGAGTTGGTCAAGATTGATCCGAAAAGCATCGGTGTCGGGCAATACCAGCATGATGTCGAGCAGGGTGCCCTGAAAAAGAGCCTCGACCAGACGGTGGAAAGCTGTGTAAACTTAGTCGGCGTGAATGTCAATACGGCAAGCAAGCACCTATTGACCTATATTTCCGGATTGGGCCCGACGTTAGCACAGAACATCGTCGACTACCGAACCGAACACGGACCTTTCCAGTCTCGTCGCGAACTCCTGAAAGTACCCCGCATGGGAGAAAAGGCTTTTGAACAAAGTGCTGGTTTCCTTCGTATCCAAGATGGTAAGAACCCATTGGACAACTCGGCCGTCCATCCGGAAAGTTATCCGATCGTCGAACTGATGGCAAAGGACTTGAAATGTAGCGTAGACGAACTGATCGCGAATAAGGAACTCCGCCAAAAAATCAAGATTTCGGACTACATCACGCCAACTGTGGGCCTGCCTACCCTGCAAGACATCATGCAGGAACTCGACAAGCCGGGACGCGACCCGCGTAAAGCGATCAAGGTATTTGAATTTGACAAGAACGTGCGCACCATCGCAGACTTGCGCGAAGGCATGATTCTGCCGGGCATCGTAGGCAATATTACCAATTTCGGAGCTTTCGTCGATATAGGCATCAAGGAGAACGGGCTTGTACACCTCTCCCAACTGGCCGAACGATACATCTCCGATCCTACGGAAATCGTGTCCATCCACCAGCATGTCATGGTCAGAGTGATGAACGTGGATACCGACCGGAAACGGATTCAGCTTAGCATGATCGGGGTACAGCAAGACTGATCGCCTCCCGTTTTTCTCCCCACCAAACAATTAAAATCGTAAAGATAATCATCAGTACTGTACAAATGAGCGAGCCTTCAAACCCGAAGGCTCCGCCATTCAGTACGTTCTCTTCGGGCAGATGCAGCGTCAGCAGGGAGGTTCCCAAGTCATTTCCACTTACCTGATAGCCCAGTATCGGGCCCTGAATCCAGTTCCAGAAAAGATGAAGGGAGATAGGGAAACAAAGATTGCGCGTATATAAATAGGAAGCGCCGATAAACATACCTGCAAGTACCAGATTCAGCATAGGCAGGAAGGCAAGATTCGGATTGAAGAGGTGCAGCAATGCGAACAGCAGTGCGGAGACAAAAAGAGACAGGAATTTATTCATCCGGGTATGCAGCAGACGGCCGAGTATATAGCCACGCATCATGATTTCTTCGGCCAGAGCCACCAGCAGGCAGAACACAAAGGTAGCAAGCAGATTCAGAGGATCGAACTGAAAACCGGTTACTTCCACCTCACCCAAAGCCAAAGACAGTCCGAAGCCGATCAAGTAGAGAAGGATGGCTGCCAGCAGTCCGTACCACAATCCCCGTGCATGACCTTTCAGTGTCAGTCCCAGGTCAGAGAAAGGGCGGCGTTCAAAAAAGAGCAGAATCACTGCCGAAGTCAGCACGGCCAGCAGCATGCCGGCTTCTGCCACAATATCTCTCAACAGTCCGGGATGCCGTGCTTCATCACCAAGAATCAGAGATAAAACTCCGAAGCCTATCGTACTATATAACCCAAAGGTGACGAAAAGCCCCAGTGCAAACAACAGGATGCACGCCCATACGGGAAGTCTCTTCGGTTCTTTCTTTTCTCTGATTTCTTCTGTCTCCATTTTTACTTTTTGTTAATCACGCTACAAAATTAGATATAAAACATAAAAAAACATCGTGTCTTACCTATTTTTCCTATATTTGCCTGAACAAATCTGCAAAATTATGAAAATTAAACTACTATTGATTAGTTTCATATTGGCTGCCAATGCATTAGGAGCAGTCGCCCAAGTGAGCAAGACTTATTTTGTAAGTAAACCCGGAACGCTGATTTCCATGATGACGGAGGATGAGGCCAACAGTATCACCCACCTCACTTTGACCGGTAAAATAAATGCCGAGGACTTCAGACATCTGCGTGATGAATTTCCCAACCTGAAAGTATTGGACATTTCGAATGCAGACATCAAGATGTACACCGGGAAAGCCGGTACCTATCCCAACGGAAAACTTTGCGTTTATATGCCGAACTTCATCCCTACTTACGCTTTCTCGAACATCGTAGACGGAGTGACTAAAGGTAAAGCCACCCTGGAGAAAATAATTCTCTCCGAGAAAATCAAGAACATCGAAGACGCCGCCTTCAAAGGGTGCGAGAACCTGAAAATCTGCCAGATCCGGAAAAAGACAGCTCCTAACCTGTTGCCGGAGGCATTGGCGGACAGCATTACCGCTATTTTCGTTCCGCTGGGCAGCAGCGATGAATACCGTTATAAGAATAGGTGGGAAAAGTTTGCTTTCATAGAGGGAGAACCGGTAGAAACCACTTTGCAAGTGGGAGCAATGGGCAAACTGGAAGAAGAAATCCTGAAATCCGGTCTGCAACCCAGAGACATCAACTTCCTCACCATAGAAGGCAAACTGGACAACGCCGACTTCAAACTTATCCGCGACTATATGCCGAATCTCGTATCTCTGGATATTTCTAAAACAAATGCGACGACTATCCCCGACTTCACTTTCGCACAAAAGAAGTATCTCCTGAAGATCAAGCTACCACATAACCTCAAGACCATCGGCCAACGGGTATTCAGCAACTGCGGACGGCTTGCCGGAACACTTGAGCTGCCTGCCAGCGTGACGGCTATCGAGTTCGGAGCGTTCATGGGATGCGATAATCTACGCTATGTGCTTGCTACAGGTGATAAGATTACAACGCTGGGCGATGAACTCTTCGGAAACGGGGTGCCGAGCAAGTTGATTTATAAGAAATAAAAGATGGTCCTTTACAGGATATGATATTTGCTGCCAGAATAGCCTATATCACTAAATGCCCTGAGATAAAATAACTATCATGAGTTAATTATCTCAGGGCATAATAATAAATACGGTATCAGATGGATTTATTCTTCCTGTTTTATGGATATCGGAGGATAAATATAATACTCCTCTTCCGAATCACTAATAATTATATCAAAAGGATCTTTCTTTTTTATCTCAATAATATCACGAGGATAAACAATACTATCAATCATTGACTTATCTTCAAACTCATCAAGTCTACGTTGATAATCCGCTTGTATCGGGACATACACAAAACGGCATTCCTTTAAATAATTATAAAGTTGTCTGACCCAGTCTTTTCCTACACTACTCCAATGATGTAAGAAAGGTCTAAATACAGGATGATCCTCGGAATCTTCCACACCTTCAATTGTTGCCCAATATGCAATAGTATCTTTTCTATTATTAGGAATCAAAGAACCATAATAGGTAAATAATGCAATAGTATCGGATTTGTTTATCATTAAAAAACGACCTATTTCTCCATAGTCTGAACTATCCCAAGCAGGGCGATAATAATGTTTGGTATTAGAACCAAACAAAACCGGTTTATGGGTATGGTTATACATCAAAAACTCAAAAGTCAGACTCACAGGAACAGTGTCCCCTATAATTCCTCCTTGAGGACTTGGATGGATATTACTTCTCGATACATTTAACAATTCAAGTTCCATTGAAAGTTCTTTTACTTGAGCATGTGAACTCATTATAAATAATATAATACTAAACACACATAATATTCTTTTATTTACCACGTTTGCTGTAATAAAGATTATACCTTTCTTTAATTTCATC
>ENA-OQDT01001959-OQDT01001959.1-human-gut-metagenome-genome-assembly--contig:-NODE-1959-length-11137-cov-3.512988_pt1 | contig 11137 bp, 10 predicted proteins | sample MGYA00242786_ERZ504617 | MGnify/ENA primary metagenome ERZ504617 (study PRJEB26092, sample SAMD00036337) | human gut metagenome | host: Homo sapiens | study: EMG produced TPA metagenomics assembly of... | reverse complement strand
ATTCTGGCCATGCAAATACGCTTTCAACAACGAAAGAACCACAAACCAGTCCCGCAAGATTAATGCCAGCAAGTGTAATAATTGGAAGCAGACAGTTTTTCAATACATGTCGGAACAATATTTTTGTCTTGCTGGTTCCCTTAGACATAGCTGTCAATACATAGTCTTCTTCCAGTTGGCTGATTGTATTAGATCTTATATATCTTGTAAATACGGCCATATTATTCAAACTCAGAACAATTGACGGCAATATCAGGTGTTTGATCAAATCTGCTGTACTCTGTATTCCGATACTGTACATACCACTACTCGGAAGAATTTGTAATTTCAAAGAAAAAATAATAATTAAAACCATAGAGAGCCAAAACGGTGGAATTGATATTCCTACATATGTCAGAAATCCAATGATATTATCTGGCATTTTATTCTTTTTCAATCCCGCCCATAAACCAAGTGGTATTGCAAAAATCAAAGATATTGCAAACGCAGTCCCCAATCAATATCAGCGTTGCCGGAAGACGCTCTCCGATTATTTCTGTGACAGGTCTTTTATTTTTCAATGAAATTCCAAGATCTCCATGAATCACATGCCCCGCCCATCTGAAATACTGTTCTGCAATATTCCCGTCCAGTCCATAAGATTCTCTGATGTTCTGCAGTTGTTCCTGTGTCATTCCTGGTTTCGAATAATTATCCATCGGATCTCCCGGTGCTGCCTGAATGATAAAAAAAGAAAAGATGCTTACCAGTATAATAACCGGAATCAACCCCAGTACTCTTTTTATAATATAATTTTTCAAAATATTTTCATCCTCACATTTTTAACGTATTTAGGAAAAAGCCGCCTTGCATTGCATGGCGGCTTTTCGGCCTAGATGATTGTTTACTATTTTTCCATTGTAATCTTTGTATAGTCCTCGAAAATCGGAACTCTCTTGATTGCATCCAATCCTTTGAATTCCTTTCTTGCTACCATCACATAATTTGTATTTGCCATTGGATAGAAAGAATAATCTTCATTCATCTGCTCCTGAAGAGCCTTAAAATTCTTATCTCTGTCTTCCGTTGTCAATGACTGCGTTGCTGTTTCCATGCTTCTTTCGTCTCAGGACTTACATAAAATCCTTTTTCCACAAGGTCTCCTGTCCAGCCTGTCATCTTTGTTGCGGATCAGCATTCATCTGATCCATACATTGGAAGCAAGATCCCATGAAGTATCTTCTTTAAAGCTTCCACTAATCCATGCCGCAAATAAATGAGAGAAGAAAGCAGAACCATCCATTCCTTCAATTTCAAGATTTACATCTATCTTCTTCAACTGCTGTTGAACAATCTGTGCTGTTTCTTTCATATTCGGTCTCTGCTGGAAATAGATATAATGCAATGTTTTACCAGACAGTCCGGAACTTTTTGCAAGTTTCTTGGCTTCTTCTATGTTCTGCGATAACCTTTCATCTCATCATTATAATAAAGATTTTCCGGTGAGCAGAAGTTTTTTGCCGGTTTTGCGAGTTCTTCTGATCCATATGCACCTTCTACGATCTCATCATCATTCAAGGCAAGACAGATTGCTTTTCTTGCATCTTCAATTTTCATAATCTCACTCTGATAGTTAAATGCAAGATAATTCAGACGTCCTTCTGGAATATTATATACTGTATAATTATCATCCCTTTTTATACTTGTCAAGCTTTGTCTGGCTTGTCACACGCATACAGATAATTCTCCGCTCTGAAGTGCTGCCTCCTGCGCACTCTGATCTGGCATGATTTTTATGATTACCTGATCCAAACTTGCTTTTCCTCTATAATAATCATCATATCTTTCATAGGTAATACTTTCGCCTTCTTTATACTCTTTCACTTTAAACGGACCAGAACCAATTCCTTTATTTGCTGCCTCTGTCTGTTCACTGACATTTGTTCCTTTAAATACATGTTTAGGAAGTGGTTGTAATCTTCCGAATTCTGTTTCAAAAGCACTGTTCGGTTCCTGTAATGTAATATTCAAAGTAAGATCATCCACTTTTTCAACACTAATTGGTTTTCCATTATAAGAAATGTTGCTTGGATCAGCACCATTTGCAGGATCTAATAATACATCAATCGTGAAGATAATGTCATCGACCGTAATCGGCTCCCCATCATGCCAGGTCATTCCATCATTTAACTTCAACTGGTAATGGCAACCATCATCTGATATTGACTCAAGACTCTTTGCAAGATACCATCTTGTTTCATCCTTATTAATAACTAATAATGGATCAAAACATGGTGTACTTGCCATTAACCAGTCATCACTTCCATACGGCGCATATGGTGTAACTGTTTTTACACTGTTTGAGTTAATCGGAACAATAAAAGTTCCTCCTCCACTTTCTCCCGACGTTGTTGCACTTTCAGATGTTTTCTCTTTGTCCCCGGCATTACCGCCACAACCAACCGCCAATGATGCAGCCATGGCAACCGTTAAAAGCAAAGAAATAATTTTTCTTTTCATCTTTTTCCTCCCTTGTTATGTTATATTTCTCTAATCATTCTATCGTCTTTCTTTTTATCAATCAAATCAATTATAATTATATGTAATCTAACTTATAGCTTTCATCTATGATTTTATTTATACTCTTTCGGCAAATCCGGAAAGGCAATCACCGGCGGCTGATCTGCCACGTGCTCTCCAATCTCTTTTTCCATCCACGCCAGATTATACCATCTGTGGAATTTATAACCACAATTTGTAAACCAACCGACCATACGATATCCCAGATGTTCATGGTAATGGATACTTGCATTCGTCAGGTATTCATCTTCATGCTCGGTACATGCAATACACGCATTCATATTTAACACATTCTGCCGCTTTAATATTTTTTCCAGCATGTCGTATAATTTTGTCCCGATACCCATTCCTTTTTTATTCTGATCCACGTAGATAGACGTCTCTACATTCCATCCTCCTGCCGGTCTCTCGTGAAAAGCACTTGCATATGCATATCCACATATTTCTCCATTCACCTCTGCCACAAGATATGGATATCTCTCCAATACATGCCGGATCCGTCCTCGGAATTCTTCCACCGTCGGCACATCATATTCATATGTAATCACTGTATGTTCTATATAAGGCGCATAGATTGCAAGCAGTTCTTCCGCATCCTCTTCTTTTGCAATCCGGATTGTAATCTCTTTTTTCTCATTGGTGTTCATTCTATATTCAGCTCCAGTCTGCTCTTATTATTTATTTCTTCACTATTATAAACACGTCCGTAAAAAAATGCCATCTCTCTGCAAATTTTTCCTGCAAAAGAGATGACATTTTTACATATTTTATTATCCCTGGTTCTGTGCCGCAACCAGATGTGTTGCTCCGTATTTTTCGCGAAGCTTTGGTTTTTCAATCTTTCCGGTAGGTATTACGCGGAACATCTGCAAAGATGATCTTACGAGGTCTCTTATATCTCGGAAGTTTCTTACAGAATTCCTGAATATCTTCTTCTGTACATTCAACTCCCGGTTTCAGTTCAATGATTGCTGCTGAAATTTCTCCCAGTCTGTGATCTGCAAGTCCAATAACCGCCACATCCAAAATAGCTTCATTGGTACGTAAGAAGTCTTCAATCTGTACCGGATAGATATTCTCACCACCACTGATGATGACATCTTTCTTACGGTCAACAAGGAAGATAAATCCGTCTTCGTCTTCCATCGCCATGTCTCCGGTATACAGCCATCCTTCATGCAGAACTTCTGCTGTTGCCTTCGGATCTCTGTAGTAACAGGTCATGACGCCTGGTCCTTTGACTGCAAGTTCTCCGGTCTCACCCTGTTTTACAGGCTCACCCTGTTCATCGATGATCTTCGTTTCCCATCCATATCCGGCTTTTCCGATGGCTCCCACTTTATCAATATTGTCTACTCCAAGATGTACACATCCAGGTCCGATAGACTCACTCAGACCATAGTTCGTGTCGTATTTGTGATTCGGGAAGTATTCTTTCCAATGTTTGATCAGACTTGGCGGTACCGGTTGTGCTCCAATATGCATCAATCTCCACTGATCCAGATCATAATCTGCAATATTCAGTTCTTTGTTGTCAAGTGCAAGAAGAAGATCCTGCGCCCATGGTACTAACAGCCATACGATTGTACAGTGTTCTTCAGATACTGCGTGTAAAATCGTCTTCGGACTTGTTCCTTTTAACAACACTGCCTTTCCACCTGTCAGAAGACTGCCAAACCAGTGCATCTTGGCTCCGGTATGATACAACGGCGGAATACACAAGAATACATCGTCTTTTGTCTGACCGTGATGATTCTGTTCTGCTTTTGCCGCGTGCATCAACGATTCATGATTATGCAGGATTGCCTTCGGAAATCCTGTTGTTCCGGATGAAAAATAAATAGCTGCATCGTCATCGTCGTTCACATCAATCTTAGGTGACTGACTGGAGCAGTTAGCTGTATGCGCATTGTAATCCTCCGCAAAACCGGGACATCCGTCTCCTACAAAATATAACAGACGTCCTTTACTGATCTCGTCTGCAATCTCCTCTACTCGTCCGATGAACTCCGGCCCAAATACCAGAATATCTATCTCTGCAAGTTCTACACAATACTTGATCTCATCCGCAGAATAACGGAAATTCAAAGGTACTGCCAGTGCTCCGGTCTTCAGGATTCCGAAATAGATCGGCAGCCATTCCAGACAGTTCATCAGGAGAATCCCCACTTTTTCTCCTTTTTGATTCCTCTTTCAACCAGCAGATTGGCAAATCTATTTGCCTTTTCGTTAAATACATTCCATGTAATTTCTCTTCTGTAATAAGCTGCACGGGTGGTTCAATCAGGTCAAACTCCTTCCATGTAGTTCTTTTTGTCTCCGGCATCTCCGGATTGATCTCTACCAGCGCAACATCGTCTCCGTACAGACGGCAGTTTTTCTCCAATATATCTGTAATCGGCATTGGAAAATTCCCCTTTCGTGTTCATTTCATATTTATTATGTTTTATATGATTCTTAGCGTCTTTAGCTTTCGTACTTTAACGCTTTTATTCATTAAAGTCTATAATACTCAACTTTCCTTCAAATGTCAATCTATATTTGTATTATTTTCCATTCGATCGAATTTTTCTGCACTTTTGTTTGATTTTTCTGCTTCCCCAGCCTATAATATGCAACGGGTGATAAAAATGAATTGGATACATAATCATAAACGCGCATTACTGCACATAAACCTTGCATTTATCGGTGGACTGACCGGTGTCTACGCCATCTTAGTCCGCGGTGGCAACTTCGGTGCCGCACAGACCATGAATCTGATTGAAATGATCTTAAATTTTGCTGAAATGAATCTGACAGATGCTTTTCTGCGTCTGGCGATTTTTATTTTATATGGTCTTGCAATCATTGCAGCTTTCTTAATCGGGGAACGTTTTTCCTCCGTAAAATCTTTATATCGCGCTGGTGATAGAAACTGTCTGTGTATGGATTGCCGGAATCATTCCGTCATCCGTTCATCCATTGATTGCACTGTTCCCTGTATTCATCCTGAATGCATACCAGTGGCAGACGTTTACTACTCCGGAATGTTATAACAGTTCCACCATCTTTTCGACAAATAACTACAAACAGACCGTTCTTGCGTGGATGAGATATCATATGACTCATGATCAGTCACAGAAAAAACGCGCATGGCTTTTTACAGGTACACTAATTTTCTTCCATCTAGGAGTTCTTGCCGGATATTTTGCAGTAAAGCACGCCGGAATTCATGGAATATGGTTTACATTCGTGCCGCTCATTACAGCTGCCTGTCTGGTGCTTCCGATTGGTGAGGCAGAGATACTTGAAGCTGATGTTGGGATTTAATTCAGGAAGGCATGATTACCCGGACCTGCATAAAAAGTAGGAAGCTGTTCCTGTTCAGGTTCCGTCGGTGGGAAATACTAAAGCGTAACCGTAGTGGCTTCCGCTGGGTTACACTTCCGGGCATTTTATTTATTAACATTCGCTGCCAGTCACGACTTGAAGGAAACAATAGATAAGGATTATTGTGAATGTGGAATGCCGTTAGAAACAGTTAGAGAGTCAGAAGCACCGTTAAAGGAACGAAGCGAACGTGTTTGAGGCGAACGCCGAGTTTGAGCGTAGTTCCTTTGCTTTTAGGTGATTCTGACTCTCTTAGTGTTTCTTATGGTATGGAACCTGAACAAGAAGCCTTATCTATTGTTTCCTTCAAGGACTGAGAGGCCGCTTCCCAGTTAATAAATTAAATCCCAATTCTCCTACAATGCCGCTTTATATATCTTATACATATCTTCTTCATGCAGCACCTTCGCTGATCCTTTGCTTCCCTTGCATCCGATACTGCATTTATGTGCCATCAATTTCAGCTCATCATCGCCCGGATCGATGCCAAGTTCATGGATAGATGTCGGCATTTTGATCTCACGGTAGAAATCTTCCATTGCTTCTATTCCGCGTAAGGCCACATCATCAGCTGTTCCTTCCGGATCTACCTGCATAACATTCATCGCAAACTTTTCAAATCTTGGAAGACAGTCTTTGTATACATATCTTGCCCAGGAGCCCCAGATTGCCGCAAGTCCTGCACCATGTGCCACATCATAGATTCCACCTATCTCATGTTCCAACGCATGAGATGCGAAGTCTCCTCCGACGACAGCGCCGCAGCCGGTCAGACCATTATGCGACAAACTTCCTGCCCACATTACTTCTGCCCGGGCATCGTAGTTCTTCGGATCACGGACCAGAATTCTTGCATTTTCAATTACGGTACGCATCAGACCTTCTGCAATGCTGTCTGTAATCTCCATATTCCCGCCATTTGTAAAATAGCGTTCCATCGTATGCATCAAGATATCCGTACATCCGCATGCAGTCTGATAATCTGGCAGTGTCATGGTAAGTTCCGGATTCATGATCGCAAAACGCGGTCTTCCATAATCACTGCTGTATCCTCTCTTGACCCATCCTTCTTCTTTTGTGATAACAGAAGAATTACTCATCTCGCTTCCAGTTGCTGCGATTGTAAGTACAACCCCAATCGGAAGACAGCCTGTTGCCTGACGCTTTCTGTCATAGAAATCCCATACATCCCCTTCATTGGCTACTCCGTATCCGATTGCTTTTGCAGAATCAATCGCACTTCCTCCGCCTACTGCAAGAATGAAATCTACACCTTCTTTCTTTGCAAGCTCGATTCCTTCATACACCAGAGAAAGTCTTGGATTCGGTACTGCTCCTCCAAGTTCTATGTAATCTACCTCTGCATCATCCAGAGAAGCCTTCACTTTATCTAAAAGTCCGGAACGTCTGACACTTCCACTTCCGTAATGAATCAGAACTTTTTTACAGCCCTGTTCCTTTACGAGTTCTCCACATTGGTCTTCTGTATTCTTTCCAAATGCAACTTTGGTCGGTGTGTAATAATTAAAATTATACATAAGTTCTCCTTCTTTCCCACATACTTAAAATATGCTACAGATTTCTCTATAGCATATTCTAATCTTCCTCTTTACTTTTTTCAACAATCATTTGCAGCCTTATACCATCATCTGATATTATTTTTTCTTATACACTCCTTCAGTGCCGTCATCAGTTTATCTGCATCAATAGGCTTTGTAAGATGCCAGTTCATCCCTGAAATATGGCTGTTAATGATATCTTCTGCAAACGCATTTGCACTCATTGCTATGATTGGTATCTTATCCGCATCCGGTCTTTGCAATCTCCGGATCTTCCTTGTCGCATCCCATCCATTCATATACGGCATCATAATATCCATAAAAATCACATCGTAATATCCCGGTTCCGACTCCTCAAACTTCGCAACTGCTTCTTTACCGTCTGCCGCACACTCTACACAGATTCCTTTCTCTTCCAGCATTAACTTTGCAATCTCCAGATTCAACTCATTATCTTCTGCGATCAATGCATGCAAGCCTTCCAACGGAATATCTTCTGTACTTTCTGTATTCACATTCTCTGTATATTGCATCAGATTCTGTACCCCGGTCTTAAATGGAATCGTCATAGTCACAGTTGTTCCACAGTTCTTTTTACTCTTTATCTCAATTGTCCCGCCAAGTCTTTCTGTAATCTTCTTCGCTATCGCAAGACCGAGCCCGGTGCCTTCATACTGTGTCCGGCTTGTCTTATTTTCCTGCGAAAACATCTCAAATGCGTGTCCTACAAACTCCTCACTCATACCAATTCCATTATCTGAACACCCAAATTCATAAAACGCTCTCTCGTCATCTTCCGATATTTCCCTGCACCACACACTCACATTGCCGCCTGGCTTTGTAAATTTCACTGCATTATCAGTAATTACTGTCAGAAGTTTTTCTATATAAACCGGATTTCCCATCAGATACATATGATTCAGCTCCGATTTTTTCCAGTCCACAACATAATCAATCTTTTTTTACCTGCCTGCATCTGTTGATCTGTGTTGACTCGGTTTAACACTGCCGCCAAATTAAACGGTATATCATTTTCGACAAATTGCTCCGTCTCTAACTTGTTCATATCCAGAATATCATTTACCATAGAAACAAGATGCCTGGCGGATTCCACAAGCTTCTCTCTACATTTTTTCTGTATCTCCAGATTGTCCGGATAACGATCTGCAAGCTCGGTCATACCGATGATTCCATTTATCGGTGTCCGGATATCATGGCTCATATTAGACAAAAACCGTGATTTAAGCGCTGCATCTTTCCTGGCTTCCGCAACCTGCTGTAGCAGTTCCTGTTCTTTTTTCTTAACATCACTGATACTGCGGATCGCACACAGTACATGGGTCAGATTACCGTCTTTGTCCCTTTTCTTCTCGATAAAACGAAGTTTATGCCAGTTGCCATCTTTCATCTGGTACTCCATCACAATGGTCTCTTCATTCTTCATTCGTACAGGCAGTGTCGTTATATCTGCAAATTTAAGAAATGCTTCCTGATACTCTTCTGCCACAAACTTCTTGCATGCATTCCTGTTGCCAGAAGTCACTTCTCCGGATTTTTATAATTCATATTCTCAACAGCCCGGTTTGAAATTTCTTCAAACCAGTTTTTCGAAATATCAATTCTTGAAATATACTGATAGCTTTTGGCAATAGCCTCTATAATCTCATTGCTTAGTTTCGCTTCATCCAGTGCCCTCTGTAATTGTTTCTGAATTGCTTTTTCTTTATACAGAATACCGTCCACATTCCGATACCCCAGAAATATGTAAAAATTTTTCCCGTCTGTCTTTCCTTTCACCGCATAAGCCTCATAATAACTGTCTTTTCCGTCTTTGGAAACACTGTGATAATAATAAGTAAGGCTTTCCTTCTCCTGAAGTCTCTTTTTCAGATTTTCACACTTATGCCAGTCTAAAAATTCCTCCTGTTCCGTTTCCGGAATAAAGGTCTCTACATACCGTCTTGTAAATTCATCATAATCAGCAAATATTCTGTACTCCTCTCCGACGATTTGTTTTGCGTTCGTATTTTCAATCAGCCGCAGAATTTCATATTTTCCGGAATTCAGTTCCAGCCGGTATAATGATACATATTCCGTGAACAGTTTCTTTAAAACATACATATCCTCCGATGACATATCCTGTTGTATATTCAGTTGTAACTCTTCTTTCTGTGTTGGCATAATATTTCTCCTCATAGAATACATCCGTACATACCATAATAATATTATACACTACTTCTCTGAGAATGTGTCAATGTAATATTTATTTACGCACAAATGTTAACCAATCATTTGACTGATGTTGACTTTCTCCTTTCAGTATGTTAACCTTTTGACTATATCAGTTAACAAGTGATTTATACTACATATAAAGGAAGGTAACACCATGATTTCAGAAATTCACGCACACGAAGATCCCATTTTAACACGAGAAGAAGCCATTGAAATTCTTAATACTCCTGATGATCAGTTAGATACGCTCATCGAACGTGCCGGAATTCTCCGTAAAAAATATAAAGGAAACCGTGTCAGCATTCATATTCTGACCAATGTCCGCAGCGGCAACTGTACTCAGGACTGTGCTTACTGCGCACAATCCTGCCGTTCTGATGCAGACATCGACACTTACAAATGGGTAGACGACGACAAATTATATAATGATAATGATTTTGTAAATAAATATCATCTTTCCCGCCACTGCATCGGATTAAGTGGTATGGGATTCACCGATGCCGATATTGAACAGCTTGCCGGGCGTATCCGCAAGATGAAGGAAACCGGAACCCATCTCTGCTGCTCCATTGGATTCTTAACCGAAAAGCAGGCCAGAATGTTGAAAGATGCCGGGCTTGACCGCATCAACCACAATCTGAACAGCAGCCGTAATTATTATAGTCATATCTGTACTACGCACACCTTTGACCAGCGTGTGGAAAATATACATATGCTTCAACGGATCGGATTTGAAATCTGCAGCGGTGGTATCATCGGTATGGGAGAAAGCAAAGAAGATGTGGTCGATATGCTTTTGGAACTAAAAGAGATCAATCCGGAAGCTCTTCCGATCAACTTCCTGCTTCCGATTCCAGGTACTCCTCTTGGCGATCAGGATATCTCCGGTCTTACTTATGAATATGGAATGAAGGTCCTCTGCCTTGCAAGACTTCTGGTCCCTCAGTCTGACATCCGATGTGCCGCAGGTCGTGAGGTGTATTTTAAAGGACATGAAAAAGGAATTATTAAGTGTGGTCGACTCCATCTTTGCCTCCGGTTACCTTACTGCCGGTGGACAGGGAATCAACGATACAATCCAGACGATAACCGATGCCGGATTCACTTACGAGATAGAATCTGCGTAATTGGGATTTATTTAATTCAGAAAGGCACGACGACCCGGACCTGCATAAAAATGTAGGAAGCGTTCCTGTTCAGGTTCCGTCGGTGGGAAATACTAAGGCGTCAAAGTTATGCTAAAAATCGGGCTTCCGAAATTTGCAACTCGCCATTCGGCTCAAACAGGCAAATTTCGAAAACCCAACGCATAATTTTTGACGCTTAACTATTTCCAACACCTTCTCCACATTCACTGGAACGGCTTCCTACTTTTTATTCCGTGGGTATCAAATGCCTTACGAATGAAACCTGCTAAG